>Ga0079301_1000803_pt1 | contig 15108 bp, 10 predicted proteins | sample Wag4_2014_7_11_3_FD_74797 | JGI IMG/M metagenome (GOLD analysis project Ga0079301, IMG submission 74797) | Fresh water mixed with fracking chemicals microbial communities from Ohio, USA - Utica-2 Time Series FC 2014_7_11 | ecosystem: Engineered > Industrial production > Chemical products > Input... | reverse complement strand
CATCTTTCTTTCAGTTGGATCGGCTTGCAATAATTCAAACGACACTCCAAAGCGAATTGAACAGTTAGCAACCGGCTATTGTGAATGTGCCGCAACTATCGCAGAAGTGGACCAGAAAGCGCGCCTAATGACCTCCGACGCACCTGAGGCACTCCAAGGCCTGCTAGAGCAATTACAAGTTGAATTTGAAAAAAGCAGCACTTGTCTACAGCCCCTTTTGGCAGAGCTGGGGCCTTTACTCCCCGAAGAATTAGAGCAGTTGTTACCTGTCCTACAGAAGAAATGCCCCACACAAGCCAACAACAAAGAACTCATTACCGAACTTTTGTGTCAATAAATAAATACTAGCGTACCAACCAACTATGGCGCTTACCCTTGACTTCGCACGTGAACAAGATCGTATAGATCCCCTAAAACACTTTCGAGACGAATTCTTATTTCCCCAACATAATGACCAGCCCGTCGTCTACTTATGTGGTAATTCACTGGGCTTACAACCCAAAAATGTTCGTCAAGCACTGCTAAACGAACTCGATCAATGGCAAAAATATGGAGTTGAAGGCCATTTTATGGGAGAAAAACCATGGATGCACTACCACAAACTTCTTACACAGCCCTCTGCAACCCTCGTTGGCGCCCTCGAACACGAGGTGGTAGTTATGAATACGCTGACGGTTAATTTGCACCTGATGATGGCCTCCTTCTATCAACCAACCAGCCAGCGATTCAAGATCATCATGGAAGCAGGAGCCTTCCCGAGTGATCAATATGCGGTCGAAACACAGGTCAAATGGCATGGATTCAATCCAAAAGACGCCATCATTGAAATAGCCCCAAGAGAGGGAGAAGACACCCTGCGAACAGAGGATATCCTTCAATGTATTACACAACATGGAGCCTCTACCGCATTGGTCCTTTTTGGAGGCGTCAATTACTATACCGGACAGTATTATAATCTAGAAGCAATTACCAAATGTGCACACCAAGAGGGTGCCTTTGTCGGCTTTGACTTGGCCCATGCTGCCGGAAATGTTCCGTTGAATCTCCATCACTGGGGACCGGACTTCGCTGTATGGTGCAGCTATAAATACCTGAATGCTGGTCCTGGCGGCCCCTCCGGATTGTTTGTACACGAACGCCACGCCATCAACCCCTCCTTACCAAGACTAGCTGGATGGTGGGGACATGATGAAAAGGTGCGCTTTCAGATGAAAAAAGGCTTCATACCTATGTACGGTGCTGAAGGGTGGCAGTTGAGCAATGCCCAAATATTTTCCTTCGCAGCACATAAAGTTGGGCTCGATCTGTTCCATCAGGCTGGTATGGAACCTTTACGTACTAAAAGTACCCAATTGACTGCCTTCTTAGAGCAACTATTACAAGCAATTGACCCCAACAGTCAATATTTTAAAATTATTACCCCCAAAGATCCAACTCAAAGGGGCTGCCAACTTTCAATCCTCACCAACCCAGAGGGGAAAAAACTGTTTGATTTCTTAAGTACTAACGGCATCCTGGCCGACTGGCGTGAACCAAATGTCATACGGGTAGCACCAGTGCCTATGTACAATACCTTTGAGGACGCCTGGAAATTGGCAGAAATGATTAAAGCGTATTTCAAGCTATAAATAATGATACGAATTGGAACTCGCGGTAGTAAGCTTGCGCTTTGGCAAGCTGAATTTACCCGCTCTGAACTTGAAAAAATTGGCATTGAAAGCGAACTTGTCGTTATAAAAACAAAAGGGGATATGATCCAACACCTTGGTTTCGATAAGTTAGAGGGAAAAGGCTTCTTTACTAAAGAAATTGAGGATGCACTCCTCCGCGGAGATATTGACCTAGCGGTACACTCCATGAAAGATTTACCAACTGAACAACCAGAAGGACTGGTTATTACCGCGGTATCCTACCGAGAAAACCCTGCCGACTGGTTGGTGGTACGAAAAGAAGCAGTGGACCGCAACCAGCTACTTGCTCTTAAACAAGGCGCTATTGTGGGCACCTCCGCGGCACGTAGAAAAGCACAAATGAAGGACCTACGCCCAGATGTACATTTGAAAGACATTCGAGGAAATGTGCCAACGCGCCTTGAAAAATTAAAAGGTGGCGATTTCGATGCTATCTTTTTGGCAGCTGCCGGAGTAAGTAGAATTCAATTGAGCTTAGATGAATTCGAGCTCATTCAACTACACCCAAGCGAATTTGTGCCCGCACCCGCTCAGGGCGTTCTAGCATGGCAAACCAACCGGGAGGACCTTTCCACGAGACGCATTCTTAAACAACTGCACCACCCAGATGTATCTGCCGTCACAAATGTGGAACGAAAAGTGCTACAACTAATGGATGGTGGTTGCCAATTACCACTCGGGGTCCACTGCTATCGGGATGCAGCAGGGAATTATCACGTTCACGCTGCCTGCCAACTCAACAGTCAAATGAATAGAGTCCACCTTTCCTCCTCCACCAGCGCAGGCCTTGCTGAAAGAACACTTCAGGCACTTACATCCTAACCAGCCATTTAATTTCTGCTTTTCTATTGAAGTAAGTCTTGGTAAGCCGCCACAAGCCGCCTAGCAATAGAACGATTATCGTAGGAGCTGTTACAAAGCGAAATAGCGGCAGCTCCTATTTCGCTTAAGCGGCTCCTATGCTCAAAACACCATTCTATTTTACGTAGCCAATCCTCAGGCGTATCTGCGAGTAAAGCCTCAACCCCATCCTCCACGTCAATTCCCTCCATTCCAACCGTCGTTGAAATCACAACCCGACCTAAGGCCATGCCCTCTAATATTTTTGCACGCATTCCGCCACCAGAAAGGAGGGGTGCAATGGTAAGCGCATGCGCATTCAGAAACGCTTGAGCGGAGGGAACTTCTCCATGCACCACCACACCTGGAATACGCAATTCCATTAACCTGGCGGGAGTGTTTCGCCCTGCAATGTGAAAAGTGAGTTGCGGAAACCTTGGAAGTAGCAACGGCACCCAAACCTCTGAAAGAAACCAATCCAAGCCCTCCACATTTGGCATCCAATCCAATGACCCGATAAATGATATACTGAGGGGACCATCAAACGCCCCAAAATCCGGATGATAATCCCCCGAATCCAAACCAATTGGAATGACAAGCCCAGGAATAACCATCCCCAAACGCTCAAATTGATCCAGATCACCCCTTGAAATGGCTATCATTAAATCATACGCGTTTAAATGACCCACCTCATACTGCTTCAACCTTGGGGTTATCTGATTCAGATACCACCGTTTCAAAGACCCACTATTCTTTGCTACCCGTTCCCAAATGACATGCTCCACATTATGCGAACGCAAAACTATCCGCGCATTCGAATACTGCCGAATTAACGGAACATAGGGCGTAAGAAAAAGCGTCTCCAAATGAACAATATCAAAATCCTCCATCAATAACACTTTTACCAATTGCTCAGAAAAAGAAGTATCAATAAACCGAATAATATGATAAGACTCTTTCGAAAAAAGTAAGTTAAGAAGCGCATCCTTTGGTCGCAATCGGTTGTCTATATCAACGGTATAAATTGATCGATAGTGATCAAAACTGCTGGGAAGGGTGGAAAGATCCGTTCGATGCTTACTCGTATTCATAGAAAGTAACGTCAACTCCACCCCCTGCTCACTTAACGCTTTCGCCAAGTAACTTGTGGCAATACTCTCTCCATCCTTCAGTGGGTAGGGAAATTTTTTCGAAAGCTGCAGTACTTTCATCGTTAGTATTTGGTGCTGAAAAAGTATACCTTTGTCAAATGGTTTTACAGGCAAAAAACATCCACAAATCCTACGGACAACTCAATATTCTCAAGGGTGTAGACTTAAACGTTGCACAAGGAGAAATAGTTAGTATCGTCGGAAAATCCGGATCCGGCAAAAGTACATTATTACACATAATTGGCACACTCGATTCAGCTGATAGTGGAGACTTAACAATAGTAGACCAATCAATCGCACGCTTGTCAGCCAAACAATTAGCCACTTTCCGAAATCAACACATCGGATTCGTCTTTCAATTCCACCACCTACTCCCAGAATTTACAGCACTGGAAAATGTATGTATCCCAGGCTTTATCCGTCAAGAACCTAAGCAAACCGTCGAACAACGCGCTAAGGAACTCCTAAACTACCTCGGACTCTCACACCGACTTACACACAAGCCCACTGAACTTTCCGGAGGAGAACAACAACGAGTAGCGGTGGCTAGAGCCTTAATTAATCAACCCAGCATCATCTTCGCAGATGAACCAACCGGCAACCTAGATAGTAGCGCATCCAAAGATTTTCACCTCCTTATCCGACAACTTTGCGATGAAAAAAAACAAACTTTTGTTATCGTAACCCATAATCAGGAATTAGCAGACTTGTCGGACAGGTGCCTTACTATGCAAGATGGAAAACTAATTAATTCCGCCCCCAACTCTTGGCCTGCCTAATCTCGACAATGGTAAGTTCTTGCTTAAAAAAGACCATTCTAAACTGGCTAATTCTGTCCTTACTAATAGGAACTTGGACAAGTTGCTCCAGCCCCTCCAAGATTAACGCTCTCCCAGCAACTCCACAGTTAGCAGAAACCCCAAAAAATATTATTCTTCTTATTGGTGATGGTATGGCCTTGTCCCAAGTGAGCGCAGGTGTTTATTGGAATGGAGGGCTCGACAAAAGTGCATTCGGGCAATTCCCAGTCGTCGGATTTCACAAATCCCACGCCCACGACGAGTTAATTACCGATTCGGCAGCTGGCGCTACAGCCTTCTCCTGTGGAAAGAAAACATTTAATGGCGCCATCGGAATGACGCCCGACAAAGAGGCTTGCCATACCATCCTAGAAGATTGGAGTCAATCTGGAAAAGCAACTGGGATTGTCGTTACTTGTACTGCGACCCATGCAACACCTGCCTCATTTATCGCTCACCAAGAAATGAGGGCATTTACAGAAAGTATCGCCCTCGAATACCTAAATACACCTCTGGACTGCTTTGTGGGAGGGGGAGCGTACTATTTTTCTACCAGACGACCTGACCAGCTCAACCTCAAGGATTCCCTTATCAAGCGTGGATATGTAGTCCGTGAAGGTACCAGCTTCCAACGACTACCTCTGGGCGGCGAACATCCATTTATGCTACTCACACATGACAAAGAGCCCCCAACAGCCTCCGCCGGAAGAAGATACCTTCCTAAGGCCGTCAAAGAGGTAAGTCGCTTCCTAGAAAAAAGAAGTCCAAATGGTTTTTTCATGCTTGTAGAAGGAAGCCAAATCGATTGGGCACTACATGCAAATGACCAACACTGGCTGAAAGCAGAAATGCTAGATTTCGATGCCGCAATTTGGGAAGCGCTAAAATTTGCCGCAACTAATGGTGAAACCTTAGTTGTTGTGACTGGAGATCATGAGTGCGGCGGTCTTGCGCTAAAAGATTTAAACGATAAACGTCTCTTCAAGCCCGGATTTGCCTCAAAATACCATACTGGAACAATGGTTCCTGTTTTTGCCTTCGGCCCTCAAGCAACCCTGTTTAATGGTATCTATGACAACACCGCTATTTACCAAAAAATCAAACAGGCAATGCCTCCAACTCAATGAACCACCTTGCACATTGCCTCCTTTCTTTCAATAATGAAAGCCTGCTAATCGGCAACTTTATTGGTGACTTTGTTAAGGGTAATGCCTGGGAAAAATACAGCCCATCCATCCAAAAAGGAATCCTCTTGCACCGAGAAATTGATGCATTTACAGATGCTCATCCAGTCGTAAAGTCGTGTGCCGCTCAACTTAAACCCTATGCCGGCCGATTCGCCCCACCCATTGTAGATATACTGTTTGACCACCTCCTTGCCATTTCATGGACCTCCTACTCCCATATCCCCTTTCAGACGTTTACGCAGACAACCTATCAACAACTGAGTCACGGAGCCACCTCCATGCCTCCCATTTTACAAGAGAGACTGCCACGAATGATTGCCGGAGATTTCCTATCCAGTTACCTAACTTACAATGGCCTCTTTTTTGTATTCCAACAATTCTCCAAGAGACTGCCTTTCCCGCTCGATTATCCAACGATGTTAGAGTTCTTTTTTTCAGAAAAAGACGTATTTTTAGCTAGTTTTAATGCCTTTTTCCCAGAATTACTAGAAAAAGCAAAGATATATTCTAACTTTGACTAAAAAGCCGTTCCTTTGTGACTCGAAATTTATTCAAAATCGATTAAAAGTCCTTTGAAATATTATGCTCAGTCGTAGAAGCGTACGTGTGAAAGTCATGCAGTTGCTTTACATGCTCAACCGGGATGAAGACCTTAAATTCCCAGATGTGCTAAAGGCCTACAATGAAGGTATATGGAAAACCTACCAACTTTATATTTTCCAACTTCACGTCCTGCTAAAAGTAACCCAGCAGGCCGAAAAAGATGCTGCGACTAGAGCTGCCAAGCACCTTCCCTCAGAAGAAGATAAGAAGTTCAAACCAATTCTGTACAACAATCCGTGTACACAAAGTCTAGCCAACCACGTTGGATTCCTTAACTTGGTCGAAAAATTCAAGTCTTCGATCGAGCTAGATGACGACTTGTTACGTAAAATTTATCAAGGCTTTTTAGAAACTTCCGAATTTACAGCATACGCTGCCCTGGAGGCTCCACAAGAAGCGGATCATATCAAAATTCTGCTTGACTTATACAAATTTTTAAGCAGCAACGATATTTTTATCGAATTGTGCGAGGAGCGCTATAACAATATGGGGGACGACGAGTCTCTCGTAGCCGGCGCTATGAAAAAAACCCTGAAATCAATGCCCGTCAGCGGGGATTTCTACCAAGAACACGCCCCCTCCGACGAAACAGTTCGAGAGTTTGGCGAGGAACTACTCCGCAAAACCTGCCAAGAAGATGCCGCTCTTCTCAGCGAAATCACTCCAATGCTTCAAAACTGGGATGCAGAACGAGTAGCCATCCTTGATATGATAATGCTGAAAATGGCACTCTGTGAACTGCTGCACTTCCCAACAATTCCTACGAAGGTAACACTAAACGAGTTCGTTGAAATTGCCAAAAATTACTCCACAGAAAAGAGCAAAGACTTCATTAACGGCATTCTCGATCGAATGATGAAGCACTTACTTCAAAGTGGAAGAATTGTAAAAGAGGGTAGAGGACTTAACGAATAAACCGGTATAGCTGCCAAAATTTTGCACTAGTCTTTTTTTTAAATGGGTTTGCTACCAGTAAACCCCCAATTTCCTTATGTTTGAGCCATTAAGCTCTAACGAAAGTAGTTTTATCTTTAAACCTGATTTTTCTGGCAGCCCTGAACTGCTCATTTCAAGTTACTGTTGATGCACAAACGACATACTCTCAAGAATTGAGTCCATCACTCTGCAGAATGTACCAGAAAAAAGCTCCTACTCCCCGCTAGAGTATTTCGAACATTCTTAATCAATCTTATTTCTCCAACTATTGACGATGCTATCACGGTTTTCACTTAAATGCGCACTCGCTTTGCTTGTTTGCGCGCTATTTTCTTCTTCATTGTCCGCTCAACAGCGGAATGCAAGAGAAATTGCACTAAATTTTCTTCGGGAAAATCCCGCCCAGTTAGGACTTGTACCTCAAGATGTGGCCGCTCTACGAATCACAGACGAGTACACCTCTAAACATAACGGTGTCACCCACGTCTGGATTCAACAAGAGCACGCTTCTGTCCCCGTATATAACGGCTTGGTAGGACTTCACGTATTGCCTGGAGGGGCGGTTAAATATGTTTCACACCGCTTTATTCCCCAAATTGCTCAAAAGGTAAACACCTCCCTTCCCTCTCTTACCGCAACTCAAGCACTCGAAATGGCCATGCGCCATCTTGAATTGACCAGTGTTAATGTTCCAAAACTTCACCAGAAAATCAGCGACAAAGAATATATTTTTGAAAAGGGCAGCTTGTCGCGCTCCGAAATCAAGGTCTCTTCTTGCTTCCAGCCCAGCAAGGATGGAGCCAGCGTACGGTTGGCATGGAATATGGTTATTGACATGGTCAATAACTCAGATATCTGGAGCATACGTGTAGACGCACAAACAGGCGAAATCTTGGATAAAGTCAATTTCACTGTTTACTGCCGAGCAGGCCACGCTCATAAAATCGATGAAACCTGCCCATCAGATGTAGCCAACTTCAACCCTGCCTCTGAACAGACGGAAACATTCAGCGCCAATGGCAACTATCGGGTGTTCGCCTTGCCAACAGAAAGTCCTGCGCATGGTAGCCGAACGCTCGTCTCCGATCCTGCACACCCAGAAGCCTCTCCATACGGATGGCACGATACAAATGGGGCTACAGGAGCTGAATACACCTATACCCGCGGTAATAATGTCTGGGCATATTCAGATGAAAACAATGATAATGGCGGATCCGTTGCCGAGTCTGTTGATGGTGGAGCTGGGCTTAGCTTCGATTTCCCCTTTGACCCAGATGGCGAACCCAACGAAAATCGCCAAGCTGCAATCACCAATCTGTTCTACATCAATAATATGATGCACGATATCACCTACGTGTACGGTTTTGATGAAGCAGCAGGTAATTTCCAGACAAATAACTACGGTCGTGGAGGTGCAGGAAATGATGCTGTAAATGCTGAAGCATTGGATGGCGGTGGAACGGATAACGCTAATTTCTCTACTCCAGCAGACGGAGGCCCAGGTCGCATGCAAATGTATCGATGGTCCCGGTCAGGCGGAAACCTCGTTAATGTTTTGAGCCCCGCTCAAGTAGCAGGTAGCTATTATGGTCAAGCAGCAAGCGGATGGGGCGCAGAAATTACCGAAATTCCAGTTGTGGGTGACGTTGTAGTGGTAGATGCCGGTGGCGGCACGCCCACACTAGGCTGTGACCCTGCCCTTAACGATCTCACGGATAAAATTGTTTTAGTTGACCGCGGAGTTTGCGAATTTGGACAAAAAGCGCTCAATGCACAACAAGCAGGCGCTAAAGCTTGTATTATTTGCAACTTTGCCAACTCAACCGCAGGTATGGCCGCTGGCTCAGTAGGCGATCAGGTAACTATTCCAGTCCTGATGATGAGTAAAAACGACTGCGATGCACTACGACAGTTTGCAGGACAAGGGCTTTCTATCTCTCTTGCTCAACCTGTTGTAAGTGGCCCCGACTTCCTTGATGGTGACTTTGATAATGGCATCATTGCCCATGAATATGGACATGGTATCTCCAATCGCTTTACAGGAGGGCCCTCACAAGCAGGATGCCTAGGAAATGCAGAACAAATGGGAGAAGGATGGAGCGACTGGTTCTCTCTTATCATGACTGCAAAACCAGGAGATCTGGCCGAACAGCGCCGCGGGGTTGGAACTTATGTCCTCCGCGAACCTAATACAGGTACTGGTATCCGCCGCTACCCTTATTCAACAGATATGAGCATTGCGCCACTTACCTACGGAGCAGTGGCAGAAAACACCGCCGTACACCCTATTGGGGAAGTCTGGAATAACATGTTATGGGACCTTTATTGGGCAATGATTGACCAATATGGCTTTGACCCTAACTGGCAAAATACCAATAGTGGAAATGGCCGGGCAATCCAGCTCGTTATGGATGGCATGAAATTACAACCTTGTAACCCTGGCTTCGTTGACGGAAGAGATGCAATTATTCTGGCAGATATCATCAACTACAATGGTGCAGATACTTGCCTAATTTCTCAAGTGTTCGCACGAAGAGGATTAGGACTCAACGCAAATCAAGGAAACAGCAACGATGCAGGTGACGGAAAAGAAAATTTCGAGCCGATTGAGGTTTGTATTAAAGAGCTAAAACTAAAAAAAGAAACAGGAACACCCACCATCAATCCAGGAGAGCTCGCTAACTTCACTATTACCGTTACCAACCATAAAGATGAACCCGTAACCAATGTGGTCGTATCAGATGAACTTCCACAAGGGCTCACCCTAACATTCGCCTCCAATGGAGGTGTCGCTAATGGGGGAGAAGTAGTATGGAATTTAGGAACCCTAGCTTCCGGTCAAAAGGTAACACTCACCTATGCCGCACAGGCCGGACCGGAAGGATCAATTCGACTCTATCGGGATGTTATGGATGATGAAAATGATTGGTTCACCGCTAAAACAGAAGGATCAACTGATTTTTTCCTTCAATCCACCATCAAAAAAACAGGAAATGCAGCTTGGAAATGTAATAACCTAGAAACAGAAACAGACCTAACCCTTAATAAAGCGGAGCTACTTTCTGTCTCTGGAAATCAACCAGTACTTCGGTTCTGGAACCGATTCCAAACCCAGGCAGGCGCTGACGCTGGCTTCTTGGAGTTCCAAAAAGAAGGTGAACAAGGATATTCACGACTCGGTAAATCCAAAACGTTCCGTGCTGGGTATCCAGGAGCCGTTAGCTACAGCACATTCGCAATTCCTTTCTTGGATGGATTTTCTGGAAACTCTAATGGATGGGTACAATCGTACTTCGATCTATCTGACTTTAATGGTACAAATATCGGCTTCCGATTCCGATTTGGATCAGACGGCGCCACCGGTGGGGATGGATGGTATATTGACGAGCTTGAGTTGATTGATATGGTCAACTACGATGGCGAAGCATGCGTTACTTCCGCCGAAGGTGATAATGTATGTGGAAAAGCACCAGAAAAAGGAGTGATAGTGAATCCAGGTACCGTAAGTACAGACCAGATCTCCGATAATTTGGTGGGAATCTCAGTAAAACCCAACCCAACTAGCGAAATCACCTATGTTTCGTTTGCCCAAGCTCTCTCCGGTGAAGCAGTACTGAGCCTCCTTGGAACAGATGGTCGTACCATCCACCAGCGCAGGCTTTTTAACGTGAATGAAGGGGAGTCAATCCCCGTCGATGCTTCTGCCTTGGCTCCAGGACTGTATCTTATTCGACTAGAACATACCTCAGGAACTAGTATTCAAAAACTGCTAGTAAAATAACTTTATAACTGCCGTTGGCAAGCAAAAGCTTGCCAACGGCACTCTTCAAACTTCATGCGACGCTTACTCTTTCCTCTTCTGCTTCTTTCAAGCTGCAGCCCTGATCAGGAGCGAATCGTTCAGGCTAAAGTTGAAGAAAAAATAAAGGACTTCGTCAAGAAAAAACAACTCGAATGCCGCTCATCACTGCTCTATGAAGCAGAAAAAAAGGTAGACTCCATGCTGCTGGCCGAAGCTCGCCTAGAACTACAAGACTCCCTAAACCGAACTAAACCCATCCCGCCAGCAGAACCACCTATCGTGCCCCCGCTTGACTCCCTAGAAATCAAGCCCATTTTTGAAAAGCAAAATTAACCATACAACGCTTTCCCATTTTACGGCGTCAAACCATTGTCCTTATGGGAAAACGCCCGCATATCACTTTGTTTTTAGCTTTTTTTGCCTGCTTGTATGCCATCCAACTGGGGGCTCAAGGCGGTTCGCTGCGTATAAAAACAATTGATGCCTCCCAAACACACCACACCTTAGATACACTTACAATTCTGCCTCCACTCCTTCAGGCGAACGACAGCGTTTCGGGAAATGCAATCCCAATTAATCTGTTAAAACTACACAATAATCAAATCTCAATCGATACTAGCTCACTAAACAAACAATTCCCAACCTGCTCAAAAATCACCCTTTCCTATCGTGTCCTTAATATCAACTTAGCTATTCCAACGTTTCGAATAGATACCACCGCAAGAAAACGTAACAATCGGCTCAATGATATCGCTTTTGACTACTCCCCATATCAATCAAAGCAATCAACCCCCTTCGATAAAACTGGTATCCAGTCTAATGGAAGTTACACCCGAGGGCTTTCCTTAGGCAATAATCAAAATTTAACATTCAACTCCAACCTAAACCTACAGTTACAAGGAAAACTAGACAACAATCTTTTACTTAAAGCCGCTCTTTCCGACAACTCAATGCCCCTACAACCAGATGGGTCTACCCAACGACTTCAAGAATTTGATCGTGTCTATATCGAACTGGTGAAACATAACTTCAAACTCTCCGCTGGTGATATGGACTTCAACCGCCCAACAGACCACTTCTCCAATTATTTCAAGCGAATTCAAGGCGCTAAGTTTAGTAGCACCCCCAACAAAAATGCACCGGGAGGTTGGTTAGGAATCGGAATCTCCAGAGGCAAATTTCAACGCCAATTGATTCAAGGACAAGAAGGAAACCAAGGACCCTACCGACTCCAAGGAGCCGAAGGCGAACGGTTTATTATCGTGTTATCTGGGACCGAGCGCATATTTATTGATGGCCTATTATTAAAAAGAGGAATGGCTGATGACTATATAATAGACTACAACCTAGGGGAAATTACGTTCACTACCAAACAACTAATCACAAAAGACAAACGTATCATTGTCGAATTTGAATACGCGGTACAAAATTTCCTTCGATCAACAATAGCGGCCCAAACTGAGTGGAAAAGCCAAAAATCACATATCTGGTTTAACTATTATTCTGAACAAGATGGAATCAACTCAAGTGGCAACTTAGATCTTTCTCCTGAAAATCGATCACAATTAGCACAAGCTGGCGATCAACTGCAAAACGCCTTCGTATCAGGCATCGATACGCTACCAACCTTTGAGCCATTCCGAGTTCTCTACCAATCCATCGATACCAACCTTTGCTCCGGACAATCAACACGTATTCTCATTTACTCCACAGACCCTCAAAAAGCTAAATATACCGCCAGGTTCACAGAGGTCCCTCAAGGACAAGGAAATTACATCCAGGCACAAAACAGTGCCAATGGCCGAGTATATCAATGGGTGCCGCCAGATCCAATTACTTGCCAACCAAGTGGTAATTTCGAACCTATTATCCAGCTTATTGCCCCAGAGCAAAAACAACTTCATACCCTAGGTGGATCCTATACCTTTTCTGATAAAACAACACTGAAAATGGAGGGCGCACTAAGTAAACGAGATTTAAATCGATTCTCGCCCCTCAATGATAATGACAATCTAGGCGTTGGCTTGTTTTGTCAACTACAACATCAACTAATCGCCAATGAAAATTGGCAGAGTATAGCAACCGCAGCAACCGAATGGATTTCTGCTTCCTTCCAACCTCTAAACCCTTACCGAAACCAAGAATTTCAGCGTGACTGGAACCTTTCTCCACAGCCCAATAAAGGAATATCAGAACAATTATTGAAAGCAACTTGGGGCATAACTCGAAAAAACTGGGGAGAACTACAATTTGAAATAAACCAATTCCAACAAGAACAAGAATTTCAAGCACAACGTTGGACCCTTAAATCAACCATCCAAAACGCCGGGTGGGAATTACGATCCGAACTCAATCAAACTAACTCAAATAGCCCACTCGAAAATACAACCTTTTCTAGACCCAAACTAGACCTATCACGCGCCATAAAGCGAAAAAATCAGTCCCCTTTTCTAAAGATTGGGCTCTACGCCGAACGTGAAAAAAACAGCCGAAACCAAACCAACGTTGATTCCCTTCTCCCAAGCAGTTTTTGGTATGATTTACTCCGGATCTACACCGAATTCCCCAATGCTGGAAAAAATATCCAAATGAACGCCTATTGGTCCCAACGCACCGACTATACTCCAATAGAAAATAATTTCTTGGAGATAAGCCTAGCTAGAGACATCAACTGGAACGGAAGCTGGAAACTAGGAAATTACGCGAATTCGCAAAAAAAATACTCCAGCGCCCTCGAATGGAACCTAACAAATCGGACCCTCTCCATACCAAACCCACAATTCACCACCCTACAAGAACAAAAAAGCTACCTAGGCAGAATAGATTACCGGATTACTGCCCTAAAAAATGGAATCACCCTAACTACTGGATATGAAATTGGCTCCGGACAAACACCCAAACTAGAATTCAATTACCTACTCGTCAACCCTGGAGAAGGTCAATACACTTGGTTTGATCGAAACCAAGATAGCATCCTGCAAGTGGATGAAATGGAACTCGCCGTTTTTAAAGACCAAGCTAGTTATGTGCGGGTAGCCGTTTCCACACCTCAGTATATCCGAACAAATAATACACTGCTAAACCAATACTTAATGATTGAACCAAAATGGTGGCTCCAGTCAAATCCTAAGGGAGCCCTACTTTGGCTGTCTAAACTGGCAATTCAAAGCAATTGGCAAACTAACCTCCGTGTCCGCGCAAATAATCCTAACAATGCATGGAAGTTACTTCAGCACTCCATCCAGGACACAGCTCTTCTCAACGCCTTGACAACCATGAGGCATACCCTATTGCTAAACAGGGCAAACCCCTACTGGGATGCTTCTTTTTCCTACCACCAAAACAACAATCAATCGCTCATCACCACTGGAGTTGAACGAAAAACACTTCAAGAATATGTACTGCATGGTAGAACCAGAATCAATCGCTTCTGGAGCATTGAAACGGACCTTCTTCAAAATAAAAGAACAAGCGCCGCCCAATTGTTCCTTAACCGAAATTTCTTAATTGAAGGGTGGGAGCTAAGTCCCAAAATCAACTGGCTTATGGGCAATCAACTGCGTGCCTCCGCCAAATACAGCTTCAAATACAGAAATAACCAGTCAGAATTAGCGGAAAAAGCCGTTCAAAATGATTGGAATTTTTCAATTAACTGGACTCCAAGCCCAAAAAATAATAAAAATAATCCAATTACTCTCGCCACTAATCTACAAGCAAAATTCTCCTATATACAAATAGAATTCAACGGACTAGCAAATACCCCAATCGCATTTGCCATGTTAGATGGCCTACAAGACGGTCAAAATCTGCTTTGGGGACTGACAATAGACCGACAAATTTCCAAAACCATTCAACTTAATCTAAACTACGAGGGCCGAAGAACAGGCAATCAGCAAGGTATTGTCCACGTTGGGAGAATGCAACTCAGGGCCTTATTCTAAGATGCAACAGGGGCCGACCTACGCCACCATGTAGCTAACCCAAAACCCGTTATTAAATCCCATATTCCCCACCAAGCTGCCACCAAAGCCATCCCCCCCAAGCCATCAAAAAAACGAAAAATTAATAATAATCCTAAAGCAGTGTTATGCACACCAG
>Ga0079301_1000800_pt1 | contig 15144 bp, 12 predicted proteins | sample Wag4_2014_7_11_3_FD_74797 | JGI IMG/M metagenome (GOLD analysis project Ga0079301, IMG submission 74797) | Fresh water mixed with fracking chemicals microbial communities from Ohio, USA - Utica-2 Time Series FC 2014_7_11 | ecosystem: Engineered > Industrial production > Chemical products > Input... | reverse complement strand
TCGACAATGTCGGCAGTCTTATCTGGTGAGTTATCGTCAAGAACAACAACATCGAAGTCACGCACATTATGTAAAGTTGCTAGTTTATTGAGTAGCTCAACAATCGCAATTGATTCGTTATAGGTAGGAATAAGAATTACTGGCTTCATACTCACTCCTTCCTACCAACCTAAAGCCGATATTAATCTATCGACACTTGCTCCGAGGCCGTATTCATCCTTCATCTGATAAATAGTCGACAAGTCTTCTGGCTTCTTTGGCACTGCGATATCCATCTTTGGGATTGCAACATCTTTTGCACAATGAACCAAGGTCGGTGCGATCTTTAAGTAGTCAGCACCATCAATGATTTTCTTTGCCAGTGACTTAGTGAGCGCTGGGTGTTCAGCTTTAGCTCCGGCTAGCGCCTCATCGACTGTGGCAAAGTGATTTGCAATCAGCGCTGCACCTTTCTCGCCGATTCCGCGAACGCCAGGTAAGCCATCGGAAGGATCGCCACGGAACATTGCAAAGAGTGCGTACCTATCCCCTGGTATCCCATACTTCTCTGCGACCCATTTGCTATCAACTAGATCATGTTGAGAGATTCCTCGAGCAAGATAAACAATCTTTACATCACGTTTATCGTCAACCATCTGAAAGAGGTCCCTATCCCCCGTTACTACTCGGATTGGTCCCTTCTCTTTAACGGCAAAGGTGGCCATGACATCGTCGGCTTCGTAATCATCAACGCCAAGCATTGGGATACCGAGTGCATCGAGGAGATCGAGGAGAACGGGAATTTGAGGAGTAAGTGTCTCTGGCTCTTCCTCTTCATCGCTCTCATCTTCCAACCGATTAGCTTTGTAATCGGGAAATAGATCTACGCGCCATGAAGGACGCCAATCGCCTTCGATACAGGCAACAATGCGATCTGGTGAGTACATCCCAATGAGACGGGCAGTCATATCGAGATAACCACGGATTGCATTTACTGGCATACCTGAAGGTGACAACAAGGTGTCGGGCATTCCGTAGTAAGCGCGATACCAAAGTGAGGCGCTATCTAAGAGCATCAGGGTCATAGATCGCCCAACATATATGAAATTACGCCTCTATCCAAACGTTTAATTCCTTCGCGGCATGCAGGTCGAAGTTCTTCTGCGGCGCCACCGATCTGAGTAAGTAGATCGATCAATTGCTTAATGCTGCGAACGAAATCACCGACTGTCATATCGGTTCCCTTGAGAATACTGCTGAGTGAATGTCCATTTGCCCAACGGAAAGCTGCATAGCAGAATCCAAAATCTGGCTCTCGTTGCGTTTTTACATCGAACTCGTTTTCAATCGCTTCTAATTCAATCCAAATCTTTGAAACAGCGACGAGTGCATTAGCGACATTGTCATTCGGCATCTTTGGTGAATATGGTTCCGAACTACGACCCTGGTAAATCATGGCGGATGCAACAGATAATAATTCCGGTGGAGTAAGTGAATCAAAGACTCCACGCCTAATTGACTCAGTAAGAAGCAAATCAGATTCAGCAAATATCTTGGCAAGAATCTTTCCCTGTTCAAGGGGCTTCTCCCCCTCGATATATCCGAGGTGAGTTAATACATCGCAGATTCGATCAAAGGTCTTAGCAATCACATGTGTGCGATTTTCTACCCGCGAACGCAACCCTTCGGACTCTCGATTGAGACGATCTGCCTTCTCGGCAAAACGTGCATGAGTCTCACGGTCATTACACGAGTGGCAAGAGTGCTGACGGAGAGAACGGCGCATTCCATCTAGTTCATTTTCAAGCTTTACGCGCTGACGTTGATCGATACTGCGGCGCCCATCTCGTTTGCTCAGAAGGCGTTCTAACTCCTTAATGTCGATTCTCATCCGCGAGTATTCAGCGAAGTCACCCAAGTGACACTGCGCCGAATCTGTGAGTTCAGCAGCTGCAGAGTTGTTCTTCTTTATCTGGCGAACTAAACCGACGACAGCACGGTCTGCTTGGAACTGCGCAAAAGATGATTCGAGACTTCCATGAGCGCGTTCTCGGCCAAATCGGGCGATGAGATTGATGGACATGTTGTATGTCGGAGTAAACGAGGAACGAAGTGGGTAGGTTCGAGTAGAGGCGAGACCTGCAGCTGTCGCTGAATCAACTGTTGGTGACCACTGAACGACTGCGTTGCCCTCGATATCGATACCTCGACGGCCTGCCCGTCCGGTGAGCTGGGTGTACTCCCCTGGCGTAATGGATACATGTGCCTCACCGTTCCATTTGGTCAGTTTCTCAAGCACAACTGTTCTTGCTGGCATGTTGATTCCAAGAGCAAGTGTTTCGGTTGCAAAAACCGCCTTAACTAATCCACGTTTGAAGAGATCTTCTACCGCACCCTTAAAGCTAGGAAGTAGTCCGGCATGGTGAGCTGCAATTCCGCGTTCGAGGGCAATCAACCAATCGCGATAACCAAGTACTTCTAGGTCCTCTTCTGCCAGGTTTTGGGTATAGCGAGCTGCGGTTTCAGCAATCTCAAGTCGTTCTTCAGTATTTGTTAGCTTGATTCCTGCGGCTAAACATTGCTTAACGGCGGCATCGCAGCCTGCGCGCGAGAAGATAAAGGTGATTGCTGGAAGCAGGTTTTCGCGCTGCAATTTTTCAATAATGTCAGGACGGGTCAATCTGCTATCACCGTCGCCAAATCGATCACGACGATGGCGGGGAGTTCGAACCTGACGAAGCGCTTCGCGCTCAAGACCTAAAATCTCCGGGTTGATGCGTCCTTGTTCACGGAAAAGGTCAACTAAGCGATCCCCGATCAGAACGTGCTGGTAAAGAGGAATGGGACGAATTTCAGAGACGATTACTTCAGTCGATCCTCGAACTTCACCGAGCCAATCACCAAATTCTTCTGCATTGGAAACCGTTGCTGAAAGTGAAATAACTTGCACACTTTCCATAAGGTGAATCAGAACTTCTTCCCAGACTGCGCCGCGAGACTTATCAGCGAGGTAGTGAACCTCATCCATCACCACAGACCCAAGGTTTTTCAGCGTTGTTGAGTTGGCGTACAACATATTGCGAAGTACTTCCGTCGTCATGACTAAGACATCTGCCTCGGAATTTATATTTGTATCTCCCGTGAGCAGACCTACGCGGTCCTCACCAAAACGCTCAACGAACTCCTGAAACTTCTGATTAGAAAGAGCCTTGATGGGCGTCGTATAGAAACACTTCTTGCCTTGAGCCAAAGCGCTAAAAGCAGCGAACTCTCCGACAACGGTTTTGCCAGCGCCAGTAGGGGCGGCAACAAGTACACCCTTTCCATCTTCAACGGCCTGACAAGCCTTAATTTGAAATTCATCAAACCCGAAGTCAAACTGCTCGATAAATTGAATTGTTAGTGGATGCTTTCCGCGCTGCTTTGCGGCGGCGTATCGCTCCGCAGGAGTTGTCATAGCGCCCACGTCAATCCTGCGTTGCTTACACACTCCGCGGAAATTGGCGCAGGACCGATTCTTTCGCCGTCTGCATACGCAATTGCATTTGCAACGAGCTTTACTCGTTTAGATCTATATACCTTCACCTTTGGGTGGGTGATGTGTGAGCCTGAGTAGACCTTGGGAAATACTTTGAGGAACTCAATCTTCGACACCGGTTCAAGAACCATCACATCAAAGAGACCATCGTGAAGTTGAGCCTGAGGACATACATACATTCCTCCACCGTATGAACGCCCATTACCAATAGCGATGAGCATTGCCTCTGTCGTAATCGAATGCGTATCTAGCGTTATTTCATAGGACAACGGTCTAAATTTTGGTAATTCGAGAGCAATTGCCAAGTTATATCTCTGGGGACCCTTCGGCCACGCTAGTGCATTTGCGCGCTCATTTACTACGGAATCAAAACCAGTGGAAAGAATCGCGGCAAACCATTCTCCATCTACATTTCCGAGATCGATTGGCTTGGCCGGAACAGTTGTAACACGATCAAGGTATGAATCAATCTCATCGAGTGACCAGCCGAGAGTACGAACGATGTCATTGCCTGTACCTGCTGGCATTACGGCAAAGGGGATATGTCGTGGAACTGCAACCTGGAGAACGAGATGAGCCAGTCCGTCTCCCCCGACGCTCACTATGCCTTCACAGGTATGAGAATCGAGAAAAGCCTCTAGATGAACTTTTAAATCTGCAGCGCTATGTCCTGAGAAAACCTGGTAATCAACTTTGTGGTCTGAGAAATAACGAACGACTGACTCGCCAACTGTGACTCCCTTGCCATGGCCAGAAGTTGGATTGATCGCTATCGCCCACATAGGGCGACTCTATCGGCTATTCGGTAATTGGGGTCGGCGCTTCAATTCTGGAGCTGCCGGTTTCCAAATCCTCAGTTCTCTTATCGCGCTTTCTGTCAACAAGCAGAGCAATTCCGCCAGCCATGAAGTAAAAGAGAATTAATGGCGCTGATAACAAAACCATACTCATCGGATCAGCCGTTGGTGAGAGAGCTGCGACAGCAAAAAAGATTGCGAACACCCACGCGCGCCATGGCTTGAGGATGGTGCGCCCTCTCAAAAAACCAATCAAATTAAAGGTAAGCAGGAATATGGGAAGTTCGAAAGCAAGGCCCACAAAGAGGATTATTCTCAATACGAAATCTAAATAATCATCAAAGCGAACCAAGTTGCTCACCGCACCTGGCGTGAAACCTAGTAGCGCTTTTATGGCAACTGGAAGAATCAAATAACCAAGAGTCGCACCCATCATAAAAAATGGAGTTGCTGCTGTGACAAAGAGAACGCTATTGCGCTTCTCTTTCCTGTGAAGTGCGGGGGCTATAAAAGCCCAAAGTTGGAAAAGCCAGATAGGAGCCGAGACTATGACAGCGGTCATGAGCGCTACCTTTATCTGCAGATCTAGTGGACCTAAGACACCACTGATATAGAGAGCCCCACAACTTGCAGCTCCTGATGCTTGAGCTTCGCGCAAATCACAGACAGGTTTAGCCAAGGTGACGAGGATTGAATTGTAGAAATACCATCCCCCACCAAATGCCACAGCAACTGCCAGTGCCGAAATAAGAACTCGTTTCCGAAGTTCTCGTAAGTGGTCGATGAGCGGCATCTGTCCTTTTGGTGAAGATGCCATGGGATTACTTCTCTTTTTTGCCGTCTTCTTCAATAACAGAATCGTCGGCCTTCATCTCTTTCATTTCACTCTTAAAGATTCGCATTGAGCGGCCGAGAGAACGGGCTGAATCAGGTAGACGCTTCGCGCCGAAAAGGACCAGGACAACAATGAGCAGAATGACAATTTCTCTTGGGCCTAAATTCATAGTGCGAACTCCTTAACGTGAGATTTGAACATAGATTACACCAGGTATCTTTGAATGGGTAGGCGAGGAATTTACCTCTGATAACGATTGAGTATCGTTTTTGCTCTTCTCGCGATTTCACTTCGAATAACTGCTGGGGTCAGTAATTCGACCGCCCCTCCCGACGCAAAGACTGATCTGGAAATCCATTGTTGCGAAAATGAAGATCCTTTGAATACGGTTCCGGCATCCAGGTGGGATTCTGCAAAACGTTCAGCAACATCTCTCGTTGGTCTCACCACTCTTACTTCGAAACGAAGCTTCTCTGGTTTCTCAGGTGATGCCGTAGAAGGTTTCTCGACCTCAGCAGTTTCGGCTGATTGAATTCTATCTATTCGGAAATGCCTAAAATCCTTAGCTGTTGAACAGTACGCGTGCAGATACAAGTACCCGTCATTCTCGAGAACCTCTAATGGCAGTACGACTCTTGCAGAGATTTCATCTTTATAAAGTGAGTGATATGAAATCTTAAGTCCACTGCGTTGAGAGATTGCTTCCTTTACTAATTTGGTTACTTCGGGGCTCAAGTCGCTTGATGCAGTTAACGCCAAGGGAAGATTCACCAATTCGGTAATGCGCGTGGAAAGTGACTCAATCGCATCGATGAGATCATCTCTTTGGTTGGGGATTGCAGAACGTAAAACATCTAAACCGAGCACAAGTGCCACGCCCTCTTCGTGCGTGATTGAACGAGGCTTGGCCAAGGTTGGCGCATTTGATATCGAGACATAACCCGATTCAAAATCTAAGTCCATTAGCTCTAGCGGCGTGTATCCCGGAAGCCCACACATCCAGAGAGTTGTTAAATCGTTGATCATCTGTTCAGTGGAGACTTCGAATACTTCGGATAATTCAACGAGTGAGATACCTTGATGAGTGTTGATATATGGAACAAGATCTAACATTCGAGAAGTGCGCTCGAGGGGGCTCGAGGAATTCCTCTGATCGCTCTTAGCCATGCACACTCACCAGTTCTTTAAGACTTTCGATGATGCTTTCACGGAGCTCTATCGGTGAGTGAACATAAACATCTTCTCCGTGCCAGAGGATCAAGCTCGCAAGAGTCCGCATATCTAGGATTGGAATCTGTACCTGATCCCACTCACCTTTAGATTCTGTCGATGAAGCGAGTGCGCGAAGCGACCTACCTTTTCCGTGACGAATATCGACCACAGCTTGGAGATTCATTTGGCCATCGAAAACTTCTTTCGAATCAAAGTTTTCAGGAGTTTCGAAATCTTTAGGACCCTTTTTCACGGCAAAACTTCCGATAACTCGATCGAAACGGAATGTGCGAATCTCCTCAATACCCTGATCAACCCCAGTGAAATACCAGAAAGTAGAGCGGGTTGATAGACCAATGGGAACAATGCGCCTTACTTCCTCGGACAGGTCATAGTTTCGGTAAGTGAATTCAAGGATTTGATGCTCTGCGATAGCACGGGTGATTACTGGAAGATCGATGCCACTTTCTGAGAAAAAGGGAAAGGTATCTGGCAAATTCTGTTCATCGACAGCAATACCTAGTGAACTCAATTTAACTAATACGCGCTGCGCAGCATCATCAAGTGATGCACCTTGCCAAGCTTGAGCCGCTAGAGAGAGAAGAGAGATTTCAAGCGGAGTTATATCGCCAAGATCAAGCTGGTATCTCTCCTGCTTGATTCGATAACCGGCCTCATCATTAAAGAACGGGTCGAAGGAACCGACTTCAATCTCTATGCCAAGGGAGCGAAGATCATCCTTATCTCGCTCAAACATTCGCTCTTTGGACTCAGCGTTTCCTTCGTATCCCTCGATAGTTTTAAAGATTTCAGACTTGGTGATAAATCTCTTCGTTGCCAAAAGCGCAATCGTGAGATTGATCAGTCGCTCACTCTTCCGCGACACCGTATGCACCCTTTGCTGGGCGTCTGCGTCTTGGAAGAACATCGACGCCCGGAGCCATGCGACGGCTTTGAATAAGGAAACCTGTATGGCCAATCATTCGTTGTTGAGGTCGTACCGCTAAGCCTTCGTGATGCCAACCTCGGACGATAGTTTCTGAACTTTCGGGCTCAGTGAAGTGTCCATCCTCTTTGATTGCTTCAGCTGTCGCCGACAGTTGTGTGGTTGTCGCGACGTATGCGAGGAATACGCCACCAGGACGCAGAACCTTTGCAGCCATTTCAACGCATTCCCAAGGAGCAAGCATGTCCAGAATAACCCGATCGAACTCGTGTGTGAATTCCTTCTCTTGCACCGAACCGACTTCGAGTGACCAATTGGCGGGCTTTTCGCCAAAGTAATCAGTGATATTTGCAGTCGCGTTATCGGCAAAGTCTTGTCGTCGCTCAACGGAGTGGACGGATCCTTCTGGCCCCACAGCGCGCAACAATGAAAGAGTGAGAGCACCACTTCCTACTCCGGCTTCGAGAACGCGTGCTCCTGGATAAATGTCAGCAACACCAACAATCATCGCCGCATCCTTTGGATACACAATCGTTGCACCGCGTGGCATCGATAGAACGTAATCAGCTAAAAGTGGGATGAAGGCGGTGAACTTCAATCCAGCCGTTGTACTTACTACTGATCCTTCAGGTAGACCGATGAGATCATCGTGAGTAATCCAACCCTTATGGGTGTGCCACTCTTTTCCTGGTGTGATGGTGAAGCTATAAAGCTTTCCCTTTGGATCCGTGAGTTGGATGCGATCGCCGGCTTGGAAATACCCTTGTTTAGACACATGCGCATCTTAGGTGAAAGTAACCCGACTGTCGGCACCTCGCTGTATCGTCCGTCTGGTGGAACCGTTACGCCTCTCCCCTAGCCGTATGAACGATTTCACTAATTGTCCACAGCTCTACAAATATCGCGCTGTTGATCAACTTCCTGAACCTCCAAGTATCGATGCCGAACGCGGGAAATTGATTCACGCGGTTCTGGAAGATCTCTTTGAATTGCCAGCCGTTTCTCGCACTTTCGAAGCTGCGCTCGAGCTTCTACCTCAAAAATGGCGTGAGCAATTAGAAGACAAACCAGAACTCGCTTCTCTGGTACTCGACGAGAAAGAATGGTTCGATCGAGCGCAATCACTGCTGACTAATTACTTCTCTCTTGAAAAGCCAGCCACCTTTGAATCCACTTATCGCGAACTTCACCTTGAGCGAGATATCTCCGAAGAGATTTATCTTCATGGTTATGTAGATCGCCTCGATGTTGCACCCACGGGCGAAGTGCGTATCGTCGATTACAAGACAGGAAAATCGCCCAAGCCCGGCTGGGAAGAGAAAGCGCTATTCCAATTGCGCGTATATGCGCTTCTCTATTGGCAGAACGAAGGCGTCTTACCGAAACTTCTTCAGCTCATTTATCTCGGAGACTCACGAGTGGTGAAGAGTGAGCCAACGGAGGCTCAATTGAAATCTACCGAAAAGATTCTAAAGAATATCGGCGATGAGATTCTCACAGCTCTTGAAACAAACCACTTTCCAACCAAGAAATCACGACTATGCGATTGGTGTTTCTTCAAAGCAATCTGTCCTGCCCATAACTAATTTATTGAGAGATTAGTTGGCGTTGAAGTACTTCGCTTCAGGGTGGTGAACGATGATCGCTGAAGTTGATTGCTCTGGATGCAGTTGGAACTCTTCTGAAAGCTCAACGCCGATGCGCCCTGGTTCTAGAAGTTCGCAGAGCTGTGTCTGTTGTTCGATATCAGGACATGCTGGATAACCAAATGAGTAACGTGAACCGCGATATCCTTGATCCAAAATGCCCTGCAAATCAGGTGAATCTTCACCGCGAACTGCCATCTCTTCACGGATGCGAGCATGCCAATGTTCTGCCAGCGCCTCAGTAAGTTGAACTGATAGACCGTGTAGTTCTAGATAATCGCGATATGCATCTGCTGCGAAAAGTTCGTTAGCAGCCTTGCTCACAGTATTTCCCATTGTCACCACGTGGAATGCAACGACATCTGTCTTGCCGGAGTCTTTAGATGCAAAGAAATCTGCAAGGCATAATCTGCGATCACGCGATTGGCGAGGGAATGAGAAGCGAACTCGCTCTTTACCTGCATCAGGTCCTTCATGATGAAGGATGATCAAATCATTCCCTTCAGATACACAGGGGAAATATCCATAGACAACTGCCGCTTCGAGCCAGCCATTGGATTGAACTTCGTTGAGCAATTTGCGTAGACGCGGACGTCCTTCAGTCTCGGCCATCGCTTCGAACTCTCCGCGAGCACCCTTTAGACCCCACTGGCCCATGAAGAGCGCTCGTTCATCGAGCATGCCAACGTAATCTGCGAGCGGAATTCCCTTAACAATTCGGGAACCAAAGAATGGCGCCTGAGGAATGTCGATATCGATAGCAACATCACTTCGCACTGTATCGATTGGTCGATCTTCTGACTTCCGAGCAACTGCTTTCACCTTACGTTCGCGCAGCGCAGGTAGTTCAGCTCCTTCATCACCGCGCTTAACAGCCATGATGGCGTCCATGAGACGTAAACCTTCAAATGCATCACGGGCGTAGCGAACTTCGCCTGGGAAAATCGCGGCGAGATCTTGTTCGACATATGCTCGAGTAAGAGCTGCTCCACCAAGGACTACTGGCCACTTATCTGAAAGGCCTCGCGACGTTATCTCTTCAAGATTTTCCTTCATGATGACCGTAGATTTCACAAGAAGTCCTGACATGCCAATTGCATCAACTTCATTCTCTAACGCTGCGTCGATGATCTGGTTAATGGTCTGCTTAATTCCGATATTGACAACCTGGTAGCCATTATTTGAAAGGATGATATCCACAAGGTTCTTGCCAATATCGTGAACATCTCCCTTAACAGTTGCAAGCAACATACGTCCGCGCCCTGCATCACTGGTCTTCTCCATATGAGGTTCGAGATAGGCAACCGCCGACTTCATGACCTCAGCGCTTTGTAAGACGAACGGGAGCTGCATTTCGCCTTTGCCGAAGAGCTCTCCAACCACCTTCATGCCCTCAAGTAAGTGGTCATTGATAATGGCTAGAGGTGCGATGCCTTCAGACATGGCGGTATCGAGATCTTCATTAAGGCCAACTTTTTCGCCATCGATAATCCGACGCTCAAGTCGTTCACGCAAAGGCAAGGCAGCAAGTTCAGAGGCGCGAATATTTCGAGATGCGGCGAGTTCTACGCCTTCGAATAACTGTAGAAATTCTTGCAATGGATCGTAGGTACAGACATCGCCATCATAAGTTCGGCGATCGTAAATAAGGTCGAGCGCAACTTCCTTCTGGCGAGCTTCAATACGCGCCATAGGCATAATTTTAGATGGATGAACGATTGCTGAATCAAGCCCTGCCTCAACACACTCGTGAAGGAATACCGAGTTCAAAACAACACGGGCAGCTGGATTGAGTCCGAATGAAACGTTACTGACTCCCAAAGTAGTCTGCACACCTGGATATTCGTTTTTCAGTGTCTTGATAGCGCTGATTGTTTCAATTCCATCGCGACGAGTTTCTTCTTGTCCGGTTGCTATCGGGAATGTCAGAGTATCAATCAATATATCTCCCACATTCATGTTCCAGTTTTTGGTCAAATCCTCAATGAGACGACGAGCAACGCGAAGCTTCCAATCGGCAGTGCGAGCCTGACCTTCTTCATCGATTGTCAGAGCGACAACGGAGGCTCCATGTTCTTGTACCAAAGGCATGATGCGCGCAAAGCGAGATGTCGGTCCATCACCATCTTCGTAATTAACGGAGTTGATAACACATCGACCACCAAGTGCTTCAAGTCCTGCCTTTAATACAGCTGGTTCTGTTGAATCGAGAACGATCGGAAGAGTTGATGCAGTTGCAAAACGCGACGCGATTTCAAACATATCGCGTGCACCATCTCGGCCAACATAGTCAACAGAGAGGTCGAGCATATGAGCGCCGTCGCGAATCTGATCACGAGCGATTTCAACACACGTTGACCAATCTTCGGCAACAAGTGCATCTCTGAATGCACGTGAACCGTTGGCATTGGTACGTTCTCCGATTGCAAGGTATGTCTTATCTTGTCTAAAAGGAACGTATTGGTAGAGCGACGATGCGCCTGGATCAAGCTCAGGAACTCGGCTCTTGACTAAGTGTCGATCCAATCTTCCTACGACTGCAGCAAGGTGAGCTGGTGTTGTTCCGCAACAACCGCCGATAAGTGAGATTCCATAATCATTGACGAAAGTTTCAAGAGCGGTTGCTAACTCTTCAGGACCAAGTGGGTATTCAGCACCATTTGCACCCAGAATTGGAAGACCAGCATTAGGCATTACCGAGATTGCGCACGTTGCATTCTTTGAAAGGTATCGAAGGTGCTCAGACATTTCCGCTGGTCCGGTTGCGCAGTTAAGACCGATGAGATCTATCTCTAAAGGCTCCAACGCGTTGAGTGCAGCTCCAATTTCAGAACCGAGCAACATCGTGCCAGTTGTTTCGACAGTTACCTGTGCAATCAGAATGACATCTCGCTCGGATTCAGTAATCGCTTTACGGGCTCCGTTTACCGCAGCCTTTGCTTGCAGAAGATCTTGAGTAGTCTCAATCAGGAGTGCATCAGAACCGGAATCTACAAGCCCCTTTGAAGCTGTGTAGTAGGCATCTCGCAGATGTGAATATGTTGTGTGGCCAAGGCTAGGTAATTTTGTTCCTGGCCCCAATGAACCTAAGACAAAGCGTGGTTTATCTTCGGTGCTAAATGCATCGGCTGCCTCGCGCGCAATTTTTCCACCTGCAAAGGCAAGTTCGTAGATACGATCTTCAATTCCATACTCAGCAAGGTTTGCCCAGTTCGCTCCAAATGTATTTGTCTCGATTGCATCCACGCCTACCGCGAGATAGGCATCATGGACAGAGCGGACCAAATCAGGGCGAGTTACGTTAAGAATCTCATTGCAGCCCTCATGGTTTTGAAAGTCTTCGAGAGAGGGATCGGCAGCTTGGAGCATCGTCCCCATCGCTCCATCAGCAATTACCGTGCGATTAGAAAGCGCTTGACGCAGCAGGCCGTTAGCCACCGATGGCGCTTTCTTATCGCTCGTCATGGTGCAGAGGTTATCGTAAGGTGTGCGTCATGGAGATTCATAAGATTCCCGACCTTCGCTCCCCTGTGATGGTGGTTGCATTCTCCGGTTGGAACGATGCTGGAGAAGCCGCAACTGGGGCTGCCTCGCATCTTCTCGCATCATGGACAGATTTATCTACTGATGTTGTCCCAGAACTCATCGCTGATGTTGATCCAGAAGATTTCTATGATTTTCAAGTAAATCGCCCAATGGTTGAAGTAGATGACTCAAGCATTCGCAGCCTTACATGGCCCGGCACACAAGTATTTGGACTTCGAACTCAATCACTCGAGCATGATTTCGTGGTGGTTCGTGGGGTTGAACCATCCATGAAGTGGAAGACATTCGCTGCCGACTTACTCGATCTCGCCGATGATCTAGAAGTAGATATGGTCATCACAATGGGTTCAATGCTTGCCGATACTCCGCACACTCGTCCAATTTCTGTAAGCGGTAGTGGAGCGCATCCAGATATCGCACGTCGTCTTGGTGTTGAAATAAGTAAATATGAAGGACCGACAGGAATTCTCGGAGTACTTCAGGATGCATGTGTACGTCGCGGCATAGATGCAATCTCTCTATGGGCTGCTATTCCACATTACGCTTCTAGCTCGCCGTCTCCCAAGGCAACCCTCGCACTACTAAATGCCCTTGAAGATTTCCTTGAGATATCTCTTCCGCAAGGGGATCTTCCTGAAGAGTCAGCATTGTGGGAAGAGGAAGTGACAGAAATGGCGAAGGAAGATTCAGATGTCGCTGAGTATGTGAAGGCGCTCGAAGAAAGCAAAGATTCATCTGAACTACCTGAAGCAACCGGAGAATCGATAGCTCGAGAGTTAGAACGTTTTCTACGTAGGCAGAGCGAGAATTAAAGAGTAATTCCTAGCAGCGTATCCAGGGCGCGAGAGAGTTCACCAGCGACTCCCCCAGTAACTCCGGATTCGGTCTTATCCATCCATGATTTGATAGCAGCGAGAGCTCTAGGAGTATCTAAATTTTGCGATAACGCATCAATAATCTCTTGAATAACCAAATCGGTTGGTGCAACTTCCATACGCGCTAGATTCAATTGCAGGCGATCGATATCAATTGCTGATTCTTGAATTAGCGCATCGCTCCACATTAAATCGCTGGAGTATGTGTGCCCCATGAGAGCCCATCGAATCGCGGCGGGATTAACTCCTGAATTGACGAGTTTTGAAACAAAAACTAAATTGCCGAGAGATTTACTCATCTTCTCCCCATCAAGGCCAACCATTCCAGCGTGCACATAGCTTCGTGCAAATCGCTGACCATTGATGCTTCGGCTTTGCGCCGCTGACATCTCGTGATGAGGGAAGATCAGATCGCTTCCTCCACCTTGAATATCTATTCCGTATTCATCGTTCGGTTCAGGATTCAGATAATGCAGAGCAATCGCACAACACTCGATATGCCAACCGGGGCGTCCTGCGCCAAATTGACTAGGCCAACCTGGTTCACCTTCGCGTTGTGAGAGCCATACCAGAGCATCGAGAGGATTTTCTTTGCCTGGCTTTTGGGGATCTCCCCCTCGCTGAGAAAATATCTCAAGCATTTTTTCATTCGAATAATGAGAGCGTTGGCCAAATTCAGAGTCCGAACGCACGCGATAGTAGATATCCGACCCGACTTCATATGTTGTAGCTGCGTCCTTTAATTTCTGAACAGCGTCGACTACTAGGGGCATAGCCTCCACAACTCCGATGTAATCCTTGGGTGGAATAACATGAAGATCGGTCATGTCGGCCTTGAAGAGATCAACTTGTGACTGAGCGAGAGTCTTCCAATCAACTCCATCTCGCTTAGCACGTTCTAATAGCGGGTCATCAATATCCGTAATGTTCTGAACGAAATCAACTTCAGCGCCGGTGGCACGTAAGAAACGGTTGATGAGATCAAAGGTTAAGTAAGTTGCCGCATGACCAAGATGCGTCGCATCGTAAGGAGTGATTCCGCAGACATACATTGTGTACAGAGACTTCTTAGGCAGCGTTTCAACCTTTTGCGCTGCCGTATTGAAGAGCGATAATTCGGGGACTTTAAAACGTGACGGTAGTTCTGGAAGATATACATCAGGCCACGCGCGCATAATTCAAACCCTAACTTAAAAAGGTGGCCAAGGGACAGCTGGCCACTCATCGCTCGGAGATGGAAATTTCTTTTCGCTCAATAATCTATTGATTCGCCCCAACAGTGAAACATATTCATTCTGACTTATGAGATTCAAAATCTGATCTTCATCGCCCTGAACCGCGATTTCTAGTCGCTCAAGACGTCCTACCTCTTCATCAGTCAGCGGTTTATCGGACCACTGCCATAAGACAGTTCGCAATTTGTCATCTTCATGAAATGTCACCCCGTGGTCACAGCCATGGACGAGGTCTTCGCTGATGGGAAGTAAATGGCCAATCTTTCGATCGGTGTTATTTACCACTGCATCAAAGAGTGCCATCTTTCGAAGCTGCGAATTATCTTCTCGATAGAACATGGCAAGATCGATTTCTTCATTGATATCAATCCATTGTTGAACCATTCCGGTTCCGAATGGACCATCTCGCAAGACTGTTGGAGGAACTACTCCAAAGTCACCTAGTTCGCTAATGAGATAAGCCGCAAATTCGCGTTGTGCCAGATTGCCATCTTGAAAATCCCACAGAGGTCTTTCACCTGCAACGGGTTTATAT
>Ga0079301_1000797_pt1 | contig 15168 bp, 10 predicted proteins | sample Wag4_2014_7_11_3_FD_74797 | JGI IMG/M metagenome (GOLD analysis project Ga0079301, IMG submission 74797) | Fresh water mixed with fracking chemicals microbial communities from Ohio, USA - Utica-2 Time Series FC 2014_7_11 | ecosystem: Engineered > Industrial production > Chemical products > Input... | reverse complement strand
AAAGTTCCTTTAAACTTAGCTCGATTGTTTCGGAATGATTACTGACACCTTGAAGCCAAATACCGGGTTTTTATTGCTGGAAGACGGCAGCGTTTTTTACGGATTGGCGGCCGGAGCCCCCCTCACCAAAACCGGCGAAATATGCTTCAATACTGCCATGGCAGGCTACCAAGAAACATTTTCTGACCCTTCCTACGGTGGGCAAATTCTGGTAATGACCTCTCCACACATCGGAAACTACGCAACCTTACATGGAGAACAAGAAAGCCCCGCACCCACCCTTCAGGCCTTGGTTTGCCGGAATTATTCGGGCAATGCCCCCGGCGACCGCCCCGGCTGCATTCCCCTGAACGATTGGCTTAGCGCAGCTGGAATCCCCGTTTTACACAACATCGACACCCGACAACTGGTGCAAAAAATACGCAACGCAGGCAGCATGAACGCCCTGCTCAGCACCAACAACATGGATTTAGAACAGGCTCGGGCCATGCTGGCTTCCACTCCCAGCATGAGCGGTCAAGCCCTGGGAATGCAGGCAGGCGCCTCCGAACCCACTCCCTACTCCACCGCCGCAGGAAAACGCGTGGCCCTAATCGATTTCGGATTCAAAGACTCCATGGCGCGTTTGTTGGCCCAAGCCGGAATCGAGGTACAGCTGTTTCCCAGCACCACCCCGTTTGAAACGCTGCTGGCTTGGAATCCCGATGGATTTTTGCTGAGCAACGGACCGGGCGACCCCGAGCCACTCACCGAGGCTATCGAATTGACTAAGAGAATCATACAATTAAAAAAGCCTGTTTTTGGCATCTGCCTTGGGCATCAAATCATTGGGCTGTCCATGGGCTTGCAGACCTTTAAAATGAAGAATGGGCACCGCGGAGTAAACCATCCTGTGCTGAATTTAAGCAGTGGAAAGGGCGAAATTACTTCGCAAAACCATGGGTTTGCGGTAGATATGGAAAGCCTGCAGCAGCATCCCGACATGGAGCTCACGCACCGGCACCTGAACGACGGCACGGTGGCGGGCATGCGCCACAGGCATTTGCCGGTTTTTTCGGTGCAGTACCACCCCGAGGCCGCGCCGGGCCCGCACGATTCGCGCTACCTGTTCCAGCAGTTCATTCAGCAGCTGTAAAAGGGATTCTATTGTTTTGGTTTTCTTTTTTGGGGGCGCTCATCCCGTGCTCACCTGTACGCGGCTTTTCAAGGCCTTGGGCTGTGCGGCTTTGCGGGGTCCCTCCTAAAGTCGGGCCTCCGCAGCTCGCACATCCCATAGGCCTTGAATGCGCCTTGTGCCGGTTCGCCCGGGGCGCCGGCCAACACTTTTCTTTTAAGCAATCGAATTTTATACCAATTCCACCGAATATCTTACTTTTGCAGCACCCAAAAAATCAACCATGAACACCCTTTCTCAACTGCTGGGAGAAAAAGCCTCCTACTATTTAGACCACCAATGCCAAACCATTCCCTCAAAACACCTGCACCTTCCCGGTCCTGATTTTGTGGAACGCAGTTTTGGCAGCAGCAACCGGAATCCCCAAGTTTTACGTAGCCTGCAAGCCATTTATGGAAATGGCCGCCTAGCCAACTCCGGTTACGTTTCTATACTACCCGTTGACCAAGGAATTGAACACAGCGCCGGAGCCTCTTTTGCTCCGAATCCAGCCTACTTTGACCCCGAAAACATTGTTAAGTTAGCTTTAGAGGGTGGCTGCAACGCAGTGGCTTCGACCTTTGGTGTTTTGGCAGCCTGTTCACGCAACTACGCCCATAAAATTCCCTTCATTGTAAAACTCAACCACAACGAGTTTATTTCTTACCCCAACGGATTTGACCAAATTTCGTTTGGGTCGGTCGAAGAGGCCTGGAACCTGGGAGCCGTAGCCGTTGGTGCCACCATTTACTTTGGTTCAGATGAAAGCAAGCGGCAATTGGTTGAAGTTGCTGCCGCCTTTGAACGCGCTCACGAGCTGGGTATGGCCACCATTTTGTGGTGCTATCTGCGAAATTCAGGGTTCAAAAAAGACGGAATCGATTACCATACCGCTGCCGATTTAACCGGGCAAGCCAACCACTTGGGTGTAACCATTCAAGCCGATATCATCAAGCAAAAACTGCCCGACACCAACGGAGGCTACACGGCCTTGAATTTCGGAAAAACGCACAAAAAAGTGTACGAACAGCTCAGCTCCGAACACCCCATTGACCTTGCCCGCTATCAGGTAATCAACTGCTATTCAGGAAGAATTGGCTTGATTAATTCAGGTGGAGCTTCCTCGGGCGAAAGCGATTTGGCCGAGGCGGTAACTACAGCCGTAATCAACAAACGTGCCGGTGGGCATGGTTTGATTTCAGGACGCAAGGCCTTTCAACGGCCCATGAAGGAGGGGGTAGCTCTTCTAAATGCCATCCAAGATGTGTACCTTAGCCCTGAAATTACGATTGCTTAAGCTAAACATATATGTGGTTTAAACGAACCAAAGAGGGCATTCTAACCTCGACCGCTGAAAAGAAAGAAACGCCCGAAGGCCTTTGGTATAAATGTCCGTCCTGCAAAGGAATTGTTCCAACCGAAGACCATGCCAAAGCCATGTGGGTGTGCCCAAGTTGCGGCTTTCATGAACGCATCGGCAGCGATGAGTATTTCTCCTTGTTGTTCGACGAAGGGAAGTTCAAAGAGCTGAACGCGAACATGACCTCGGCCGACCCATTGGGTTTTACCGACAGCAAACCCTATCCGGCTCGAATCAAAGCTGCCATTGGCAGTACAGGATTGAAAGATGCCATAAAAACGGCCTACGGAAAACTGCAAGGAAAAGAAGTGGTGATTGCCTGCATGGATTTTAAATTTATTGGAGGCAGCATGGGCACTGTGGTGGGCGAAAAAATTGCCCGCGGAATTGACCACAGCATCAAAACCAAAAAGCCTTTTATACTCATCAGTAAAAGCGGTGGAGCCCGAATGATGGAAGGGGCATTGTCTTTAATGCAAATGGCAAAGACCTCGGCCAAGCTTTCCCTGCTCTCCAAAGCCGGAATACCGTACATATCCGTTTTGACCGACCCAACCACGGGCGGTGTAACGGCTTCCTTTGCCATGTTGGGCGATTTAAACATTGCCGAACCCAATGCCTTGATTGGTTTTGCAGGACCGCGCGTGGTAAAAGAAACCATCAAAGCCGAATTGCCCGAAGGCTTTCAGCGTTCGGAGTTTTTGCTTGAAAAAGGGTTTCTGGACCAGGTGGTGCACCGGAATGAATTAAAAGCCCGTTTGTCTTCCTTTTTGGGCTTTTTAATGGGGCCTGTGTCCAAAAATTAAATCTAGACCAAGAATGAGCCCATTCGAATTGCACGCTCAATTGCTGTCCATCATAAAACCTTATGTACCCGAACCCGAATTGCTGGAACAGGTAAATGAGGATTCCGATTTTCTTCGCGACCTAAAAATCAATTCGGCCCACATGATTGATGTGGTATTGGATGTAGAAGAAGCCTTTGACATACGCATTGAAGATGAAGATGCCGAGAAATTAAAAACCGTTGGCGACGCCCTGCGCTTGATTTCCAGCTTAACCGGGCAATGAACCCCGGAATCGATTTTTTTCACCTTCCCTGCTACGCATCAAGCTGGTTAGACCCCAACGGCAGGCATGCCCTTCGGGTTTGCCCTGAATCCAATTCCACCACCGTTCCTGCCTTGGCTTGGGCGCTCAAAGAAGCCGCTTGGAAATCGCTCCCCGACCCTGTACAACCCAGCCGTTTTCATCCGAGCCAATTCAATCTGTTGGAATGCAAAGACCAGCAAGCTAAGGTCGAGTTTCAAGCAGACAAACGGGTGCTGGAGCTAAAATACATAGAAACGAACCAGGGTTTTTTGGCCTACAGCCTGCCGGAATCCTACAGCCTTTATCTTAGCATTCCCGAGGAATATTCCAAAGCCCAAAACGGGCGGCCAATGCTGCTATCCGGCTCGGAATGGGTTCCGATTTCAATAAGCCACGATGGGCCTTTTGGGTATGCGGTTTTGCCGGATTGAGGGGGCTTGGGGGGTGAATATGTTGGGGCTTAATCAAAAAGTACAACCCCATCATTTTTAATAAACCAAGGCCTAGACAGCCGAAAACCAACCATATCCGCCCCCACCCACATAATTCCGTACTTTTGCACATGAGCCAAAACCAACCGGTTATTTTAGCCATCGAATCCTCCTGCGACGATACCTCTATCGCCGTTCTGAAAGGCCTCAGCGTTTGCTCAAACGTAACTGCCTCTCAACAAATTCACACCGAATTTGGAGGAGTTGTGCCCGAGCTGGCCTCAAGAGCGCATCAAGCCCATATTGTTCCCGCAGTGCAAAAAGCCCTGCAAGATTCAGGCATGAAGCTCTCTGACATCACCGGCATTGCCTATACCCAAGGTCCCGGTTTGCTCGGCTCGCTGCTGGTGGGTGCCTCTTTTGCGAAAGGCCTGGCCTTAAGTTTAAACCTTCCCCTGATTCCCGTAAACCACATGGAAGCCCATGTGCTTGCCCTGACACTGGAAGGCGCCGATTGCAAAAACCGCCCAGGAATTGAATTCCCCTTTTTGTGCCTAACCGTTTCGGGCGGCCACAGCCAATTGGTTTGGGCCGAAAATCCCATGCAAATTCGTGTATTGGGCGAAACCAAAGACGATGCCGCCGGAGAAGCCTTTGACAAAGGGGCAAAAATGCTGGGCCTAGGCTACCCCGGCGGGCCCATTGTTGACCGAATGGCCAGCATAGGCGTTCGGGGAAACCACCGTTTTCCCCTGCCCAAAGTAGAACCCATGCATTTTAGCTTTAGCGGTTTAAAAACCAGCCTGCTCTATTGGGTTCAAAAAAACGGAAGACCCAAAACCGAGCAAGACATGGCCAATTTGTTGGCCGACTACCAAGAGGCCATCGTAGATGTTTTAATGAAAGGTTTGGACGAAGCACAACGCTATACCTCCCTGCCTCGGGTGGTTTTGGCTGGGGGAGTTAGTGCCAACAGCCGGCTGCGCGAACGCGTGGAATCTTGGGCCCAAGAACGCGGGCTTGAACTAAGAATTCCTCAACTGAGTTATTGCACCGACAACGGGGCTATGATTGGAGCGGCAGCATATTGGAAAATAAAGCAAGGCCTTGTTGGAAGCCATGCCGATCAGGCCCAAGCCCGCATGCCCTTACCGAAACACCAATAAGGCATCTGCCGATTTTTTAGGAAAAACCCGTCCCCCCTTTCCTGGGCTTGTCAAAAATTCAAAATTCCCCACAGATACCGCATCTGCATTGTACCTTTGAAGCATGAACCCGCCAGAAATCGAGCCCAAACCTGTTGTCAGGCGCAAACGCCGTTGGCTCTGGTCGATTCCCCTCCTTCTGCTGGCATTGTTGGTCTCGCCGGTCTTCTTGGTTCAATTGCCCCCGGTTCAACGTTGGTTGGGGCAAAAAGTGGCTGCTTACCTTGAAAACCAAACCGGAAACCACATTGAAATTGACCGTTTGCGGATTCGGTTTTTCTCGGACGTAGAATTGCAAAACGTCCTGGTTTTAGATTTGCAGCGCGATACCATCGCCTCCATTCACTGCCTGCAGGCGCATTGGCCAAAAATATCGGCCAAAACCATTTTCTTTCCACACACCCAATTGGAAGACGCCCATTTTTACATGATTGGCGATTCAACAGGAACAACGGGATTTCAGCGATTTATTGACGCTTTGGTTCCCGCCTCTCAGGGCGGCGGCACCTCCTCTACTCCCCGCCTAACCTGGGGCCGCGTGTACCTGCACCATTCTTCGTTTATGTTGGCACCCAAAGGCAGAAAAACACCTCAAAACGGGGCCTTTGATCCCGAAAACATGTGGTTCAGAAACATCGATGCCTTGGTTTCTGATTTCAGCATCCATAGAGACACCGTTGAGCTGCAAATTGCTCATTTAAGAAGCCATGAACATGGTGGATTGTCCTTGGCTGAACTTTCAGGCAAATTCAGGTATTGTTCCAGGGAACTTAGTTTGCTTGATTTCCAGCTGAGTGCCGGAGAAGGAAAACTTGCCGGCGATTTGGCCATGAACTACGATTCCTTGGCCGATTTTGACGATTTCTTTAATCGGGTGCGCTGGAATGTGCGGCTTAAAAAAAGCCAGATGCCATGGGCTTACCTTGGATTGTTCCTACCTCAACTGCGGAATGTGCCGGGAAAAATACGGTTGAGCGGAGACATCACCGGAACCCTGAACAACTTGAGCAGCAAAAACCTACTGCTCTCGGCCGGGGCCTCAACCCGCCTTAGCCTAAACCTAAACCTGAAAAACCTGGAAAATCCGGCTCAAATGGAGTTGGACTTGGACGCCCCACAAATTCAAAGCAGCTATGCCGATTTGCTGCAGTTGCCCATTGCCGCCTTTGCAGGTGTTCCCGTAGAGATTCCCGAGGTGCTTAAATTGGCTGGCTTGATACAAGTCCAATTGAATGTAAAGGGCAGCCTGAATGCGTTCAGCACCGATGTGATGGCGCAAACCGGTTTGGGAAACCTTTCGGCCAGCCTTGACATGAAAAACCTGAACGGCGAAAAACCCGAATACGCCGGAATGCTGGAATTGGACAACCTGTTTTTGGGGCCGCTGATCAACGACAGCACCTTATTGGGCCGGGTATCGGCCAAAGGGGAAATTCGAGGACAAGGATTCGGAGGAAGCGATTTTTTTCTAGCCTTTGACGGACTTATTCATCAAATTGGCATCAACAACTACACCTACAAAAAAATTGAATTGACCGCAGACATGGGCCCCTCAATCTTTACGGGGCGCATTCGAGTTCAAGACCCCCACGCTCAGCTGCTGTTCAACGGCCGCATTGATTTTGGAAGCGAAGAACCCTATATGGATTTTATTGCCAACATCGATCGGCTCGACCTAATCCCCTTGGGCTTTGTACTTGGCGATTCCATTCAGCAAATTTCGACCATCCTAACGGTAAAAGCCAAGGGCATTAATCCCGACAAGCTCTTGGGAGAACTGCGTTTTGAAAACCTTCGGATGCGTTCGGCCGAGGCCGATCATTCGTTTGGCGACGTATTGATTCAGGCAACACAAAAGGGAGCTGGCAAACTCCTTTCAATTGAATCGAACGTAGCCGAAGCCGAATTGGAAGGGCAGTTTACCATAGCCAACTTGTGGAAGGACATACAAAACCGGATTGCGGGCCTGAGCCCTGCTACTGGATTTAAGAAGGTGCAAATTGAAGGCCCCAACCAACAAAATTTCACCCTTTCGCTGCGGCTCAAGAAACCCGATGTGCTGACCGATTTGTTTTTACCCGACTTACTTATAAACTCCAATTCCGTGGTTTATGGCAACTACAACGCCGCCGGCGGCGATGTACACCTGAATTTAAAAAGTGGCCTAATTCAATGGAAAGAAAAGCAGGTTCACAACCTTTCTATGGCCATAGACACCTACCGCGACACGCTCCGATTTTCAATGTTTGCCGACCAAATTGCTCTGAACGACAGCATGCAAATTGACCGGGCTTTTGCCAATGCCGATTTTATACGCGATTCCATGTATGTAAACCTGGGATTCAACAACCGCGGGCAAAAGGTGAATGCAGGCCGAATTCGGGCGCACACCCGTTTTACCGACCCAAGCATGATTCCTTTGGTATTTGACCACAGTTATTTTTACTACCAAGACAGCCTTTGGTTTATCAATCCCGACGCTGAAATTCGATTCTTCGCCAAGCATATAGATTTTGAAGATGTTCAATTGCTCCGCGAAAACATGGACCCCATTTTAAGCATTCAAGGTCGGGCGGGACCCAACCACAACGACAGGCTTGGAATACAGTTCAAGCAGTTCCCCTTGGCCATTTCCAATGAGTTTATTGGCAACAAAGCGTTAGGAATTGGTGGCATTGTGGACGGCGACTTGACCGTTTTCAGAACCTTGAGCGATTCGCTGCCCTTGGTAACTGCTGACCTCAAGGTGCAAAAATTGGCCATGCTTGGAATGGTTCTAGGCGATTTAGATTTAATGAGTGGCTTTGGATTAAAACAAAAGCGCGAAATCGAACTCGCCGCCAGTTTGCGCTCGGCCAATACCGAAATTCTGAGCATTAAAAACAGCCGGCTTAGGCCATTCCAACCCGAACAGCTGTTGGATTTAGAGGTTCAACTCAACGGCCTAAACCTACAGTTCCTACAACCTTTGTTAACCGGCTCGCTGAACGAACTCAAAGGAATAGCCTCGGGACGTATTTTGGTGAAAGGGGCAGCAGAAGACCCATACATTAACGGAGGAATATACCTGGAGCAATGCCGGGTAGTTCCCACTTTTTTAAACAGTCCCTTCAACCTTGATTTTCAAAAGCAACCCATCATACTAACCAACCGTTCGGTGGTACTTCCCGACGTAAAAATCACCGATGATGCACAAGGCCAGGGCCATCTGATTGGATTGCTGTTTCATAAGGCCTTTCAAAATATGGAATTGAATGTTTCCATTGACCGCATACAGCAGCTACAGGTAATGAATACCCGGGCAAAAGACAACGAGCAGTTTTATGGAAAAGCGGTTGTTACAAGCCAAGACATGTTGCCTAGGGGAGCCAAAAAGGCCGTTCAGATTCGTGGGCCGCTTGACAACTTGCTCATTTCGGCGTTCGTAGAATTGGGCAAAGGCACTAAAATCAACCTGCCCATCGCCTCTTCTACCTCGGCCACCGAAAATACTTTTGTGGGATTTGTAGAACCTGCTGCCGCTGATTCAGCCATAATTGCGAAAAAAGAGCGAAAAAAGCTGAAGAAGAAAGACGCGGAATACAACCTTACGGTAGATTTGAACCTGAGAAGCCAAAAAGAAGCCATGTATCGGGTCATTTTCGATGAAACTGTTGGGGACGTACTTACAGCTTATGGCAGCAGCGAAAACCTAAGGTTGCTGGTCGATTTAAAGGACAAATTCTTTATGGAAGGAGCCTTTACCATAGAACGGGGCGATTACCTGTTTACCCTTTCAAATTTGGTAAACAAGCCCTTTGTGATTAAACCGGGCAGCACCGTTTTGTGGTCGGGCGATCCATTGGGGGCTCAAATCAATGCCACAGCGATTCACCCGGTTAGAGCCTCATTGTTTCCCCTGGTTTCGCCCTTTTTAAGCACCGAGACCGAGGCCGAGCGCTACCGAAGGGCCAGCCGTATTTTTTCAGAGCTCAGCCTAACCGGGCTGCTTATTGACCCCAGCATTGGATTTGGCCTTAGCCTGCCCGACGAAGATGAATCGGCCAAAGCCTTGGTTCGGTCGGTACTAAACAGCCCAGACGAAATCAACCGGCAGGTCTTCTCTTTGCTCATCATCAATTCCTTTTTGCCTCCAGAATCCATTGGTTCCTCTGGTTTTGGCAGCAACTTAGCCGCATCGGGACTGGGAAGCAATTCCCTAAGTTTGCTCAGCGGACAGCTGAACAATTGGTTGGGAAAAGTAACCCGAGATGTCAACATCAACTTAGACTATCAGGCGGGGGAACAAAACAGGTCTGAACGGGTCATGGTTGGCCTTCAAACCCAGTTGTTTGACAACCGGGTATTGATTGATACCGATTTGGGTGTGGGCGGCAACGATGGGAATTCGGGGAGCAACCAAAACACGGTGGTTGGAAATGTAAACATTGAGGTAAAGGCCACCGACGACGGCAGGTTGCGTATTCGAGCCTTTAACCGCAGCAACGAGTTCAACCTATTGAAAAACTCGGTGCCCTACACTCAGGGTATGGGTTTAAGTTATCAGCGCGACTTTGAAACTTGGAGCGATTTATTTAAACGTTCAACAGCAGAAAAGGCTGCAAGAAAAGGCAAGGCGAATTTAGAAACCGAGGGAGAACAAAGGCGTCCTTTATTCAACGATTCGGACCCAGAGTATTTGCGCGAACGGCAAGATGAATTTGAATCGCCTTTAGATGAGGGAAAGCCAGAGGATGAAAACCCCGAGCCGATTCATGATGTGGCGCCCGACCCGGTTGATATGGACTGAGGCTTTGTTGCCGTTTGGCATGTGGGATTAGGAATTAACGTAGAGACGCAAAATTTTGCGTCTCCTAGGTTCCCGGCCCAAGGTCCACGGCCCTAGGTTCCCGGCCCTAGGTTCACGATCCTAGGTTCGAGGTTTGAGTTCGATTTTTAGCAATTTTCACCAAATCAAAAAGCCCCACATCCCTTTGGGCCTGACCCTGGTCACCGGCCAAATGCCGGCTAAATAATGAATAAAAAAATCGCAACACCCTTAAAATATGCGCATTGCGATTATCGAATGTGATCCCATCAGGGTTCGAACCTGAGACCTACTGCTTAGAAGGCAGTTGCTCTATCCAGCTGAGCTATGGGACCTCTTTGGCCAAAAAAAAACCCCGTGTTACCGGGGTTCTTGTCGGGGTGGCAGGATTCGAACCTACGACCTCCTGCTCCCAAAGCAGGCGCGATACCGGGCTACGCTACACCCCGAAGTCCTTGGCGGTGAGGGGGGGATTCGAACCCCCGGTACCATTACTGGTACGGCAGTTTAGCAAACTGCTGGTTTCAGCCACTCACCCACCTCACCAAGGTGGACTGCAAAAGTAATCATTCAAGCAATCCAAGCAAATATTTTTTTCCTTTCCTGCTTCCCCTCTTGGTAGTTCATTATTATACCTATTTTTGAAAGGTGAACTCGAAGTTGTTTTTACTGGTCGCTGTGCTTGGTTTTGTCCTTTGCTCCTGCGGAAATTCTTCTTTTTCTGAAAAGGAGGCCTCCGCATTGAATGTGCAATCTAGCTCTTCTTTTGCTTTACCAAATAGTGCCTGGGATTCAAGTTGGGCTGCCGACCACCGCCTGCAAATCGCCATGCCTTCTATCCCTTCCAACCTAAACCCCTTTACCAATTTAACCTCGACCGGCCAAGCCATTCAACGCCAACTCCACGGTTTTTTATGGAAAACCAATCCCAAAACCGGTATTCCCGAAGCGGAGCTCTGCGCCGCACTTTCTGCCCTACCCAACCAAAAAAACAATTGGCAAATCAACCTTCACCAGAACCGTTTTTTTGATCCCACAAAACCGGAATCCCGCTGTATTTCTGCAGACGTGGCCTTTACTCTGAAGGCCTTTTCCATGCCTGGACTGGCTCATGCCGGTTTTCAAAACGCCCTACAAGCTCTAAAACAGGTTTGGTCGACCAACGACTCTACCCTTCAATTGGAGTTTTGGGGCAGCGATTCTGCGCTGATCTATGCCTTATCCGATTTACCTATTCTTCGCGAAGCCGAATGGAACCCCAGTAAATCGCTTCGGAGTTTCTCCCAAACCAGCGCATTTACCTCGGTAGCGGATTACTCGGATTTAGTAAAAGCAGGGCAGAAAAATACCCCCAGGCAAGGACTTGGAAACTATTCTTTGCTTGAATTTGAACCCTCACAACGGGTACGCATGTGCCGCAAAGCCAATTCTAAGCTACCTATTATGGCCCCCGACACCTTAGATTGGATTTGGCTGGGCGATGCCACCGGACTTGAAAACCATCTGAAATATCAACGGGCCGATGTGTTCCCTTACCTTACCCATTCTTATATGCTTGCCTTTAATCGAAACCCTTCCATTAAAGCCCATTACCACCTCAGTGCCATAAAAACCGAAACTTTTACGTTTTTGGCTTTTAATACGAAGCCTGCTGAAACGGCCCAGCATCCTGCATTGGCCGACCCTCAACTGCGAATGGCCCTAGCCTATTTAACCCCAAAACAAAAATTGCTTTCCGTCTTATTTGACTCCAGCTTAAAGCCCATTGAAGGTCTTGGACATTTGGGCCCAAAAAAAATCAAACCCGGCCCCAATTTTCAGCCAGAAAAGGCAAAAGCCCTCTTAAAAAAAGCGGGTTGGAACGATTCCGACGGAAATGGCATTTTAGATAAAATCCATAACGGCCAATTTGTAGAATTGAAGTTGACCCTGCTCTACAATGCCGCTTCTCGAATTTCAGAAGATTTGGCCAGCCTGCTGCAAGGGCATTGGATGGTTGCAGGGGTAGGACTTGAAAAAAAGGCTCTAGCCGCTTCGGCATTTTTTACGGAAGCAGAAAACCACAATTACGATGTTATTTTAACCGGATTCGCAGGCAAGTATAGCCCCGCTCACATGCATGAATTGTGGCATAGCCAAAGTTGGAAAAACCGAGGGCACAACTACACCGGTTTTGGGAACGCGTACAGCGATGAGCTGCTGCTGCAATTGAACAGCACCATAAATCCTGTTAAGCAAGAGGAGCTGCTGCTGAAACTCCAAGACCTAATTTTGGAACAAACGCCTTGGATTCCTTTGTACTACAGCCAACGATATATGGCCACCCATCGCCGCTGGCATGGGGTTCATGTGTTGTCGCTGCCCCCTGGGTTTATGCCTGAGGAATTTCGTTTGGGAAAAAGGAACTGATTTGCTGCAGCGGTTGTCCGCCCTTTCCGAAAAAATATGATTACACCCCTTTTTGGGTCTAGCCGCGTCAATCCCTGCCGCGGGCGGCAGTGGGTATAGGGCCAGTCGTATTTTTATGGCTGTGAACTTGTTGGAGATAAACCCTGTTTCGCTAACCAAAATCGTTCTTTTTTTAAGTTATGGCGTTTTATTTACTCCGCCCGCGGCAGGGATTGAGCCGGGTAGCCCGCAGGGTGGCGGGGCCTGGCCCGCGTGGCGCGGAGGCGACTTTAGGAGCCCCCGCAAGCCCGCTGGGGCAGCCCCCGGCAACCGAGGACTACCGGTGAAAGCCCGCAGCCGCCCCCAAAATACCCCTGCTTGTTTGCACACCGATAGGCGTTTAAACCAAACCAGCAAGGCGAAGACGGCGGCTTCCTGATTTTAGCGCATTTCTGCATTCCTTTTCCTTTCTGCTATCTTTACCCACGGGAATTTTTGCACCTATGGGACTGGACTGGATTTTACGTCGATTTGCCTTTGCCCTCAAAATGAGCCTGGCCTTGTTTTGTATTCTATGCTTGGGCTTTGCCCTTTCCGTCCCCAGCACTCGAACCTCATTTTCAGAAACCAAACCCGCCACTCAAAGGCAAACTCAAGCTGTTTTGCCCGTTTTTTATCTTAGTTTTCAACCCTGTGCCTTGCCTCCTGCATTTTCGAAGCTTGCTGCTGGACCACACAAACGGGAACTCGGAAAATTGATGCTGCGCTATGGGCAAGAAGCTGCCTGGTTAGCTTGGTTTAACGCTGCCATTCAAAAAGCGGAACTCCCCAACCCCAAAACCATGGCGCAGATTTATGAACGCCCTGAACTTGCCGGCACTCTGTCTTTTTTGCCCGGCCCACTTCAGCACTTAACAGCGCGGCAAATCCCCTGGCAGGGGTACCTTCCCCGTCCTGCCTTTCACTCCTGCAATCAATTTCGGGTTTGGATGTTTGGCCGTTCTAATGAACAGCAAGGTTTGATTCGGGGCGACCTCGGATTCAGCCAAAGCAACCGCCTGCCGGTCATAGATTTGGTGCGGGACGCCGCCGCCAACACCCTAAAATTCTCCATTCCCTCTATGCTTTTGGGTTTTGTGCTTGGGCTTCTGCTGGCCCTGTTTGCCGCTCACCGCCGCTGGCCATCAAGCCCCTTTATGTTGCTGTCTATCCTGCCTTCGTTTTTGATGGGTGCCTTTGTGTTTTTGGTGTTCGATTGGGGTGGAACCGCCACTCCGGCCTCCGCTGCCCATCTAAATTTACCCTCTTTTCTTCTGGCCTACAAACTGCCACTTATTGCCCTTACTTTAATCAACACGGCCATTTTTGCCGCCCACCATCAGGTATGGATTCAGGCCGAAACCCATCAACCTTTTTTTCAAACGGCTCTAGCCAAAGGTTTAAGCCCTTTTAGGGCCTTAAGCATGCACGCATTAAGGGCCGCCCTAAACCTGGTTGTTGCTTTTTTCGTGCAACGCCTTCCCTTGATCATCAGCGGCACCGTGGTTATCGAAGTGATGTTTGGAGTACCCGGATTTGGGCGCCTGGCCTGGCTGGCGGTTCTAGAAAATGACCAACCTTTGGTGCTGGGTTGTTTGCTCTTGGCTGCCCTGTTCGCTTGGGCCTCTGTGTACCTGCATTCTGTATTCAGCAAAAACAGCATTTTAATCCGGTGAAAACGTCCGTTCTGCTTTCCCGTATCTGGCTTGCCCTTCTTTTTTTGGGCCTTTTATTCTCATGGCTTTTAGACATTCAACCCGGCCGGATTCCCAATCTGCCAAATTCCATTCCCCCCGGCTCGGCACAAGCGCTTTTGGGCACCGACCACCTTGGCCGCAACATTGCCCTTGGCCTTCTGCACGGCATTCCTTCTATGTTGATTCTAGCCATTCCAGCCTTGCTAATCAGCCTTTTTTTCGCCCTTACATCTGCCTTTTTGCTGGCCCGCAACATCATTCCCCGCCTTCCTATTCTTAATCTGGGCCTGGGTTTGGTCAGCGGCCTTATTCTGCTCGCTTCGCTGCCCTGGCTGCCGGTCTTTCCCTTTTGGTTGTTGCTTAGCCTGGCCGGTCTTTTTTTCGCAGCCTGCTGCATCCCTCTTCCCGGACCCAGCCTTAGCCTGTTCCTGCCTACGCTCATTCGAATGCTTCAACTTATACTTCTTTCCATTCCTGGTATGTTGCTGCTTTTCAGCATCAATCCAAATTCATACTTGGAACTCATTTTCTTGTTGGGCGGCACCTCTTGGGTAGCTTTGGGGCAATTTTCCGAGCGCAGCATGATTGATTTTTTTCGCAGCACCGAATTCGAAAATGCACGGTCGCTTGGCATTCCTATGTTCCGAATTCTGCACCGGCATTTGTTCCGTCGATTGCTTCAAACCCTCAGGCCACAGCTGGCTTGGCTGCTGGCTGGGTTCATTGTAATCGAGGGCAGTTTAGGCTATCTCGGGGTCGGATTGCCTTCTCAGCACTGGGGTTGGGGGCAAATGCTTCGCCTGGGTTTGTTGCATTCCAATCTGTGGTGGTCTTGGCTTTTCCCCAGCTTTTGCATCCTTTTTACAGTCCTTTCCGTCTTTGTGCTGCTGCAAGCGGGCCGCAAAAGTGGGGAACTTTCTACCCACAACGGAAGCTAAAATTTCATCGCCGGCTGAAGGTTTTTTTGGGGGGCGGGTGCCGGGCTTTCTGAGCTAG
>Ga0079301_1000795_pt1 | contig 15191 bp, 11 predicted proteins | sample Wag4_2014_7_11_3_FD_74797 | JGI IMG/M metagenome (GOLD analysis project Ga0079301, IMG submission 74797) | Fresh water mixed with fracking chemicals microbial communities from Ohio, USA - Utica-2 Time Series FC 2014_7_11 | ecosystem: Engineered > Industrial production > Chemical products > Input... | reverse complement strand
CCCGCATAGACCATGTTGTCTTTGATGACCATGGTTAGCCCATCGAGGGCGCGGCGGTCTCCGCGAGCACGGCGTGCATCGACGGCAGCGGCTTGGGAACAGGCAGAGACTTCGAAAATCTCTGCGAGTGCATTCAGTGAAGGGTTTTCTTTGGCGGCACGGCGCAGCGATTCTTCAGCCAGTGCCACACAGGTCACTTGGCCGGAATCTAACGCCCGGTGCAGGTCTTCGATCCGATCGAAGGTCATGACAGTTTCTTGCTGTCGTCCTTTGAGTTGTCGTCCTCGTCTTCGCGCATGGCCTTTTTGAACTCTTTGACGCCACCGCCCAATCCCTTCATAAGCTCGGGAATTTTGCGGCCGCCAAACAAGAGCACAACCAAAGCCACGATCAAGACGATTTGCCAGGGGCCTACCATGCCCAGAAATACGCTTAGTGCCATAGTTTACCTAGATAAAGGGTAAAGGTACAACGTGGCCACGCCCTACTTGAGCTTTTCGGCCAAGGCGCGCAGCGTTTTTTTCGGAGACGCGTTCTCGTACAGGACTTTGTAGACGGCTAAAGCAATCGGCATTTTGACTTCGCGCTCTCGCTTTACCTCGCGAATGAGCTTGGCGGCATAGTAGCCCTCGGCAATCATGCTCATTTCGGCGCGTGCGGCCGAAAGGCTGTAGCCCTTGCCGAGAAGCAGTCCTAGCCGCCTGTTGCGGCTAAACGGAGAGTACATCGTGACAAAGAGGTCGCCCGAATATTCGGTCTGAATAATCTGCCGTTTGATGGGGTGAACGGCACCGATGACGCGCTTCATTTCGCGAAGCGCATTGCTGACTAAAACGGCCTGAAAGTTGTCACCGTACCCGAGCCCTTGGGCCAATCCGGCGGCGATGGCATAGATGTTTTTGAGGACCGAGGCGTACTCGGTTCCGTAAATGTCGGTGGTGCAGCGAACCTTGACATAAGAGCCGCGGAGCTTGTCTGCAACGGCGTTCGAAAGCTTTTCGTTCTCACTTGCTACGGTCAGGTACGAAAGGCGCTCCAAGGCAATCTCTTCAGCGTGGCACGGCCCGACGATTGCGCCAAACCGGCTGTACTCTAGGCCAATGTTGTCGTGAAGGTATTCGCCGATGATTTGGTGCGACCCGGGCTCAATGCCTTTGACGGCAGAGATCACCCACTTTTGGGGCAGCAGCTCGCGCAGAGGCTCAATTGCTTCGGCTAAGAAGGCAGAGGGCACCGCGAGCACAAGGATTTCAGCCTGCGAGGCCACGCTTATCAAGTCGTGGTCGACATAAATTTTGTCGGTCTCCAAGGCTACATCTGACAGGTAGTTTGGATTGTGGTGAAATTGGCGGATGTGCGCAGCGACCTCTTCGCGACGCACCCACCAGCCCACGTAGTCCTCGTTCTGCGTGAGCATTTTGACGATCGCAGTGGCCCAGGATCCGCCCCCGAGGACCGCGATTTTTGGATTTTTGCCCATCAGCGTTCGTCGTTGGGAATGTTGTGTGCTGAAAGGGGGCTGGCTTGGCCGAGGAGGGTGACAAAATGCTCCACTTTAGCAACCACTTCTGCGAGTCCTTCGAAGTCGATCTTTTCAATGTCGTCGCCGGGCGCGTGGTAGTCCTCGTGGAGTCCGGTGAAGAAAAATACGGCAGGGATTCCGGCGCTAATGAACGGAGCGTGGTCGGAGCGGGCAAAAATTTCGTCGCGAAGGTCCCAGTAGAAGCCCTCGGCGGGAATGGACTGAAGCATTTCGCGGAACTCTACCGCGGTGTGGACCCCGTACACCCGCAAGCTGTCGGAACGGTTGAGGCGCCCCACCATGTCGAGGTTGACCATTGCTTTGACTTTGCCCATTTCGGGAGGCATGTTCGCCACAAAAGTGCGCGACCCAAGGAGTCCACTTTCTTCTCCGGTAAACGCCAAGAAGGCGAAGTTGACGTGCTCAAATCCTGGCGCGCGCGAAAGTTTACGGGCGAGTTCAAGCATGGCTGAGGTTCCGCTGGCATTGTCGTCAGCACCGTTGTGCACGTGGCCTTCGGCGTCGGGAATGCGGGACCCCCATGCCCCCCAGCCGACGTGGTCGTAGTGCGCTCCGACAACCACCGTTTCTGGGGCGCCACGGTTCACCCACGCTCCCACGTTGGGCGCGCTGGTCATTTGCGGAACTACGTGAACGCCAACTGCCGCGCGGGCGGATTTTTTTGCGTTCTTCGTGAGGCTTTTGCACGCGTCGAGGCTGTGAACTGCGACCACGGGCATCCCGATGGGGCGCATGCGGCGCAAGAGGTCCAACTTCGGACTTCCGTCCACAGGCTGAAGCAGAATGACGGCTTGGGCGCCGTGGCGACGGGCAGCCTCGAGGCGCTCGGTAAGCGAGGCGAGTTTGCCCAATTTTTTGGCTTTTTTGGCGGGAATGTCTGCGATGATTACCGCGATGCGGCCTTTTTTGGCTTTGGCGACCTCGCTGGGGGTGCCGTAACCGAGCCAGGTCAGCGGGCCCTCAACCTCGCGGTTGTCTGAGAGGACGTGGGGCCAGTAGGCGGACCGGAGCGCGTGCGCGGCATCACCCACCCGAAGGTAGTTTCCGGCTTCGGGCAAGATGCCCTTCTCGGGAATGCTCACCATTTGGGTGAATTCGCCTCCGAAAAGTCCAGAAAGCCCCGCTTCTTCAAACTGAGCTTGGATGTACTTGGCGGCACGGTCGCCCTGTTCTGTTCCAGGAAGGCGTCCGCCCATGGCGTCGTTGGCGAGTTCGTTGAGGTGGGATTCAAGCGAACGTCGGGATTCAGGGTACTCCCCCCGAACGAGTTGGGCGGTCGCCGGAAGGGCCGCAATGCTCAAAGCAATAAAAAGGGTGCGCATGGCAGGGTTGTTTAGGCGGGCCACCAGTCAGGGCGGCGGCTCGCAAAGTACCAAAAGACTACGCCTACAGTGACGTAGGCGTCGGCCAAATTAAAAATGGGTCTGAAAAATTGAAAATAGGTTCCGCCCCAAATCGGCAACCAGTCGGGCAGGTAGCCCGACCACAGGGGGAAGTAAAGCATGTCGACGACGTTGCCCAAGAGCGGAGGCGCGTAGCCCTTGCCCCACTCAGCGACGCCGTCGTAGGACATCCAGAATTCGTATTCGGGCGACCACGTGAGGCCGCGGTCAAACACGACGCCATAGATCAGACTGTCGAGGACGTTGCCGAGGGCTCCGGCAAAAATGAGCGCCAGGGTCGTGAGCACAAACGGATGCGCTCCGCGGCGAGCCAGGCGAACGGCGTACCACACGATGCCGCCGATGGCGGTGATGCGAAAGAGGCTGAGAATGACCTTACCGGTAGCGCCGCCCCAGTTGAGCCCGAAGGCCATTCCGGGGTTTTCGGTAAAATGCAGGTGAAACCAGGACGTCAGTTCAACCGCGTCGCCTAGCGCAAACTGGGTTTTAATGGCGATTTTGAGTGCCTGATCCGCGAGAATCAGCACTAGTGCAAGAATGAGAGGGTTGCGCAGGCGGTTCAACGCTTGCTCATCTTGCCTTCCATGCTGGTGGTCGCGTGCGGAACCAGCTTCAAACGGTCCTTTTCAATGAGCTTGCCGGTCACGCGGCAGACTCCGTAGGTCTTGTTGCTGATGCGCACGAGCGCCGCCTTGAGGTCGCGCAAGAACTTCTCTTGGCGTGCCGCGAGCATGGCGTTGGCTTCTTTGCTCATCGTTTCAGAGCCCTCTTCAAAGCTTTTGAACATCGGCGCGGTATCCTCGGTGCCGTTGTCCATGTTGTTGGTAAACTGCTCTTTGAGAATGCGCAGGTCTTCTTCAGCTTTGTCAATCTTAGACTGAATCAGCTGGCGAAACTCGTCGAGTTCGGCGTCGGAAAAGCGAATAGTGGGTTCCATAAGAGGCCCGAATTTAGTCAATCTGAACTCCTATGCAAGACATCTACACTTTTTTTAACGAAAGCGTTACCGTCAAGCCCTCGAGGTCGGTCTCTGTGGAATGCGCGTCACTCGGTGCGGAACCTCGCCCCCACTGGGCTACAAGCGTTTCAGCCGCTACGTAGTCGCGGTGCTTGTCCACGGCGTTGCACGCTTCAGGAGCTCCCGAAATCCACAGCTCAATGCGGTCGGTAATGTCCAATCCGCTGTCTTTGCGCAAGTTTTGAATGCGGTTGACGGCCTCGCGCGCCAAACCTTCGGCGAGCAGCTCGGGGCTGAGCTGAAGGTCTACGGCCAAAAGGGTTCCGCGCTCGCTGGCCACCGACATGCCGGGAATGTCGTCGGTCACCACCAAGACGTCGCCCGGATCCACCGTGTAGGGGCCGTCAGAGAGTTCGAGTTGAAGCTGACCGTCGGACTCGAGGCTGCGCAGCTGGGCGTCGGTCAGCGCCGAAAGCGCGGCCGAAACCGTCTTCATGCGCGGCCCCACCTTGGGCCCAAGGGCCTTGAAGTCGGGCTTGGCGCGCTGTACAAAAAGGCCGGAATGGGGTTCGACCCGTTCGAGGTGCTTGACGTTTACCTCGCTGAGCAGCAACTCTTCAATCGCGTCCAAGTCGGCGTGCTGCGTGGGGTTGAGTACCGGAACCACAATGCGTGGCAGCGGCTGGCGCACGCGAACGCGCTCTTTTTTGCGGACGCTGAGCACCAAGCTCGTCATGCGCTGGGCCAAGTCCATGCGGCGCTCGAGGTCGGCGTCGGTGCGCGCGGCATCTGACTCGGGGAAGCGGCTCCAGTGCACCGATTCTGCCGGGCCGTTCAGGTCGCGAAAGAGTTGCTCGGCATAAAACGGAGCCAGCGGCGCCATCAAACGGGCCACCGTATCGAGGCACTCGTGCAGGGTTTGAAAGGCCGACAGCTTGTCGTCTCCCATTGCGCCCTTCCAGAATCGGCGCCGGCTGAGGCGCACGTACCAGTTGCTCAGCTCGTCGACCACAAAGTCGGCCACGGGCCTGAAGGCGCGCGTCGGCTCGTAGGCCTCCATGGCCTCGGTGGCTTCAGCCACCACGCTGTGCAGTCGGCTTAAAATCCAGCGGTCGAGTTCGGGTCGGTCACGGTGCGGAACCTGCGGTGCATTCGGATCGAATCCGTCGACGTTGGCGTAGAGCGCAAAAAATCCGTAGGTGTTGTGAAGGGTTCCGAAGAACTTGCGCTGCACCTCGGTCACGCCGTCGGGATCAAACTTGAGGTTGTCCCAGGGCTGGGCGTTGGTGAGCATGTACCAGCGCAGGGCGTCGCTGCCGTACTTCGCCATCGCCTCAAAGGGGTCGATGCTGTTGCCCAGGCGCTTCGACATTTTTTGGCCGTTCTTGTCGAGGACCAATCCGTTCGAAACCACGGTTTTGTAGGCTACAGAGTCAAACACCATTCCGGCGATTGCGTGCAGGGTGAAGAACCAGCCTCGGGTTTGGTCGACGCCCTCGGCGATGAAGTCCGCGGGGAAGGCGGTGCGGCCGTCGATCGCGTCCTTGTGTTCAAAGGGGTAGTGCACCTGGGCGTACGGCATGGCTCCCGAATCAAACCACACGTCAATGAGGTCTTTTTCGCGGTAGAGCGGCTGCCCGCTGGCCCCGACGAGCACCCAGTCGTCCACAAACGGGCGGTGCAGGTCGACCCCGGCGTAGTTTGCGTCGGACATGTCGCCCGGCCTAAAGTCCGCCAAGGGATTGCTCACCATGTGGCCAGCGGCCACGCTGCGCTCGAGTTCGGCGCGGAGCTGCTCAAGCGAGCTGATGCACACCTCTTCGCGACCGTCTTCGCTGCGCCAAATGGGCAACGGAATGCCCCAGTAGCGGCTGCGGCTGAGGTTCCAGTCGTTCAGGTTTTCGAGCCAGTTGCCAAAGCGTCCGGTGCCGGTGCTTGCGGGCTTCCAGTTGATGGTGGTGTTGAGCTCCTGAAGGCGCTGCTTGGCCGCGGTACTGCGAATGAACCAGCTATCCAGCGGGTAGTAGAGCACAGGCTTGTCGGTGCGCCAGCAGTGCGGGTAGCTGTGCACGTACTTCTGCACTTTAAAGGCCTTGTTGTCGGTCTTGAGCTGAATGGCGATCTCTTCGTCGACGCTCAGCTTGGGCTCTTGACCGACCTCGTAGTAGCTGTTTTTCACGTACTTGCCGGCAAGCGAACCTGCCTGCGCCACAAATCGGCCCTGAAGGTCGACGAGCGGCACGGGATTGCCTTCGGAATCGAGTACGAGCAAAGGCGGAACCCCAGCGGCGGCAGCCACACGGGCGTCGTCGGCGCCAAAGGTGGGCGCGGTGTGCACAATGCCGGTTCCGTCTTCTGTGGTGACAAAGTCGCCCGGAATCACGCGAAACGCCTGATCGGCGTCTTGGTACGGAAGGGCATAGGGAAGGAGCTGTTCGTAGCGGAGCCCCACGAGGTCGCTGCCTTTTGCGGTAGATAGGCGGGTCCAGGTTCCGCCCTCTTCTTCAGTTTTGAAGTAGTTGGCCACCAAGGCGCTGGCCAAAATCACATTGACCTCGAGGCCCGTGTAGGGGTTGGTCGTCGAAATCAGGCTGTACTCGATGTTGGGACCCACGGTAAGCGCGGTGTTCGACGGAAGCGTCCAGGGCGTCGTCGTCCACGCGAGCAGGTGCACCGCGCGGTCGCCAAACAGGGTGCGGCTTTGGTCGCTGGCCACCACGGCAAACTGCGCGGTCACCGAGGTGTCGGTCACGTCGCGGTAGCAGCCCGGCTGGTTCAGCTCGTGCGAGCTCAGGCCGGTTCCGGCCTTGGGCGAATAGGGCTGTATCGTGTAGCCTTTGTAGAGTAGGTTCTTGCGGTGCAGCTCGCCCAGCAGCCACCACACCGACTCGATGTACTTGGTGGTATAGGTGACGTAGGGGTTTTCTTGGTCGACCCAATAGCCCATTTGCTCGGTGAGGCGGTTCCACACGTCGGTGTAGCGCATCACGGCCTCGCGGCAGGCGGCGTTGTAGTCGGCGACGCTTATGGTCTTGCCGATGGCCTCTTTGGTGATGCCCAACTCCTTTTCAACGCCCAACTCTACCGGCAGCCCGTGGGTATCCCAGCCGGCGCGGCGGTCGACGCGGAACCCTTTTTGGGTCTTGTAGCGGCAAAAAAGGTCTTTGATGGCACGGCCCATCACGTGGTGGATGCCGGGCATGCCGTTGGCCGAGGGCGGACCCTCATAAAACACAAACGACGGCGCACCTTCGCGAAGCGACTTTTCAAAAACGCCTTCAGCCTTCCAGTATTCGAGGATTTCGCGCTGGATTTCGGGCAAGTTCAGCGACCCGCGTTCGGTAAACTTCATAGCGCGGCAATGCATTTAAGTTCCACCGCGATGGGGGTCGGAAGCGCCGTAACCTGCACCGTAGTGCGGCAGGGCTTGGGGTCCACGTCGGCAAAGTACTCGGCGTAGATGCGGTTAAAGGCGGCAAAATCGCGCTTCATATCAGTCAAAAACACAGTGATGTCGACCAGCTGGTCCCAGCGCCCGCCGGCCTCTTCGAGCGCCGACTTCACGTTGGCCATCACGCTGTGGACCTGGTCTTCAAAGCTGAATTCCAAATAGTTCCCATTGGCGTCCAAGCGCAATCCCGGCACGGAGCTGGCCGCAGCCGGGCTCTTCGGAAGGCGCGGACCCATTCCAGAAATAAACAGCAAGTTGCCCACGCGGCGGGTCGCGGGGTAGCTCCCTACGGGCTGGGGCGTATTTGATTCAGCAGACATAGCTGCAAAGGTAATCGCTGCGTCGAGCGGGTGCGGAACCTTCTACTGGCTTTTGGCTGCTGGCTTTGGGCTGCTGGCTTTGGGCTGCTGGCTTTGGGCTGCTGGCTTTGGGCTGCTGGCTTTGGGCTGCTGGTCACTGGCTTTTGGGTTCTAGCTACTGGTTTCTCGTTGCATTCTTGGCGCGCGGTCTGCCACATTGAGCCAATCTCAGCCAATCTCAGCCAATCTCAGCCAATCTCAGCCATCCTTGCTAACGAGCTAACGAGCCAACCTTGCTAATGGCCCCAAACGTGCGCGCCGAGGTCCAAGTTTCCGCCGCTGAGCACGATTCCGACCCGCTGCCCTGCAAACACTTCGGGGTGCTTGGCCACGGCCGCGAGGGGCGGAGCGCAGTTGGTTTCGACAATGATTTTGAGGCGGTCAGCGATCAGGCGCTGTGCGGCTAAAATTTCGGAATCTTCGACGGTGTGTATCGCGCCAACCGTCGACTGAATTACCGGAAAATTCACGTCGCCCAGCTCGGTGCGCATGCCGTCGCACACGGTTTGGGGGTTGAGGTTGTGTTCGATCTGACCCGAGGCGAGGCTGCGGGCTGCGTCGTCGGCTCCGGTTGGTTCGCCGGCGAATACGCGCACTGAGGTTCCGTGAAGCTCGTTCCAGCGTGCAACGGCGAAGCCGGTTCCGGCCAAAAGACCACCGCCGCCAACCGGAACCCCCACCCAGTCGAGTGCGATGCTGCGGGCGGCGCAGTCCTCAAGAAGTTCCCAGGCGGCCGACCCTTGACCCAGGATGACGGGAGCCTGATTTGAGGGGTGAATTTCGACCGCACCCGTGGCCGCGACCACCTGGGCGACAGCTTCGATGCGGGCCGCAAGGGTGGGCGTGCACTCGACAATGCGTCCGCCAGCAGTGCGCACGGCGTCTTTTTTAAACTGCGGGGCGTTGCTCGGCATGACGACGGTGCACGGAATCCCCAGCGCCGCCGAAGCCCAGGCTAGGGCTTGGCCGTGGTTGCCTGAGGAATGGGTACAGACTCCGCCCGCGGGAAGGCCCTTGGCGGTCAATTCGCGCAGGGCGTTGGTGACGCCGCGCATTTTAAACGCCCCGGACTTTTGAAAGTTTTCGCACTTAAAATGCACCTCGGCGCGGGCCCAAGCGTCCAGGCTCGTCGAATGCAGCACGGGCGTGCGGTGCAGCAAAGGGGCGAGCTGCGCGTAGCGCTCGGCCAATGCTGAAGGGGTTAAAAACGGCGTAAAATAGGGGTCCACAGGAACTAATCTACACTCCAACTCAGTTTTATACCCCACCGCCTCCCCTGAAAAGAAGAAAAAACCGAGGAGGGGTCAAAAACTAAGGCATAGGGATTTTCGGGGGTGGCCAAGGCGGTTCCGTTGGGGTCAAACAAGACGTCGCGATTAAACGGATCGTTAGCTCGTGCAATTCGGTCTGGGGAAGGCGTAAAGTTGAGCAAATTGTATCCGTGAATGCTAAGATTAAAATGCGTGAAGGTTCGTTGAATACTGGCATTCTGAATGCTGAACCAAGGAGATCGTGAACTTCGCGGGTCCGTAGGACCAAGCAGCGGGAGCTCCATTGGACCAATTAAGTTTCCGGCATAAGAAACCGTATACCGCGCTCGGGTGTAGGAAAAATCCCACACGCCCTGAAACCGCTCTGTCAGCATTGGTATCGAACGGGTGCCGCCTGCATCTACGATAAAATTGTCCAAAAAGGTAGCTCCAAGAGAAGTCTTTAGTCCAAGTGTCGTGCCGAGCGACAGGGATGCACTAACCCCTCTGTTCAGTGAAAATCCGTCCAAATTAGCGTAGCGAATTTCTTGCGGATTGCTGTAGTCGGGCACAATTTGGTTGGTGAAGTACGTGGTAAATGCACCCAATTCAGCCGTGCCAAAAAAACGCCTTCGGCGGTAGCGAAGTGTGACGTTCGTATGCGTGTTCCAAGAGGTCTCCGGGTTGAGTGCCTCTTCAAAAACAACGGTTCTTGACCCACTGAGTGCGGCGTGGTCTTCGGTGTAGACGTTTGCAATTCGGAACCCTCGTCCACCACCAAGCCGAAATTCCACACCTTTGTTTGGCGTTCTGTAGAGCAAATTGTAGCGCGGGGTTAAAATTGGGCCGTGGTGCTCTGCGTAATCTGCGCGAAGCCCAATGAGTTGCTGCCATTGAGGACTTATGTGGTGCTGGACTTGAGAAAACACTCCAGGCAAGAGGGTCCAGTACAGACTTGGATCATCAGTGGCGGGGCTGTTGTCGTTGTAGTACGTAGCGCGTAAAGCAAGGCCGGTCACGTGCGTCCATCGCGCAATGCGACGCTCCCATGAGTTTTGCACAAACCCGATGTGCTGTTGCGCTTTGTACGGAGTTGTTCCGTAGTACGAGTCTTGATGGTGGGTTGTCCAACTCCACGATAAGTGAGGGTCACGAGCTTTTGGCCCGCGCGCAGTACCCGAAAGTTCAAGACGCCGGGTGCGAATGTGTTCTCCGTACGCAAGGTCAAGGCCCCGGTCTTTCGGGTTAAAGTCGACTTGACCTCCCCATCGATTTTCGCCAAAAATTCGGCCGTACATACTAATGCGGTGTCCGGAAGCATCGCGAAGCACGCCCCGGTGCATTAAGCTAAAACGACCGTGCAGCGGAAGGTCCGTAAATCCGTCTTCGTTGAAGTCGAGGATGCGGTTGTTCCCGTAAAGATGCAGGCCAATAAAGCTTTTGTACTTGGACTTCTTGGAGGTAGTAAGACTAAGGTCTACTGTGCGTTCGCCATGAGTTGTGGCCACGAGTTCCACTGCTGCAGCTGGGACCACCTCGGGATTCTTGGTGATGATGTTAATTACCCCGGCCAGTGCTTCAGAGCCGTACAAAGTGGACGCTGGACCTTTTACAATTTCAATGCGTTCAATAAGCGAATTCGGGATCCCCATCAAGCCGTATACCGTGGCGAGTCCACTGACTACTGGATTGCCGTCAATCAAGACCATGGTATACGGGCCTTCCATTCCGTTGATATGAATATCCCCCGTGCTGCATACACCACAATTGATTTGGGGCCGAATGCCGTTAATGAATTGAAGGGATTCAAAAATACTTGGAACGCCTTGCCGCGAAAGAAACCCCCGGTGGACGACATCAATATTTACAGGACTCGTCGACTTAGAGGTTTGGTAAAGTGTTCCAGAAACGACCACCTCTGAAAGCGATTGAGCGGCAGAGTCGACCTGGGCCAGCGCGGCGAAACGGGTTAAAGCCAGACAAACGAAAAAAAACCGTTTCATGGAGTCAAAGGTACCCCACCCCACTGTTATTTTTAATAATTCTTAATAGTGGACAAGTCTAGCCTTTGGCCGCGAGCCAACCTACTGCGAACAGATTCCGCGAGCCCAAACAAAACCAGAGTGGTATTAAATGAAAAACGCCGCTTTTTACAGCGACGTTTCACAACCCTTGATGAATCCGCCCCATATGAGGGAATTCTTTGCAAACATAGTAATAAAACGACTTAGTGTACAAACCACAATAACAAATTTTTTTTATTGGCCGATCCGAGCGCAGCAGACGGCCTACCTTTAGCCCCATGTCGGGCGTAAAAAAGCTCTTTGGGGACGCGGCCTTGTATGGCTTGAGCAGCATTCTTGCGCGCCTACTCAATTTTTTGCTCACGCCGCTGCTCACGGTCGCATTGACCAAGGCAGAATACGGGGTGAACAGCCTGCTGTACGTGTCGGTAGCCTTTGCCATGGTGCTTCTGACGTACGGAATGGAAACGGCCTTCTTTCGCCAGAGCCAGCGCGACGGGGCAAACCCCGACCGGGTTTATTCGACGGCGATGACCATGCTGCTTGCCACTACGGGAATCTTTGTGGCCGTGCTTGCATGGACCTACTCGGGCACCGCAGACTTCTTCAACCTCGCCGACCACCCCGAATACATCCTTTGGACGGGGCTCATCATTGCGATGGACGTTCTCGCGGCGGTTCCGTTTGCCCGCCTTCGCGCCCAGCAGCGCGCCACCCGATTCGTTGCCATTAAAACGGCACAAATTGCCTTCAACCTCGTCCTGAACTATGCATTTTTTGCAGTCCTGCCGCGCACGGTTGACGGGTGGCCTCAGCTTCAAGTGGGATGGGTCCTCATCGCCAACATGGCGGCGAGTGGCCTTATGATGCTGCTTCTGGTACCGCAGTGGCTCGAAATCCGACCGGCTCGGTTTGACCGTCGCACCGCGCAAACGCTTCTGCTCTACGGATTCCCGCTGCTGCTCGCGGGCTTGCCCGGCGTCGCCAACGAGATGGCCGACCGCTTCTTTCTCGAGGCCCTGCTCCCTGCAGAAACGGCGATCGAAGGCGTCGGAGCCTATTCTGCGGTCTACAAACTGAGCATCTTCCTCATCCTCTTCAACCAAGCCTTTCGCTTCGCTGCCGAGCCCTTCTTCTTTAAAAACGCCCAACGCGACCTCAGCCAGCTGGCGATGGCCACGCGGCTCTTTGCGGCCCTACTGGCCTTGGGCGTCGTCGCGGTATTGGCGGGCGTGCCCTGGCTCAAGCACTTCATCGCCGACAAGTACTGGAACGACCTGCTCCTGCTGCCCGTGCTGCTTTTTGCCAACTACCTCCTCTCGCTATCGACTCAGGTCTCAATGTGGTACAAACTCAGCGACCGCACCATGATGGGCCTGTGGATTACCCTTTTTGGCTTTGCGCTCACGGCTGCGGGCAACATCGCGTGGATTCCGAAGCTGGGAATCATGGGCGCCGCGTATGCCACCCTGCTCAGCTACGGGGGTATGCTGGCGCTCTCCCTGATTTTGGGCCAAAAAGTTTACCCGGTTCCCTACGACTGGGGCCGCCTGGGGCTGTACACCTTGGCTGCGCTGGTCTTGGGCGGAACCGCGTTTCACCAACCCGGCTGGCCCGCCGCCGCCGCCGTGGTGCTCATGCTCGCGGTGGTGCTCCGCAGCGAACGCGCACTTTTGAAACGCCCCACCTCTTAAGCGAACCAAGCAATGATCCGCGTCATCAACGATTCCCCGTACCCGCTGCCCGAATACGCGACCCCGCATTCTGCTGGGCTCGACCTCAGGGCGCACCTCAACGAGCCGCTTGTGCTGCAGCCGGGCGAGCGACGCCTGGTTCCGACCGGACTCCGCATGGCCCTGCCCGACGGCTGGGAAGCTCAGGTGCGTCCGCGCTCGGGTCTCGCCCTCAAGCACGGCGTGACCGTGCTCAACAGCCCCGGAACCATTGACGCCGACTACCGCGGACCGGTCGGGGTGATTGTGGTGAACCACGGTTCCGAAGCATTTGAAATTGCCCCCGGCGAGCGAATCGCCCAGCTCGTTTTTGCGCGCTACGAACGCGCGGAATGGCAAATTGTGGACGAATTGGACGCCACCGAGCGCGGATCGGGCGGATTTGGCCACAGCGGGCGGGGCTAAGTCCCTATTTTTGCGGGACCAAACCAATCCGCACACCGAGCAATGAACATTATTATTCCCATGGCAGGCCGCGGATCGCGCCTGCGTCCGCACACCCTCACCACCGCGAAGCCGCTGCTTCCAGTGGCCGGCAAGCCCATTGTGCAGCGCCTGGTTGAAGACATTTCGGGAATCGTCGGCGACGACCTCAAGCAGATCGCCTATGTGGTGGGCGAGTTTGGCGACGAAGTAGAGCGCATGCTGCTCGACGTTGCCGCGGGCCAAGGCGCCACCGGAAGCATTCACTACCAGGACAAACCTTTGGGCACCGCCCACGCCGTGCTGTGTGCCGCTGAGCACCTTGAGGGCCCGGTGGTCGTGGCCTTTGCCGACACTCTATTTCGCGCCGACTTCAAGCTCGACGCCAGCGCCGACGGCGTGATTTGGGTCAACCGAGTCGAGGATCCGCGCGCCTTTGGCGTCGTACAGCTCGGCGAAGACGGCCGCATCGTCGAATTTGTCGAGAAGCCCCAAGAGTTCGTCAGCGACCTGGCGATCATCGGCATCTACTACTTTAAAGATGGAGCCCGCCTGCGCCGCGAGCTTCAGCACCTCATCGATCACGACATCAAGGGCGGCGGCGAGTACCAGCTCACCCACGCGCTCGAGAACATGAAAAACGACGGCCTGCGCTTTGTGCCCGGAACCGTCGACGCCTGGATGGACTGCGGCAATAAAGACGTGACCGTCGAAACCAACGGGCGCATCCTGGAGTTTGTGCAGCACGAGGAACAGCTGGTTTCGCCCGAGGCGGAACTGGTGAATGCGACGGTGGTTCCGCCCTGCTTCATCGGGCCTGGCGCAAAAATTGTAAATAGCACGGTCGGACCCCACGTCAGCATCGGGGCCCGCAGCACCGTGACCGATTCTACCCTGACCGACTGCATCGTTGGCGAAGACAGCCACCTCAAGCGCATCACCCTGCGCAATTCGATGATTGGCCGCCACGCCGTGCTCGACGGTCAGTTTGTCTCGCTGAGCCTCGGCGACTATTCCCGACTCGAAGGCGAATGAAGCTGCGCGCACTCCTTTTGACGTTTGCGGCCATGTGTGCCGCAGGGAGTGCGTGGGCGCAGGACCCAACCTACCTACCCGAAACCAAGGCGGAATCGCTCTTGGCCGAGTCCCAGCAGGCCCCGCCTGCCAAGCGTGCCAAGCTGCTCGACCGGGCCCGCCGCGAGCTGGTGTTTCGGGCACAGCACCGTCCGACTAATGTTCCGACCTGGGAGTTGCTGTCGCTCGTGACGTACTACCAGCAAGACTACGAGTCCTTTGCGCAGTGCCAGCACCGGCTGCACGAGTTGGGTCACCCTGATTCGCGCGGATTCTGGACCGCCGCAGAGTGGTCGTTTGGCCGCGAAGACTACGTAGCCGCGCTCGAGTTCATCGACTTCGCCGTGCAGGCCGAGGGGCCGAGCATGAATGCCGTGTCGTCGCGCCGCAACGTCTACCTGCGTTTGTACGAGGGAGACTCCGCCCTGCAGACGGTCGCGCAGTGGGTGTCGGCACACCCTACTGACGTTCAGGCGGCGCTGCTGTACGCGCAAACGCTGGCCGAACTGGGCGGCGAAGAAGAAGCCTACATGGCCTACCGCCACATTTTAAAGACCTTTTCTGACGTGGTTGACGCCCGCTGGCAGTTTCTGCGCTGGGCCGCGGGGGCCGGCCGCTGGGATGAGGCGCTCGCCACCGCCCAAGGCATCTGGTCAGATCCCGGAATCGCCGAGCGCGCGAAAGTGGCCTACGCTACGAGCTTTCTCGAAGAGGACCCGACCAATGCTGCCGTGGCCAGCCTTGCGGTGCGCTGGACCGAGGGACTTTTGGCGCAGGACTCAACCAATCCCGCCTTTTGGGCGCTGCGCGGAGACATTGCTCGATGGTTGGGCGATCTGGCGACCGCCGAGTCGTCGTGGCGCACCTGCCTTACCCTTCCCGGCGGAACCGAGTGGCCCGTCTACCAGCAGCTCCTGCAGCTGGACCTCGACGCCAACCGCACCGAAGACCTCTTGCGCGACGCCCAAGCGGC
>Ga0079301_1000794_pt1 | contig 15192 bp, 15 predicted proteins | sample Wag4_2014_7_11_3_FD_74797 | JGI IMG/M metagenome (GOLD analysis project Ga0079301, IMG submission 74797) | Fresh water mixed with fracking chemicals microbial communities from Ohio, USA - Utica-2 Time Series FC 2014_7_11 | ecosystem: Engineered > Industrial production > Chemical products > Input... | reverse complement strand
GTTAAACGCAAAGTGGGTAGAGAAGCGTCATCTGCGGTTGGAGAGGCGACATCTAGCTGAATGTCAATCAGGCCCTGTTGCCCCGCCATCGCATCCGCCGCATTAATAGTCAAATTAAGAATCAACTGTTGAATTTGTGACGGTTCCGCCATCACCCACGCAGCAGGCAGTGTGGTATGCCAACGCAACTCGACATTGGGCGGCAACGAGGCCTGCAACAACATCACTGCGTCATGCACCGCACGCACCACGTCAACCGGCTGTTTTTGATTCGGCATGGTGCGGGCAAACGTCAACAGGCGGTTGATTAAATCACGGGCGCGGGCACTGCCCTGCAAAATACGTTGGCAATAGCCGTGTTGGGGGGTGGTTTCGGGTAGATCTTCTGCCAAGAACTCAGCAAAACCAGAAATCGCGCCCACGATATTATTAAAATCATGAGCAATCCCAGCAGCCAACGTGCCCACCGCTTCTAACCGGCGGGACTGTTCTAAACGCGCATTGATCATTTCTTGAGCGCGGTGTTCTAACTGTTGCCGGAACGCCAAACTGTAAGCCATCAACGCTTCCATTAACGGCGCCGTCAGTTGCTGTGCCGCCTCGGCCAAGGTCAAAGCAGGAAAGCGTTTGGTCAATTCAAGTAGGGCGAGATGGTGAAACTCGGTCAGTTCTTCTGGTGGGATGTCTTGTTGCACCAACACCCGCCCAAGTTCAGCGGCATCCGCCAACGCCATCTCAATCGCCAACGGATCCTGTTGCAGCACCACGCGCTGCACAATGTGACTGTATTGTTGTGCTAATAAGGTTTTATTCATGCCGATACAACAATAAAGCAGCGTCATCTTTACCATCAGCCCACTGCGCCAGCAATTGCTCAGCCAATGGCTGATCTGGCACACGGTCGGGTAAGGTTTGCGTCAATGGCGCTGCCTCAGCAATACCATCGCTGTAAAACAGCAACCAATCACCACGTTGCAACCCCATTTTTTCGGTATACAGCGAGAAAAACCCCGCCCCGACAATGCCGCGTGCCGCGCCAAAACGCCGCACTTTTCCATCACGCCATAGTACGGTTCGGATATTACCCACTGCCGCATGTTCAAATTCACATTGGCTGCCGTGGCATTGAATACGGCCCACCGCCAGTGCAGCGCCACGGGTCGAAAACAACGCCTGATCGCATTCAGTGAATAATGTGGTGAGTGGCTGTGTCAGTTGTTGTTGTACCGTGAGTAATGCCGATTCAGCCGCAATGCGAGCCTCTTCACCATGCCCTAAGCCATCGACCAAAGCAAACACCCAGCCCTGTGCCGATGGCCACCAGCCGACGCCATCGCCACACACGGTTTCGCCGTATTGGGGACGACAGGCCCACGCAAATTGGCCGTTTAATGGAGGTGTGGTTATTGTCGAATTAACCATTTCACTGCCTGTACTTGGCATCCTGCACCAAGCTCGCTGCAAATATCAAATTGATCCATCAACCGCCTCACCCCCGGCAAGCCGCAGCCTAAACTGCCTGTTGTACTGTAACCATCGGTCAGTGCTAATGCTAAATCAGCGATACCGGGCCCTTGGTCTTCTGCCAACAACACCAAACCAACCGCAGGGTCTTGAATCATAAAGGCTGATAGCGTGCCACCCCGACCATGAAAAAATAAGTTGGCCGCCAATTCAGATGCTGCCGTTGCAATATGATAGGCCGCAATGCGATTAAACCCCATTTCTTCGGCTAACCACCGCGCGCGGCGAGAGGCCTCCATAATATGAATTTCACTGCTCACAGGCACTTTCACAAGATGGGGGTCTTCGACAGAGACAGGTGCATAAAAACACATGGATACACTTCTTAATGCTGGCAGTGCAATCAACGTCATCCTTAACGCATACGATAAGGACGGGTCAATACGATAGTAACACGTGTACCTTCATGATCAGAGAGAATGGTAAATTCATCGACCAAACGCCGTGTCCCGGGCAAGCCAGCGCCTAGTCCACCGCTGGTGCTAAAACCATCTTGCAATGCTTGTTCTACATCAGCAATACCGGGGCCCCAATCTCGAACACAGACTCGAATCCGGCGCGAAAGTTCGTCCGAGCAGTCTTCAATAAGACATTCCCCATGACCTGCGTATTGAATGACATTGCGGGTGAGTTCTGAGACAGCGGTGGCAAGCCGCGTTTGATCGGCATTGCTAAAACCCAGTTGTTGACACAAAGAACGCGCTGTGCGGCGCGCACTCACAATATCCATCGCATTATTGATGGGCAGGGTTTCACTGAGCTGAGGGCCAAGCATCGTCTTCCTCGAGATAACGTGCATCAGCCCGTAACGCAATCTTGGCATGAAGCTTATCCATGCCTTGGCTGAGGTTAAAAGTACAATCGGCACCGAATAAGTCGCGCCCCATCTCAACGAGAGTCAACGCCACAAACGGTTGAATGCCACAGATAACCACTTCGGCCCCAAGCAAACGCACCATACTCGCGGTATCGTTAATCACTCGTGCCATATAAGAATCCACAACATCGAGGGCAGTGATATCAATCGCCACCCCTAACGCCTCGGTTTCCGCCACCAAATTGACCAAGTCGGACTGAAACTGCATGGCATCATTGTCGGTGAGGTCGATTTGTATCGACACCAACAAAATGCGCCCAAGGCGCAGGATGGGGATTTTCATGGTTTCACATCCCCATTTTGCCCAATCGGTGAAATACGCCGGCCTACCAGATATAACGCCTCGGCAATCCCTGCCCGTAACGAAGCGCGGCTGGTAACATCCGAAAAGCTGATCCCTAACTTAGTTAAAGTTTGTGCCCCTTCAGGACTGATACCGGTCATCACAATACTGGTGCCCAATAAACGGGCGGCATCAATGGTTTTCATCAGATGACGTGCCACGCTGGTATCAAGCACCGGTACGCCGGTGACATCAATAATGGTCACCAAGGCTTCATGTCGAGTGACCGCTTCAAGCAAACGCTCGGTAAGTTGACGCGCGCGCGCCGTATCCAACACCCCAACCAAGGGCAGCAGTAACACTTGGTGCCACAGACGTAACACTGGCGTCGAGAGCTCCATCAGCGATAGGCTCTGCTGCACAATAATCCGCTCTCGGGTTTCAACAAAGGCCTCAAAGCTAAACAGCGCCAAACGATCTAATACTTGTTCAAGCCACAACAAAGCAGCGGATAGTTCAGCAACCGAGGGGGCCACAGCAATCAACCGCTGTGTCAGCACTTGTTTTAAGGCAATGATTAAATACGAGGTTTGTGCCGGTTGAATGCCTGATCGGGCTTGTTCACCGACCAACAACCGCACTTCTTCGGCTAAGGCACACTCGGGGTCAAATTCAAAACGCTCAACCGGTGTACGCAGCAAAATCGGCGTCAGCGCTTGAACAATCACCGTCATCCGCTGTTGCAGATTATGTTGTTCATAGTCGTTTAGGCTATGCTGGCTGTGCCAATGTGCGATTACATGCGATGTCCAGTCTTGTAACAGACTATCCGCACGATAATCGAGTGCTTGTTTCAGCAAAGAAGAGGTATCCATTAGCAGCCATCCAAAAAGGCAAATCAGTTAGAACAGCTCAATATTCGGTGTTGAGGCCGCAGCCCCACCGCTTGTTGGCTGATCTTTCGGGTGAGTATGATGTGACTCATATTCTCGATAGTCGGTAATCAGTTGTTGCCACTGTTCAAGCAGTTGCGCATGATCGAAGTGATGATCATAGTCTTCGGCTTGTTCACAGCTGGTTAATCTGGCTTGCAACACCGATTGCATCCGCCCCAGGCGTTGACTGATCACATCCTGATATTGCAACAGTCCCATCACCTCGCCAATTTGCTCAGCAATATTGACATTGTGGCGATTCACCACCGTGAACAAGGTCTTATAGAACTGCCGCATGTCATCGTAGTTTTCTTGCAAGCGGTTGATAATTGACACCGCATTCGACGCTTGTATCAGCTGTTTATTTGAGTCACCTAGTAAGTTTAAGGATAGGCTACGTTCAACCCCAGACAATGCCCGATTCAAACCGGCTTCGATAGTATCGGCTGCGGTGGTCGAACGCACCGCTAATTTGCGTACCTCATCCGCCACCACGGCAAAGCCACGTCCGGCTTCACCGGCACGGGCCGCTTCAATCGACGCATTCAGCGCCAATAAATTGGTTTGATCACTGATTTCTTTGATACTACCGGCCAAGCCTTCCAGCCGTTTAATATCCTGTAAGGCAGTATGGATAGCCGACATATCGTGGCGAATTTTATCCGGTAACTCTTCCACAAAGCGGCCAATATCGCGAATATAGTCCACCCCAGTCTGAATCTCGTCCTCCATATTGTGGGCATTCAGATTCGAGGTTTGTAGATAATTCACCAGTTGCACTGCCATATCATTCAGCTGTCGCACATCGGACATAATTTGTAGCGCTGAAGATTCACTGTCATCAATGGCGCGCTGTAAATTGGCATGAAACATACTGTCCAGTTGAGTGGTTTGTTGAATCAACTCGTGTGATAGCTGTTCTTTTTTCTCAAGCGCCGTTTGTTTTGTTTCCAATAAATCTAGCGTTTCTCCCAACCCGCCTGCCAAGCGAAAATTGCGCCGCAAAAACACCCTAGCCGCAACAAAGTTTGTTGCCAGCACCGCGATAACCACCATGATTGATAACAGCAAGGTGGGATCCATCCCAACATCAAGCGCCAGCCGGCTGAATATATCGTGGGTCAGATAAAATAAAACGCCAATGAAAAGACTCACGCCAGAGGTCATCACGGCCATATTGCGACGCAAACGGCGAGTTTTTTCAAAAGAGGTCTGCGGCTCTGGCGAGTTTGAGAATGAATTTGCTGTATCAGCCCTCACCGTGTTTAGGCTCCCGGCAACACTTGGCGAATGACTTTTAACAAGTCTGCACCACCAACGGGTTTGACCAACCAACCCGTTGCTCCCAACTTCTTCGCTTCATCGCGTTTGGTTTGTTGGCTTTCGGTGGTCAAGGCCAAAATGGGTATGAAGCGGAACCCTGGCAGGGCACGGGCGGCACGAATAAACTCCAGCCCCCCCATATTCGGCATATTGATGTCAGTGATAATCAGGTCTGGCTTCACCCCTGCTTTTAAACGTGCTAAGGCTTGTGAACCGTCTTGGGCGCTTTCCACCTTAAAACCGGCAATTTCTAGGTTGTTACGCAAACTCATAATCATGGTTGCAGAGTCGTCAACGATCATAATCGTTTTTGTCATGGAAAAATTCTCCTTACAGTAGGGCGGCTTGTAACCAACGCGCCAAAGGTGGATAGGTAGGCCAAGCATGAATGCTCGGGCGCAGTGCCATCAAAACTTGCAAATTGGCACAGTGTAGATGGGTGCAGGCGGAAAGATCGATTTTACCTTTTGCCTGCTTTTGTAGCCATTCTAATAAAGCATCAGCGTCTTCTACACCCAGAGTATCGCTGACCACAGCAAGGTTTTTACGAAAACTGATCGCCATTACACGAGCTCCTTCGGATCGAGCACCATCAACACCGAACCATCCCCCAACAACGCAGAACCGGCATAACCGGCCAACCCACTCAATACCCCACTTAAAGGCTTGAGGATAATGTCAACGGTCTCACGGAAATCATCCACTAAAATGCCGAGATGGTCTTTATCAATTCGCACCACCAGCGCGGCGTATTCACCATCGGCATTCATGCGTTGCGGCGTTGGCAAAGCCAATAGTTCATTCAACGACACCAATGGCACAATTCGCCCACGCAATACAGTCGTTTGCCGTTGTTTAATCCAACGAATTTGCTCACGCGGCACGCGCACGGTTTCGACCACCGCATCCATCGGCACACCAAACACTTGCTGATCCGATTCAACAATCATCACATTGGTCACCGCCATCGACAGCGGTAACGATAAGCGCAAACGGGTGCCTTTGCCGGCTTCGCTCGATAATTCGACGCCCCCTTTCACCCGCGCCAAGGCCGTACGCACCACATCCATGCCGACTCCACGACCCGATAGGTCGGTCACCGTTTCAGCAGTGGAGAATCCAGCGGCAAAAATCAGCTCAATCGCTTGTTGATCGGTTAAGCGTTCCAAATCGTTTTCATCAATCAAGCCACGTTCATAGGCTTTACGACGGATAACCTGTGGATCAATACCGCGCCCATCATCGGCGATTTCAATAATGACACGGTCGCTTTCTTGGCTGGCACGAATACTTAACCGGCCTTCGGCTGGCTTACCTGCCGCTTGCCGTTCAGCAGGCATTTCAATACCGTGGTCGAGACTGTTACGCACAATGTGAATTAACGGGTCGGCCAAGCTCTCGATAATGTTTTTATCGGCTTCAGTGTTTTCGCCTTCCATCACCAAATGCACTTCTTTACCAAGGCGGTGGGCGGTATCCCGCACCAAACGCGGAAATCGCTGGAAGACAAACGAAACCGGCATCATCCGCACTTGCATGATGGCGTCTTGCATTTCTTCAGCAATGCGGTTAATCACCGAGTATTGCGCTTTAATCTCGCGTGACAACTCGCGACTGCCAAACACACTTTCTGCTCGCCCTGCCAAATAAGGCAGCGCATTTTTTGCCACGACCATCTCACCGATTAAATTCATCAGGCGATCAATTTTGCTTTGTTCGACTTTGAGTGTACGCGGTGTGGCATAGGGTGTTTCTTCATTGCGCCGTGCCAGCGGCTTATTGTCGTCTTCTGACACTGGCTTTGCAGTTACAGGAAGGGCTTGTTGTGGTACCACGGCAGCGGATGGCAACGCCGGTGGCGGTATAACGGCGGCAGTGGGTTCAAGGCTATGCGGCTCTTGCCCTTGCAAGACATGGTCAACACAATACAGCAATGGGGCAGGGGATTGCTGGGCTAATGCTGCTTGTAAAGCCTGTTCTAAAGCCGGCAGTTGTTCCTGCAGATTCATACTTTGCAAGGCGGCTGCCAAACTCTGGGCAACCGATTGCAAGCGACCCGCCAACCAAGCAGGACGGTCGGGCAACGTTAAAATTTCGCGTTGTGCTTCCAACACCACATGGAAAGACCAAGCACTGTCTTCGGCGTGTTGTTCCAACGCGGTGGGGGTGGGCGTTGGTACAGGGGTCGGTGGTGTCACCGCCAACACGGTTTCTAATACACTGCCGCTTTCCTCTGCCAACACAGCCAACAGCTGTTCAATTAAATCGTGCCGTTGGGGTTGATGTGTCAATACCACGGCCAACCAACGCAAAGCCGAGCTAATCCGCAAATCTTGGGCACAAAGCTGTAAGGCGCGCTCAATCGCAGCCACCGCTTCAGCAAACTGTTTTTGTACCAACAGTGGCTGTAACTGACCAATAAATTCGGCCAATTCTGGTCGCAATTCGCTTTCACCACTGACTTGCAACAAAGCCTCTGCCAGCAAGGGCGTGCATGTCAGCTGTTCGGGGACATAGCGGAAATGTTCACGCAATTCGAGTTCATTTTGACCACTGATCCACTCAAAGCTCAGGATACAACGATAGGCATCGAGTTCTTCCACCGCCGGCCATGGCTCGCGAGAGGTCACCCATTGCCATTCTTGTTGCGGAAGTTGTAACACTTGAAAGAAAGGGTCTTCGCCTTTATAGAACGATTCTTCCTCGGGTTGATAACACACCCACAGCGGTGTTTCCCCCGCCATCATTCGCTGATAAAGCGCCAGCCGTATGTCATCTGGCATTACACTGCAACGTTGTTGCTGATGTTGCAACACACTATCCACCACGGCATTTGTCGTCGGTGCGGCGGCAGGTTCGGGAACCGCAGGGGCTTCCTCACCGGCGGCATGGAGCAGTTTGCGCAAGGCTTCGGCAAAATGCTGCGCTTGTGGCATTCGATGAGAAGAAATGGCCTCTGCTTGTTCAATTTCATCTAATAACTCTGTGACGAAATCCATCGCTTCAAGCAATTGATCGGCCAATGGCGCGGAATAGGGCACTTGTTGGTCGCGCACCGCATCCATTAAATCTTCTGCCGCATGCAGCACGCGGGTCATTTCAGGAAATTCAAATAAACCGCTATTGCCCTTCAGGGTATGCACCAAGCGAAACAGTTCACCCATGATGCTGTTATCGTCGGGACGGTCTTCTAGTTGCAGCAGTTTTTCCCCGATGCCCTGTAAAAAATCACGGGCTTCGGATAAGAATTGTTCGAGCAAGGGCGTCATGACTGAGGCACTCCCAACAGGGTATGGACATGAGCAAGCAAACGATCAGGGCGCACCGGTTTAATCAGATATAGATTGGCACCGGTGATATAGGCCAGTTTTTGATCGTTGGCCGCCGCTTCGGTTGAGACCATGATGGCGGGTGCCTGTGGCATCGGCTTGCTACGCAATTCACGCAGAAAACCATAGCCGTCGAGTTTGGGCATATTGATATCGACCAAATACAAATCAAAGGTGTGGCGGGCGACTTTTTCAAGCGCCTCGACACCATTCACTGCCTCTTCGACCTGATAGCCGGCTTGTTCCAAAATACTGCGGTGATACATCCGCACCGTGGCAGCATCATCAATCACCAAGATTTGTTTCATCGCTTACCCTCATGTGGTTTTTGATAGACGATGGCCTCGGGGAATTTCCGCACACGAAACAGCGATGAAATTCGGCTCATCGATTCAGAATGCCCTAAACAAATAAAACCACCCGGTCGGAGCGCATCATAAAACGCCTCTGCCGCTTGCTTTCTGGACAAGTCATCAAAATAAATCAATAAATTACGGCAGAAAATCACATCAAAGTTGCGATAAGAACGCATATCCGCTGGGTCCATCACATTCACTCGCGTGAATTCGACCACTTCGCGTAAAGCGTCATTGATTTGATAGAAATCCCCCTTGCGGCGGAAATATTTTTGCAGCAAATCCGCCGGTACATGCTGCACCGAGCGTGCCGAATACAGACCTTGTTTTGCCTTGTTGATAATGTCGGTATCAATATCTGACGAGATAATCTCGACATCCCACTCCGACAAATACGGCCATGCTTCAAGCAGATACATGGCAATGGTATAAGCCTCTTCACCCGAAGACGACGGCACCGACCAAATGCGGATCGGCTCGTTATGATCACGGTGGGTGATAATATCAGTCAGCATCGAGTGAGTCAGACAATCAAATTGATAGTCTTCACGGAAGAAATAGGTTTCGTTGACGGTCATGGCATTGACCAGCGCCTGTAACTCTTCGCCAGAGGCTTGAAAACGCAACATAATAAAATAGCTGCGGAAACTATCGTTGCCGGTGGCAGCGATACGTTCTAATAAACGCTTGTCAACAAAATAACGTTTTGAATCTTCAAATAAAATGCCAGTTTTGCGATAAAAAAATTCGCGAAACTTAAAGAAATCATCGTCGCTTAAGGTCAAATCAGCCATCGTGCATGTCGTCCTTAAACGTGGGCAATGCGTTTGAGCGCAATATCAGCAGCAAATTGAATATACGGCTCACCAGCAAAGCGTTGTTTCAATGCCTGCAGCGCATCATGGGCACGAGGCGAACCGACTTCACCTAATAAGTCAACCGCAGTCGCACAGACATTGACATGACAATCTTGGCTAATCACTTCAATGAGCCAATTTTCCACCTCGGGATGGCATAACGACTCCAACACATTGACCGCGAAAATACGCACATCGGAATCAGGATCGTGTAATAGTTGGCTCATAATCGGTGCCATTTCCTGCGGTAATTGCTTCATTGCTTCAATGGCTTCGTTACGTAACATGGCATCTTCAGAACGCAAACAGGTAATCAGGCCAGCAACGGCCTCTTCATTGCCAATTCGCGTCAGCGAGGTAAAAATCACCTCGCGCACACTGGTATCTTGTTCTTGAGCCAGTTGATTGAATAAGGCGGCACTGGCAGCAGGATAGGCAACCAAATCGCGTGCAGCTTGCCGGCGACAGCTTGCCTCATCGTGTTGTAACGCTTGCAGGAGTTGTTCTAAGGTATAGCCAGCCTCAGCGCCAGCATCCGATATGATTTGTGCTTTAATCAGTGCCATTCTTATCCCCTCTTATTCTCAGCTCAACCAAGACAGCAGTTGTTTCGCAATTTGATCGGATGGCAACACGATGGATGCCCCGTCACGCGCAATCAACGCCGCCGGCATCCCAAATACCACAGCACTTTGTTCTGATTCAGCGATAGTGCGTGCCCCACGCCGTTTAAGTTCGGCGAACGACTCCGCCCCATCATCACCCATGCCGGTTAGCATCACTGCAATCACATGCTCTGGATTGCAATGCTCTAACGCTGAACGACCTAATAGCTCAACCGAAGGGTGCCATAGCAATTGTGGATTTTCTGGGCGTGGATTGGCCATTAAGCGGCCAGTACGATCACTCAACACCACATCTGCCCCACCCTTGGCGATATACACTTGTCCTGCTTGCAACGTGGTGGGGCGGTTTAATTCGCTCACATCTAATTCGCACAAATTATTCATGCGCTCGGCAAAGGGACGGGTAAAGCTGGGCGGCATGTGCTGTGCCACCACCACCGGCCACGGAAATTCGGCTGGCAATAAGGGCAAAATATCTTCTAAGGTGCGCGGGCCGCCGGTTGATACACCAATCAACACCACACCATTCCGCACCAACCGTGATGGGAAAGTGCGGGTCGTTGGCGCAGGTTCGGGGGGTGGCGCAGCGACAACAGTACGCCCACGGCCTTTTTTCAGCCGCGCTTTTGCTGCCGAGCGAATTTTGGCGACAATCTCCGCTTCCACTTCTTGCAATGACAAAGAGATGGTGCCGCCGGGTTTTGTCACAAAATCGACAGCACCTAGATTCAATGCCTCGAATGTTGCCAACGCGCCTTTTTCGGTTAACGACGACACCATCACCACCGGCACGGGCCGCTGCGCCATCAATAACGATAAGGCAGTGAGGCCATCCATTTCTGGCATATTGATATCAAGACTGATTACATCTGGTTGAAAAGACAGGTTTTCTTCAATTGCTTCACGGCCATTACGGGCCACGCGCACGATGAAATCGCCCTCAGATTCAAACAAACGGGTGAGCTGACGCCGCATCAGGGCCGAGTCATCAACGATGAGCAGCTTAATCATGAAAAATATCCAAGTGGTTGCCGCCTCTGTCGCATTGGGTCAGAGACGAAATAGTCGTTATAGTGTGTTGATATCCCCCACTTCACAGCGGCAAAGCGGGGGAGGCAAAGCTAGGACAAGGAAACCAGTTGTGCGCGGTCTTCGCCACTGATTAAACGGTTGGGCTCAATCAGTTGAATCAAGCGTTTTTGAGTTTCCAAATTGGCGATGCGACCAATCAAATGTGCTTGTTCACTCGACAGACTTGGTGCTGGTTCAATCGCCGATTTATGGATTTTCAAAACTTCCGCGACAGAATCGACAATAAAGCCTGTGCGTACGCCATCAAGTAAAAACACCATAATGCGCTGACGATCACTGCGCTCGATGGTAGACAGACCTAAACGGCGGCGTTGGTCAATGACTGGCAACACAGAACCGCGCAGATTGATCACCCCTTCGACAAACGGAGGGGCTTTTGGAATGTGGGTTAATTCATCAGGCACCCGCACAATTTCTTGCACGCTTTCAATCGGTACCCCAAATTCTTCCTTATCCAAGCGGAACACCACCACTTGCTCTTCATCATCAGCCAGCTCTTCGTCTTGCTCGTGATGTTGTTGCAGATAAGCGTCTTGTTTACTGTTCACGTTATTCAAAGCCTCTTGAATGGCGGAATGGCGGAAAAGATGATCGGTGGCAATAATCGACACCAAACGCTTGCCCCCGTCCAAACGGCAAATCGCCGAAATATCAGAGAGTTGACCTTCTTTTGCCAACAGCTTGGGCATGGTATCAACACGATCACGCGGCACGCGCAAAACTTCGTTGACGCTATCCATCACCACACCAACCGACATCCCAGCAATCCCCACCACCACAATCCGACTGTGCTCATCCATGTCTTGATTAGGTAGATGGAACATGCGACGCAATGACACCAAGGGCAATAAGCGATTGCGTAAGGTCATCACACCGAGGACATAGGCATCAGAACGAGGGACATGCACAATATGTTCAGGCACTTGCACAATTTCTTGCACATGCTCAATTGGGATTGCATATTCCTGATGGGCGGCCTCAAAACTGACCAGCTGCAGTTCATCGCTATTTTCTTCTTCGTCAGTGTCTTCTTGTGCAGCACTGAACGCAGCATGTCCCATCGAACGCGATAAGTTAGCAATATCGGCAAACTCTTTACTGATCAGGCGTTCAAAATTCAACACCATCACCATCGGATAGCCACCGACATCTTTCAGCAAACCAGCGAGGAGATCGGTGTTAATGGTGGTGCTGAGCGCGCCAACATGCTCGACCCGAGCAGGCTCCACGCCAATCACACTGCTCACGCGATCCACCACAAAACCGAGTGGTTGACCCTGATCGATCACCACAGCACGGCTAGAATCATCGCGTTCGCATTCCTCAAAGCCAAAAATGCGCCGGAGGCTGATAATGGGTAATACCTTGCCCCGCAGATTTGCCAACCCATCTAAGGTTGGTGGAGCCAAAGGCACCCGCACCACATCCGGCACTCGAATAATTTCTTGTACCGGCGTCATATCGACAGCAAAGACTTCATTGCCGCACAAAAAAATCACAAACTGCCGAATGTCGTGCTCGGCATCATGATTGTCTACATCCTCGCCATCCGCCAGCGGCGGCGCGAGGACGGCGTTTTCATCATGGTTCATACTTTGCTGCTCCTTGAGTCAGATCACACCGAAGCATTACGCGCTTTGCAGCTCGTCAGCCAAGGATGCAATTTCCTCAATCGCAGCAGCCAATTCTTCTGCGCCTTGTGCCTGTTGTTTAGCAGCGGCAGCGGCTTCATCGGAAGCACGTTCGGCTTCTTGTGCGGCGGCGGCAATTTGATCAACACCGGTTTTAACTTGGGTAATGGCAGCAGCAATTTCAGTCGCAGCACTCAGAATGTCACGCGAACTCCGGCCCACTTCAGATAGATCACTTTCAATCGATACCAAAGCCGACGTCACGGTTTTCGCTTTTTCTGCTTCGGAACTGGCCGCGCTGATAATTTCTTCTAAATCACGCCACACGATACCAATTTGATCTTGTACCGCTTTGACTAAATCTTTAATCCGATCTGCATTTTCTGCTGAGTCATGCGCTAAGTTACGGATGTCTGTTGCTACCACCACAAAGCCTTTACCAAATTCACCCGCCCGCGCCGCTTCAATCGAACCATTCACGGCTAACATATTGGTTTGAATCGAGACGGTGGTAATGGCATCGACAATTTTATCAATCCGACGCGACACCAATTCTAACTCTTTGATTTGTTTCAGGCTGGTGCGAGAAGAACCGACCGAACGATGGATGCCTTCGACCAAGCGATCAATGCTGTTTTTATTGTTGGTCAGCATTTGCATCATCAATTCCACTTTTTCGTTGGCATTGCGTGCACGTTGTTGACCGATTTCCAAACCTTTTTCAATTTGACCAATGGCAGCAGCAGATTCTTCAGTGGCGGTACCTTGGATTTGTGCACTCTTACGAATTTGGTCGATAGCAGCCATGATTTGCGTGCTAGAACGATTGATTTCTTGCACAGCCGAGGATAATTCTTCTGCAGCAGAAGCCACTTCTTCTGCGCTCTTGCTGATGTCGGTCGAGTTTTTCAACTCTTCTGCCAACTCGGACAAGTTTTGTGCCGCTTGTTCACATTCTGACAAAGCTTGGGTTTGTTCTTCGATGGTTTTTGCTGCTTCTTCTGTTGCGGCTGATTGTTCTTCAGCCGCTGCTGCAATACTTTCAGTACCTTTTAGCGCTTGCAGGGCTGCGGCGTTCGATTGTTGAGCACCTGCGGCAGTTTCTTGAATACCGCGTGCCATCTCCGTGGTATCGGCGCGAATCTGCTCAAGCTGGCTGGTAATCACACGGCCATTCTCCATTTCCTGCTGCACATCTTTGGCCGAAGTATTGATTCCCTCGGAAATCACTTTGACTTCGGTTTGAATCTGCGCCACTAAATCTTGAATTTGTTTGGCACTTTTCTCGGAGGTTTCGGCCAAGGTACGAACCTCATCCGCAACCACGGCAAAGCCTTTGCCATGTTTCCCTGCACGGGCCGCTTCAATGGCTGCATTTAGCGCCAATAAATTGGTTTGGTCAGCAATTCGCGCCACGGCTTTGACAATATCACCGATATTTGCTGCTTGTTTTTCCAACTCTCCAACCATGTCCACCGAGGCTGCTTGGCGTTGTGCCGCCACCCCCACATTGCCAATCAAGGTGGTAATTTCACCCGATACCTTACCGATTAAATTTTGTGTGGCATCGACTTTGGTTTGTGACAGATTGGCGCTTTCTAACTGTCGGCCTAATGCCACACCAACTTGGCGGAAAGCAGCAAGAGATTCTTGCGCAGCGCCCGAGGCTTCTTCTGCCCCTGTCGCAATTTGGTCAGCGGCCCGTTTGAGCTCTTCTGCAGCCGAAGCAGCTTCGTTAATGCCCGAGGCAAGCTGAGTCGTGGCAGAGGAAATTCGTTCTGCCGCTTGTTGTTGTTTCGCCAAGGTACGAGCACGTTTGCGCTGGGCATCTGCTTCACGGCTGGCAAGCGGGCTGGTGCGACGGTCGGAGGAAGAAGAGGGAGCGGAAGAAGTCAGGGTTTTTTTAACAAGCGCCATGATGCGAGGTGTCCTTTTAGCAAACGAACGGGAGTGCGTCGGAGGAAGAATAGAGCAGTTAGACAAAAAACTCACGCCACTTTGTCAAGAAAAAAACTTTTCTTAGTCACAGCGCAAGCCCGTCAAAGAGATTTGTTGTTTTTGACATTCTATAGAAGTTTATTAAATGTCGCAAAATTGCTGGCACCAATTAGGTGCGAGAGAGGCGAAATTAAAAATAAACACTTGAAAATAAAAAGAAATTTTATTTAAAAAGAGTGTTCAAACAAGAATAGAGACAGCACTATTTGAGGCGAAGCACTCACCTCTGACCGTTCACAATAACCATAAATTGTGCAGCAGATTGACAGGTCGATATTTTTCGGTCACGTCTCACAACAAAAGTGGGCGAAATATCGCAAAAAAACGCCAAAAAAACTATTTAATATAAGGCAAGTATTTA
>Ga0079301_1000793_pt1 | contig 15201 bp, 16 predicted proteins | sample Wag4_2014_7_11_3_FD_74797 | JGI IMG/M metagenome (GOLD analysis project Ga0079301, IMG submission 74797) | Fresh water mixed with fracking chemicals microbial communities from Ohio, USA - Utica-2 Time Series FC 2014_7_11 | ecosystem: Engineered > Industrial production > Chemical products > Input... | reverse complement strand
AGAGAGACGCTGCGCGAATTATTCGGGCGGCTGGTTTTCAACATCCTCTGCGGCAATACGGATGACCACGCCCGTAATCATGCCGCCTTTTGGGATGGCAAGCAGCTCGCGCTAACACCCGCCTACGATCTTTGCCCGCAAAATCGGACAGGGAATGAGGCTTCTCAGGCCATGCTGATCACGGGGGACAACCGCATGAGTCGCCTCACAACCTGCTTGGCGGCTGTGCCGAATTTCTTGCTTGATACCAGGGCAGCGGAAGACCTGATTGCGGATCAGATTGAGCGGCTACACGCTGCTTGGCCCGAAGTCTCTGAGGAAGCCGCGCTAACAAAGATTGACCGGGCGGTGCTTGCTGGTCGTGCCTTTCTCAATCCGTTCATCCTCGAGGGCGCTTCACCGCGACTTTCGCGCGCGCGCCTCGCGACATAAAGCATGTGACTGGGCAAGGGTTTTGCGATAAAGATTTTTCTTTGGCAGTCGGGAGTTTTATCAGTCCCCACATGCATCTAGTGCAGAAAGCGAGAAATTGTCCGTCGTCAAATGATTGGAAACCGATTGGAGGGTTGGCTTACGGAGCACAGTCGCCGCGCCAATCGGGGGCGGTGAATGCGCCGGGGGAAGAAGCCAGCGCCAGCAAGGATAGCCTTCTGTTCACTGCGCGGGCAGTCAGAATGGTGAAGAAGGTGTGACGAGCTACCTACAGCACCAAGATTAAGCATGACTACTTATCTTTACCCTCCATAGAGAGAGGAGGCTCGGTTTGTTTGAACAGTTCTGGTGCGTTTCCTAAGTGGGTCTCTGCCTTGGTTAGGCCACCATCGGGATTGATGGCAGCGCGGTAAGATAGGCCTCGTCAGGTGTCTGCCCGTCAAGGCTCGAATGGGGCCGACGGGTATTGCAGAAGCCCTCGATGTATCGGCCAAGCGAAGCCCGCACCTCCGAAACGCTGGCATAGGCCCGCCGGTAGACCTCCTCGTATTTGATAGTCCGCCAGAGCCGTTCCACGAAAACATTGTCCTGCCACGCCCCCTTGCCATCCATGCTGATCGCGATCGCGTGACGTTTCAGCAGCTCCGTGAAGGCCAGGCTCGTGAACTGTGACCCCTGATCCGTCTTGAAAACCTCGGGCTTGCCGTATTTTGCCAACGCCTCCTCGACAGCCTCAATGCAAAAGCCTGTGTCGAGCGTGATCGAGAGCCTCCAGGCCAGGACCTTCCGGCTGAACCAATGGATGACGGCGGCAAGATAGGCGAAGCCGCGCGCCATGGGGATGTAGGTGATGTCCATTGCCCAGACCTGATTGGGTCGCAAGATCGGCACGTTCCTGAGCAGATCTGGGTAGATTTTGTGTCCCGGTTCCGGTTTCGAGGTATTCGGACGCCGGTAGATCGCCGCAATGCCCATCCGCTTCATAAGCGTCGCCACATGTAGACGCCCGACCGAAAAGCCTTCCCGTTTCAACAGGCCCTGCATCATCCGACTACCCGCGAAAGGGTATTCCAGATGCAGTTCGTCGATCCGGCGCATCAATGCCAGATCGGCCGCCGGAACTGGGCGAGAGACGTAGTAGAGCGTCCCCCGGCTGATGCTGAGCGCCTTGGCCTGTTTCGCCAGAGGCAGGGCGTGCTCACGGTCAATCATCGTTTTGCGCTCAGCAATCCCGCCTTGGTGAGCGCGCCGGCCAAACAATCATTCGTGAGCGTCAACTCTCCTATCTTCGCGTGGAGTTCCTTTACATCAACCGGTGGCGGCGCTTCCGGCTTGCCTTCGTCGAAAATCCCAGCAGCCCCTTCAAAGAGCTGATCCCGCCAAGTCTTGATGACATTCGCGTGAACATCAAATTGCGCAGCCAGTCCGGCCAGCGTCTTCTCACCCTTCACAGCGGCAAGCGCCACCTTGGCCTTGAAGGCCGGGCTATGGTTCCGGCGGGGTCGTCTCGTCATGGTCTCTCCTGTTCACGGCATCATGCCGCTCTCAGGCAGAAAATCCACTTATCCGAGCTGTTCAGATTCCCCGAGCCAAATCTGTCAACCCTCGAACACCGTGACCCTCAGGCTTCATACTACCGTCACGCTTCTGACGCTGCTTCATCATCTAGGTATTCTACCTACAACCATCCTCATTTTCTTCGTCCGCATGACCTTCGCGGGAGATGTTACATGCTTGGGAAACGCATGATAGGTGCTGCAGCATTGGTGCCCATCGCTATGGGCTTCTTCGCTTTTGAAGGGTCTGCGCAACCGCGAGAGCGCTTTGATCATTGGTATGGCCTGACCGGGCAACTTGGCCAGGTGATGGCCGGGCACTGCAAGCGCTTCAACGAGAGTAAGACCCCGTACCAAGCTGTATGCACGGGTCAAGGCGGGTATGATCGCGCCGAGCAAAACACCATCGTCGCCTATCGCGCCCGTATGCCACGCTTCGCCATCTGCACTTCTCCCAGCAATGTTACGACTTTCGTGTCCTAAAGGCCCCTTTCTTGGAGATCCCCCATGACTCAAATCCCTTTGCAGCTTCTGCGCCGTCACCTGTTGCTCGGCGGTGCCGCACTCTTCGCGCCCGCCTCTGCCCTTAGCCAGGCCGCCCCCCGTACCGGCACCCTGAAGGTCGCCTTCCTCGGTCTCGACACTGCCGACCCGCATCGCCACACCGGTTCCATCGCGGTGCAGCAGGTCTATGTCGAAGGTCTGACCTCAATCGCTGATGACGGCACCGTGAAGCCTTTCCTGGCCACATCCTGGGAGATAAGCCCGGATGGACGACGCTACGAATTCAAAATTCGCGAGGGTGTGCGCTTCCACAATGGCCGGCTGCTAACCGCCGAGGATGTGCGCGCCAACGCGGTGCGCGTGCGGGATCAGGTGCGTGGCGGTTGGCTTTCCGCCCCTATGCGCCTAGTGGATTCGCTGGAGGCACCGGATGCGCGCACCTTCGTGATGACCATGAAGGAACCCTACGGCCCGCTACTTAATCTGCTGTCAGAATTATGGATCGTCGCGCCCGAGAGCGAAGGCTGGGCGCAGACCATTCGCCAACCGATCGGCACCGGCCCATTCCGCTTCGGGCGCTGGCAACCGAATGTCAGCTTTCACGCGCCCGCCTTCGCGCAATACTGGCAAGCCGGCCTACCACGCGTCGAAGCTGTGGAATTCTCGTTACGAGACGGAGCAGACCTCTCATTGGCGCTGCGCGCAGGTGACCTTCACATCGGACGCATCGGCTACGATAAACTCGCTTCCGTGCGTGCTGATCCGAATCTCGAAGTGCGGTTCATGAAGGATACCACTTGGTGGTTCTGGTCCTTCAACAACCGCAATCCGCGCCCGCCCTTCAACGACATTCGCGTACGCCAGGCCGTGAGCTTCATGCTCGACAAGCCCGCCTTCATGCGCTTCGTGGCGGGGGAGGCCGGCACTGTCACGAACCAAATGGCTGCCCCAGGTCAATTCTACTGGGACAAAGCCATGCATGATGCAGATGCGCATGCCGCCCCGAATGAGACCCGTGCCCACGCTTTGCTGCGCGAAGCGGGCGTGAACCCTGCGAATACGCCCTGCCGCATCGTATCCTGGCAGAGCGCCTATACTGAAATTGCGGTGCAGACGATGCGCAAGCTTGGCTTCCAGGTGGAACATCTCGCCCTTGACGACATTGGCGCGCAGCGCCGGCTCGGCCAATATGATTGGGACCTTGCTCCTTTTTCTTCTGGTCCGCGTGCGGACATCTTCCTGCGCTTCGTGCGTCTGATGTCAGATGGGCCGAATGTCGGCCTGTGGGGCGGTACACGTGATGCAGAATTTGATCGGCTGGTGCGCGCAGCCATCGCTGCGGTTGACCTGAATGAGCGTCGGCGTCTTTACCTCGCAGCCTGGCAGCGTGCGATGGATAATTACTACACCGTGGTCATCGGCCATGCGCCGGAGCCAATCGCGAGCCGGCGTGAGGTCACGGGCTACTCGCCCGGCTTCACCTGGGGCCAGCATCGGGTTGATGGCGGCTTGGCTTTCGGTGCGCTGACGGCGCGCGGGTGAGTAGCTACGGCGCCGCCTTGGCGGCACCGCCCCGCGGCAGCAATAAGGTTGGCTTCAGCTTCGGTATGGCGATCCTCGGCCTCGCGCTGCTGGTTGCCATCATCGGGCCAACCCTGGTGCCGCATGACCCGCTGACGCAGGAACTTGCGGCGCGCAACGCGCCGCCCGATGCGGCGCATTGGTTCGGACACGATCATCTCGGCCGAGACGTTCTGGCGCGTCTAGTCGCGGGGACGCGCATCTCTCTGGCGGTTGCGCTGGGTGCGACCCTGCTTGCGATGCTGCTTGGTGCAGGGCTTGGGCTTGCGGCAGAGGCGCTCGGGCGCTGGCCTTCATTCCTGGTATTCGGTGTCTTCGACATGGTCCGGGCCTTGCCCTCTATCCTCCTGGCCCTGACCCTGATGGTGGCGCTCGGCATTGGCATCATACCCTTGATCGTCGCCTTGGGCGTCGCCTATGCGCCACACATGGCGCTGGTCGCGCGCGCGGCGTGGCGACGGGAAAGCGCGACAGGCTATGTCGCCGCCGCGCGGGTGATGGGGGCAGCGCCACTGGCGACCCTTTGGCGCCATGTGCTGCCTAATATCGCGGGCGCGCTCGTGACCCAGGCGGCCATCATCATGCCGCGCGCCATCACCACGGAAAGCGTATTATCCTTCTTTGGTCTGGGCGTTTCGCCGGAAACCCCGAGTTGGGGCCGCATGATCTCCGGCGCCTCGCGCTTTGCTGAAAGCGCCCCGCATGCAGTGCTGGCGCCAGTTTTGGCACTTTGCGTGGTGACGCTGGGCTTCGCTTTGGTCGGCGATAGGTTGCGCCTTGCGCTCGACCCGCTGCGAGAGCGCGGGCGATGAGTATCGCGCTCCAGGCCGGCCTAGGCTTTTTGCGCCAAGCGATGCTGCTGGCTGGGATTGCTATCGCGGTTTTCCTGCTGATTCGCATTGTCCCTGGCGATGTGGTCGATTCAATGGCGCTGGAAGGCAGCCTTGATGATGAGGCGATCGCGGCGCTACGCGCTGAACTCGGTCTCGATGCAGGAACGTTGACGCAGTTTCGCATCTGGGTCTCTCGCGCGCTCGTTGGTGATTTTGGCAATTCGCTGCGCTTTGACCGCCCGGCGTCGGAATTGATCCTGGCGGCGCTACCAACGACGCTGGGGCTGGCTGCGCTGGCCTTGGCGGCAGGGCTTGCGCTCGGCATCGTGATGGCGGCGGCGGCCGCGCTCTGGCCCGGCTCGGCATTGCCGTCCCTGGTGGAAATCCTGAACCTCTGGTCGATTGCCCTGCCCACTTTCTGCGTCGGCCTCGCCGCCATCCTGGTCTTTTCAGTCTGGCTCGGCTGGCTGCCGGTCATCGGGCAGTGGCTGTCGCCGGTACTCATCCTCGCGGTTGATATCGCAGGACAGGTCGCAAAGCCGCTGCATGAGGATCTGAAGGAGGCTGCGACAGCCAGCCATATCCGCACGGCGCGCGCCAAGGGGTTGTCGCCGGCGCGCATCGTACTGCGTCACTTGCTGCCCAATGCGCTAACCACGGTGGTGGCGTTGGGCGGGCTGATCTTGGCCGGCCTGATCGGCGGCGCGCTGACGATGGAGGTGCTGTTTGGCCTGCCTGGCCTGGGCACGCTCGCCTACCAGGCAATCTCCGGGCGCGATTATCCGGTCATCCAGGCTGTGGTGCTGGTATTCGCGGTCGGCGTCGTGATGGTGAACTGGGCGACCGATGCCATCCAACGCAGCCTAGACCCAAGGCTGCGCCGATGAATGGGGTTCCGCTTGTGGCCCTGCGCGACTTCAGGGTGCGCTTCGGCGATACAACCGCCGTTGATGGCATTTCCCTGACGCTCCAACCCGGTGAGACCCTGGCGCTGGTGGGTGAGAGTGGCTCCGGCAAGTCGCTGACCGCGCTCGGCATGGCCGGGCTGGCCCCATCTGCGGCGCAGCTTTCGGGCAGCCTCAGGATCGCCGGCGTGGAAATGCTGGGCGCGTCAGAACGCGCCTGGCGCGCACGCCGCGGGGCACGCATCGGGATGGTCTTCCAGGAGGCGATGGGCAGCCTCAATCCCTCGATGCGGATTGGCGCGCAGATCGCCGAGGCAATCACCGCCCATCGAAGCCTGCCAAAGGCCGAGATCGCGTGCCGGGTACATGACGCCTTGACCGAAGTCGGCCTGCCCGATCCGCACGGCAAGGCTGCTGCCTTCCCGCACCAGCTCTCCGGCGGCCAGCAGCAGCGCGTGATGATCGCCATGGCTTTGGCCGCCGATCCGGCGCTGTTGATCGCGGATGAACCAACCACCGCGCTGGATACAACGGTGCAGGCGCAAATACTGGCGCTGCTGGTCGCGCTGCAGGCACGGCGTGGGCTTGCGATGCTTTTCGTCTCGCATGATTTGGCGGTGGTCGAGGGCATCGCCCAGAGGGTGGCGGTGATGCGACATGGCAAGGTGGTAGAGGCCGGGCCGACGGCGCAGGTTTTTGCTGCGCCTTCCCACCCCTATACGGCGGCACTGCTCGCAAGCCGCCCCAGCCAGGCTCAACGCATCAGCGCGGTGGATAGGCGATCCCTGCCGGCGCTCGAGATTGAAGACCTCACGGTCATGTTCAGGCCACATCGTTTGGGGGGCGCGAAGCTGCGCGCGGTCGATGGCGTTACGCTCAGCATTGCGGCTGGCGAAGCGCTTGGCTTGGTGGGTGAGAGCGGGTCGGGCAAGAGCACGCTGGCCAAGGCTGTTGTGGGGCTCGTTAGGCCGGCCACCGGGTCCATACGCGTCTTCGGCCACGACCCAGCAGCGCCGGCCGACCGCAAAGCGATGGCGCGGGCCGTTCAGATGGTGTTCCAGGACGCTGCCGGTAGTCTGAACCCACGCCTGACCATCGCGCAAATTCTTGCCGAACCACTCGCGGTCCATGGATTGGCCCCGCCCGCACAGCGCCGCGCCCGTGCGCGGCAACTGTTGGAGGAGGTTGGGCTCACGGCCACGCATCTGGATCGCTATCCGCATCAGCTTTCGGGCGGGCAAAGGCAGCGCGTCGCGATTGCCCGCGCCTTGGCAGTCGATCCCAAGCTGCTGGTCTGTGATGAGCCGGTCTCGGCGCTCGACATGACAGTGCAGGCGCAAGTGCTGGATTTGCTCGCCCGCATCCGGCGCGAACGCGGCTTGGCGCTGCTTTTCATCGGCCATGACCTTGAAACCGTCGGTGCTGTGTCTGACCGGATCGCGGTGATGAAGGATGGACGAGTTATCGAGATCGGCACCGCCGAAGCCATTTTGCAACGCCCTGCCAATGCCTTCACGCAAGCCCTGGTCGCCGCGATGCCACGCCGCCTTGCGGGGCGGGGATGTGCCGCCGAATTGCTGGCAGTGGCCGAAGCTTGACCGCGTATCAGAAAGGAGCGCCCCACCTTGCCTATCGTGACCGTCCACTTCTCCGATCCCCTGCCGCCAGGCGCGCCGCTACTGCTGGCGCCGCTGTTTCCGGATGCCTTCGGCTATCGCCTTGCAAGCTTTGAGGTCGAGCATGGGGAGGTGGTGGGCCAGTTGCGCGCCGCCAATTCGGCGCAGGAAGCCTATCTCATTCGCCCGACCGCGGCGCCGATGCGACCTATCTTGCATTATCGCCTTGAGGCCTTCGATGGCGACCCGCCGGAGTGGATCTGGACCCCGCCCGCCACACGCTATGTGATTCCCTCGGCCGAGTTGCAGGGCTTCATCACGAAGCTGCTACAGGGTGCGTCGAACGAGGCGGAAGCGCTGCAGCGCATCGTTGATCATGCGGCAGATCACTTCTGGTACGGGCATGGGCCGGGCAGCCTGATGGACGGGCGCGCCGATGTGCCGCTGCTCACCAAGCCAACACGCGGGCATTGCCTGGACATGCATGGGTATTGCGTGGCCGCTTGCCGCGCTGCTGGGCTCACGGCTGCCTATACAGCCGGCTTCTGGTTCAAGGAGGGCAGCGACCAAGCGCCCGGCATGCATTGCTGGTTCGTGGCGAGGGTGGATGGGCAGATTGTGCACTACGACGTCGCGCACCAGTTGAAGCTGCCGATCAGGCCGGTGCTGCCCGGCCTCAATCCAGTGCCGGGCGTACGGTTCTTGGCGGCCGTCGGGAAGGGACTGCGCTTGCCGTTCGCTGGCAGCGTGCTCGAATTGTCGCATTTCGCCAGATTCATCTGGCTGACGGATGACGGGCGAGAGCACCATCCGGCCCACGCGCTGCTTCTCGATGCAAAACAATCTGGCGCTGAGCGAATTTCGCCTGATGGTTCCAGTTGCTGATTGGCTGGCAAGCTTCTCCGTGCCAGCACTGCTGAGAGAAACATCATCGGTGAAGATAGGCTTGATGGCGGAGCGAAAGATCAGCCCGGATGAGCGCCGTAGAGTTCCCGAAAGGCGTTCTGATCAAAGGCGTTGACGCTGACATCGAGCAACTTACGCCCACCGCGAAGTGCGACGACGCGATCAGCGTAGCGCCGCGCCAAATCCACCTGATGCAGTGCGCAGACAACAGCGATCCCAGTTTCCCGCGCGATATTGCGCAATATGCCGAGGACATTTTCGGCCGATTGGGGATCTAGGCTAGAGACAGGTTCATCGGCCAAGAGAAGACGGGCCTGCTGGGCTAGGACACGCGCAATCGCTACGCGCTGCTGCTGGCCACCTGAAAGCGAATCCGCGCGCTGACCAGCACGTTCGAGCAAGCCAACGCGATCCAAGGCGGCTAAGGCCAATTGCCGGTCAACGCGGGTAAACTGCCTAAGCATTACGCGCAAAGTTGACGCGTGCCCCATGCGGCCGGCCAGTACGTTATCCATGGCCGAAAGCCGACCAATCAGGTTGAACTGCTGAAAAATCAGTCCAACGTCACGTCGGGCAAGACGCAACTCCTGCCCACCAAGCGCAGACATATCACGCCCCAGCACCCGAACTACGCCTGCATCTGGCGCCACGAGGCGCGTGACACATCGGAACAATGTGGATTTGCCGGCCCCTGATGGACCAAGCAACGCCACAAATTCACCGGGATCCACAACGAAGGATACATCATCAAGTGCCAGCGTAGTGCCGTAACGCTTGGTCACAGTCTCGATCAAAAGTGAATGCATTTTCAATTAGACCAACCGACGCCGAAGCCATGCAGAGAATTGGTCAATCGCGGTCACCATAATAAGCACAATCACCGAAAGCGTAAAAAGCTTCGGAAAATCCAGTAGGTCAATCGCTGCCTTGATTTCAATGCCTATGCCACCCGCACCCACAATGCCGAGAATAGTGGAGGTGCGGACATTTGCCTCCCAGACATAGAGTGAGACGGAAGCCAGATTCGGCAAAACAGCGGGTAGCATTGCATAAGTTACGATCTTGGTGCGATTTGCTCCTGAAAGTGCTGCTGCTTCCAGTGGCGCAGAGGGCAAGGTTTCAATCGCCTCAGCATTGAGCTTAGCGATGACACCCATGGAATGCACAATCATTCCCAGCACGCCGGCGAAGGGCCCAAGGCCTACGGCAGCAACAAAAAGTAGCGCGAAAACAACGGTATCAATTCCGCGAAACGCATTAACTGCCCAGCGTACCGGAAGAGAGAGTGCGGGCGAAGGCGTGACATTGCGCGCGATGAAGACCGAGAGAGGAAAGGCCAGCAATGTGGCTACTACCGTGCCTACTGTGGCGATGGCAACTGTTTCAAGGCCACGGAGCGCAAAGGCATCAAGATCAATGAGCAGGGGCGGCCAAGCTTTCGCCGCCCAGTTAAGTAGGCGTGGCAACCCATTGACCAGAGCTTCTGGGTCCACCTGAGCAAGCCGGATGCAAAGCGCCAGGAAACCCAGAAGCAAAATAGCCACGCAGGCACGCGTGATATTCGCGGCAGAGAAGGGGCGAAACGGTTCTTCTACGTAACTTCCGTCCGGCAGCCTGCGTGGAAAGTCGGACACGCCTCAGGCTGCGCGGAGCACGCCAAGGTCGCGGCCCATCTGCTCAAGCCCCCGATAGGGTTCATGCGTGGCCGGCACAAAGCCAGTATAGGGCCATGGCAGCGATTCCAATTCGGACTGCGTCAGGCCAGCAAAAACTTCGCCGATACGACGCGCCATTCCGTCTTCCATGCCCCGCCGCACTACAACACATTCATTGGGGAGCGGTTCGGATTCCCAAATAATCTGATTGGATGTCGCGTTGATCGTCCCATTGCGGATCATCGTATTGCGATGCGTATCCCAGCCAGTGGCCAGATCGACCTGACCGTTGATCGTCGCCATCTGCGCAGCGGCTGCGGAGGCGCCTTCCGCGTAGCGGCTGAAAAAGCTCTGCGGATCAATGCCCTTGCTACGCAGGAAATGCGTGGGCACCAGCCAGCCCGAAGTCGATCCCCGATCCAGCATCTGCATGGATAGACCACGAGCGTCCTCAGGGAAACGCGCAATGCTCAAGCCTGGTCGGCCAACGATGATGGCCTTGTACGTCGGAATACCATTGACCAGCATCGTATTCACGATACGGCTGCCACCATTCACATGAGCCAGGATGTAACCCCAAGGGCCCATCTGCGCGATATCAATCTGCTCATTTTGAAGCGCTACAGAAATACCAGCCCAGTCGTTGGCGACATTAAGCGTGAGGCTTAAACCGAGACGTTCGGCGACCAAGCGATAGAGAGGCTCCCACACGCGGCGTGTATCCGCCTGGGTGGGCTGCTGCGGGCCAAGGCCCACACGCAATGCACCGCGCGATTGAGCATGAATGGCCGGCGCAGACAGCGTGGCGAAGGCGGAGGTGGTCAAAATCAGCGACCGGCGACCAAAGCGGTTCATGTCGATACCCTTCCCGTGGTTTATTTTTTCGATAGGCGAAGGGCATTTCACCAGGGTGACACTGGAATGACGTTTTCGTTTCAGCCATCCTCAAGCCCAATAAGGGCGGTTTGAGTCGGGTCTAAAGTGGTCAAGTGCTTTCAGCCGGACCCGGAAAGAAAGCGCGCAGGGCAGGCAGTTCGAGCGATTCAGGCAAGGCCACAGCATAGACATTTCCGCAAATTGGCGGCGCCTTGATTTGCACCGCGGCTAGGCGGGAATCGTTGCCCATTTCGCCGTCCAGGACCACACCAAACCCAATGCCTGCTGCAATTGCCTCCTTGCCAGCGTCACGACTGGCCACCTCAAGACGAATGTTTGGTGAGAGACCGTGCAGCGCAAAGGCTCGCTCACGCATGACCCGTTGCTGGGCAATCTTTCGGCACGCCATGCCCTCGGGTGGATCTATCAAGGTTATGACCGCAACCTCGATCTGGCACGATGCCAGAGCTTCCAGCAGTCCCGGCGTATTGCCAAGCCTGCACCGGATGCTGATGCCAGGGTATTCGCGCGTAAAGGCAACGATCATTGGCATCGCAAAGGCGGGGGTGGAAAAGCCGACAGAGAGACTGCCAAGGCCCGCGCGAATGTCCGTCGTCAAACGATCTGAGACTGCTTTGCGCGGTGGCTAACGGAGTATCTGGCCCATCTGTGGTTAAGCTTAGGCTGCCTTTTGGTGATGCATCAAGCGGCGCTGCTGGATGGTTCTGCGCTTGATGCGCTGACGCTCCAGCAGGATGGTCTGCCCACTGCCGAAATACACATCAGCCGCGCTCGTGCAGCAGGTCCTCGACGTTCCGCAATGACAGCGGGTACCGGACGTACATCATCACCGCTAGGCGGATGATCTCGGGCGACGCCTTGAAGTAGCGGAAGATGTGCGGATTGCTCATGCCCGGAAGGCTAGCGACTCACGCTTCGGGCAAAAGCCGACTTTCCCCTGACGCTGCCTCCTACACTGCGATTCTACCAGATCAACCGAACAATCGAAGTCCCTCACGACTTTCCACATGGTCTGTAAGAATTATGAAACGCATGCCACCAGCAGCACATCAATGCTTCAACACACCCGTCTTGGTCAGCCCCATAGCCACGACCCAGCCGAGCACCACACCCACAAGCGCCCCGCCGGACGCGTGGATGAACCATGCGATGAAGCCTGATGCTATTCCGATTGAATCGCCCACCTGCTTGGCGAAGCCGAGCAGGCCGTATTCCGGCGCTTTCCAGCCCATCTCCGCCATTCCGTGCAGGATGATGCCACCGCCGACCCAGAGCATGGCCAGCATGCCGACGATGCTGAGCAGCTTGAGAAAGTGCGGCATACCCGTGACCAGCCCGCGGCCTATGACACGAACAATGCCCGCCCGGTTTTTCGCCAAATGCACGCCAAGGTCATCAGCCTTCACGATCAAGGCAACTGCGCCGTAGACCGCGATGGTCACGGCGATGCCGACGGCTGCCAGCACCATGGCCTTATTGATAAACGTCGGTGTTGTGATCTGGGCGAGCGTGATCGCCATGATCTCGGCTGAGAGGATCATGTCGGTGCGGATGGCGCTGGCGACTTTCTGGTCTTCGAGCGCTTTGGCGTCGAGCGATTCGTCGAGGGCGCCCGCTGGATCGCCAGCCTCCGCATGCGGCGAAATCAGCGCATGCAACTTTTCATAGCCTTCGAAGCACAGAAAAAGCCCGCCCGCCATCAACAATGGTGTGATCGCCCATGGCGCGAAGAAGCTCAGCGCCAGCGCGCCGGGCAGCAAAATCACCAACTTGTTCTTGATCGAGCCCCAGGCGATCTTGCCGATGATCGGCAGTTCGCGGTCGGAGGCAAATCCGACCACGTAGCGTGGCGTCACAGCGGCATCATCAATGACAATGCCAGCAGCTTTTGATCCAGCCTTTACGGTCTGCGCGGCAACATCATCCAGTGACGAAGCCGCAACCTTGGCGATCGCCGCCACGTCATCCAATAGCGCCAGAAGTCCGCCACTCATGATCGCCCTACCCCTTCAGAAACCGACGACGCCAAGCCGGGCCGCACCTTGCGCCGCCGGTAGGCGGCGCTGGCGCGCAGCTTGATGGAGGGCGGAGTCCGCACGCCCGCTGATGGCCTAACGAAGATACACATGACCGACGCACGCATCTTGAAAGCAACTCGCAATTTCTAGGGAACGACTTTGTAGGGCCAACCAAATCGGGAGTAGAGGAACGGCTTCCCGCCCTCGCGATCGGTTGGCTTGGCGTAGATCAGAAAGCGAGTTCCGACCGGATGGTTGTTCCGCATTTCTCGGGAGCACTCGACGTCCATCGTTGGCGGATAGGGCTGGTCGGGTACGGGGCGAACGTGGATGCGTGAAGTTTTGCCTGGCTTGATCGCCGAGTAGGTCTCGACGACTACCTGCTGATAGTGAGACCAAAGTGCCATTCGTACGCCCCTCCTATGCTGGTTGCTTGAAGGTTGGCATCAAAGGCTCCTGCTTACCACCAATCAACAGTCGTTGCTCGGTGGTGAACAGATGTGCTTCTGGGGGGGGCGGAACTACTGGGTTTCACTGGTAACATCATCGATGGCCGCACTCTCAGGGGCTTTCGGATCGATAATCCGATACTCGATTACGGTGTGGGAGATCGATAGGGCGCCATTGCTGCGGGCGGCGCGGATGATCTCCTCAAGCTCAGTATAGGTCACGATCGACGAATTGGCGGCGGTCGAGAAAATCAACCCCTCCTATGTCTTGCGGGTACTGCGGCTGACGTTGCTGGCGCCGGAAATGGTCGAGGCAATTCTAAACGGGCGTCAGCCAAAGGAGGTGACACTGCCAGCGTTGTTGGAGCCACTGCCCGTGGAATGGATGCAACAGACAGGCTGCCGATTGCGGTGACCTGCGCCGCTTATCGGCGGCCCGACGACGCGCGGCGGCAATTGTCTCGGGCGCATTCGCCGGGCTAGGCTTCTCATCAACGCCAAGGACCGGAACAGAGCATAGAAAGCGCCATGCCGCCTCATCTCTCCAGTCTCACCCTGGCTCTGTTCGTTGCGCTCACGTGCAACGCTGCGGCCCAATCAGCCAGAGAGCGCTCGCTGGTCATCGCCCATCGCGGTGCCAGCCAGTACTTGCCCGAACACACGATGGAGGCCTATCGCCTGGCCATCCGGCAGGGCGCCGATTTCATCGAACCCGACCTACTGCTGACCGCCGATGGCATCGCGGTGGCCCGCCATGACCGCGCGCTCGGCGCAACCACGAATATCGCATCCCACGCCACCCTGCCGAGCAACATCGACCAAATCACGTTCAGAGAGCTACAGGGCCTGCAGGCCATCTCTCGCGGGGGCGCGGCCTATGCGCCACCCGGGGCCGGCCCGGTAGGCCTGCGGGTGCCGAGCTTCGCCGAGGTGTTGGACGAGTTGCGCACACTCCACGCATCCACCGGGCGCATCGTGGGCGTCTATCCAGAGGTAAAAACCATCGGCCAGGGGCTCAACAGCTACAACCGCGCCCTGGCGGATGCGATGCTGGCCGAGCTTGCTCATCCCCGCCATGGCAGACTGTTCGACGGCCGCCGCGGCAATGTCATTCTGCAGTCTTTCGATAGTGAGGTGGTGGCCTACCTCTCGCGCCAATCATCACTGCCGGTGGTGCAGCTTTCCCCGCAATGCCCGGCCAGGGCCGATATCCCGGCGATTGCCGCGCGCGCTGATGGCGTCGGCACCCAGGCCGCCCAAGCCGATGCCGATTGCCTGCAAAGGCTGCGCGCGGCGGGATTGTTCGTACATGTCTATACCCTGTCCAACGCCAATCCCGACCTGCACGCGACGATGTTCCGCAACGGCGTGAATGGCGTGTTCACGAACGCCCCCGACACGGCCATCGCCCAGCGCGAGCAGGCGCTGCCAGGTGCCCCGCCGCGCGAGTGGGTCGCCCCAGTGCGGCGCCGCCGCGACTAATGCCGCGGAGTGGGCGGAAGTTGGTGCCCATGCCGGTCGTAATGCCGCGCCGCAGCGCCTGTCGGTGAGCGTGCCGCTATTCGCCGGATGGCGAGCCTCGTCTTGAATTGGTTGGCCACCTGACGGCACTGCTTCGTGCGGGTGGTGCTGAGGGTTTGCCTGGATGCTGCGCTTGGCGTGTGGCATGCAGCAAAAAGGCCCTGAGCTGAGTGGCTTAGGGCCTGATTTGTTGTGTTCGGTGAAAGGCGATGCGGGGACAGGATTTGAACCTGTGACCTTCAGGTTATGAGCCTGACGAGCTACCGGGCTGCTCCACCCCGCGTTGGGTGATGTTGTGTTTTATGATCCTGTATGGTGGCTCGGCGGC
>Ga0079301_1000792_pt1 | contig 15201 bp, 15 predicted proteins | sample Wag4_2014_7_11_3_FD_74797 | JGI IMG/M metagenome (GOLD analysis project Ga0079301, IMG submission 74797) | Fresh water mixed with fracking chemicals microbial communities from Ohio, USA - Utica-2 Time Series FC 2014_7_11 | ecosystem: Engineered > Industrial production > Chemical products > Input... | reverse complement strand
TGAATTGATGTGTAATGGGGAGCAAAGTCTTTGGATAGCCCCAAAGATTCCTGCCTGCATCTACAGATTGTTGGGTTGTTACAGGTATATGAATAATGTATTGCCCGCCTTTCCTCTTGCTGAAATCAGCGTATAGGTCAATCCAATTTTTCAAACCTGTTTTTTCATTATTTCTTATTACAGGAATAGCAAGAATGATTTCATTGTAGGAGCCGAGGTCCGATACTTTGTATTGAATTAATCCAAGGGCAATCAGTGGTTTACCCAAAAAATGAAGACCGGCTTTTAGGCCAGTCCCCTCTAATAAATTATTTACTTTTTCTTTATTTGATGTAAACAATGAGGCTATATAATGAACATCCTCAAATTGTATAGGGAAATTATATGCCCGTTGAACATTCATGGTTAACGCATGCGATCAGCACTGCTAAGTAATTTTTCATCAGCTACAATTCCTCTGTAAGCAAATACATGAAATAGCAACATGAAGAGTGGAAGTATGGCAATCATTTGCCAATCACCTTGTACAATTCCATTGTCTTTTTTAAACATTTCAATCAGGTAGTATTGCGCAAAGAATACACCGATGATAAGTAGGACATTCAGTATGATCAAACGCTTCTGTCTTTTCCTGTTTTTAAAGAGAAAAATGGTTAAGAAACTTATGGCTGTAAGTATAGCAGAACCTGCAAGTAAAAAAAGGTTTTCACGAATACTAACAGCTTGCAGTGTTCCATTGAGGTATACTCCTTTATAAACAGGCATGAAAATAAACAGTGCAGCACAAGCTGTGCTGATCAATAGCCACAATGTTTGTATTCTTTGAATCATAATAATAATTTAACCTAATTCTGGGTAGAGCGGGAACTGTTGCATGAATGATTTTACATCATCCTTGACTAGCGCTACAATTTGTTCATCGTCTGCATTCATCAATACTTTGTCAATCATATCAACTACTGTCTGCATGTGACCCGATTTTAAACCACGTGTGGTAATTGCTGGAACACCAATTCTGATTCCAGATGTCACAAAAGGACTTTTATCATCAAAAGGCACTGAATTCTTGTTTAGTGTTATGTGTGCTCTATCAAGTGTTTCTTGTGCTTTTTTACCTGTGATGTTTTTATTTCTGAGGTCAATCAACATCAAGTGATTCTCAGTTCCTCCACTGATCAAGTGGTAGCCTTTTGCAACAAAAGCTGCAGCCATGGTCTGGGCATTTTTTTGAACATCTTCTTGATAAACCCTAAATGAAGGATCAAGGATTTCGCCAAAAGCGACTGCCTTAGCAGCAATCACATGTTCTAGTGGACCTCCTTGCATACCAGGGAAAACAGCAAGGTCGAGCAGCGAGCTCATTGATCTGATGTTGCCCTTAGGATCTTTGATACCGAATGGATTGTCAAAATCATTTCTCATCATAATTACACCACCTCTTGGTCCGCGTAAAGTCTTGTGAGTAGTAGATGTTACAATATGGCAATGGTCAAATGGGTCATTCAAAACACCCGCAGCAATCAATCCAGCTGGGTGTGCGATATCTGCTAAAACTAAGGCGCCAATTTCATCTGCAACGGCTCTGATACGTGCATAATCCCAATCCCTACTGTAAGCAGATGCACCACAAATGATCATTTTTGGCTTTTCTGCTCTTGCCGTTGCTTCCAATTGCTCATAATTCACCAATCCTGTTTCCTTGTCTACGCCATAGAAAAAGGCTTGGTAGGTTTTGCCACTGAAGTTAGCGGGACTACCATGTGTTAGGTGTCCACCCATGCTCAAATCCAATCCCAATATTTTGTCACCTGGCTTTAAACAAGCCAAGAAAACAGCTGTGTTGGCTTGTGCACCACTGTGAGGTTGCACGTTAGTCCATGAGGCATTAAATACTTTTTTCAAACGATCAATTGCAAGAGATTCAATTTCATCTACCACTTCACAACCCCCATAATATCTTTTTCCAGGGTATCCTTCTGCATATTTATTGGTTGCTACGGAGCCCATCGCTTGCATTACCTGGAGGGAGGTAAAGTTTTCTGAAGCGATAAGTTCAATGCCTTCTCTTTGTCTTTTCAGTTCTTTGTTCAATAAATCGAATACCAATTGATCTTGTGCCATTGCTTGCTATTTGTGCAAAATTAACGCCGAAGGGATGAATGAAAAAATCTTGTAGAACACCAGTTTTACACACTCATGCTTACTACTGTTGAACAACTTTCGTATTCAATGGCATCATTGCTGCAAATCAAGACCAACCTATTGTTGCAGAGTGTTTTGATGAGATGGTGGTATAATGCTATTCCTTGTTTATCTAGATTGGTGGTGGGTTCGTCCAAGAAAATGACAGGAGTGTCAGAAAAAAAGGCTTGGGCCATTTTTACCCTTTGTTTCATACCGCTGCTGTAGTTCCGAATTCTTTTGTTTGCGGCTTTGGTTAGTCCGATTTCTTCTATGATGTTTTCTGTGGTCCAACCCGACTGAAATGGCTTAAAAGAGGCATGGTAGTTGAGGAATTCTACAACGGTCATGTCTTCAATCACCTCTAAATAGGGGGCACAAATGGATATGTATTTGAAAACATGCTCAGGAGCTATCTTTTTATCGTCCAACTCAAATTCAATACTTCCTTCACTGAGGTGTAGGGCACCTGCAATGCATTGGACTAAAGTCGACTTACCAGATCCATTGTGTCCGGTTATGGCATAATGATTGGGAGAAGTAAATGCTAGATCTCGGTTTCTAAAGATCCACTCTCTGTTGAATCTTTTACCGGCCTTATTCACCAAGATCTTCATCAGTGGTATTTTTATTGAAACGCTTGATGATACCTCTGCTGCTCTCGCGAATGAAGGTTACAATTTCATCTCTTTCGTCTGTCACAGGAAATTCTTCTTCTATGAAATCAACTGCTTGAGTCGTATTCATTCCTTTGTTGTAGATGTGTCTGTATATATCCAGGATTTCATTGATTTTTTCAACGGTGAATCCTTTTCTTTTCAATCCAACTGAGTTAACACCAGCATAACTTAATGGAGATCTTCCAGCCTTAATATAAGGAGGAATATCTTTTCTAACCAATGATCCGCCTGCAACAAATACATGTTGTCCAATTTTTACAAACTGGTGGACAGCCGTCATACCCGCAAGAATAGAGTAGTCGCCTAATACCACGTGTCCTGCCAGCTGGGTATTGTTACTCATGATACAATGATCTCCTATCACACAATCGTGTGCAATATGACTATAGGCCATTACAAGACAATCTTTTCCTACCACTGTTTTCCATCTGTCTTTTGTTCCTCTGTGAATGGTCACAAATTCACGAATGGTAGTGTTATCACCAATCTCAACAGTTGTCAATTCACCCTCAAACTTTAAGTCTTGAGGGACTGCTGCAATAACTGCACCTGGGAATATTCTACAATTTTTGCCAATTCTAGCGCCATCCATGATGGTCACATTGCTACCAATCCATGTTCCTTCACCAATTTCAACATTCTGGTGAATGACAGAAAATGGATCAATTTTCACATTAGTTGCAATCTTAGCATTGTGATGGATATACGTATGCGGATGAATCATTTGAATTGTTTTGATTAGCTGCCTTCTCTTTTTACCAATTGTGCCATGAGCATGGTTTCTGTAGTAATCTTATTGCCTACATAAACCGTACCAATCATTTCACAAAGTCCTCTGCGAATTGGCCCAGTTAGCTCTAATTTCATGATCAATGTATCACCTGGAACAACTTTATGCTTGAATTTACAATTGTCAATTTTTACAAAATAGGTATCATATTCTCCTGGCGGTAAAGAGTTAATAGCAAGGATTCCCCCAGTCTGAGCGAGTGCTTCAACTTGTAATACACCCGGCATTACTGGATTGCCTGGGAAATGACCTCCAAAAAACGGTTCGTTGAAAGTCACGTTCTTAATACCAACAATATGTGTATCTGAAAGTTCAATGATTTTATCTACTAACAAGAAGGGGTACCTGTGGGGAAGTTTTTTTTCAATTTGCGTGGTATTGTAAACCGGTGCTTGGTTGGGATCATAAACAGGCACATTCTTCACGTGCTTGTTTTTCTTGATGTATTGTTTGATGAGTTTAGCAAACTCAACATTTGAATAGTGTCCAGGTCTGTTGGCAATGATATGTGCTTTGATGGGAAACCCAATCAAGGCCAAATCACCAACAACATCTAGAAGTTTATGTCTTGCTGGTTCGTTGGGAAACCGGAGCTCAAGGTTATTGAGATATCCTTCGCTTTTCACTTCAATCTTTTCTTTTTTGAAGACACTTGCCAATCTAGCCATTTCTTCTTCAGAAACTGGTTTGTCAACAACAACAATAGCATTGTTGATATCGCCTCCCTTGATAAGGTTATGGGCCAATAAAGCTTCCAATTCATGCAGGAAACAGAAGGTTCTGCAAGGTGCGATCTCAGATTTGAAATCAGCTATGCTTTTGAGTCCTGCGTGTTGGGTGCCTAAAACAGGACTGTTAAAATCAATTAGTGTGGTTATTTTGTATTCAACAGAAGGCATTGCTACCATTTCCACTCTTTTCTCTTCATTGTAAAAAGAAATATTAGTGTCGATGGTATACCAATGTTTTGCAGCCTCTTGCTCTTCAATTCCCGCTTCTTCAATGATCTCGACAAATGGTTGAGAGCTACCGTCCATGATAGGGATTTCTGGTCCGTTAATATCAATCAAACAATTATCAATTCCCATTCCGACCAACGCCGCAAGAATGTGTTCAACTGTACTCACTTTTGCGCCCTTGTCTTCTAGAGTTGTACCCCTAGAGGTATCAGTAACTAGATCACAATCAGCTTTAATGATGGGCTGACCCGGAAGGTCTATTCGCTTGAATTGAATGCCAAAACCTGGGTTGGCAGGATGCAAAACCATATCCACCAAAATACCCGTATGTAAACCCGTGCCTGAAATACTGATCGACTGCTTGATCGTATGTTGTTTATCAGGATTAAATTGTTTAAGACTCATAGAACAAATTGAATACAAAGATAAACCATTTTTGGGAGGTGAAAAATGGTTGTAAAATATTGGTTTTCAATTACTAAGATGAAATACTGTCTCTTGCTTTGGTCAATTCAGTTACTAAGGCCTCTAATTCTTTGATTTTTTTATCCAATTCTGGAAGCTTTTTGTAGACTGCCTGAGCTCTCATGGATGCACCAAATTCCATGGCGGGTTTGCCATTTAATGCTGTATTAGGCTCGACAACCGATTTGCTGATGCCAGTCTGACCATTAATTCTCGTGCCATCAGCTATAGTTATATGACCAACAATACCTACCTGGCCACCAATCATAACATTTTTCCCAATTTTAGTGCTTCCGCTAATACCTGTTAAAGCAGCAATAACCCCATGCTCACCTACTTCAACGTTATGGGCTATCTGAAGCAAGTTATCCAATTTTGTTCCTTTTCTTATGATGGTTGATCCCATAGTGGCTCTATCAATGCAAGTATTAGCACCAATTTCAACATGGTCTTCTATCACAACATTTCCTAATTGTGGTACTTTGCTGTAAGTGCCATTTTGTTGTGGTGCAAAACCGAATCCATCACTTCCCAAAACAGTACCCGCATGTATGGTAACATCATTTCCAATACTGCAGTCATGATAAATCTTTACTCCGGGATACAAAACAGTTCTTTCACCAATGGTGGTATTGGCGCCAACATAAACCTGTGCATGAATCTTTGTTTCATTGCCAATTACCGCGTTTTCTCCGATATAAGAGAAGGCTGCAATATAAACTTGTTCTCCAATCTTTGCTGATGGATGAATGAAAACGGGTTCTTCAATTCCAACCAATTGCTTGGCCTTCATTTGCTGATAATATTGCATGAGTGTAGCAAATGAAGAATAGGCGTCTTTTACCCTAATAAGGGTGGCACTAACAGTTTGTTTCAGTTCCAATTCTTCGCCAATAATCACAATTCCAGCCTTGGTAATGTAGAGGAAATCTTCATATTTGGGATTCGCTAAAAATGCTAAATCCTGCGGTCCCGCCTCTTCTATTTTTCCAAAGCCACCTACCAAGGTTTTGGTATTACCTTCTATTTTTCCTTGTATGAGTGTGGCTATTTGTTCGGCTGAGAATTGCATAAATATGAATTGCGTTACCTCGTAACAAAAATGTATACTGCAGGTTTGGTTTTGGTTCTTTTTATTTAGACTTTCCTAATGGAGATAGGTAAAAACAAATGTAAAATTTTTTTACAGGATGTGATAGGTTTTGATGGATGAGCGGTGAATCTACCTGAGAAATGTCTCTCACGTCCCCATCTTTGAAAAGGATATTGATTCTTTCATTGTTTGGGTTGTACAAGCTGTTTTCTGCTTCACCAGTAAAAACAAGGAAGTTGGCGTCTTCTTGACTAACGCCAAGCTGATCAGCAATTTCTTTTCTTTTGTCTAGCACCTCCTCCAATGTTATTGGGGTATTTTGAAGGCGTAGTTTTAAAAGTTTACGATTGAGTAATGCATTGCACAAGATGGAAAGAACAGGATCAGGATGATTCTTCCATTTTTTGATATTGTTGATTACATCGCTATCATCAAGCATGCAAAACTTTTCCAATTCTGCACGATTAATTTGATTGAGGTTGCCGAAAAGAAGATGGCTCAAGTCGTCTTTTTGGTCGATGTCTTTATGTCCGTTTTGGTAAAGCCAATTTGCTCGCTCAAGAATCTTTACCAAGGTCATTTCAGCACTCAGTACTGTCTTGTGTTGATACACCTGCCAATACATCAGTCTTCTTGAAACTAGAAATTCTTCAATACTGTAAATACCTTTTTCCTCCACCATGAGCTCTCCATTGTGCACGGTAAGCATCTTTAGGATTCTATCACAGCCAATCATTCCTTCAATTACACCAGAGAAAAAGCTATCTCTAGCGAGATAATCCATTCTGTCAACATCGAGTTGTCCGCTGATGAGTTGGTGTAAAAATTTCTTGTGGTAGGTATCTTTGAATATAGCAATGGCTGTGTTGAGCTGGCCATTCAGCTCTTTGTTCAATTCATCCATAATCATCATGGACAATGTTTCATGACCTAGGTTTTTCACCAACAAAGATTCTAGAGCATGCGAAAAAGGACCATGACCAACATCGTGTAACAGAATGGCAATTTTTGCTCCTTGTTCTTCATCCTCACTGATCTCAACTCCTTTTTGTTTCAATTCAGATATGGCATTGTGCATCAGGTGGTAGGCTCCCAATGCATGGTGCAAGCGCGAATGCACTGCACCTGGATAAACAAGATAAGACATGGCCATCTGGTTGATTCTGCGTAAGCGCTGAAACCATGGATGAGAAATGATCTCATAGATCAGTGGGTCATTAATGGTAACGAACCCGTGAATAGGGTCGTTGATGATCTTCCTAAATGGCATATTTTATTTTGTTAAAAATGAAACTAAGAGACGACAAAGGTATGAACCCGTTAAGGTATTCGCTAACTTTATTGCAAATCCTACGCAGGTTTCACAAATTTTTTTGAATGGCATTAGCAAAGGTCATGTGGGTTGATGATGAAATCGAAATCCTTGAAGCGCACAAGCGTTTTCTGGAAATGAAAGGCTATGCCCTGGTTACATTCACCAATGGTTTTGATGCTGTAGCATACTTAAGTGTTCATGATATTGATCTGATGCTCATTGATGAATCCATGCCTGGAATGAGTGGATTAGAAACCGTATCAAGGGTGAAAAAAATTCATCCTCACCTTCCTATTGTATTGGTTACAAAAAATGAGACCGAAAGCCTCATGGATGAAGCGATTGGTTCTCAGATTTCAGATTACCTCATCAAACCTGTCAATCCAAATCAGGTGTTGTTGGCACTTAAAAAACTCTTAGACAACAAAAGGTTGGTGGCTGAAAAAACGACTGCATCTTATCAAATGCAGTTCAGAACAATGCTTGATTCTCTAGAAGGTGATCCAGATTATAAAGAGTGGATTGAATTGTACAGGCAGCTTATATATTGGGAGCTGGAGATGGAAAAAAGTGAAAGCCCTGAAATGAAAGAAATTCATTTGGCGCAAAAGAAAGAAGCCAATCATGCCTTTTTCAAGTTCATTTCTAGAAACTATAGCTCATGGATCAAGATCAATGATGAGAATGTGCCGCTGTTGAGTAATAAATTATTCAAGAAGAAGGTATTGCCTTACTTGAATGATACGAATCCTGTAGTGTGGTTGGTATTGGATAATCTTCGCTTTGATCAATGGAAGGTGATTGAGCCTCTTCTAAACGAGAGTTTTAAACTGGTAGAAGAAGATTGTTTTTATTCCATATTGCCAACAGCTACTCATTACTGCAGAAACGCATTGTTTGCTGGCGAATTGCCGGTTGCGCTTGAAAAAAAATTCCCCCAGCAATGGGTCAAAGATGATGAGGAAGAAGGCAAGAACAATCATGAAGAGTTTTTCTTTATACAACAGCTAAAACAACTCAATCTGTGTGACCTCGACTTTAGTTATACAAAAATTCTTTCTCACGAAGATGCTGTTGCCTTTGCAGAAAATGCGTATTCTCTGCTCAATCATAAGCTGTCTATTGTCGTGTATAATTTTGTAGACATGATGAGCCATGCCCGAAATGAACTCGATGTGCTCAAAGAGTTGGCTTCTGATGAAGTAGCTTATAGAAGTCTCACTAAGAGTTGGTTTGCACATTCTCCTTTGCTGACCGCTCTGAAAACAATTGCTGAACGGAAATGCACTGTAATTATTTGTACTGATCATGGCAGTATTCAGGTAAAAAATCCCATTAAAATAACAGGAGATAAGCACACCACCAATAACCTCCGCTATAAAACTGGACGAAACCTAGATTTTAATGCAAGAGCAGTACATGCCTATAGAGATCCTGCCCTAGCTGGCTTACCCAAATACACCGTCAATAGTTCTTTTGTATTTGCAGGGGGACAAGATTTTTTATGCTATCCCAATAATTATAATCATTTTGTAAATCTGTATAAAAATACATTTCAGCACGGAGGTATTTCCATGGAAGAAATGATTGTTCCAGTGGTACGATTGGAAAGCAAGCAAGGATAGGATTATTCACAATAAATAGTAAAAATGTTCACAACTAATCATGGGGCTCATCGTGAAGAGAATACTCATTCAGTAAATTTGTAAAAAATGATCCATGAAGCTGAAATTCACACCTGCCTTTCTTGAGAAGTTGGAGAAGATCATTTCCGAAGCTGGTTATATTTTGAGATACGAGCGCGGCACTTTTCAGAGTGGTTACTGCATATTAGAATCTAAGAAAGTTGTTGTTCTTAATAAGTTTTTACAAACTGAAGGTAGAATCAATACCTTGATTGATTTAATTCCTGTATTGAAAATTGAAATTGATCATATCAGTGTGGACAGCAAAAAGTTCTATGAAGAAGTAATCACCAAGCCTGAGGTACTTGCTGCAACTGAAGAAGTTATTTAGTTCATTTAATACATTTACTAGTTGGGACTCACCATTGAATTTTTAGGCACAGGAACCAGTAGTGGCGTGCCTATGGTAGCTTGTAAATGTGCAGTCTGTAAATCTGCCGATTCCAAAGATAAACGATTACGAAGCAGCATACATATCCAGTCACCTTCTACTAGTGTTGTCATTGATACTACACCAGATTTCAGGTACCAAATGTTGCGTTCCGAAATTGAACAATTAGATGGTGTAATATTTACGCATGCACACAAAGATCATATTGCAGGATTAGATGATGTAAAAGCATTCAATTTTATTCACCAAAGTGTAATGCCGCTTTTTGCAAGTAAAGAGACTGCAGATGCCATAAAGCGAGATTTTTATTACGCATTTGCTGAAAAGAAATATCCTGGTGTGCCATCCCTTGAGCTGCACATAAAGGAAAAGGAATTGTTTTCTGTTGGTGATCTTGAGTTCCAGCCAATACAAGTAAAACACCTCCATATGGATGTTACTGGTTATCGTATTGGCGATTTCACCTATATTACCGATGCCAATTATATTAGTGATGAGGAAAAGCAAAAAATAAAAGGCTCGAAAGTGCTTGTCTTGAATGCGCTTAGAAAAGAAAAGCACCTCTCACATTTCACATTACAAGAAGCAATTGATTTATCAGTCGAGTTACAAGTACCAACAACCTATTTCACACACATCAGTCATCAATTGGGCCTTCATGATGAGGTGTCAAAGGAGTTGCCTGCAGGCATGTTTTTAGCATATGATGGATTGGTCATTCATGTAGATTAATCTCCATTTTTTTCGTTTTTTTCTCAAGGACGTCTTTTTCTCTGTGTCTATTTTTACTAGGTGAAGATCAAAGACATTGTAGAGGAATATTTTGTTTTTTCAAAAAGAGAAAGATGGGGGGTATATATCCTATCCTTTATAACGCTTATGGTTTGGGCTATCCCTTTCTTTTTCGCTACTGATGATAGTATAGAAGACGTGTTTCAAATTACGTACGTACAGATTGACAGTGCAAGAGAACAGCTGATCAAAAAGCAGACAGCTTACAACAAGGCCAAATATTCAAATTGGACTATTCAAACACCCACGAGTAAAAACCAACATGCTAGTCGATCGATAACAAGACAGAATGCGGTACTTGATATCAATGAAGCGGATAGTCTTGATCTGGAGAAACTTCCAGCCATAGGTGAAAAATTATCATCCAGAATTGTACGCTACAGAGACCGCTTAGGAGGTTTCATGCAATTATCGCAGTTAAAAGAAGTGTATGGTTTGTCTGATTCAACCTATCAAATTATTTTTCCATTGTTGAAAATTGGGAAAGACTTTAAACCTAAGCAAATTGATATCAACAAGGCTGAGTATACAGATTTAAGAAAACATCCCTACACCAATAACAGCTTTATAAAACTTGTGTTGGCCTATAGAAAAGTACATGGTAATTTTTCTAACCAAGTCGACTTACAAAAAGTGGAACAACTAGATAAATTGGTCTTGGATAAACTTGCGCCTTATTTGTCTTATGGCCATTAATCCAAAAAGTCGTCCTCCTGTTTAGGAGCATACTTGTCGAATAGTTTATCAATGGCACCTCCAAATACAGGAAACTTTCTTTTGGCAAACTCTTTGATGATGCGGATGGCTTCGAGCGATTGCTTTTCGGTGAGTCCGACTTCTTTCATCAATTGATCAATCAATTCTTTCATGCTTAGGCAACCTTAAGTGCGTTCATTTTAGATTGATTAAATTTCTGTTTTGCATATTCGGCAGTCAGTTTGAATTCTTTTTTATTGGAAGAGGGAAGTTCAAACATTGCGTCTGTGAGCATACTCTCACAAATTGAACGAAGACCCCTTGCGCCTAATTTGAACTCCATGGCTTTTTGTACCATAAAATCAATGACCTCATCTTCAACACTCAATGCTATGCCTTCCAATTCAAATAATTTCTTGTATTGTTTCATCAAAGCATTCTTAGGCTTCACCAAGATTGAACGGAGTGTTTCTGCATCTAAAGGATCTAAATAAGTGACCACTGGCAATCTTCCTAAAAGTTCAGGTATCAAGCCAAATGATTTTAAATCTTGAGCGTTAACATATTTAAGAAGATTATTTTTCATCTCTTCCTGTAAACCCTTGTTTACATTAAAGCCGATTGAATTGGTGTTCACTCTTCTTGCGATAATCTTATCAACGCCATCAAATGCGCCACCACAAATAAAGAGAATATTTTGTGTGTTGACTTTGGTCAGTTTTTGATCTGGATGCTTTCTGCCTCCTTGTGGGGGCACAAGCACATCAGTACCTTCTAATAACTTTAAAAGTCCCTGCTGAACACCTTCGCCACTCACATCTCTTGTGATAGAAGGGTTATCGCTTTTCCTCGCTATTTTATCTATCTCATCAATGTATACAATACCTGTTTCAGCTGCATTCACGTCATAGTTGCATACCTGAAGCAAACGCGTAAGAATGCTCTCCACATCTTCACCAACATAACCTGCTTCGGTGAATACGGTAGCATCAACTATAGCGAAGGGAACGTTGAGCAGTTTGGCAATTGTTTTTGCAAGCAAAGTTTTGCCGGTCCCGGTTTCACCAACCATGATTACATTGCTTTTTTCAATCTCCACTTCATCTTCTTCCTCTTCTTTTTTAGAGCGCTTAGTTTTGTCAATGGTTTGATTGAGGCGCTTGTAGTGGTTGTAAACAGCCACTGAAAGGATTTTCTTGGCTTCGTCCTGACCAATAACATATTCGTCAAGGCTCTTTTTAAGATCGACCGGTTTCTTGATTTTTAGTTTGTATCCAGAGTTTGCTGTTGGCTTGTTATCAACTTCCTGAAATACAATTTCTTTGGCATGTTCTACACAGCCTTCACAGATATGCCCTTCCTGACCGGCAATGAGTATTTTTACCTCATCACGGTTTCTGCCGCAAAATGAACAATGCAAAGTAGACTTCGCCATGTTGTTGGTTTAATGATTCAAAATCAAAGTTCTGTGAGAATACCATCTACGATACCGTAGGCCAGTGATTCTTCAGCGCCCATCCAATAATCACGATCAAAATCTTTCATTACTTTTTCAAAAGTTTGGCCGCAATTATCAGCTAATATCTGAGCACCTAGTGCTTTGATTTTTTTAATTTGTTCTGCCATAATTTCCAAATCCGCAGAAGTTCCTTGTCCGCCGCCAGAAGGTTGGTGAATCATCACTTCTCCATGAGGGAAAATAAATCGCTTGCCTTTTTCACCACCACTCAAAAGAATAGAACCCATAGAAGCGGCCATACCCATACAAATGGTAGATACAGGAGATTTGATCATTTGCATGGTATCGTAAATAACCATGCCGCTGGTAACAACTCCACCCGGACTATTGATATAAAACTTGATCTCTTTACCTGGGTCAATCATATCGAGGTACATCAATCTTGCAGTGATGTCTTTTGCAGATTTATCATCTACAACACCCCATAAAAATATCTTACGTTCTTCGATGAATTTCTTATCAAACTTTGCAGTGGAAACCATGTTTTCCATGGGATTCCCATTCTCTTTAGGCTCTTGCTCTTCATCCATTCTAACCGGAATCACTTGTCTCATTTTCATACCGATTTATTTTAAGCGTTCTTCTTTTTCTTAGGGTTCAATAACAATACTTCGTCAACCAAACCATATTCTTTTGCCTCAAGAGATGTCATCCAGAAATCTCTATCAAAATCAGCTGCAATTCTTTCAACAGGCTGACCACTATGAAGGGATACTACGTCGTATAGCTCTTGTTTTAATTTTTTAACTTGAGAAACAGTGATTTCAATATCACTAGCTTGCCCACCTGCACCTGCACTTGGCTGGTGCATCATGATGCGAGAATGCTTCAGCGCAGTTCGCTTACCTGCAGTACCAGCACACATCAACACAGCCGCCATACTTGCCGCTACCCCAATACAAATGGTTGATACATCTGGCGTAACATACTGCATGGTATCGTAAACACCTAAACCTGCATATACAGAGCCACCCGGACTATTGATATACATTTGAATATCACGAGTTCTATCTGTACTGTCTAAAAACAGCAATTGGGCAGTAATGATATTCGCAACTTCATCTGAAATAGGGTAGCCAAGAAAAATGATACGGTCCATCATCAACCTGCTGTATACATCCATTACCGCAACATTCATGGGTCTTTCCTCAATGATGTTGGGAGTTAAATTGGTGACCATGTGGTTGGTATAACCATGGAGGGTGTTGCTGGAAATTCCTCTCTCCTTTATCGCAAATTTTTCAAACTCTTTTCCGAGGTTCATATGTAGATCTTTATGATGAGCAAATTACTACAAAACTGACCAAATTCCGTGCCCGACTAAAAAGCGGACAAAATGCCATGCTTTTTCGTAAAAAATAAAAAGTGAAAAATGATGACTCACTTTTCACTTTTCTATCAAAAATTGAAAATATTAGTGGTTGTGTTTGCCTTGTAGCTCAGCAAATTCTGTTGCAGTTACCTTTTTCTCAGCAGGTTTTGCTTGATTTGCTGCCCATGACAATACCTTAGAGCTGAATACACGTTGATAAGCATTTTCAACCTGTTCTTTATCGCTCATCATTCTGTCGACATAACTATCCAGCCATTCGAAGTTTCCACCCATGTTCATGGATCCAAAATAACCCATCAATTGCTGGCGCATACTGTCCATGATTTCCTCACGGTTCACCTGAATGGCATTTTGTGTGCCAATTTCATTGCTTACCAAGGTCCATCTCAACTGATTCAAGAAAGCAGGGAATTCTTTTTCAATAGTCTCCTCTGTTTGTCCCTTTTCATTGGTTTTTAACAACCACTTCTTTAGGAAGGTCTCAGGGAAATCCATTTTGGTTTCTTCTGATAAAACGTGGAAGATTTCATGCTCCAATAGGTGCTGCGCCTGGTGCTTCCAGTAAGCTTCTATTTGGCTGCGAATTTCTTGTTTGAATGCTTCTTCTGAAGCGATTTCCTTTCCAGGCATTGCTTCTTTAAAGAAGGTTTCATCTAGATCTCTTTTTTCAACAAAAGCAATCTTGCTGATGGTCATTACAAAGTTTTGCTTGAGGTCGTCTTTGTTTTCTTTATCCAAACCAAGATCACCAGCAATCCACTCTCTTTCTTTCTCTTCAAATGCTTTTCCTAATTGAAGAACTACAGATTCTTCTTTTTTCTTGCCTATCAAATTCTTTCTGAATCCTTCTGCAAAATATTTAAGCAACAAAGAGTTGTCTTTTTTCTCTGCTCCTTCCTCTACATTTCCCTTTGCATCTGATTTTTGAAAAGATACGTTTAGTACATCTTCTTCATTGGATACTGTTTCAGGTTCAGTCATTTTACCAAGACGACGCTGAATCCTGTCAATTTCTTCATTCACCATTTCATCTGTAGCTTCTACTACATGTAAAGTGGTTTTGGCCTTAGCCAAATCAGGGACACTGAATTCAGGCTTCAACCCAATTTCAAAACTGAAGGCATAATCCTTAGGTTCATTGTGATTGAACATAGCAGGATCGTTGCTGTCTTCAGGTAGGGGTTGACCTAAATAAGAAATGTTTTCTTTTTGGAGGTAGGTCATCAACTCAGTTTCAATTGCACGAAGTACTTCTTCTGTAAAGATAGAAGCGCCATACATTTTCTTCACAATACCAGCTGG
>Ga0079301_1000791_pt1 | contig 15205 bp, 19 predicted proteins | sample Wag4_2014_7_11_3_FD_74797 | JGI IMG/M metagenome (GOLD analysis project Ga0079301, IMG submission 74797) | Fresh water mixed with fracking chemicals microbial communities from Ohio, USA - Utica-2 Time Series FC 2014_7_11 | ecosystem: Engineered > Industrial production > Chemical products > Input... | reverse complement strand
GGCTCAGGTCAGGGCGGGAACGTCGTCCAGCAGCTCGATCTCGTAGCCGTCGGGATCCTCGATGAAGGCCATGTGGCCCCTCGAGCCCCCGTGCGGCTCCTCGGTGATCTTCACCCCGGCTGCGCGCATGCGCTCGACGGTCTCGACGACCGAATCGACCTCGAAGGCGATGTGCAGGATGTCCTCAGCCAGCTGGAAGTCGGGGTCCCACGGCAGGTAAGCCAGCTCCAGCTCGGTGTCCGACCCGGGCAGGCGCAGGTGCGCGAGCTGCGAACCCCGCCCGGATGTGTGGCGCGTACGGACCTCGAACCCGAGATGGGTCGTGTAGAAGGCGATCGCCCGCTCGAGGTCACGGACCTTGAACCGCGTGTGCAGGAATTTCATCTCTCGACCTCTCCATGGCTCAGTTGTTGAGGATTTGCCGGAAGATCAGGGTATCGTCATTCCGCGAACCCGTGACTCCACTCTCGAGTGTGACCTGCGACGGAATGGACGACGTGTCGTCGCCCTCGGCGAACAGCCCGTGGCTCGCGCTGTCGTCGATCGTCACGTTCTGGAGCAGCGGCTGACTGTTCAGGATGTACAGGCTTCCCTTGGCCTGACCGCCCCCGTATTGCAGTCGGACGTGCTTCAGCACGGTGCTCCGCGGGTTCGAGAGGGATCCCGTCACGGACCCCGGGCCCAACCCGAGGTGGTTCCAGGCACCTTTCTCGGCGCTCACACCGGTGAAGGTGATGGACGACGAGGCCGTCCCGACAGCTTGCAGGGCACCGGAAGTTCCGGTGCTCCAGCCCACGTAGAGGTTTCCGCCGCTCGCGAACTTCAGGGTACTTCCCGGATCGAGGGTGAGCACGGGAGCCGTGAGCCCTTCTACCGTCACCTCGTTCTCGATGAGGTAGGGGATGCCATGATTCCTCCACCGGGTATCCCGGGTCACGCTGGTCGGCAGGATCCCGATGTGCGGATTCCCGATCGTGGTGAAGGTGTTTCCCGCGCCGAGCGACCCGGCCGCCTCGGCCCCGAGGACCATGGCCAGGTCCTGGACCTCCCGGATCGTGTTGTTCTCGAAAGCGGCAAACGTGGCGTCGTTCTCGGCTAAGATAGCCGTGCCTCTGGCGTGTTCGAACGTGCAGTTTCGCACGGCGGGACGGGCCCCTTCACCATGGAGCCACAGCATCGAGCTCTGGCGTCCGCGCTGGGTCCCCCCTCCGTAGGCCAGCGTCACATGCTCCAGCACGCTGCCAGCCGAACCATTGAAGAATGCGAGTTGCTCCCAGCTTCCGGACTGCTTGATCGCGCTCCGGGAGGTGAAGCGGATGCTCTCGGTCGCGGTCCCCACGGCTTTCAGGATCCCGGTCGCCCCGTTGCTCTCACCGAAGCTGATTCCCGCGCGCGGATCGAACCGGACTTCGACGCCCGGTTCGATGGTGAGGGTGGCGCCGCTCGCGGAACCGACGGAGATGTAATCGGTGACGATGTGAGGACTGTTCGCCTTCGTCCAGGTCACGTTCCCCGTGATCGGGCCCGAGTGAACGGAGGGATCGGAGGTATCGGTGATGCCGCCCGAGAGGCCCCCATCGCCATCCGGACTCGCCGTCGGCAGGGCGTTCGTCCTGCCATCACCCTCCTCTCCCGGGGGAGGGAGCAGGTTCGAGACCCCCGGGCAGGCGGTCAGCGAACCTGCCAGGATCAGCACGGGGATCAGGCGGTGGACGGTGTGCAGACGGGGCATGCGCAGACCTCGATTCAAGGTGGATACGGGTGAATGGACTCGATCTATATCACGAGGCCGTACCCGGATGGGGGGATTCACGGACCCTGGGGGCGATGCCGGTTGACCTTCCAGACCTCCATGCCCTGCTCGGGGTCTCGATAGACGGTTTCGACGAGGCCAGGAACGAGGTGATCCAGGTCTTCCCTGAGGCCCGTGTACGCGTCCCGACCGCCATCGAGATAGGCATACATCCCCCGGAGCACGAACAGGTGGTCCAGGCGTGCGCTCTTCACGCGTGCGATCATCCGTCCGGCGGCATCGACCGGGAAGGTCGTTCCCTGTCGGCCCGTGTAGAGGTAAGTCATGGCGGGCAAGGTCGAACCGATCCGGCTTCCTGCCGGCGTGTGGTCTCGCAGGAACCGGAAGGCCCGGTCATAGCCGACCGTTCGCGCGACCGGAACGGGGCGAAACTCCCGGTACCCGATCGTGCTCGCGATGGCGACACCCAGAGCCAGCGCGACGACCCCGAGGTGGAGGGCTCGCTGGCGATTCGCAGTCATGTCGGGCCAGAAGCGGGTTTCCGCGGCGAGGGCGCCGCGACCGAGGAACCACAGGCAAGCGGGGAGCCAGGGCACGAGCAGGCGGAAGGCCTGCGTGTAGCCCAGGAACAGGAAGCTCGTGTTCCAGAAAGCGACCAGTCCCAGGTGCAGCACGAGACCCAGGGCCATCATCCGCTCGAGGTCGTGGCGGGGGGCACGCCATCCTTTCAACATGCCAGCCATCGTGAGCGCCGACAGTCCGAATCCGGCGAGGAGCAGCACCGGGTGCTGGTTTTGCCACAGCGGATCGTTCGAGATGGGGGGGCGAACGGGGCAAAGGCACTCGCCGGTATGCTGCTCGTGAGCAACAGACGCATCGACTCCCCCACTGCCGCGAGCAGATCCCCGGCTCCCCTTTCGCCCGCCATCGTCCGGTAGAGTTCCGCGTAGCCGGCCTGGTTGCCACGAGCGGCCCACAAGACCCACGCTCCGACGGGAACGCTGAATCCAGCGATCACCGCTCGCCGACCGGGGGCCAGCAGGACGATCGCGAGGGTCAGAGCAATGGCCTGGAGTTTCACCACCACGAGTGCCGCGAGCCCCAGGCCCAGCGCGAACCATCCGCTCCTCCGGCTTCGCTCGAGAGCCATTGCGGTGCCCAGCAGCGCAACCGCGGTGAGGGCGGCGAGCGGGACGTCGGCCATGATCTGCGTGGCCAGGCGGATGAGTTGCGGGGAGAGAGCCAGGAGACCCAGAGTAGCGAACGTCGCTCCCCAGGAAGCCTTCAAGAAGCGTGTCCAGATGACGGCCACCAGCGCCAGGAGGATGCCCAGACTTCCCAGCGACAGGAACTGCATGCGGTTGAGAGCTCCCGGCACGTCAGCGTCGCCGGCGCCCGTCAGGGCGAGCAAGAGCGGATATCCGGGAGGGTAAACCGTGGCAGGCGGTTCTCCGGGAAGGTGAGGCAGGACGAGGCGATGGGTGAGGGCGATCGCCCGTGCCGTCGCGGCATAGACCCCGTCGTCGTTGAGCAGACCTGCCCAGCCGGGGGTCATCAGGGAGGTGGCGATCGCCATCGAGACGATCGCCACCAGGAACACCCCCGACCAAGGCACGAGGTCCGATGAGGCGGGATTCACGCGCACGTGACCCACTTTCCGGGTGGTGCGGGGCTCACATGCCCACGGGCACCTTCACGAGACGCGGCGTCTTCTTCTCGCCGAAGGCCGCATTGACGACGTACAGCGCCTCGTCGGCGGCAGAGAACACGACACTCGACGGGAAGGCATCCAGGAGGTCGCCGGAAGCCACCGTGCTGACCGATCCGTCCTGGGCCACGGCGAGTACGGCGCCCTGCTGATTCGAGGCCACGTAGATCTTGCCATCGGGTCCGAGGGCGATGCCATCCGCTCCGCGAAGCGTCGAACAGTTCGACGCCGCCAGGAAGGTCGCATCTCCGGCCGAGCCATCCGGCTTGCGGCCCACCTTCACGAGAGCCGCGCGGTCCGAGTTGCTGAAATAGAGCGCATCCGAAGTCAGGGCGATGCCATTGGCCCCGATGTTGTAGCCCGTCTTGCAGGGGGAGGAGTTGTCGCCGGCCGTGAAGGCGGGCTGCGCGAACCAGGTCGCGATCTTCCCGGCTTTCGAGATCTTGAAGATCTTGCCCGTGGCATCCGAGACGAACAGGCTGTCGTCCGAGTCCACGGAGATGCCGTTCGGGAACATCATCCCGGACCCCGAGGCGAACAGTTTGGCTGCCCCACCGCCAGGTGCGACCTTGTAGATGCCGGTCTTGTACTTCGGTCCGAACGACGTCACCGCCACGTACAGGTTCGCGCTCGAGTCGAATGCAAGGCCCAGGACGTACACGCTCCCGTCTGACGGGGGCGCCGGCAGGTTACCGTACACCGACCGGCTCCCGTCGGCCAGGGCAATCTTGAGGATGGCTCCCGTGGCCGTTGCCGCGTAAGCGTCGCTACCTCCCTTGCCGAGCGTGAGTCCCTCGGCGAATTCACCCTTCATCGGGTCGAAGGCCGCCACCAGGGACGGTGCAGGCAGCGCTGCTTCCGCACGCGGTTGCTCGGCCGGGCCGCAGGCGGACAGCGTGAGGGTCAAGGTCAGGCTGGTCAGTCCTGACAGATATCGGAAGGCTGCTTTCAAGATCGGGTGTCTCCTGGTTCGATAGGCGTGAGGACATCTCAAGGAGCGATACCCCCGAGGCCAGATTCCAAACCCTTGCAGCGCGTGTCCTTCAGGGACGCGGGCAGGCAGAAAAAAATCCCTTGAAGCCACAGGCTTCAAGGGATTCAGAGCGGATGAAGAGATTCGAACTCTCGACCCCCTCCTTGGCAAGGAGGTGTTCTACCACTGAACTACATCCGCGTGGTGTCGTGGTGCGATTCGCGCTGACCACAAATTTAATCTACCAGAGGCCCCGTGGAGCTGTCAAATGGATCGAGCAAGGGACTGGAAGACAGCGCGGATGCCCGCCGGACCCGGTGATATACTGCATGTATTCCGACAGAGAGGTCCCCATGCTCGACCGCATCCAGCTCGACAAGCTCCAGGAAATCGAACGCGCCTTCCACGACGTGGGTGAACGCCTGAGCGATCCCGTCGTGCTGGCCGACCAGGAGCAGCTCCGCAAGCTGGCCAAGGCGCGCAGCGACATGGAGGTCACGGTCACGGCCTACCATGCGTTCCAGGAGGTGGAACGCCAGCTGGCCGATGCCCAGACCATGCGCCGCACCGAGACCGATCCCGAGCTGCGGGAGCTCGCCGAACTCGAGGTGACCGAACTCGAGCAGCGTCTCGCCGAGCTCGAGCAGGAGCTCACGCTTCGCCTGTTGCCGAAGGATCCCTACGACGACAAGAACATCATCGTCGAGGTCCGCGGCGGCGCGGGCGGCGACGAGGCCAACCTCTTCGCCGGCGACCTCCTGCGCATGTACACGCGCTATGCCGAGGGCCGCGGGTGGCGGGTCGAGCTCCTCTACATGCAGGAACAGGACCTCGGGGGGATCCGGGAAGCGTCGTTCAAGGTCTCGGGCGATGGCGTCTACTCGCGCATGAAATGGGAATCCGGCGTACACCGCGTCCAGCGGGTGCCCGTGACCGAGGCTCAGGGCCGCATCCACACGTCGACGGCCACCGTCGCCGTCCTGCCCGAGGCCGAGGAAGTCGACATCGAGATCCTGCCATCCGACCTGCGCTTCGACACGTTCCGTTCCGGCGGCGCCGGCGGTCAGAACGTCAACAAGGTCGAATCCGGCGTGCGCGTGACGCACATTCCCACGGGGCTGGCGGTGGCGTGCACCGAGGAGCGGTCGCAGCTCCAGAACAAGGCCCGGGCCCTCGAGCTCCTGCGGGCGCGGCTGCTGGACGCCAAGATCCAGGCGGCGGCCTCGGCGCACGCGGCCGAGCGTCGGTCGCAGGTCGGTACGGGCGATCGCTCCGAGCGCATCCGCACCTACAATTACCCCGAGAACCGCGTGAGCGACCACCGCATCAAGCTCACCCTGAACAAGCTGGACCGCATCATCGATGGCGATCTGGACGACGTGATCGATGCGCTCATCGCCCACGATCAGTCCCTCAAGCTCGCGGAGCTGACGACCCAGTCGGCCTGAGGTCCGCGGGAACGTTCCGGCTCCGGAAGCCGTGAACCGCGATTTATGGACATCTTGCGCTTCAGGTTTTCTTTAACCTTGCTATAATACAGATCACAAACAGGCCTCGATGGGGAGGTCTGACGTGCCCGAAAGGAACTGCAATGACGCAAGTCCCTCGCCTCGGCCTCGCCTCCTGGCCCTTCGATCCCGTCTGCGGCAAGACACTCGATCTCTCCGAGGCCCTCGGTCCCGTCGTGGCCGGTGGCAAGCGGGTTTTTTTCTGTTCTTCCGGTTGTCAGTCGCGGTACCTGCATCAGGTTGCTCATGAGCGCCGTTCGACGGCCCTTCGCATCCGTCCTGCCCGGGTGACCTTCGCCTGACGCGGTTCGCACCGGCTGGATCGGCCCCTCCCGCAACGAGGAGGGGCTTTTTTTCTTTCGGTTAAACGGGTGTTTCGTCACAGGCGATCGCGGGTACATCATGCTAGCGTCGGTGGGTTCAACATGAGGAACCGAGACACATGGCCGACATCCGCGTGGGACGAAACCAGATTCCGGACCCCCGGACCGGCGTGTCCGGTTCGTCCGGGGGGGCTGCCGGTCCCGTCCGGGGGCCTGGCCCGCTCACGCTCGAGCAGCAGGCGGCCCAGCGTCCCGAAGGTCCCCGGTATTTCGGGTTTCACAACGATGCTTCCATCGGGGCGAGGTTGGCTCAGCAGGGGGTTGCCCCCAACTCCACCAATCTCCGGATCGCGCGCGACATGCTCCGCTACGGCATCCCGCTGGACCCGACGATGCTCTCCCATTTCCGGCAGCTCTGGCAGGGGCTGGGGGGCGGTTCGCTCGTGGAGCTCGAGGCTCTGCTCGCCCTCTTTTCGAGTGGTCTCGAGCCAGGTCCCGACCAGATCCGCCAGATGGTGGCGCTGTATTCGATGGGGCCCGTCAGTCAGCGCCTGGCGCAGTTGACGATGGCCCTGCAGGGCTTCGAGCAGGTGCCTGCCACCGCTGAATTACGTCAGCTCCTCGGTCAGTACTGGCGCCTGGGGGCCGAGCCCGGTGCGCTTCCGGCAGAGTTGTCGCGCTTTCAGGCCCTGCTCGACCGGATCGAGAACATCCTTTCCGGGCCGGGGCTGGATCGCCTCCCCGGCGCTCTCCGCGATGAGGCCGAACGGCTGCTCGAGGTCCGGAAGGCCCAGGACATGTTGCTCCCGGCCGAGACTCGCAAGCTCTACGTGCCCTTCCACCAGTGGCAGGAACAGACGCCGATGCCGGGTGAGCTGCTGATCCAGGGGCCCGTTCCGACCGCCGGTCCGGCCGGGTATGCCCAGGTGACCCTGGCCGTCGAGACGCGCACGATGGGGCGGCTGGTCCTCGATTTCACGGCCATTCGCGAGCACCTCACGCTCAGGATCGAGGTGCAGGATGCGTCCATCAAGCAGCGGCTCGAACGCGGGCTGCCCGACCTCCGGCATCGTCTGGTCCAGCGCTCGACCTATGCCGTGGCAACCATTCTCTGCCAGGAGACGGCGGGGGCGCGCTCCATCTCCTTGCTTCTGCCCAGGCGTCGGGATCCCCGTCGTCTCGGTCGGGCGATCGGGGTGATCTAGGATGAGCGAGAAGCGCGGTTCCCGCCCGGAGCGGCGGAGTCTGGCCCGTCCGGGCCAGCAGGAGCGTCCCATCGAACGGTTGCCTGCCCGGGTCGTGCAGGGTGAACGTGCGCTCGAGACGCTCCCGGAGCTCGGGATTCCCCCCGAGCTGATGGCGGTCATCGTGGAAACGCTGGAGTTCGTGAACCGGATCGATCAAGAGCCGGGGCGACGTCGTCCCGGAAACCGGAGGTAAGGCGTGTTTCGTGGTGTCTACACGGCAGCGACCGGCATGGTCTTCCAGATGAAGCAGGTCGATCTCATCGCCAACAACCTCGCCAACGTCGAGACCAATGGCTTCAAGCGCAAGGAGTTGCTGGGCACGACCTTCGGGGATCTCGTCGTGAAGTTCGCCCATCAGGCTCCCGGAACCGATTCCACGGTCGGGACGGGCGTCAAGGTCGATGGCGTGGCGCGCTTCGAGACCCCGGGCAACCTCGTTCAGACGGGCAACCCTCTGAACATGGCTCTCGCGGGCCCGGGTTACTTCCTGGTGCGCTCACCGGACGGTACGGAGAAGCTCACCCGTGATGGCGACTTCCAGATCGATAACGTCAGTCGCCTGGTCACCCGGGCCGGGGATTTCGTGCTGGACACCGGCCGGCGGCCCTTCGTGCTCGACGGTGAGTTACGGACGCTGAAGGTGGCCGAGAACGGTCAGATCTCCCTCGGGGACCAGGTCCTGGGCAACCTGATGGTCGTCAATCCGCCGGCAGAGGCCCTGGAGACGCGTTTCCCGCTTGCGCCCCCCGGGCTAGCACCGGTGCTCGATGGGGTCAATCTCCGTCAGGGATTTCTCGAGCATTCCAACGTCAACGTCGTCACCGAGATGGTGTCCCTGCTCGGTGCCAACCGGATTTACGGGTTCGGTCAGAAGATCATCACGGCCCAGGATCAGATGCTCCAGAAGGCCGCCAACGACCTCGGTCGTACCTCGTGATGCCTGTCGCGAAAGGAGTCCACCGCTCATGATTCACGCCATCTGGACCGCCGCCACGGGCATGCAAGCCCAGCAGATGCGCATCGATACCATCGCCAACAACCTCTCGAACGTCAACACGACCGCCTACAAGCGCTCGATGGTGGACTTCCAGGACCTGCTGTATCAGACGGTCAACCAGCCAGGAACCGATTCCGCCGGGGTCCAGATCGGTCTGGGCGTGCGCCCCGTGGCCGTGACGAAGCTCTACGAGCAGGGCAACCTCCAGATCACCAACAATCCGCTGGATCTCGCGATCGACGGAGAGGGCTTCTTCAAGGTCACCATCAATAACGGGATCCCTGCGTACACCCGGGACGGCTCGTTCAAGCTCGACAGCACGGGGCAACTCGTGACGTCGGGTGGTTACCCGATCGAGCCCCCCTTGAACCTCAACGGCTTCAACGGGATCGTCGTCCGTCAGGATGGTGTCGTCTTTGGAACCAACGAGACGAATCAGCAGGTCCAGATCGGGCAGATCCAGATGTACCGCTTTCCGAATCCGGGGGGGCTGCAGGCCATGGGCAACAACCTGCTCATTGCTACCACGGCAGCCGGCAACGAGATCGAGGGACAGCCGACCACGGCTCCCTTCGGCAAGCTGCGTCAGGGTGCCCTCGAGGCCTCGAATGTCGAACTGGTGCGTGAGATGGTCATGATGATCGCCACGCAGAAAGCGTATGATACCTCTTCCAAGGCGATCGCCGTCTCGGACAAGATGATGGAGACGGCCAACAACCTGCAGCGGTGATCATGGGTTTCGCAACGCGCCTCCTGGGCCCGGTTCTCCTGGGCTCGTTCAGCATGCTCGCAGCCGCCTCGCCCCCTCTGGACGAGAGCGAGGTGCTGCGTGTCGTGCGGGAGGCCGTCTCCCTGCGTCATCAAGTTCCCGTCGCCGATGTCGATGTCACATGGGAGGGGCCTCCCCTGTCCCGTTTGCTGGGATCGCCGCTGCCTCCGCGGGGAAGCGGCCGTCTCCGCCTGGAGGGCGCGAGTGCTCTCACCGGTCTGTGTTCCCCCAGGCTTGTCTGGGAGGCGGGCGGTGTCCGGCGGACCTTCTTTCCCCGGGTCCAGGTGGGGATGCGTCGGGAGGTGCTGGTCATGAACGCGCCGCTGCGGAAGGGCTCCGTTTTCTCGACCACGATGTGCCGCAGGGCGAATCTCGTGGCCGACCGCGATCTCGATGCCCCGATGCTGGATGCGGGACCGTTCGAGGGAGCGATCGCCCGGCGCGAGATCGCGTCCGGAAGCGTGCTCACTCCGGACATGTTCGACCTGCCGATCCTGGTCCGGTCCGGTCGGACGGTGTCGGTCAAGCTCGTCAGTGGCGGCCTGCTCGTCCTGACGCAGGGCCGGGTCGTCACGGACGGTCGACTGGGGCAGCTGGTGCGACTCGTCAATCCCGAGTCGCGGCACGAGTTCACGGCCAGGGTCGTGGGACCGGATCAGGTTGAAGTCCGCGTGGACCAGGAGGTGTCACCGTGAAGCCGCACATCTGGATGGTGGCCGTGGTCATGTCCCTGGGACTTTCGGGGATGGCCCGGGCCGATTCCCTGTACACCGAGGATGCCGCCGGCCTGCTGTCAGACCGGCTCGGCGATCGCCGATCCGGGCTCGGTCCCGGGGGGCTCGTCACCGTCATCGTCAACGAGAACCTCGTCGCCAGCAGCGGGGCCAACACCAAGACGGCCAAGACCTCTCGCACCCAGGCCGGATGGAACTTCGGGACGCTCCTGCCCCGCTTCAACACCGGGGCCATCGACGTCAACGGCAAGATCGAGTTTCAGGGTGATGGCGTCACCCGGCGAGCCGATAACGTCAACCTCCTCATCACGGCCACCATCCAGGAGGTCCTGCCTGATGGGACGCTTCGCATCGAGGGCTCGAAGGACCTGCGGGTGAACGACGAGGAAAGCACCGTTCGCCTCAGCGGCGTCGTGCGTCCCTTCGACATCAACATCCAGAACCAGGTCACGTCCACCCAGGTGGCCAATCTCAAGCTCGACTTCAAGGGGGCTGGCACTGCCTCGGCCAAGGCCACGCCCGGCATCCTCTCCCGTCTCCTCAACTTCCTGTTCTGAAACTGGCAGGTCTGGCACATGGGCATCGCGCGCACCTCCAGGTTCCCATACCACCCGCCGAGGTGGCGGGTTCTTCTCGGCCTGCTTCTCGTCGCCACCGTCCAGATGGGCCACCTCCCGGCCGCGCACGCTCAGGGGCCCGCAGGAGCCCGGCTGGGGGCCCCCATCCGGCTCAAGGACATCGCGGTCGTCCAGGGCGCCACGGACAACCAGATCGAGGGCCTCGGTCTCGTCGTGGGACTGAAGCAGTCGGGGGACTCGGTCTCGACGGGTTTCACCGAGCGGATCCTCCGCAACCTCGTCGTCAACTCGGGAGTGTACCTCAACCAGGAGCGGATCCAGGTCCGGAACTCCGCGGTGGTCGCCGTGCGTGCGACCCTGCCTCCCTTCGTCAAGCCTGGCCAGAAGATCGACGTGACGGTGGCGAGCATCGGGGATGCCAAGAGCCTCGCCGATGGCGTCCTCATCGGGGCCGAACTGCGAGGCCCCGACGGCAAGGTCTATGCCACGGCAGAAGGCGCCCTTTCGACCGGTGGCTATGGCGTCGAGGCCTCGGGGGCGCAGGTCCGCAAGAACCAGACCCTGGTCGCGCGCATCCCGAACGGGGGCATCGTCCAGCGCGAGGTCCCCGTCACCATGCTCGACACCAGCGGCTTCCTGAGGCTCAACCTCAACCAGCCCGATTTCGTGACGGCATCGCGCGTGGCCTCGTCCATCAACCAGGGGGGCATGGGGACTGCCCAGGCCATGGATGCCGGCACCATCCGCATCTATGTCAACTCGGCCATGCGGGACAACCTGGTGGACCTCATCGCCCGGCTCGAGCAGGTGCCCGTGCAGCCCGACGTCGTCGCGCGGGTCGTCGTCGAAGAGCGGACCGGTACCGTGATCCTGGGATCTCAGGTGCGGATCGCTCCCGTGGCCGTCAGCCAGGGCGGGCTCATCGTGAGGGTGGACACCAAGCAGACGGTCAGCCAGCCCAATCCGCTGTCGGCAGGTGAAACCACCACCACCACGGAGACCCAGATCTCGGCGGAGGAGGAAAAGGCCAAGGCCGTGGTCCTCGAGTCGGGGACGACGCTCGGTCAACTCGTCCGTGCCCTGAACGCGCTGGGGACCACCCCCCGGGAACTCATTTCCATCCTGCAGGCCGTGAAGGCCGCAGGCGCCCTCAATGCCCAGCTCGAGCTGATCTGAAGGGAGATCGCATGAACCTCGATCCGATCTCGTCCTTTCCACGATTTCCCGCGATGGGCAGCCCGTTACCTTCGAGCGCTCACGAGGTACAACAACCCAGTCAAGCCAGGGAGGTTGCCGAAAGTTTTGCCAGTTATCTGTACGCCCAGGTCTTTTCCCAGATGCGTCCGGAAGATTCCGGCGAGGAGGGGGGGCTGTTCTCGGGCGAGCAGGCCGGCATGTTTCTTGACTTCCTCGACCAGGCACTCGGTCAGCGATTCGCCAGCACCGGGGGAAATCGTCTGGTCGAGCAGCTGACGGAGCAGCTCTCGCGCAGTCTCGAGGGCACTCAGGCCGCGAACGAGGGGCATCGAGGCCCTTGATCTTGTACGGACGACGGAGTTGGTCTTGAAGAAGCCTGTCTCGACGAGTGGAAAGCGAGGAGTGGAGGACGCCGCGGTCAAGCAGTACTTGCCGATGGTCCGGGCGATCGCGCGTCGCATCTCCACCAAGCTTCCCCGTCACTACGATCTCGAAGACCTCGTCGCCGACGGTATCATGGGCCTCCTCGTGGCGCGTGAGCGATTTGACCCCGAGAGAGGCGTGAAGTTCGAGACTTTTGCCACGTACTACATCAAGGGCGCCATCCTCGACAACCTCCCCAAGCTCCCCACCGTTCCCAAGAGCCAGCGCGTCCAGGCCGCCATGGCTCAGGCCCAGGCCGAGCAGGATGAATCGGGCCTCTCTGAAGTCGAGCAGGCCGAGACCGACGCCGGCGTCATGGTCAACCAGATCCAGCAGCTCACCTACTCCTACATCCTCTCCCTCGATGCCCCCACGGGTGGCGATGGCGAGGAGGGATTCTCGCTTCTCAACCAGCTCGGCGCTCCGGACCGCATCCAGCACGAGATGGAGCTCGAGGAGCTCCAGCAGCTCCTGCGACTGACGATCGAGCTCCTGCCCGTCCAGGAACGCACCACCCTGCGCTGCTACTACTTCCAGAAAATGTCCTTCAACGAGATCGGCCAGAAGCTCGGTCTCTCCGAATCCTGGGTCAGCCGCATTCACCGGCGTGCCCTCGAACAGCTCCGCCACAAGTTGGGCAAGAAAAAATCCCTCGACGACTTCATCTCCTGGTGACAGGCCGGGCGGGGGGCTTTGCGGCTTGCGTCCTCGGCCGCGGGCCTCACGTACCTCCGGGTACGCTTCGGCCCGCGGCCTGTGGGCGCGCTCGCAAATCCCCTCCGCCGGGCCTGTTACCTCTGGTTTCCGAGGGGCGTTGCTCGGGACCTGCGGTCCGCTCGCTTGCCCCTCGCATCTTCCTCGCGCCTGCGGCGTCGGAGGGTGACTCGTGCCTTCGGCACTCGTGATCGTCTCGTGCCTGCGGCACTCGGTACTTTTTCCGAGTTTTTCGGGTGGTTCTCGACACATTTAAATCCTCGATAACCTGCGCAAGCGCCCGCCTGGGTATGAGATCTACGGGGATCGCGTGCGTCCGGGCCGAAATTGTTACCAAGCGCACCGATCCTGTCGCGACTCCGTGTCACCATGCAAACGATTCAAGGGAGGTGCCAGCGTGATCAGTCGCGAGGTCCGGGGTCTCGAACGCGCCATGGACGCCCTGTCCATGCGTTTCCAGGCAACGGCCGAAAACCTGGCCAACGTCAACACTCCCGGTTACAAGCGTCACGAGGTCAGCTTCGAGGCCGAACTGGCCGAGGCCATCGATTCGCCTCCCCCTCCGGGTTCTTACGCTTCCGGTAACACCTGGGCCGGTCTCCTCGGGCCGGACGGGGAGTCTCCCGACGACTCGCTCGAACAGTTCACCCCGGCCACCCACCGGATCGAGAACCAGTCCATGCGCGTCGACGGGAACGGGACCTCGCTCGAGGCCGAGATGAGCCACCTGCTCGAGGCCAACGAGCGCTTCAACACGGTCGCGACGCAGATCGCCGCGCAGTACCGGACCTTCAAGTACATCACGGATCAGAAGTAGGAGATTCCGAACCATGAGCTTGCAGGACGTCTTCAAGACGGGCGCCAGTGCTCTGAGTGCCAACCGCTTCTGGCTCGAGACGATCGCCAACAACATGGCGAACTCGAGCACCACCCGCACGGCCGAAGGCGGCCCCTACCAGCGGCAGTCTCCGCTTTTCCAGGAGTTGCTCGACTCCGAGACGGGGCAGGGCCATGGCGTCGAGGTCACCGGGGTCGTGCGCGATTCTTCGCCCGGCGAACTCATCTACAAGCCCGGTCATCCGGATGCCGATGCCAACGGCTTCGTGCGCATGCCCAACGTCAACGTCGTCACCGAGATGGTCGACATGATCTCCGTTCAGCGGGCCTACGACGCCAGCGTCACCACCGTCCAGGCGGCCAAGAACATGATCAACAAGTCGCTCGAGATCGGTCGCTAGGAGGTTCTTCGTGCTCGTCAACCAGCCGACTCTGACGATGTTCTCGGGCGGCATGCGCTCCCCCGTCGCTCCGGGTGCCGAGTTCCCCAACCTCGACGGAAATCTCCCCGAGTTCGGCGAAAATCTGCTGGATGGGTTCGGCCAGGCCCTCGACTCGACGGCAGGAAAGGACTTTGCCACCCTCCTCCGGGATGCCATCGACGGGGTCAGTAACCAGGACGAGCGTGCCGTCCAGCTCGGTCTCGACTACGCCCTGGGCAAGCCCGGGGTCGATGCCCACCAGGTCATGATCGAGCAGGCCAAGGCCGAATCGCAGCTGCACCTGATGTCCGCCGTCACGAACAAGCTCGCCTCCGGCTACCAGACCCTGATGAACATGCAGATCTAGGGGCACCACGCCGCCATGTTCGAGTTTCTCAACCGCTTTCCACCGCCCATCCGCATCGCGATCCTCGCTGGCGTCCCCCTGGTCGTCATCGTCGTCACGTTGATGGTCGGCATGGCGATCGGAGGCGGTGGCAAGAAACCCGAGCAGGAGGCCGCTCTCGTCGAGAAGAACGACGTCGTCCTCTTCCGCCGCATGACCCAGCAGGCCGCCGGCGAGGCCGGCGCGCGCCTCGAGGAAGACCGGATTCCCTTCAAGCTTGTCGAAGACGGAACCGCCATCACCGTCCCCAAGGAAATGGCCGACAAGGCGCGCGTCTCGCTGGCCGCGGCCGGTCTGCCCAAGGACGGAGACCCTGGCTTCAGCCTCTTCGACAAGAGCGACTTCATCTCCACCGACTTCGACAAGAAGGTCAAGCTTCTCCGCGCCATGAACGGCGAGATCAAGCGCCTCGTGAAGCAGGTGGACGGCGTCGAGGATGCCGCGGCGATGGTCACCATGCCGGAGGAGACCCTTTTCCAGACCGAGAAGAAGCCCGTCACGGCCGCCGTCATGATCAAGATGCAGCCCAAGCGGGTCCTGACCCCCTCTCAGGTCGACGGTCTCACGCCCCCCATCGCGAGCAGCGTCCCGGGCCTCATCACCGAGAACGTGACCA
>Ga0079301_1000790_pt1 | contig 15207 bp, 9 predicted proteins | sample Wag4_2014_7_11_3_FD_74797 | JGI IMG/M metagenome (GOLD analysis project Ga0079301, IMG submission 74797) | Fresh water mixed with fracking chemicals microbial communities from Ohio, USA - Utica-2 Time Series FC 2014_7_11 | ecosystem: Engineered > Industrial production > Chemical products > Input... | reverse complement strand
GCCCCATAGCTGGGCATCGTTGACGATGATGCCGTTGTGCACGCCCACGGTGCCGTTGGCGACCACGGGCTGGTTGTTCTCTTCGTTGGATTGGAAGCCGTTGGTGACGAGGCGCGTGTGTCCTGTCATTGCGAGGCCAATCGCATCAGCACCGGCCTTGTTCTTCTGCCACAAGGTCAATCCGCGCTGGATGAGCTCGTCGAACTTCGGCGCCTGTAAAAAGCGCTCGACAGACCCGGCTTGGCGGAACACATCGATGGTCTCGCCGTTCGCGACCGTCAAGCCCGCAGCTTCACTGCCACGCGTCTTGGAGTATTGGTACAGGTTGCGCAGCATCGCGCCCGCGAGAGTGGGATCCACTGTCGCGTTGCGCGCAAAGACGACTCCGAAGATGCCGCACATGCAGGTTCAGGCTCCGTCGTCGATCAAGCCCCATCGCGCTGGGCGCGGCGGAGTGGCGAGCACAACGGCTCGCGCGGGACATTGTAGATGTCCAACACCACAGCCTGCAGTAGCAACTGCACGCCGAGGATGATGGGCATAGCGGCGATCATGACCACGCCGGCCGAAGCGTAAGCGTTGTCACGAATGTGGCTCCAATAGGCATAGGCGCCGTAGCTCGTGCCAAACAACAGCATCGGCACACCCAGCAGCAAGAACAGCGATGTCGCGCTGAAGTCATGCACGATGTAGCGCCAGAAGAGGCGCCGCATCAATCCCATGAACAGGCGCGGCGGGAACTCGCACAGCACACGCAAAGGCGAGAGCGAGCTGTGTTCATCGCCATAACGCGCGGGCACCGGCAGATCGCGCACCACAGCGCGCAGAATGCCCAGTTCCACCAAGAAGCCTGACTCGAAGTAGTAGCGCTTGGGCAGCTGTGACAGATCGAGGCGCTCCAGCACCTTGGCGCGCACCGCGATGTAGCCATTCGCCGGGTCAAAGATGTTCCAGTAGCCCGAAGCGGCCTTCACAAAGAACGTCAAGCCCGCATTGCCAATCACACGCACGACCGGCATTTGGCGCAGCGCATCCAGGTGTTGGTAGCGATTGCACTTGACCACATCGGCTTGGCCATCGATCAGTGGTTGCACCAAGCGCGGCAGGTACGCCGGATCCATCTGATCGTCGCCATCCATCTTGACCACGATGTCCGCCTGCAGCTGCAGCGCCTCGCGGAAGCCGGTGGCCATCGCTCCGCCTACACCTTGGTTGACAGCATGGCGGACCAACACCACGCGCGGATCACGACAGGCCTCAATCTGCTTGGCGGTCTCGTCGGGAGAACAGTCTTCGACGATGACGATCGCGTGCACCCAACCAGGAATGCCGTGGATGACCTTCTGGATCTGCGAGGCCACGCGATACGCGGGCACCACCACCACGACTTTCGCGCCGTGCAGCACCGCCGGCGCGATCATGGTGTCCGCCAAGCGCGCAGGGGTTGCGCGTGCGGAGTCTCGCTCAAGAGAGGTCATAGGAACGCTCGGTAGTATCGGCGCGTTGTCCCGCGCCCTTGACAGGCTAACGAAGCCTACGATCCGAGACCTGCATCCAAGAACGGCTGTGGTTCGCTGGTCATCCACGGCTGCGCCGGCAGACCGTACAGCGACAGCAGGGTGGGAGCGACCGCGGTTACGGATGCGACTTCCCTAGTTGCCTGAATACGACGGCCTTTGCTCCAGGCCAGACACCAGCCCGAGTCTTTGTGGTGGGCTGTGGATTGGTCAGCGGTCCCATGCTCCTCCACGTGCCGCTCGAAAGGCACAGACCAAGCGGGCTTGGCATCGTGCCGGATGGCATAGCGTTGGCCGCGGGTGGTGCGTCTGGGCATGTTCAGCTCACAGAAGACCTGCCGACCGCGACGCTGGACATGGAACAGACCTTCGTCGTCGAGGACGCGCAGGCCAGCCACAAGCGCAGCTCCGCGCGCTGCTGCATCCTCGTTCTCGAAGTTCACCGTGATGTCGGGGTTCATCTGGTGCAGCACGACATGCGGCGGCAGGCCCAAGGCAGCGAAGAGCTCGCCTTCGTGCACCAACCGCACCACCGGGTTGTGGATCTCATGGACCGGATCGAATGGACGCACACCGAGTGCGGTGCCCACGACGATCACCGTTTGGTTGTCCACCATCGGGATCAGCTCAGCCAAGCGTGCGTCCATCCAGCGGAAGCTCTTCTCAATCCAATCGTGGAAGCGCTCTTCATAACGCTTGCGCTCGTCGACGGCCTCAAAGAAGCGCTGGTCCGTGGCCGAGAGAGCATCTTGGAAGCGCTGCGGTTCTGCTGCACGCCAGTAGCGATGTTGCATGTAGGCTACATGATTCAAGTGCACCGAGGCATAGCGCGGACGATGACGGCCGTACAACGTGCGGAACGCATCCCACACGAGGTAGCTGTGCAGCATGGCGCGCTCCGGTACGCGTGCGGCTCCACCGAGCTTTTCCAGCGGTACTTGCGCCATGGTGCGCGCAATGGTCGACAGGCGCGCGCCGCTCTTGCGCGTGCGCCACAACAGCGTCAAGGCTTCGCGGGCGTGGCGCGCGAAGTCAACGGAGTAGTTGCGTGCACCAAAGACGCAGAACTCTTGCAGCGCGCGCGCCTCGTCAGGAAAACAGGACGGATCATCGGCCAGTGACTCGGGCACATAGTAGCGCGCTGCACCACTCGTGCGCGGGGGAAAGCTCATCAGGCTGCCGAGCACACCTACGGTGATGCCGTGAGCGTCGAGCACATCCCACACACAGCGTCCGCGAATGCTGCTGGTATCTTGACCAAAGCCAATCAGACCGTGCTCTGCAGGCGTCAAGCCGGTGTAGAGCGACGGCCATACGATCCAGGGCGAGATCACACGCCAGGCTTTGGGTTCCGAGGGATCGAAGCCCGGGATGCGCGTGCGCACAAAGGCGCCCTCTTCGAGCATGCGCGCGAAGGTGGGCAACTTGCCCTCCGCCACAAAGCGCCGCAGGAAGTGCTGCTCCGCCTCGTTGAGCTCAACGAAGAGCACCGAAAGCGGGGCTTGGCGCTGTTGGATCATGGCAAGGGGGTGAGTATAGCCGCCTTTCGGCTCTGCGCAGGTGAGGCTTGAGCCGCGCGCGCCCAGCGGCGATCCTAGTGCATGTGGAGCCCATGAATCGCCGCTGGCTGTGGATGGTGTTGGCGCTAACCCTGTTGACGGGCGCGCTGCGCTCCATCGGGCGCGACTATCTGTTGCCGTATGGGCCCGAGCCGGACGGTCTCGTCTACGAGAAGCAGGTCCGCACGCTGGAAGAAGGCCGACACGAGGCGCGTGGGCAGCACTTGTACGGCTTCTATCCGTTGCTGCCTGCCGCGCTCACTGCGGTTTTGACCGAGGCGCCGCACGCTGATGATGTGCCGCGTCCAGTGGACGAGCAGCTCGAGCGCGCAGCCTCACAGCGTGCGCGCATTCGCTTGGTGATCGCTTGGCTCTCGGCTCTTGCTGTGCCGTTCGTGTGGCTGCTGGCGCGGCGCTTCGTGCCGGATGCATGGGCCTTTGCCGCAGCAGCCTTGTGCGCGGTGGATCCGTTTGTGTTGTGGTTCGCCCAGCAGGCGCGCCCGCATGCAGCCTTGCTGCCGTGGGTAGCTGCGGCTTTATGGGCGGCCACGCACTTGGCTAGGCGTTGTGGTTGGCGCGAGTGTGTGTGGGCCGCCTTCGCTGCTGCGGGCGCTGTGTGCACCTTGCAATCAGGCATTGCGGTGCTGGTGCCCATGTTCGTGGCGGTGTGCTTCAGTCTGCGCAGCGGAGCTGCTCTTGTGCGCGTGTTGGTGGGCCTCGGGCTCGTGGCGCTGGCTGCATGGTTGGCGTATCCCACAGCTACGGGTGTGAGCAGCGCAGTAGGGGTGGGGAGCAACACTCTCGAGTTGTCGGGTCACAAGATGGACCTGACCATCTTCAACGGTGCGGGCTTTGCCAAGGTCTGGGCCGCTTTGCGGGACTACGATCCGCTGCTTCTGGGTGCAGTGCTGCTGGGTAGCGTCTTGTGGTTGGTGCACCGCACGCGGCGCGTCAGCCGCGAAGCGCTGGTCGTCGCGTCCTTTGTGGTCGCGTATGTCGTTGCTATTGGCTTATACCAGCGCACCTACCAGCGCTTTGTACTGCAATTGGTGCCGGCCTTGTGTGTGTTGGTGGTTTGGTCGGTATGGATACTGCAGCGGCGTTGGTCGTATGGTGCCAAAGCGCTACTGGTGCTTGTGCTTCTCGGTCAAATGAACTTGACTGCCGGTATCCTGCGCGCGCGCACCGCTGCTGACACTTTTGTGGAGGCGGCCACTTGGATCGAGGCACATGTGCCTACGAATGAACCGGTAGCCTTCATGCCTCCGCTCGATTTGCCCTTGTGGATGGATGATCGTTCCGTGGCGCGCAACGAACCGTTCCTCCTCGATGAGGCCTACCCGTGGTACACATGGCGTTGGCGCTCGCGTGCCTTAGGCGACAGCGGCCGTCCCTTGTGGGTGATGCCGCTCGCGACCCCCGCGCAGCGCGAGGCTGCCAAGCAAGACCCAGTGGCTTATGTGTCTACACTCGGGGCACGCTGGTTGGTCATCGAGGATCATCGTGGTCGTCGTCCGCTGTTGGCGTTGTTGCGCGCCACGATCGCCAGCCGTGCGGACCTCATGGTGAGGGTCAGCCCGCATGACGATCCGGATGAAGCCTTACCGCTTGTGCACCAAGACGATGATTTTCAGCGCAGTTTGCCGTGGACTTGGAGTGTGGCGCGCGCAGGGCAAGTAGGCCCAGTGATCGAGGTGTGGCGCCTGCGCGAGTAGAGCGGCGCGCTTAGATCTTCACGCCCACATAACGCTGTGCGGCGTACTTCAAGAAGCCTGCTCCGGCGATAACACTGATGGCCGTTCCGAGTGCAGCACCTTCCAAGCCGTAGCTAGGAATCAGCAAGGCATTCGCCGCGATGTTGACCGTTACGGTGCACAGCATCAGCACGGAATGGCGCGCCGGTTGGTTCGCCATCAAGAGGATCTGCGCCATCGGTTGCCATGCGGCCGCACACACGACACCCGCCACCAAGATGCGATAGGCCTGCACTGACTCGCTGAAGCCTAGTGTCCCGCCGAGTTGCTCGACGATGTAGCTATAGGCCGGCAACGAGAGCACACCGATGCAGGCCACCAAGGCCACGCTCTTCCAACGCATGCTGCGCGCAAGGGCTTCGACGGCAGCGGTGTTGCCCGCAGAGAGGTGCTGGGCCAGCACAGGGTTGATTTGGTTTTGCAGCACCACCAGCACTTGCCAGAAGCCCTCTGTGAACATCGCTGCCCAGGTGTAGAAGCCCACCTTGGTGTCGGTCAGCCAGAGGCCCAACATCCAGATGTCGATTTTGGCGTTGAGTTCCAACAGCACTGCAGCCGCGGCCGATTGCAGGCCAAAGTACAGGTGCGTGCGCATCCATGTGCGTACTTCTTTCCATTGCGGGCGTCCGCAGTGACGAGCCACTTCTGCGCCAGCTACTACCAACAGCAAGGCTTCCGAGATGCTGAAGATGCCGAGCAACGCATCTGCGTCCCACTGTTGGCGAGCCGCCATCCACAGAGCGACCAGCAGCAACAAGTAGCGCGCGGCTGTCAGCAACGCGAAGGTGCGCATGCGCCGCCAGCCATTAACAGCTGCGAGCAGTTGCTTGTTGAGCGCAAAGCAGAACAGCCCCGGTGTGCTGGCTGCCATGGCGGTCGCGACTCCGGGTGAGTCCAGCCACGCGGCGACGCTGTGGCGCGCAAACCAATAGATGGCACACACGACGAGCGCGAGTACGGCGGTGGGCACAAGCGCTGCCCAGACGATGGTTGCCGAGCGCTCGCGGTGGGCCGCCTGCTGCACATCGCTGGCATGGGAACCCAAGGCGCGCAGCACCGAGTGATTGATGCCTACCGAGGCCAGCATGGAGGCCAGGACATAGGCTGCGAGGCCTTGATTGAACACACCCAGCGCAGCGGGGCTCCATTGCGTGCCGACAAGGATGTTCAACGCTAAGCCGGTGGCCGCTAGCACAGCTAGCGCACCGAAGTTCCACAACACCTCGCGCGTCATGCGTCCTGTCTCGACCACGCCGCGACTCTAGCGCTTGGCGAGCTCTAGGAGGAGCGCGCAGGGCTCGAACCGCGCGCGCCCGCCGTCGCGTGCGCGCACATCTGGCGCGTCTTGCGCGCGCCGCAGAATGTCCACCAAAGTGGCAAGGCCCATGGCGCGTGCATGACGCACCGGACCACCTCGGAAGGGCGCGAAGCCAGTGCCCAGCACGAAGGCGAGATCGAGCTCCTCCTCGCTGGTGGTGACACCGGCCTCCAAGCACCGGAAGGCCTCCGCGCAGGTGGCGGCGACCAAACGCATGGCCAAATCCTCCGGCGTGCGCAGCTCGCAGCGCACCGTACTGGCGGTAAGCAGATTGGCAGCCTGCGGATCTAGCTGTGCCCGTGTTTGGCGCGCGTGCAGATAGAAGCCGCGTCCGGTTTTCTTACCAAGGATCTCACGCTGCACGGCGGTTGCAAGCCAAGCCGTCGTGCCCATGCGAGGGCCATAGGCGCTGACCAAGGTATGGGCCGCATGCGCAGCTACATCAAAGCCGACTTCATCCAAGAGAGCCAAGGGGCCCATCGGCATGCCGAACTGCGTGAGCGCGGCCTCCAAGTTGGCTGCAGGTACTCCGCCAGCTAGCAACGCCAACGCCTCGTCGAGGTAGGGACCCAGGATGCGGTTGACAAGGAAACCTGGCACATCGGCGACGACCACCGGGGTCTTCTCCAACTGCAAGGCCAAGGCGCATGCACGCGTCACAGTGGTCTCGTTCGTCTGCTGGCCGCGCACCACTTCGACCAAGGGCATCTTCTCGACAGGATTGAAGAAATGCAGCCCAACCACTCGCTCGGGATGCAGCAATCCAACTTGCAGCTCACTCACGGACAGCGAACTGGTGTTGGTGGCCAGCAAGCACTCCGGTGTGACTGTCTGCTCCAACTGCTGGAACAGCGCGCGCTTGGGAGCAACTTGCTCGACGATGGCTTCCACGACTGCTTCGCTGTGGCGTAGCGTCGTCAACTCCAGCGTGCTATCGAGACGATCCATCCATCCGCGTGGCACCGAGCGCGCGCTCGTCGGACGCGTGAGGCTCGCACGATAACTACTTAGCGCGCGATCGAGCGCCTCTTGGCGCGTATCGTTCAGGCGCACTTGGACACCACGGCGGGCCGCAGTGCTGGCGATGCCTGCACCCATGACTCCCGCACCGACCACGCCCAGTCTGTACAGCGGAGCAGCTGGTAGGCCGTCGCTTTGCAAGCGCAGCTTCTTGGCGCGTTCGGTACCGCGGAAGAGGCGTAGCAGGTTCTTGGCTGTGGGGGAGACAGCGAGGTGAGCAGCGGCGTGCGCTTCGCGCTGTAGTGAGAGGCTGCGTGGTGTGGCAGCACCGGCTGGCACAATGCGCGCGATCTCCAGCGGTGCTGCATAGTGTCCGCCTGTGGCGCGCTGCACTTGGCGTTGCGCGTACAGGCTCAACGCCGTCGCTGCGAGGGGATTGCGATCGACCACGAAGCCTGCCCAGCCTCGACTCCGACGGCGCACGCTGTGTGCGCAACTCGCGATGTCGCGCGCGATGCGGTCCAGATCTTCGGGCGCGCACACGCGATCCACTAAGCCCAAGCGTAGCGCCTCTTTAGCTGAGTGCAGGCGGCCCTTGAGGATGATGTCCAGTGCGCTTGACGGGCCGATGCGGCGCGGGAGACGCGTCGCGCCGCCCCAAGCCGGCAGGATGCCCAGCTTGACCTCCGGCAAACCCAGCTTGGCGCTCGGGCTATCCGCTAGCACGATACACTCCATGGTGAGGCACAATTCGTACGCGCCACCGGCGCACGCACCGCCCACGGCTGCAACCATGAGTCCACGCTTACGGCGCAAGCGCAGGTCCTCGAAGCGGTTGTAGAGTGCTTGCCCGCGCTCGATGAAGTGGCGTGCCGTGGCTGCGTCCGTCAGCGCCTCCAGTGCATCCAAGTCCGCACCAGCGGCAAAGGTATGCGCATCGCGTCCACGCACCAACAGGCCCTGCCAATCGTCGCGTTGCTCAAGCACGCCGACTGCACGCTCTAGATCTTCCATCATCGCCAGATCGAGCACCGGCTGCGCGCGCGTAGGGGCTGCGAGTGTCACGATGGCTAGCTCGCCCTCGAAGACCAAGGTGGCATTCATGCGGCGTGCTCCAGCAGGAACGCGCCGCCTTGTCCACCGCCGATGCACAAGGTGGCCAAGGCATGCTGCGCTCCCCGTCGTTGTAGCTCGTGTGCGGCCGTCAGCAGCAAACGCGCACCCGTGCAGCCCACGGGATGACCTAGGGCGATCGCTCCACCGTTAGCGTTGGTCTTGTTCCAATCGAGCGTGCCTAGGCGTTGACCGCCCCAGTTTTCAGCTGCGTAGAGATCACTATCGAAGGCCTTTTCGCAGGCCAACACCTGTGCTGCAAAGGCCTCATTCAGTTCGATGACCTCAAGGTCGTTCCAGGCGCGTCCTGTCGTGCGCAACAGACGCGCAGTCGCCACCACGGGGCCTAGCCCCATGCGTGCTGGATCGCAACCTGACCAAGCACGCCCTACCAATCGCGCCAGCGGCTGCAAGCCTGCGGCGCGCGCGGTGGACTCGCGGCACACCAGCAAGGCGCAAGCTCCATCGGTGATCCCGCAGCTGTTCCCTACCGTCACCCGACCGTCCGGCTTCTCAAAATAAGGCGGCAACTTTGCTAAGGCGTCTAGCGACTGGTTCTCTCGCACCGAGTCATCGTGCAGCACGGCGCCTGCATCTGCCGCCGCGCCGCTGGGCAAGTGGGGCACGATCTCTGCGGCCAAGCGGCCACTTGCTCGGGCACTGGCAGCGCGCAGATGACTGCGCAGCGCGTACGCATCCGCATCGGCCCGTGAGATGGACCACTCGCGTGCCAAAATCTCGGCAGTCTTGCCCATGATAAGGCCCGAGAGCGGGTCGGTCAGACCTTCAATCAACGCGACTTGCGGCACAAGCATCGCCGGTCGAAAGCCCATCATTGCGCGCGCTTTTGCCAGCGGAGACTTGGCGCGTGACAAGCGCTCCATGAGGTGGGTGAACTTTCCATTGAAGGTCAACGGATAGCGCGACATCACCTCCACGCCCACGCACGCCACCACACGGGCGCGGCCCGTCTCGACGGCCATAGCGGCGCAGTCCACCGCCTCCATGCCGCTGGCGCAGTTGCGTTGCACCGTGCGCGCCGGCGTGGCGTGGGGTAGCCCCGCGCGCACACTGATCACACGCGCCACATTCGCTTGGTCATGCGGGACTCCCACGCAACCTGCAATGACTTCGTCGACCTCGTTGGGCAGCCATGGTGAGCGTGCTAACACCTCGCGTAGCACCGCAGCCCCTAAGTGCGCCGCGTCTTCGCGTGCATAGGCACCGCCGGCGCGTGCCAGTGGCGTGCGCACGCCGGTTGCCAGCACGATGGCGTCTTGGCTCATGCCTTTGGCCTCAGATCCAGGATGCGCTTCTCTTTCAGCTCCGTTTCCATCCCGAGGAACTCCAACATCTGCGCGTTGGTGTGGACCTCGATGGCATTGGGGGACACTTCGAGCGTGTCATGCAGTTCGCGGCGGATGTGCTCGCGCGCGGCCGTGGGTTCGACGCCCGCGCGCAGCGAGACGCGCACGGTGAACAGATCCAGTTCCAGCGGGTCATCGTGCAGTTTGGAGATGGCCACTTGCCATTCCAGCACGTCAGGTAAACCTGACAGCAGCGTGCCCATTGCCGATAGGTCCACCAAAGTGCCACGGATCTTGGTCAGGTTGAGCGCACGCTGATCGGAGACACGCCGCAAATCCGAATGAATGCGCGGCACCGTGCGCCCACACCAAGGGCAGGGTTCCGTGTGCAGGCCACCGACAGCTACATCGCCGGTGCGGTACCGCAGTACCGTCGTTCCGCGCCCATCGAGCGGGGTGTAAACCAGCTCGCCTTTCTCGCCATCGCGGACAGGCTCGCCGCTGACAGGATCCACGACTTCAAACACGCACAGATCCGGGTAGGTGTGATAGCCGCTGGATTCATCGTGAGCTGTGGGGCATTCCGAATACGCCATGCGCGCCTCGGTGAAACCATAGGTCCCCGAGACCACAGCCTGCGGGCTGCCCATCTCGGCCAGCGTTTCCGCGATCTTCTTCTTGAGGCCTGCGGGAACCTTCTCCGCGCCTAGGATCACGCGCTCCACCTTGGTGAAGCGTTTGCCCTCGTCTTGGGCCTGACGCAATAGGTGATAGAGGAACCCCGGTGTACCAATCAGCACCGCGGGTTGCATGCGATCGATGAGCCGGATGTTGCCACTGGTGCCCATCACCTTGCCGCCGCCTGTGGATAGCACGAAGCGGCCTGTTTCGAAACCTGCGAAGGTTGCTTGCCAGAAAGCCAAGTGCGGGGCGAAGGGGAACACATTGACGATGCGCGCTTGCGGATCGTGGATCGCATGCACATCCAGCATACGCCCGCCTACCTTGAGCAAGGCCTCCAGATCATGCGGTGTGTAGGCAAAGGCGACTGGCTCCGAACTGCGTCCTGTCGTGAAGGTCACAAAGTTCGGCGTGTACTCGCGACGCAGGTCATCCTTACTTGCCGCGTTCAAGAGACCGAGCTTCTTGTGCCAAGGCCAGTGCTTGCGCACCAGTTCGGGGCTGGGCGCTAACACAAAGTCGCGTCGGCGTGCTTCGTCGCCGGCCGATGTCAAAAGATCTTGCTTGGTCGTAAAGGGCAAACGCCGTAGGTCGTCGACGCTGCGAATCGAGCGCGGATCAATGCGCTGCTCATCCATGATGCGCCGGTAGTGCGCGCTAAAGGGATACACGCGCTCTTGGATCAGCTTGCGCACCAAAGCATCTTGACGCTCGCGCAAGGTCTTCCACGGTGTACGGGCCAACTTGGCCCATTCCTCGGCGCGGCGACGCGTACTCCAACCACTTGCCTGCGCCATAGGGATGAAGATCGGCACGATCATGGGTGAAGCCTGAGGCACAAGGCAGCACGACTCAAGCAGTACTTGATGCTAGACTCCGGTTCGGCACTCTGCCGCCGTACCGCTTGGCTGCCCCTTCTGCTCGTCTGTGTCGCCTGCGTGGCAATCGTGTGTCGGTCACCGCACATGTGCCTACCACCGAGTGGGAAGAGCGTTTCGTGCGCTTTGGTGGGGCGGCAGCCGGCCGCGTCCTCGCGACGCGCTGTCCACCTGAGGCCGTCATTCTCGCCGTGGGCGATGCCGTGCGTCGTGGTCTCCCAGGTGCCGAACGCACCAGCTTTCTATGGCGCGATTCTGAGACTGGCCGTGGGCAACAAGCGCAAGGCGGTGGCGGTTTCGCACGGCGTTTCGCCCGCCACCATACAGCCTTGGCTATCGAAGGTCGCCTAGATCGGCCCTCGGTGTTGATCATGGATGAAGGTGTGGAAGCGCGCTTCGTTCCTCCGGAGTTCTTGCGGTGGGAGGTTCCGCAGCGCGCTGCATGGTTGCGCGCCGAGTGTGGTGGTGAGGGCTGGACATCAGGTCCTGCGGCGCAAGCAGGCTTGAGCTTTGCGACGCTGGCCTCCCTGCAGGAACCGCGCAGTTCCGTAGGACGCGGGGGCTTGGCTACCGCGCTCCAAGCTCGGAATGTGGTGGCCTTGATCTCCCGAGCGGCGCCCATCGTTCCGCAGCTCGACGCACGCTTCGAACAGTACTTGCAAGCGCTCTTGCGCTCACCGCATCTAGCTGCGCGGGCGATGGGAGGCACCTTGGAAGCTGTGAGTGCAGCGGCCGCTCGCGGTGAGGTCGCTTATCCTGAGGCCCAGCAGCTGTACGGTTTAGTTGACAGTGCCCGACAGGCGCGCCATGGCTGCAGTGGTTGCCCCACGCCCTGCGGGCTGGTCTTTGATCGACCGCATGCACGACAAGGTGGCCGTTTCGGTGCTGTGCACACCTTGGTAGAGCGTGTGGGTCTAGCCTCACCTGAGGATGCTTTGGATGTCTTGTTGGTGTGCGATGAGCTCGGTGTAGACGCCAAAGAAGCTGCGTTGCGCTTGAGTCTGCTGCAGTCCGAGGCACCCGACCAAGGCCGAGCCGCTTGGGCGAAGGAGTGCTTGCGCGCATGGTGTGCCGGCACAACGCCTGTTCCAGCGCCGATCGCCCACATGGAGCAGCAACTCGCGGGCAGTTCCCTTGCCACGCAGTTGGCGCTGCATGTGTCCTCGCGTGGCTCCGATCCCATGCGCGTGCAACCGTTTTTGGCGGACTTGGCTTCGCGCACGCGCACAGCCGAGCTGCTGGCTCCGTTGCAGCTGCCGGTGGGGGCTGATGACCCACACGATCCACGCGGCAAGGGCCGCATTGTGTGGTGGTGTGAGAATGTGGCCCTTGCGCTGGATGCTACTGGTGCGTGCGCCTTCTCGGCCGCAGGCCTGTTGGCGGATGGCGTGCTCGATCTCGCTGCTCTCGCGCGCTTGGTCGTTCCTGAGGACGCACTCGAAGTCCACGCCGCAGAGGCGGATGCCGGTCTGCGCTTCTTAGGCACGGGTGTGGCCTTGGCAGCCTTGGCGCGCATGGTCGGTCCGCGTGTCTCTAGCGCGTCGACGACGGCTGCGCTCACGGCTCTGCAGCAGCCCGGCATGTTGGATGAGTACCAGCGCTTGCGCGGCGAAAGCTTGGCATGGCTGGATCCTGAATGGGCCCTGCGCTCCGCGTGGAAGCGTCAAATGGATCATGACCTAGATGCAGGCTTGGCGCCTTCCACTTCGGACGCGGTACCAGCGCGCTCATCACCCACCACAGCGAGGACCACTGTGCAGGTGGAGGTGCGCACACTCGCCCCAGCATTGGTGCGTTTGGATGGCACGCACTGGCCCCTCAACGAGGGCGACACTCTCGCCGACTTGCACCAGCGCTGGGCCGCGGAGGATCCTGAACTGGCGCGTCTGTTGGCGGCCACCACAGTGTGGAGCGGAGGTCGTCGCCTTGCGCCCGATGCGCCTGTGTCCGCAGGCATGGTGCTTGATCTCGTGCTGGCTCTGGCGGGCGGGTAGCCTGTAGCGCTCGAGATGGATCGCATCCTCATCATCAAGACGGCAGCACTCGGCGATGTGCTGCGCACCACATCCATCCTGCCCGGCCTGCATGCAGCGCATGTGCCGGTGCGCATCGAATGGGTTGCCGCGCGCGGAGCTGTCGACCTTGTGCGCACGCATCCGTTGGTGCAGCGCGTGCATGGTGTTGATGTAGCTGATGCCCAGCAAGTGGCCGCGCTGCAGCAGTTGCTGCAACAGGAGCCGTGGACACGCATCGTGTCCTTGGATGATGAGGAGCCGCTTTGTCGCCTCGCCGCAGCGCTGTGTACAGCGCGCTTGACAGGGGCAACGCTCGTGAACGGCGCGCGCGGCTATACCGACGACGCGGCCGAGTGGTTCGATATGGGCCTCTTGTCACGACTTGGCAAGCAGCGCGCCGACGAGCTGAAGGTGCTCAACACGCGCAGCCAACCGGCGATCTACGCCACGATGCTGGGCGTGGCCATGGGGCGTCCGCGCTTGGATTTGCCCGCTGCGGAGCTGGCCTGGGCGCAGGATTGGGCCTCCGCGCGTGGCTTGACGGACGGTCGTCCGCTCATTGGCCTCAATACCGGAGCCGGCGGCCGCTGGCACGGCAAGATGCTCACTCCCGAACGCACGGTCGAGGCCTGCGTGGCCTTGCAGGCGCGCACGCAACTGCCGCTGCGTTTCTTGGTGCTCGGCGGTGCAGCCGAGGCCGAGCGCAACCGTGCGATTCATGCGGGGCTCTTGTCCAAAGGACTTGACAGTGTCGATGCAGGGGTCGACCACAGCCTCTTGCGCTTTGCAGCCTTGGTCGACCGCTGTCAGTTGCTGCTGGTCTCGGACAGTCTGGCTCTGCACATGGCGATCGCACGCGGCGTCCCCAATGTGAGCTTCTACGCGCCGACCTCTGCGGCTGAGATCGAGACCTACGGCTCGGGCCTCAAGGTGGCCTCGACCGCCGCGGACTACTGCAGCTATCGCCCGGAAGCGTCCAACAGGACCATCACAACTGAGCGTTTAGTGGATGCGATGGCCGAAATGCTGGTCAGCTCTCGCGTGGCTAATTTGCCGTAAGTCTATTTCTGTCAGTGGGTTAGGGTCTTTGGCGCCGTTGGGCCGGTGCTGGCCAAGGTAGATGGTCAGGAACTGTTTTCTCGGGAACCCCACTTCCGCCCGTCTCGTCGGAAGAAAGCTCCCACCCAGCGGACGGAACGAGCGATTTTGGCTGTCTTCGGTCAGCCAGCACCTGCCCACCCTCCCGACTCTGGGGTAGCCTTCGAAGAAGTGGGGCTGCGGCTCACGTCGCTTCCCGCCCTCTCAACCCTCCTCCGGACTCACTCGCGGCCACGCCCGGCCAGGCGTACCGCAACCCTTCCTATGACGAACCAGTTCCGCACCAACGCGCTGCTCCTAGGCATCGCCGCTGTGGCAGTCAGCTCCGCCGCCCAGGCTCAGCAGATGCCGCGCAACACGACGGACATCCCGACCTCGACGGGCTACACCGAGAACGTCGACTTTGGCGATGTGGATCTCGACGGCGACTGGGACGCGGTGTTCGCCGATGGTGGCGACGCCGGCAACGACCAGAGCAAGATCTGGATCAACCAAGGTTTCGCCCAAGGCGGCACCGTGGGCATTTTCGTCAACCGCACCGCGCAGCAGTTCCCGGTGATGCAGACCGATGGTCGCGACATCGAGTTCGTCGACTTTGACAACGATGCCGACCTCGACATCTACCTGTCGAACACCTCGCAGATCAGCCAGCAGGGCAACAAGTGGTGGACCAACATGGGCGGCGCTCAAGCGGGCACTGCCGGTTACTACCAAGACCAAACGGTGGCCCGTTGGGTGGGTCTCGGTGGCGCAGGCTCTTCGATCGCGCCCACGCAGGTGCTGGTCAGCGGCGGCTACATCGACTTCAGCTGCGACTGCGACTTTGGTGACCTGGACAACGACGGCGACCTTGACCTCGTGCACTCGAGCTACGGCGGCGCCTTCGGTGGCCAGTTGCCGACGCGCCTCTTCCTGAACGACGGCGCCGGTAACTTCAGCGAGTTCAACCCGAGCAACTTCCAGTTGCTGGGCCAGACGATCGCCGTGGGTAACCCGGCCATCTGGGC
>Ga0079301_1000789_pt1 | contig 15217 bp, 9 predicted proteins | sample Wag4_2014_7_11_3_FD_74797 | JGI IMG/M metagenome (GOLD analysis project Ga0079301, IMG submission 74797) | Fresh water mixed with fracking chemicals microbial communities from Ohio, USA - Utica-2 Time Series FC 2014_7_11 | ecosystem: Engineered > Industrial production > Chemical products > Input... | reverse complement strand
GGAGTTCACCTTCGATGCCACCAAGGTCGATGCGGTGGTGCAGTCCCACGCGCATGTTGATCACTCTGGCAAGTTGCCATTGCTGGTGCGGCGCGGCTTTGACGGCCGCATTCATGCCACACGGCCCACGCGCCATCTCTGTGATGCGCTGCTTCGTGACACTGCCAAGATTCTGGCGGCGGATGCGCGCTTCTTGAATGAACAACGCCGACGTGCCGAACAAGCCAAGCACGACGAGCGTTCCGAGCGGCATGAAGTGCGCGCACATCTGCGCGCCAAGACGCGCGGCACCAAACGCCCTGCCCATGGCCCGCGACGAGAGCGGGATGGCCTCGATGATGACTTCGATTGGAGCGAGTACGCCCAGCTGGATCTGCCGCCGGAAGAAGTCTTGCCGCTCTACATGGAAGAGGATGTAGAGGAGGCCCTGCGCCGTTTTGTTGATCAGCCGTACGACACGTGGTTTGAGCCAGTGCCCGGTATGCGCTTCCGCTTTCACGATGCCGGCCACATCCTTGGATCGGCGTGGGTGGAAGCACGCATCGAAGACGGTGCGCGCACGCACCGCCTCGTCTTCACCGGCGACTATGGCCGCAAAGGCGCGCCCATCCTGCGCGATCCCGAGCCTTTGACCGAAGCGGACATCTACATCAGCGAAAGCACCTACGGCGATCGCTTGCATGAGCCGTTTGACGACATGGAAGAGCAGCTGGCCCAGGCTGTGGCGCGTCTCCATGCGCGCGGTCGCGGCAAGTTGATCATCCCCGCCTTCGCGGTTGGTCGCACGCAACACCTCTTGTACGCCTTCTCCAAGCTCGTGCATGACGGGCGCATGCAGCCCATCGACATCATCGTCGATTCGCCGCTCGCCACGCGCGCCACGCGCATCGTCATGGACCATCCGGAGTGCTTCGATGCCGAGGCGTTGGAGCAGTGGCGGCTCTACCAGACGAGTGATCGCTTCAGCGGGCGTGTGCGCTTCACCGAGTCCGCGGAAGAGAGCAAGGCCTTGAACAAGGATCCGCGTCCGGTCGTCGTCATCTCAGCCTCGGGCATGATGGAGTCGGGACGCGTGCTGCATCACCTGCTGTGGAATCTGGAGAAGCCCGAGACCGAGCTCCTCATCGTCGGCTTCCAGGCACGAGGCACATTGGGACGCAAGCTGGTCGATGGAGCCAAGCGTGTGCGCATCTTGGGACGCGAGGTCGAAGTCGCCGCGCGCGTGACCACCATGCTGGGCTTCTCGGCTCACGCTGACCGTCAAGGCCTGTTGGATGCGCTGCTTCCGCATGCGGCCCATGCGCAGACCCTGTTCCTCGTGCACGGAGAGGATGAAGAGCGCGGCTCGCTTGCGCAGGCCTGCGAGGCTGGCGGCTTCCGCCATGTGGTCACGCCCGAAGATGCGTCCCCTTTCCGCGTATAGAGCTTGAGATTCCGGAGCGCGGCTCTGTCCGCGCCTCCTCGCGAGCGGTACAAGATGGTGAGCGCAACGCGCCCCACAGACCTCCATGACCGGCCAACTGGACGACTCCACGATCTACGAAGCGCGTGTCGCACTCGACGACCTGCGCGATGCGTGGTCGTTGCTCGATCCGGAAGAGCGCGCCGAGGCCTTCCGCAGCTTGAAGGCCGCTGAGGCGGAAGAGTTCTTCGAGAGCCTGTCAGCGCTGGACCAAGCGCAGATCGTGTTAGGTTTACCTGACATCGAACGCAAGCTGTGGGTGCGCTCGATGGCGCCTGACGACTTGGCGGACGTGGTGCAGGCGTTGCCTGACGAAGGTCGGACTTCGGTGCTGGGGTTGCTGGACGAGCCCACGCGCAAGGAGCTTGTCGCGCTGCTCGCCTACGAAGAGGACGAAGCCGGCGGTTTGATGAACACTCGCTACGGGCGCCTGCGCCCGGAGATGAGCGTTGACGAGGCCATCACCTACCTGCGCAAGCAGACACCCGAGCGCGTGGAGAGCATCTACTACGCGTATGTGCTGGACCAACAGTCGCAGCTCCTCGGTGTGGTGTCCTTCCGCCAGCTCATCATGGCCAAGGGGTCAGCCAAAGTAGCCGAGGTCATGACGATGGACCTGGTGACCGTGCCGGACGAGATGGATCAAGAGGCCGTGTCGCGTTTGTTCGCGCAACACAGCTACTTGTCGCTGCCGGTAGTCGATGCCCAAGGACGCATGAAGGGTGTGGTCACGGCCGATGACATCGTTGATGTCGTGCGCGAGGAAGCGACCGAGGACATTCAAAAGATCGGTGGTTCAGCGGCTTTGGAAGCACCCTATCTCGAGGTGCGTTTCCTCGACATGATCAAGGCTCGAGCGGTGTGGCTCGTGGTGTTGTTCCTAGGCTCGATGTTGACGATCAGCGCCATTCGCACCTTTGAAGGCCAATTGGCGAAAGCTTCGGTGCTGACAGCCTTCATCGCCATGATCATCAGTTCAGGCGGCAACTGCGGCAGCCAAGCATCCACCTTGGTCATCCGCGCCATGGCACTGGGCGAGCTCAAGATGCGCGATTGGTGGCGCGTCTTTGTGCGCGAAGCCAGCGCAGGACTGGTGCTGGGTGGCATCCTTGCAGGACTAGGACTGCTGCGCGTCGTGATCTGGCACCACTCCTTCGCAGACAGCAGCGGCCAACCGTTCTACGGCGATCACTACCTCTTGATTGGCCTAACCGTCGCGGGCTCAGTCATCGGCGTCGCTTTGTGGGGCACCTTGGTTGGTGCACTGTTGCCGTTCTTGCTGAAGCGCGTGGGCCTTGACCCCGCGAGCGCCTCGGCTCCGCTCGTTGCCACCTTGTCGGATGTGACCGGCATCCTGATCTTCTTCAGCGTGGCGAGTACGGTGCTTTCGGGCACCTTGTTGTAAGCACTAGCGTCCGGTCAACGCGCGCAACGCTGCCGTAACCGCAGCGCTGTCGACCACAGTCGTATCGCGACGCGGATGCTCGGATCCGGACGCATCGACCGGCAAACGCCACACGCAGAAGCCTGCGTAGCGCGTGTCAGCATCCAGCGTGCGCGCGTAGCGTTCAAAGTCACGCCACTGCAACTCTTGCCAGCCTGGAGCTCCTCGCTCAAAGCCCACGCGGGCCAACCACAGGGGCTTGCCCACCTTGGCGGCCGCCTCCAAAGCAGCGCTGACTTGCCAACGCGTGTCGCTTTGGATGTAGGCGCGCGCATCGGGGTCGCGTCCCACCGGCAGCGTGTCCATGTCGGGGAACACCGAGTAGCCCACGCGGTCAAGCTCGGACCAGAAGGAGGCTTGCTCTACCTCCAGTGGATTCGCAGCTGTGTAGGTCAGCAGGCCATCAAAGGCTGCGCGCGCCCGACCGATGACGCGCTTCCAACCTGCGCTGCGCCAGTCGTAGTCCTGCGGACCTTCGTTGCGAATGACCACTTGCGGAGTCGCGTTGCCGATCGACAACGAATCTGCTCCACCAAGTTGCGCGAGCAGGGCTGCATGCTCGACCAAATCTGCCCAACGATCGAACAGACGCGCACGCACCTCCGCATCCCCCGCGACTGTCGCGCCCATGGCCGGTCCCGAAGGCGACCACTGCAAGGTCAGATCCAGATGCACCGCCATACCGCGCGCACGCGCGGCGCGCACAGCAGCCCATACGGGAAGATCGCCTTCAGCGAAGCCGAGCTCTAGGTCCGCACTGACACCACCCGTTGGAGGTGCCTCGGGACGAGCCACCAACACCAGCGGTAGAGAGAGCCCGGACACGCCGCGTGCACGCAACTCATCCAAGCGCGCCAGCCAGCGGTCGGAAGCTGGCCCCAGCTCAGGCACGCGCAACTCGTGCGCAAGACTGACCGTGAAGCGCAACAAGGTCGCTTGATCGCCACGCCGTACCCCAGCGGCAGCGGCGAAGGCCGCTACGCGCTGCGCTGACTGGTCACGCAGCGCCGCGTGAAAAGCGCGCGTTTCCTCGGCTGTGATGACCGGTGTCAGTTCGGCGCGCCACAGACGCACCACGGCAAAGTCACCGTGCTGTGCCCGCAAGCGCCGCACCAAGAGCGCGCGCAGCGGCACCACCACATGACGCGACCAATGCACCGTGGCCTCGGGACTCAAAAGCTCGGCGATCGTCGGCAGCTCGCCACGCAGCGTGAGTCGCGCGCACCACTCCTCCAGCGGCACACCAAACCAAGCGTTGGCCGCATCCGTGGCGACGGCATCTTCCAGCCACGGCGCACTGGTGCGCCCGAGGATGGCACGCAAGGCAGCGCGTGCCACACCAGCACCTCCATCGTCAACCGTACCTGACAGGTAGACCAGCGCATGCGGCATGGCCGGAGCGACATACGTTTGCGCAGCGCGCTCACCATGCCAAGCCAAGTCCTCGGCCGCCGAGGTCAAGTCTACGGAGACCTCCGGCACCTCACTCACGCCACACCACGCGCTGACCGTGCGCCGCGCGGTTGCACAGCGCAAAGTTGACTGCTCCACGGCACCGGCCGGGAAAGTACCCGCCAGACGCACCACAGCCAGACCTCCCGTGGGAGCTTGCGGCACAAGTTTGGTCACACCTTCATAGCGGCGCACGGCTTCACGCCGCAGACGCGAGGGATCGGCTTGTCCATTCGATTTGACAGGCGCCTCGATCGCCACTCCATCGCGGCGCAGGATGCGCAGCCACGGCCGAGTGGCAGGTACCAGCTCTGCCGCCCAGCGCGCCTCCAGCTCGGGATCGTTGCCATGCACGAAGGCCAGCAAGCGTGCGGGATCGCGCGGGTCAGGCACTGTGGCGACCAGCACATCCTCCTTCCATCCGTACACACGCCCTTCCCAACGGAACTCCGGGCCCTCGACGCCCAAGCCCGTCTCGAAACCGAGACGAGTCAGCAATTCAGCCTCTACCTCAGGCGTTACCTGCGCCACCGCCGACGCGGTCAATAGCTGCGCCAGCACCCATACGCGTGTCCAAGTAGGTCCCACGCCTCTATGTCTACAGCAGCACACCGCCTTGACGCTACGATGCAGTGGCGATGATGCCTATCCCTGTGTGGCTCGCGTGCCTCGTGGTCGCCTTCGTGTGCGTCCCGCTCGTCTACGGGCTGAGCTGGGGGCCTGGGCATCATCTCGAGTACGCCGAGCGCGTCCGCAGGCGGCGCAAAGAATGGCTGCCGCGCTCGACGGCCAAGCTCTTGGACGAGGAACGCGACGCCTTCGAGTACGGCTCGATCGCCGCGGACATCATCAACTTCAAAGGCTACGGCGGTGCCTACAGTCACTGCCACCGCTGGTCGATTGTGGCCGAGATGCGCGAACTGGCGCGCACGCCGCGTGAAGAGAGCTTCGTTTGCGGGTATCTGGCGCATCTGGCCGCCGACACCATCGCGCACAACCACTTTGTGCCCTACCACCTTGCCCGCTATGCCCGCACGCAAGGGCTCGGGCACCTCTACTGGGAGATGAATGCCGACCGGCACATTCCTGCCGAACGCTGGGCAACGATCACGCGTCTCAAAGACAACGCCGCTTTGGTCGAACTAGATGAGCTCGTCAATCGCACCGTCCCGAAGAAGGCGCTTTCTATGACGACCAACAAGTTGATCTTTGATCATGTCTTGCTGGTCTCCGAACGCGATCGCTGGCGCAAGGGCATGGAGAGCCTGCACCCCATCGGCAATGTGCGCCTCCAAAAAGGGTTCCTTGGCCTGTTCCAGCGCGCTGCGGTTGAGCGCGTGCGTTTGGCGCTGCAAAAGGACGGCCTAGAAGCGATCTCTGTGGTCGATGCGAACGGCAAAGAGGCCCAAAAGCGGGCCATGAAGGCGCGTCAAGGACTCTTGGCACGCCTCATGCCCTCTTCAATGCGCGCGGAAGAATCGGAGGCGCTGGCGCTTCCCTTCCTCTCGGGTATGGAATCGCCCCCTCCTCGTCCTTGATAGAGCTCGTCCTTAATCGAAGCGGAACCAACGCACGATCTTGTCCGCCTGATCGCCGTCGTTGTTGAGGTCGACGCCAGCCATGGCCTCATCGGTCAAAAACATGGCCACGGACGGCCCATTCGGTGAACCGCCGTAGTTGGCTGCCGACGCACCCGCAACAGCCGAACCGGTGCCTAGGCCAAGGCTCGAACCCAGTGACAAGTTGGTTTGACGCACCACCACATCGGTCTGGTCGCCGTCGCCGTTCCAGTCAAAGGAATCGGCGGCCTCGTCGACGCGGTAGAAGCCTGATCCACGAGCCGTGGTGATGCCGGCATCGGTTGCACGCACGGCAATCGCGACCCCCGGAAAGATCAGTGACCCATCACTGAAGTAGGCAAAGGTAGGGATAGAGTCCAAGCGATCCCCAGCACTGCCCTCTTGTTCGGGCAGGTCGTTGATCACATCACCGGCCACAGCCTCGGTCAGCGCCACGCACAAGCGCTCGGCGCCCGGCGAAAGCGCCATCCAACTAGTCCCGACCTCTGCGCTGCCCCCTGCGCCGTGCAGGAAAGTGAAAGCCCCGCCCGTAGGCGTGGGGTCCAACCAAGCAATCAGCGCATCGTTGTCACTGCCGTTGCCATCGATGTCGGGCTCGCCATCCGAGGCTTCGTCGTACGCGATCACCAGCCGACCATCGAAGGCCACGATGCCCTGCGTGCCACCCGGCACAGCGCGTACCGGATGCATGTTGGCCTCTGTGCTGTGCGGATCCATGGCAGTCGCAGGCGCCACAATCTGCGCCCAACGCGCAATCGTGTCGGTCGCATCGGCGTCGGCATTCAGGTCGCAACCTCCATGCGCTGCTTCGTCGCAATCGGTGGCCACATAGCCATCCACCAGCACCACAACCGCATCACCCGGCAAGCCCGTGTTGCGGGCTGCTTCACCGCTGTCGACGAAGCTAGACCAACGAAGGTAGTGCACCACTGCATCCAAGGTGTCCGCATCGGTGGTCGTAGCGCACTGGTCTTCCTGCCAAGCGCTGCCAAGGCCAGCAGCACTGGACACATTGAAGTTGGTGGCGCCTTGATCCGCTTCGGAAACGAGGAAAGCCACTTCTAGAATGCCCGCGGTGTCCGCGCGGACCGCCACCGGAGCAGTGGCCGAGGGCATGGCGCACAAGCTGTTGCGCAGGAGCGGCGTGTCCTCACCTGCATCGACCAGCGCCAGGACGCTTGCGTCCAGCACATCCAAGTCGTTGTTCAAGTCCTGCGCTTCACTGACTTCGCTCAGGCTGACAAGCACGCACCCGGACTTCGCGCCCGCCAAGATCGGTTGGTTAGCTGACGGCAGATTCGGGGCAAGTCCCACCGCGACGGCCGCCTTCGGGCTCAGCTCTTCGATGTAATGCAAACCGGACACCGTCAACGGAGCCGTGGCCGCGCCGACAAACCACAAGCGACCGGCGGACACCACAGGATCACCACTACCGGAGGGCAGCGTGCCAATGTCGGTCGCCACGCGCGGCAGACCATCCCAGCGCACCAGCACAGAGTCGAGCTCGTCACCGTCCTTGTTCCAATCCACGCCATCTGCGGCTTCCACCGCCACGAGGTACGGCTCGTCACCCAGCAGCGCGACCGCGCGCGCTGCGATGCCGGTCGACTTTTCCACGCGCGTGCGCGCATCGACAAACACAGCGACATCGTCCAAGGTGTCGCCATCGTTGTTCAGATCCTGAGCGCCACTGGTAGCCTCGTTGGCCAAGTACGCGAACTGATACCCGTCGGCAGCAAACGGCGTAGTCGCCCCAGCAGCAAAGTCGGACGTGCGCACAACGAAGGCCTCCGATGAGTCATCCCCTCCACCGCCACAGGCAACGAACAGCGTGGCAAAGAGGGCGGCGGTCGAGGTGGCGCGGAGGAAGCTCGGGTGGCGATGCATAGCTCGCGCAGGATACGGGATCGGCACCATGTCTGACCATCCTTCACGACTAGTGGAACCTACGGCGGGAACTTGTTGGGATGCTCGGCGTGCAAGTCCTGCTCGTGTCCGCCCCCCACCGGGACACTTTTGGCTACTCCATGCCGCCGCCGGGCCTTTTGAGGCTGGGTGGAGCGCTGGAGCGCGCCGGCTTGCCCGTTGCACTCGTCGACGGAGCGTTTGAGGTAGCGCGCGGTGCTTGGAGCGAGACCGAGATGGTCGCAGACGCCGTCGCAGCATTGCGCGCACACGCGGCTCGAACGCCCGTGCTGGCGATTGGCCTATCAACCATGGGAGCGACCCTGCCTGCTGCGTTGGCCATCGCCAGCGGCCTCCGTCAAGCAGGTTTGACAAGCCCGATCTGGCTGGGCGGGCCGGGTGTAGGAGGCATCGAAGCGGAACTGTTACGCCGTGTGGCGGCGATCGATGTGATCGTGCGCGGGGAGGCAGAAGAGACCATCCTCGAACTGACACGAGCCACGCAAGCTGGACGCAGTCTCAGCGGCATCGCGGGCTGTTTTTGGCGTGACGATGGCGGTGAGGTGCACGCCGAAGCAGCGCGCAAGCCGCTGGAGGACCTGTCGCGTTTGCCTGACATGGCGTGGCACCTCGTGGCCCCCATCCAACGCTACAAGGACATCACGGGCGAAGTGGAAGGACTCGTGCCCATCGACTCCGGCCGAGGCTGCGTGTACGACTGCAGCTTCTGTTCCATCGGACGCTGGTGGGGCCGTCGCTCGCGGCCTCTACCGGCCCAGCAGCTCGCCGACGAAGTCTGTGGCATCTTGCGCATGCCGGGCGCAAAAACGGCCTACCTGTGTCACGATCTCTTCGCTGCTCATAGGCCGCATGCGGTTGCATTTTGCACCGAGATGATCGCTCGTGGCGCACCTCTCGCTTGGGAAGCGCGCTGCCGTGCGGATCACCTCGATCTGGAACTGCTGCACCTGATGAAGCGCGCCGGTTGCTGGCGCGTGCTGCTGGGCATCGAGTCGGGTGATGCGAGTGTGCGCATGCGCGCGAACAAGGCGATGAAGCCCGAGGTCGACCTGCTGCGCGTCGTAAAGGACTGTGCTACCGCGGGCATCGTGCCCATTCTCTCCATCTTGCTCGGACTGCCTGGTGAAGGAGAGCCCGAGTTGGAGCGCACACTGCAACTCGCCGCCGATGCCAGCCTGCTGGCGGGTGTCAATCTCTCCTTACACCTGCCTAATCCCCAACCAGGTTGTGCGCTCGGCGACGAGTATGGCACGCAAGCCGTGCGCATCGCAGGCATCCAGCCGGATATGGCCTTTGGCGCGGGCGAAACAGCTGCGGAGCGCGAGTGGATCGACGCGCATCCCGACCTCTTCACCACCTTCGCGCTGTTGCCCAAACCGGAAGTGGAACTGCGTGAACTGCACGCGCTCGCGACGACGCTGCCCGAACTTGCCATGCGCTTCCCGCGCACCTTGGCCGTGGTCGCGCGTCAGCATGGGGGTGTGTTGCCCGCTTGGCGCGCTTGGCGGGCACATGGACGCAGTTGGGAAGCCTATGTACGGCACTTGCAGGACACACTCTTGGATGAGTGCCTGGCCTTGGAACATGCACAACTGCGCTGTGTAGCTGGTGCCCCGCAGGCGTCCACGGTGCGCTCCCGCGCCACTTTGGTGTCCAGTCGTTTGGACTTGCCGTCTCTGACACGGGCTTTGCTCGAGCGCACTCCTCTGCCCGACTTGGGCTCCTTGCGTACGATGGCGTTGGTCGCCCGCGGTCGCAGCGTCGAGACCATGGTCGTCTCGCCCGATGTCCGCCGCGTGCTGGCCCTCTTGGATGGCACGCGCTCCTATGCCCAACTGCAGGCCGACGCACCCGCACTGGCTCAAGCCGCTCAGGCACTAGCCTCGCGCGGATTGGTCACGCTCGGTGTACCCTCGCTAGACACTGCCCTATGAAGCCCTTCCCGATCCGCCTCGTGTACCCGCCTCAAGGTCACTTCACGCAGCCGTACTTGGCCTTGCCCTGCATCAAAGCGTGGCTGCAGGAACAAGGCTGGAGCGATGTAGGTCTGATCGATGCCAGCATCGAGGCGTACGATCGTTTCCTGACGCCAGAGTACTTGACGCGCGCCAAGCAGCTCGTCGAAGAGCGCTTGCCGCTAGCTAGCTTTGCCGAGCGTGAGGCGCTGTCGTTCGCGGACTTCGGAGCCTACCGCGCAGCGGCCGAGACCGCGGTGAGTGCCGATCATGTGATCGCCAGCATTGATGCAGCCAAGCAAGTCGTGCGCAGCGATGCGTTCTACGATGTTGATCGCTATGTGCCCGCGGTGCGCACCATCTACCAAGGCCTGCGCTTGGTTTCCGCGGCGCATTGGCCCAGCGAACTGACGCCGCACAACTTCACGATGCGCTACAGCAATGAGCGCTCGAGTGAGGTACTCGCAGCCACGCAGGACGAAGTCGAGAACCCGTTCCTCGAACACTTCCGCACCACACTGCTGCCGCGTCTGGTGGCCGATCAGGTTCGCGTGGTGGGTCTCTCCGTGATCTATGGCTCGCAGCTGGTGCCTGCGCTGACGCTGGGGCGCTTGATCAAGCAGGCCTTGCCTGATTGCCATGTCACCGCGGGCGGTGGGTTCCTGGCCTACATCGGCCGCAAGTTGATGCGTGCACCCGGTATCGATCAGTGCTTGGACAGCATCGTCTTCCACGAAGGCGAAGCACCTATGCATCTGCTGTGCACAGCCTTGCGCGACGGCGCCTCGCTCAACAGCGTAGGTTCGTTGACCTGGTTCCAACGCACGCGCACCAGCACGGGTGCAATCAGCGTCGAGACAGTGGAGAACCCGCCGCACCACCCCGTGCGGTTGGATGCAGCACCTGCGCCCGACTTCGACGGGCTGCCCTTCCAGCTGTACTTCTCTCCGCGACTGGTGTTGCCGTACGACATCAATCGCGGGTGCTACTACGGAGAGTGCACATTCTGCACCTTGCCGACCGTGATCGGGCCTGGCTATCGCACGCGGCGCGCAGCCACCATCGCCGACCATGTGGTGGCGCTGCGCGACAAGCATCGCACGACGCACTTCAACTTCATCACGGATTGCATGCCGCCGGGCATGATCCGTGATCTGCCGGATGAGCTCTTGGCACGCGAAGCAGGCATCACGTGGTGGAGCGATGCGCGTGTGGAGCCCAAGGCCTACACCTTGGAAGGAGCGCGCAAGCTGTATGCCGCCGGCTGCCGCAAGTTGCTCTTTGGCTTTGAGACAGCCACACCGCGCTTGCTCAAGCTGATGCAGAAGGGTCAGAGCCTCAAGTCCACGGTGGAAGTCGCTCGCAACTGCGCTGACGCGGGCATCAGCGTGACCTTCTACGCGATGGTCGGCTTCCCCACCGAAACGCGTGAAGAAGCACGCGCTACCTTGCAGTTCCTGCTGGATCACAAGGATGTGGTGCGCGAGGTGTCGCTGCAAACCTTCCACATCGACGAAGTCGCGCAGACCTATCACGAGCCGCAGTCGTTTGGCATCACCATCATTGATGATCCCAGCAAGGACATCGAGCTGTACCACGACTATGAAGCTTCGTCGGGCATGAGCCAGAAGGAAGCCGCAGAGATGTTCGAGGAGATGATGGCTGGCTTGCGTGCCAACCTGCCGATCTTCGCCGGCGACAACATCTTCTTCTTCATGCAGAAGAGCCACTACTTCCTGCATCTGGCCGCCGGCCTTTCGCCGCAGCAATTCGTCGAACGCGCGCGCGAGCGTGTCGAACGGCGCAGCGCCGCGCGCACGGAACTCACTTGGCGTGCAGGCCATGAGTTGCACGCGGTGCAGCTCACGCATCCGTACTCGGATGTAGTGCGCGGCATGGCGCGGCCTGAGGCGAGAGCCTTGCGTCCGGATTTCTTGACAGGGCGCTATGTAGAAGGCGCGATGGAGGCCGCGTTGCAAGCCATTGCACCCGTGACACGCGAGCCACGCGTGCTGTGGTGGTGCGGCGAAACAGCCGAGTTCCTTGAGACGCACACGGATGGGGCCCAGGCTTTGCGCGCGCTCCAACGCGCGGGGTCGCTGTCCGTACTGCTTGCGCGCGTGCCAGCTCACGACGAAAGTGCACGCACCGCTCTCGTAGGCTTCGCGCGCGAACTGGCCCGCGGCGGAGCTCTGGTGCCTCAAACACCGACACGCACCACCTGATCACGAGCTATCATCCGAGGTACGCATGGAACCGAAGCCCGATCGCAAACCCGAGACCAAGCCCTCACAAGCCGAGCCCAAGCCCCGCGCCGAGCGGGCCAAGGACGAGGCCGAAACCCCGCTCGACTTCGCCAAGCTCGACTTGCGCGTCGACACGGTGGACGAGCGCATTTCGCCCTCCGAAACCAATGTCTTTGACAAGTAGCTTCTTGGTGTGCGGCGCGTTGGCGCTGGGCACCGCGTGGGTCTGCACCGAAGGCCCGTTCGAGACTCTCACGACTCCTCAACCTGTAGACAGCGGCAGACCCGCGCTGCTTGAGGGCTGGGAGTCGGTCGCCTGCGCTGCTTGCCACGCCGACATCACGCGCGAATGGGCCTCGACCACGCACGCCTTGGCGTGGACCGACCCGCACTACCAAGAAGCGCTCAGCGACATGAAGCGGCCCGAGGCTTGTCACGGCTGCCACATCCCCCAGCCGCTCCATACCGCCAGCCCCGATGGCGTGCCGCCGCAAAAGCCCGCAGCGCGCAGCACCGACCTGCACCACGGCGTTTCCTGCGCGACCTGCCACGAAGGCCCAGGCGGGGTGATCCTCGGCCCGCGCGGCGGCGCCACCGACGCCCACGCCACCAAACAAGATCCCAGCTTTCTCGCCGAGGGCGCCGACCGCCTGTGCATCAGCTGCCACGCCACCTCCGTCGGCCCCGTGATCGGCATTGCCAAGGACTTCGTCGACACCAAGCAACGCGCCAAGGGCCTCTCCTGCGTCGGTTGCCACATGCAACCCCTCCAACGCCCCGTGGCCGCCGAGGCCGGCAAGCCCGCCTACCCCGCGCGCGCGACCCGCAGCCACGCCCTCCAATCGCCGCGCGACCCCAGCTTTCTGGCGCGCGCCTTGGCCATTCACTCTTCGCGCGACCCCGACGGCCGCCTGCGAGTGGCCTTGGTCAATCAGACCGGGCACCGCGTGCCGGGACTTGTGGGCCGTGAGTTGACTGTGACGGTGCGGGCGCTGGGGGCGAAGGATGAGGAATTGGCCCGCGAGGTGCTGGTGATTGATCGCAGTTCGGCGGTGCCGGCGGAGGGCAGTGAGGTGGTGGAGTTGGCGGCGCAAGCGGGAGCGACGCGGTTGGAGGTGGTGGTGGAGTATTTGGGGCCGGAGTTGGAGGAGGGGGTGGTGGTGAAGCGGGAGGTGCTAGCACTACAGTGATACTGGCCCTGACGGTTGTGCAGGACTTTTGAGCCTACCCAGCGTGAATTCCCTAATTGCAGTGACATTCAGCTATCCACAAGCGTCAAGGACTACTTAGGCCGCGCCTTGGAGGATTGGTTTAGACCAAGAAAACCCCTTAGCGGGCCCTGAGCCGCGTTCCTAACTCATGTAACGCACCGGCCGTCTCAACACTCAAGCGCGACTACCAAGTGGCAGTTTCGAAGAAACCCTCCGAGATTTTCCCGATTCGCTGGCCCAGTAGCCGTCGACCTGTCCGGCCGCGTCCCCAAGGCCGTTAGGCCGGTGAAAATCCTGCACAATCAGCGGGACCAGTATCGATGGGGAGCGTTAGCTTGTCCCCCGTGCTCCGCACCCTCCTCGCCCTCTGCCTCTGTCTCTCCGCTTCCTCGCCCCCCGACGCCGCCGCCGTAGCCCGTCTCGAAAGCGAGGTCCTCCGCCTCCGCACAATGCGCTTCGTCCTCGAAGAGAAGCGCATCGACCCCCTCCTCGAACGGATCGCCGATGCACGGCTCGAGGTCGAGCTCGATCCCAAGCTCGTCAAGCGTGCCGCGCTGCCGCTGTTGGACCTCGTGGGTGCCTACCTCACGGCCCAAGACACGCCGGGCCGCACCACCGCGGAGGAGAGGATTGTGGATGCGGCCCTGGAAGCACTGCGGCCCAAGCTGACGAGCGAGGTGGCGAAGTGGATGGCCAGCGAGGTGCTGGCGGTGCAAAGCGTGCCGATTGAGCGGCGTCGGGCGGTGGCGCGCTTGTTCCGCGACAGGCCGGCGCCGGTGGCCAAACTGGCGTTGGCCTTGTCGGCGCGCGATGCGGATACGGAGCTGGCGGTGCTGTCGCTGGCGGCGCTCGCTGGGTGGAACGATGACCTCGTGCACGCGACCTTTCTCGAGCAGTTGGAGGCCTTGCCGCTGGATGCGGCGGTCACCAACGATCGTCTAGTACGCTTGACACAGGTCGAGCGGCACTTCCAAGCGGTGCGCCTCACGACTGGATCGCGTGCAGCGGCGCGCTTGGCGGCCTTGGCTCGCGGGCACCTGCTGGCGGCGGATTGGCGCAATGCATCGCGGGCCATCGCGTGGAGCCATGCGCTGGACGACAAGGACAGCATCCCCTTCTTGCTCGCCGCCCTCGACGCTTGGACGGAACGCGGCGCGCGCGGGTTGCAGGCTTTGCGGGTACGGCACGAGTTGACGCGCGCCCTCGAGGCGCGCAGCGGGCAGGATCTCGGGCTGGAGCCCGCGCCGTGGAAAGCCTGGTGGCAAGCCGTGTCGGACGGTCTGCGGCCGGCCCCCACGCAGCGACCTGAAGGCACGCGCGCCGCCTTTTTCGGCGTCAAGCCGGACTCGGATCGCATCGTCTTTGTGCTCGATCGTTCGGGCAGCATGGGGGCCCAATTTGCCCCCGGCAGCGCCCGCCGCTGGGACGAGGCAACCAAGCAGCTGTACGCCTTCTTAGCGGCCTCGCCAGAGGCTCTTCGCTACAACGTTGTGGTCTTCCATGACTTTGCAGAGTCCTTCCGTGAGCACACGGCCGAACTGGCAACAAACAACCATAAGTCACTTGATGAGCTTAAGTTATGGCTCAGCATCCACAGCCCAGGCGGTGCGACTCTGCTGCGATCCGGGATTGAGAAGGGTCTGGGATTCGAATTGAGCAGTCCTAGGACACAACCAGCAGCAAAGATCGAATGCGACACACTCATCCTCTTATGTGATGGCGAGACCAGCGAGGGGGCGGCGTGGGTCCCGCGCTTCCTGGCGACGGATGCAGCCGAACTCCGCCTCGCCATCCACGGCGTGCAGGTCGGCGGCCTCAGCGACGGCGTACTCGAGGAACTCGCCAAAGGCACGCGCGGCGGCTTCGTCAAGGTCGGCTTGAGCAGCGAGAAGTGATGAACCGCCCAACGCTGCTTGGACACGCCTAGCTCCACCGTTACAC
>Ga0079301_1000788_pt1 | contig 15241 bp, 16 predicted proteins | sample Wag4_2014_7_11_3_FD_74797 | JGI IMG/M metagenome (GOLD analysis project Ga0079301, IMG submission 74797) | Fresh water mixed with fracking chemicals microbial communities from Ohio, USA - Utica-2 Time Series FC 2014_7_11 | ecosystem: Engineered > Industrial production > Chemical products > Input... | reverse complement strand
TGCACCCTGCGTCGCACCCTCTGCGGCGCAGAAGGTTGCGCTGAAGAAATCCGTGATGCTTGCTACGCGCTTTTCATAACAGGTCGAAAACTCCATCGCTTATTTCTTCGGCCGTTAAAGCTCCTTGGCTGGTCTGGGATGGCATGGAAAGATGATACTGGTCAATTCAAGCCTGAGGGAGAGGTCCTATGCGCTTGAGTTCATCAATCCTCAATCCCATCGCGGTTTTCAACGCTCATGAAGGTCGCGGTCAGGAAGGCAATCAGCCTTTCCTGATCGGCGGTGACGGCAAAAATTTCCGTCTGCACCAGACTAAGCGTACGCCCAGCCTTCAGCACCTTGCCGCGCGCGATGATGTGATCCCCCGTAGCGGGTGCGAGGAAATTGATTTTCATTTCCGTCGTCAGCACACCGCGATTGGCGGGCATGAGGCTGAGTGCGGCATAGCCCGCCGCGCTATCGGCAATGGCGGTCAAAGCGCCGCCATGCATAAAGCCATGCTGCTGCGAAAGCTCGGGCTTTGGCGAGAGCGAGATTTCAACCTGCCCCGGAGCGATGCGCGTCATCTCCGCGCCAAACAGCCGCATCAGCCCCTGCTTGGCGAAGCTATTGCGCAGCCGGGTTTCCACCATGCTAATGGTGCCTACTCAACCTCAAGATTGGCGTAGATATTCTGGATGTCATCGTGATCATCCAGAAGATCGAGAAGCTTCACCACATCCTTGGCGCGTTCCTCATCCAGCTTGATGTCATTGGTGGACCACCATTCAAGCTTGGCAGCATCCGCCGTGCCAAAGCGCGCTTCCAAAGCGTCGCGCACTGTGGCGAAATCCTCAACGCTGGTTGAAATTTCGTGCCCGTCTTCGGTGCTTTCCACATCCTCGGCGCCGGCTTCAATCGCGGCTTCCAGCATGGCATCGGCCGAGGCGACATCGGGCTTGTAGCGCAGCACGCCCTTCCTTTCGAACTGGAAGGCGACTGAGTTTGTCTCCCCCAGCGCGCCGCCATTCTTGGCGAACATGGACCGCAAATCACCACCGGTGCGGTTGCGATTATCGGTCAGCGCTTCGGCGATGATGGCGATTCCATGCGCGCCATAGCCTTCATAGCGCACTTCTTCGTAATCTTCCCCCTGCCCGGCGGTCACCGCGCGCTTGATGGCGCGGTCAATCGTATCGCGCGTCATATTTGCCGTCAGCGCCGCCTTCACGGCAGCGCGCAGCCTGGGATTGGCCGCGGGATCGGGCATGCCGATTTTGGCGGAGACGGTAATTTCGCGAATGAGCTTGCCAAAGGCCTGGGCTTTCTTCGCACCCTGGGCGGCCTTGCGGTGCATGACGTTTTTCGCGTGGGAATGACCGGCCATTGCCGTAACTCTCGCTTACAAGAAGGGAAACCGAAGCGGTGTATATCCGCTGACAGGGGTGGCGCCAAGCAAGCGCCCAGGGCAGGATGGCCCCATGGACCAAGCCCCTGCCCCCGATCCCTTTGCCATCGCAAATCTTGAAGCCCTGGCGCGTCATTATGAGGCCCCAAGCGAGCGCGCATTGAAAAAAGTCACGGCCAGGCTTGACCAGACAGCGCGCGCCTTCATCGCAGCGAGCCCCTTTTGCATTCTCACCACCATCGGCAGCAATGGCCCCCATGCCACGCCGCGCGGCGACGCGCCGGGCTTTGTGGTTTGCCTTTCGAATGGCGACCTCGCATTGCCGGATCGGCGCGGCAATAATCGCCTGGACGCGCTGCGGGATATTGTTGAAGACCCGCGTGTCGCGCTTTTGTTCCTGATCCCTGGCGTGGCGGAGGCTCTGCGCGTGGGCGGTATGGCGCGCATCACGGCTGATCCCGCCCTGTGCGAAGGGTTTATGGAACGCGGCAAGGCACCCGCCAGCGTGATCCTGGTCAGCCCGCGCGAGGTTTATATGCAATGCGCGAAATCCATCATGCGCTCACGCCTTTGGGGCGATATGGCGCGCCCTGCTGAAGTGCCCACCGCAGGGGAGATGATTGCCGCGCATACGGGCGGCATGGTGGATTCTGCCGCCTATGATGCAATGGCGCCGGCGCGCAATGCCGAGACCCTGTACTGAAGTGAAATCATCCTGCTGGTAGCGTTGCTTCCAACCCACCGCCACAACGCAAGGACGCCACGCGCCGCGCCAGCCCGGTCGCGTCATCGGTTTCCACAAACAGCCCGCAGATCGTCGCTTCGTTTTCAGCGGGTGCGAGGCGTTCCGCCGGCACCTTGCGCCAAAAGCGGATGGAAGCGCCGGCCTTTTGCATGCCGATCACGCTATCATAATCGCCGCACATGCCGGCATCGGTCTGAAACGCCGTGCCGCCGGGCAGGATACGATGATCGGCTGTCGGCACATGGGTATGGGTGCCGATCACCAGGCTCACGCGGCCATCGAAACTATGGCCCATGGCCTGTTTTTCGGATGAGGCCTCGGCATGGAAATCAATGATGATGGCCTGCACCGTGCCTTGCGGGCCCAAGCTGTGCTGCGCCAATTCTGCCTGAATGGCGCGGAAGGGATCGTCCAAAGGTTCCATGAAGAGCCGCCCCATGGCCTGCAACACCAAGGCGCGCCTGCCATCGGCCAGCACCGCCACCACCGCGCCCTTCCCCGGCGTGCCGGGCGGGTAATTCAGCGGGCGGATCAGGCGTGGCTCAGTTTCAATATAGGGGATGATTTCCTTGCGATCCCAGGCGTGATTGCCAAGCGTCAGCACATCCGCGCCCGCCATGAAGAAGGCACGCGCCATCTCCGGCGCCAGGCCAAACCCGTGGGAGGCGTTTTCCGCATTCACCACCACAAGATCGAGCCGGAGTTTTTCGCGCAGTCCGGGCAAGGTTGCGATGACAGCATCACGCCCGGCGCGGCCAACAATATCGCCAAGGAAAAGCAGCCTCACACCGGGTCTCCACAAAGAATGACGCCCGCTTCGGTAGCGATCAGAGGCAGGCGCATATCCTGCTGCCCCGCCGGCACCTCGGGCAATTCCTGCCCGGCATAGGCGATGCCGATGGCTTTTGCACCCGGGAGCGCGGCCAGGGTGCGATCATAATAGCCGCCGCCATAGCCAAGCCTACGCCCGGCCCGGTCAAAGGCCAGCAGCGGCACTAGCAGGATATCGGGGCGCAATGCTTCGCCCGCCACGGGTTCCGAGGTACCCATGGGGCCAGGGCTGAGCGCCGCGTCAGGCGCCCAGGCGCGAAAGGCAAGCGGCTGGCCGCGCGGCGGGGTTACCGGCAAGGCCAGGGCATGACCGCGTGACGCCAGGGCGACCATCAGGGGGCGCGGGTCCATCTCATCCCTCATCGGCCAATAGCCGGCGATGATGGCGCCTGATGGTGGGGTGTGGTGGGCCAATACAGCCTGGGCCAAGCGCATCGGCGCATCGGCGTTGATCAGCGCTGCCCGTGTGGTGCGCGCCAGCTTGCGCGCCGCGGCCTTGGCGTCCCGCAGGGCGGTATCCGATAGGGCGGCGGCTGTGGCCTCGGTCACGCGGGGTTCCTGATGGTAGAAGGGGTGCGGAGCCACCATGGCCGCTGGCCTATCATCCTCCCAAGGCCTGCGTTAGCAGGTGGGCGCCAGATACCCGAACCACGGCCCGGACAGAGCCAGCTCCCGGAGGATGTGCATTGGCCCCGGGGATGAATTGCCTGGCGCACCTGGCAGCCCCGCAAGCGTTAGTTAGGCTTCCTCAAGCCGCGCGGCAATGGCCTCAAGCTTTTCGGCGAAGCCCATCAAGCCTTCGGCCAAGGCGGTATCGGGGGGGGGCGCTTCGGCAGCAATGGCGCCGCCGGCCTTCAGCGCATCATTTTCCGCCTTCAGGTCCATCGCCTCATCGGCCAATTGCAAGGCAGCCAGCAGCAGCATGCGGGTTTCGCCAAACTGGATGCCCATGGCCTTGAGGGCGGAGATGCGTTGATCCACCTCGGCCGCCATATTCGTTAGGTGCTTTTCCTGACCATCCTGGCAGGCCACTGGATGGGCATAGCCGCCGACGCGCACGGTGACCTGCGCCATCAGCCCTGATCCTCAAGGCTGCGCAGCCTGGCGATAGTGGCGTCAAGCCGGGTGGCGAGCGCGGCCACCGCAGCCTTTGGAACCATATCGCCTTCGATTGGGGGAGTTGCAGCGCGGCGGGCTTCCACGGCGCGGCTGAGACGATCCAGCGCGGCCTCCAGCCGGATCATCGCCGCCGCCATTGTGTCAGCTTGCTGCTCGTTCATGCGTTTCCAGATGCCTTGGCGCCCAAGGCCCTTGCGGCTAAAGAACTACCGAAATGCTTGGCATGCAAAGGCCTCTGGGTCAATGGTAAAGGCGTTTCTGAAGCTGCCGGCCGTGGTGGTGCATGGGCGCGGACAGGCCGCATGGGCGCTGCGGGTCGCGGCCGGGCGACCTTTGCTCCTGCTCTCGGCCCCCGGGGCGGCACTGAATGCGGGACCGGGCTGGTTCAAGGGTATCGTGGACCAAGCGGTGGCGGCGCATCCCGGCGCGATTGTGCAGGCAGCGCTGGATTGCGCTGCCGCACCAGGGGCCGCGCTGGCGGCCTTACGGGCTGGGCTCAAGCTGGTGGTGTTCGATCTGACGCATCCTGCAGCAGCAAGCGTGCTGGGCGCCGCCGCCGAAGCGGGGGCCGAGGTTTTGGGCGCCAGGCCGGCGGCGCTCGATCTCGGCGCGCTCGATCCGCGTCGGCGGGATGATGAAAGGCGCATTGCCGCGCTTTTCGCCACAGTGCCGCCACAGGATCAACCGAGATAACGCACCCGTGACAGGCAATGCCGGCTGGGCTATCGCCACACCCGCCGATTAGGAAACGAAAAGGATCGCAAGATGAAGCTGACGCGCCGCGTGAAGGAAATCCTCTCCTGGTATGAAAGCGATACCCCCGGCACCAAGGCGAATCTCGCCCGCATCCTGATGGAAGGGAAGCTGGGCGGCACGGGGCGCATGGTGATCCTGCCGGTGGATCAGGGGTTCGAACACGGCCCGGCGCGGTCCTTCGCACCCAACCCAGCCGCCTATGATCCGCATTATCATTTCGAATTGGCGATTGAAGCGGGCCTTAACGCATACGCCGCGCCGCTTGGCATGATTGAAGCCGGTGCCGCAACTTTCGCGGGTGCCATCCCGACCATCCTGAAGGTCAATTCATCCAATAGCCTTTCGACCACCAAGGATCAGGCCGTGACTGGCAGCGTGGCCGATGCGCTCCGCCTTGGTTGTTCGGCGATTGGCTTCACCATCTATCCTTCATCCGAATACCAGTTTGAGATGATGGAAGAGCTCCGCGAATTGGCGGAAGAAGCCAAGGCGGCTGGGCTTGCCGTGGTTGTGTGGTCCTATCCGCGCGGGCCGATGCTGGACAAGAATGGCGAAACCGCCTTCGACATTTGCGCCTATGCCGCACACATGGCCGCGCTGATGGGCGCGCATATCATCAAGGTGAAGCCGCCCACGGATGTGCTGAGCCTGGATGCCGCCAAGAAGGTTTATATTGAGCGCAAGATTGATGGCAGCGATCTGGCCAAGCGCATCAGCCATGTGGTGCAGGCCTGCTTCAATGGTCGTCGCCTGGTTGTGTTCTCGGGCGGTGAGGCGAAGGGCACGGATGCGCTGCTCGCGGAAGCGCGCGCCATTCATGCTGGCGGTGGCAATGGGTCCATCGTTGGCCGCAACGCCTTCCAGCGCCCGAAGGATGAGGCGCTGAAGCTGCTGGGCCAAATGATCGAAGTCTATAAGGGCAAGGCCTGAAGGCCGGCGCCGGGCGGTGCGCGCCGCCCGGCTTGACCCGCAACGCGATGCGGGCGGAAATGGCCGCGTGACAAGGCGGCTTTTGCAATGAATGAAGGTTTGAACGCTACGGGGCTGGATTTCACCCTGCCCGTGGCTGAGCGCGGCTACCGCTGGTGGTATTTGGATGCGCTTTCCGATGATGGGGCGCATGGCATCACTGTTATCGCCTTTCTGGGCACGGTATTTTCCCCCTGGTATGCCTTTGCGCGGCGCGGTGGCGGTGGTGATCCGCTAAACCATTGCTGCATGCATGTGGCGCTTTACGGCAAGCCGGCACGCTGGGCCATGACGGATCGCCCACGGGGTGCTTTGCAGCGCGGTGCGGATTTTTTGCAAATTGGGCCGAGTGCCATGCGTTGGGATGGCACGAAGCTGATGGTTGATCTTGCGGAAGTAACCGCCCCTGTGCCGGGCAAGTTGCGCGGGCGCGTCACGCTCTATCCCGAAGCGCTATCGCATCGGGCCTTTCGGCTGGATGGCGCGGGGCGGCATCATTGGCAGCCGATTGCGCCGCGGTCGCGCGTAGAAGTGGCGTTTGACAATCCTTCATTGCGTTGGTCCGGCTTATCGTATTTCGACACGAATACCGGTGTGGCGCCCTTGGAGGAGGATTTCCTTTTCTGGGATTGGTGCCGCGCACCCATGCCGGAAGCAACCGCGATTTTGTACAATGCTTCGCGCCGCGATGGATCAGCGCAATCATTGGCCCTGCACGTGAACCGCGCGGGCGAAGTTGCCGATATGCCCATCCCAGCGCCGGCCATGATGCCGCCTGGGTTTTGGCGCGTGCCGCGACCGACACGGTCTGAGGATGGCAAGGCAGAGCTGGTGCGCGCCCTGGTGGATGCGCCGTTCTACACCCGATCCGAAATTCGTACACGGCTTTTGGGGCAGAATGCGGTTGCGGTGCATGAAAGCCTGGCCTTGAACCGTTTTGATAATCTGGCGGTGCAGGCGCTGATGCTACCCTTCAGGGTGCCAAGGGCAAGAAGTTAGTCATACCAGCCGACATCAAGGGTGGCGACCTCACCAAAGGTAGCGCCCCGCGCCATGGCCATGCGGATGATGGGCCATGACGTTGCTGTCATGGTCAGGAACGGTATGGGATCGCGCCTGTCCCAGGTGACATCGCGTGTTGAAAATAATTGGCGCAAGTTTTCGCGAAACGGGCCGCGCCGGAACAGCGACATCTGCGTTTCCGTCAGCGCCGAATAGAATTGTTGCAGGCGGGTCTCAGGCCGATAGCGCGGAATAAAGCCTGGTTCCACAACGGCGCGTGCAATATCTTCGCGTCGCCAGAAATGCACGCCGCTTGTCATGCGCGGATTGCATTCAATCCCCCAAGGCTCGCCTGCCTCATTCACCATGATGTCGAAGGCGATGAAGCCGGTCCAGTTTGCCGCGGCGATGAAGCGCGTGATCCAACCGGCAATCGCGGGGTGTTCCACCCGTTCAAAAGCCACAGCGACCGAGCCTGATCTCTGCGCTGCACGGTAGATAACGGTGGAGGCAACGCGGCCATGATGCGCGATGGAGCACGAACTATATTCCGCACCGATCACGCAGCGCTGCACAATGGCGGGAATGGCGCGATCAGACGCGGGTAGCGCAGCACCGGCAGGCAAAAGCCGCACACCGCGACCGGAACACGAATGCACAGGCTTGATCACTACGGGGCCGGATTGCGCCAAGGCCTGGGCTGATGGATCGCCGAGCGCATAGGTCTCCGGCACGGTCAGGCCCCAGGCGGCGGCCTGTTGCGCGAAGCCATGTTTGTTGTGCAGGCGGAGCAGAGTCTCGGGCGGCATGGTGAAAAGCTGCGTCGTGGCGGGCAAGCCATCGCGCAGGAAGGCCACATGCATGGTTTCCTCCGAAACCGGCACGATAAGATCGATCTTTTCCTCAGCGACAATGCGCCGGAGGTCGGCCAGATAGGCTTGCTTGTCTTCCGCCGGCGCCGTCACGCGATGGCTTTGTGCCACCGCGCGTGATGCCCCCGCCAGATGGCGCTTGAAGGGTTCCGCCACCACCACGCGCCAGCCGAGATCAGCAAAGCCGCGCGCCACATCAAGCGCCTTGGGCAGGCGCCCCAACGTCAGCAGGACATTACCCGTCATGCCGCGCGGGTGACACGGCACATCACCTGCCGCGCCGGGCGCGTGGTGAGCCGCGCGGCAGGGCGCACATCACCAGGCGCTTCGATGTGGAAATCAAAATGGCGAAACAGCCGGGCAATCAACAGCACTGCTTCCACCTGCGCAAAAGCCGCGCCCGCGCAAACCCGTGGGCCAATGCCGAAGGGAATATAGGCGCCCGTGGTCATCTCTGCCTCACGCTCTGGCAAGAAGCGATCGGGGTCGAATAGATGCGGATCGCGCCAATAGGCCTGGTGCCGATGGAGCACCCAGGGTGCCACCATGATCAGCGCGCCCTTTTTCACCGGGTAATCACCGATGCGCGTGGCTTCATTGGCGACGCGCGGCAGGAAAGTGATGGGCGGATAAAGCCTGAGCGTTTCGCGAAACACATTGCGTATGAATGGAAGTTTACGCGTATGTTCGAACAGGATGGGGCCTTCGCCCACGACCTCATTCACCTCAGCCCGCAGCCGCGCAACCAAAGCAGGTTGCGTCGCAAGCAGATAGAAAACCCACGTCAATGCGCTGGCGCTGGTTTCATGCCCGGCCAAGAACAGCACACCTAGCTGATCAATCAGCTCTTCGCGCGTGAAGGCTTTGCCTTCCACATCATGCGCGGCGATGATGGCGCTGGCGATATCGTCAAAGCTGCTGGCGCCATCAGCCAAATGCGTATCCAGCAATTCACCAAGATAGCCGCGAATAAGGCTGCACGCCTTCAGCACGCTTTCCTTCTGCGGAATGCGCTTCCAGGCGCGGTCAAAAATCAATCGGCGGATTTCCACCTGTGCGACGCTATGTTCGAATTCAGTGAAGGCATCGAAAACCTCATGCGCAACACGCGTTTCCAGGCCTGTTGAAAACACGGTGCGGCAGATGATGTCCGCCGTCATGTGGCTCATCATCAGGTCGAGCGAAAAGCGCGTGTCACGTTCGGCGTGATCGGCCAATGTGGCCTCAGCCGCCGCCGCGCCGGCTTCCATCGCCGGAAAGGCACGGTTGACGCGCATCATCGTCAAGGCTGGGTCAATCATGGCCCGCTGGCGCCGCCAGGTGGCGCCGGAGGAGACAAAGATCGAATCGCCAATCAAGGGATCCAGCGCATGCACCATCAGATCGCTTTTGGGCAGAATGCCCTTGGCATCCGTCAGCACTTCGCGCACCAGATCGGGGCGATTGACGATGATGGTGGACCGGCGCGAATAGCCAAGGGGGCCGATCGGCATGCGATAAGCCTCGGCCGGTAAAAGCGAAAGCAAATCGCCATCGCCCCTGATCATGCAGCGCATCAACGCAATCAGCGCGGGCAGAGGTTCCGACCGCGGCGGGGCAAAGGCGCGGAAGACAGGAACGTGATTCATGCCGCCCTACCTGGCTTTTCGCCCAGGTGAGGACGGGCGAAGGGGAGATGCAATCCTTGACATGCCATGGCTGATTTCCATGCTTTACATTAGTATATGTCAAGTGCGATTGTCACCCAAAAGCCGGGGAGGCTCGGATGGTCCTGTTCCTGTTCCATGCGCTGGTCGCCGCCCATATCGTGACGGGCAGCATAGGCGCCATCGCTTTCTGGGTGCCCGTGATCGGGCGCAAGGGCGGCGCCAATCACGCGCGCTGGGGCAGGGTTTTCACCTTCGCGTTGCTGATCACCGGCTGCCTGGCCATGACCATGAGTCTGCTGACCCTGGCAGCGCCCATTGAAACCCACCCGCATCTGGAAGGCCGATTTGATGAGGCTTTCATACGTGGTATTTTTGGCTGGATGATGCTGATGACCGGGCTGCTGACCGTGAACCTTGCCTGGTATGGCTGGCTTTCCATTCGCAACAAGCGCCGGCATGAATTGAATCGCACGAGGCTCAATCTGTTTCTGCAATATGCGCTGATCCCCGCATCCCTGAATTGCGCTTGGCAGGGTTGGATGATCGGCCAGCCCCTGATGATCGGCATTTGCATGGTGGGGCTGGCGACGGCGGCGACGAATCTCTGGTTCCTGATGGCGCGCGAACCGGGGCCGGGTGCCTGGATCAAGGAACATATCAAGGCTTTGGTGGGTGCCGGCATTTCCGTCTACACCGCCTTCATGGCCTTCGGGTCCGTCAGGATTTTTCCAGAATTGGCGCTGAATCCCTTCATGTGGGCAGTGCCGTTGGTGGTGGGTGTTTCGCTGATTATTTGGCATCGCCGCGTGGTGGATCGGCAATTCGCCGGGCGCGGCAGGCGCTTGAGCGCTGCGACGTAACATGGCTGCCCCGCGCGTTGTTGTGATTGGCGCCGGCATGGGCGGGCTTGCGGCCGCGGCTGATCTCGCGCGGCGCGGTGCGGCAGTTACAGTGCTAGAACGCGCCGCGGCACCGGGCGGCAAAATGCGCGAAGTGATGGTGGGCGGCAGCCCGATTGATGGCGGCCCTACGGTCTTTACCATGCGCTGGATTTTTGAGGGGCTGTTTGCGGATGCCGGCGCCTCACTTGAAGCTGCGCTGCCATTGCAAAAAGCGGATATCCTGGCGCGGCATGCCTGGCGCGCTGGCGGCAGGCTTGATCTTTTCGCGGATATCACGCGTTCCGCTGATGCCATCGGTGATTTCGCGGGGGCCGCCGAGGCGCGCGGCTATCGCGCTTTTTGTGCGCGCAGCGCTGATATCTTCCGCACGCTGCGCGGTTCCTTCATTGCCGCCGAACGCCCCTCCCCGCTTGATCTGGTCAAGCGCGTCGGCATCACGAATATCGCCGCGCTGATCCGCACCGCGCCGATGAAAACACTCTGGGATGCCTTGGGTGAGCATTTTCGTGACCCGCGCTTGCGCCAATTGTTTGGACGCTACGCGACCTATTGCGGGTGTTCACCCTGGTTGGCGCCGGCCACGCTGATGCTTGTCGCGCATGTAGAACAGGATGGCGTGTGGTTCGTGAAAGGTGGCATGCGGCGCGTGGCGGATGCGATTCAGCACCTGGCGGAAGCGAAGGGTGCCGAATTCCGCTTTGGAGCTGAGGTTGCAGAGATTTTGACGCGCCAGGGCCGGGCTTCAGGCGTGCGGCTGGCGAATGGCGAGGAACTCACCGCCGATGCCGTGATCTTCAATGGCGATGTGGCCGCACTGGCGCAGGGGATGTTGGGAAAGGCGCCTCGTCGTGCCGCCGAAGATACGCCACGCGCCACGCGGTCCCTATCCGCGGTAACCTGGTGCGTCAAGGCGCCGACCGCTGGCTTTCCCTTGGTTCACCATAATGTGTTTTTCGCCGAAGATTACGCTGCGGAATTCGACGCCATCTTCCGCCAGCGCGACATCTCCGCCGCCCCCACTGTCTATATTTGCGCGCAGGATCGCGAAGCGGGGCCAGGACCGGCAGAGGGCACGCCGGAACGGATGCTTGTTCTGATCAATGCGCCGCCCGATGGCGACCGGCGCGCCCATACGCCTGATGAAATTGCAGAACTCGGCGAACGTGGCTTTGGCTTGCTCAAAGCCTGCGGCCTGGATGTGGCGCGCAGCGCAGGTGAGGAAGTTATCACCACACCAGAAGGTTTCGCGCGGCTTTTCCCGGGTTCAGGTGGCGCGCTTTATGGCCGCGCGAGCCATGGCACAGCAGGCACTTTCGCGCGCCCGGGTGCGGTGACGCGCTTGCAGGGCCTGTATCTGGCAGGCGGTTCCGTGCATCCTGGGCCAGGTATTCCCATGGCGGCGATGTCTGGGCGTATTGCCGCAGCGCGGCTGTTGGAAGATTGGGCCGGGGCGCGCGGTACAATTCGGATTGGTGCGATGCGCGCTTAGTGGCGCCGCAGCGTATCACCATGCGGCACCAGCTGATCCAAAACCTTGGCTGAGGAAATCACGCCTGGAACCCCCGCGCCCGGATGCGTGCCGGCGCCGACCAGATAAAGCCCCTTCACTTCTTCACTGACATTATGCGGGCGGAACCAGGCGCTTTGGAAAAGCTGTGGTTCCAACGCAAATGCCGCACCATTCACCGACAGCAACCGATCCTGAAAATCCTGCGGCGTCATCATGCGTGAAGTGACCAGTGCCTCACCAAGCCCCGGCAGCACGGTTTCTTCCAAACGTTTTTCGATCGCCTTGCGATAGGGCTCTGCATGCTTCGCCCAATTCACCTTACCCCCCAAATGCGGCACGGGGGCGAGTACATAGAAGGAATCGCAGCCCGGCGGCGCAAGGGACGCATCCGTCGCGGTTGGGCGATGCAAATAAAGGCTGAAATCCTCTGCCAAGTGCTTCCGCGTAAAAATATCGTGCAGCAATTCTTGGTAGCGCGGGCCGAGCACCATGGTGTGGTGATAGACATCATCATACCGGCGCTTGGTGCCAAAGTACCAGACAAACAGGCTCATGGAATAGCGTGCGCGGGCGATCTTCCGATCCGTCCAGCGCCGGCGCGGATAATCCTGCAAAAGCTTGCTGTAGGTCCAGGCGACATCAGCGTTGGAGACAACAATATCAGCATCAAGCCTTTCGCCATCGGCCAGCTCAACGCCCGTTGCGCGGCGGCCTTCGGTGGTGATGCGCTTCACTTCCGTATTGTAGCGAATAGAACCACCAAGCCTTGTTGCGAGATTGACGATCCCTTGCACCAACGCGCCCATGCCGCCCATGGCGTAATGCACACCATGCAGCCGTTCCAGATGCGCGATCAGGCAGTAATAGGCCGTCGTGGTCATAGGATTTCCGCCAATAAGCAGCGGGTGGAAGCTGAAGGCGACGCGCAGCTTTTCGCTGGTGAAGTAATCGCATACGCGGCTGTAGACGGTGCGGTAACCTTTCAACCGGATCAAATCCGGCGCGGCACTGATCAGGCTAGCAAGACTATGAAAGGGTTTATCGGCCAACTCGGCGAAGGCCACGCGAAAAATGCGCTCACTTTCAAGAATAAAGCGCTCAAAGCCCGCACTATCTTGCGGCGCAATCCGCGCCACCTCAGCCCGCGTCACATCAAGGTCTGCTGAACAGCGCATCACTTCGCCATCATCGAAGCGGATCAGGTAGAAGGGATCCATCGCGCGCAAATCAATATCCTGCGCAAGCTTGCGGCCAGCGAGCGACCAAAGTTCTTCCAGCAAATAGGGCGCAGTGATGATGGTTGGGCCGGCATCAAAGGTGAAGCCATCCTGACGGAAGACATAAGCGCGCCCGCCAGGTGCATCGAGTTTTTCAAGGATTGTCACGCGCCAACCGCGCGCCCCAAGCCGAACGGCTGCGGCCAAGCCGCCAAAGCCGGAGCCAATTACAATCGCATGCGGGCGCGGATCTAGCGCCTTCATCTCATTCGGCATGAAACACCAGTGCTGATGGCCAGAAAAGGAAAGCCCCCGCGCAAGACGCGGAGGCCCCAAAGCTTCGTCAAGCAAGGCTGGACGGGATTAGTCATCCCGCCCCAACCTGTTATCGCGGCGTGGCATCGGCTGAACGCAGCGGGCCTTGATTGACCTGCTTCAATTCAGGGAAGTCACGCAGCATCGGCGCCCCATTCAGGGGACGATTCACGCCCTGATGGCAAGTCGAACAATTCACCTTCAGCGGATCACCCAACGCCCCAAGCCGCGGCCCATGCGGGCCTTCCGCCGGACCATTCGGGTTTTGCGCCCAAAGAGGCTTCAGCGGTTCGATGTAGGACATGTTGATGTCCCGCACCATGCGGATGCCGTGCCAGGCAGTCGTCCGCGCCGGCGGGCTTTGCGCCCATTCAGCGAAGGAACGGCTGTTATGGCAATAGGTGCAATTCACGCCGAGCGAGGTGGACATATGCATCATGAGTGCGTAGGTCCATTCCGTTGACATGGTGTTCTGACTATTCCGGCCGGGGAGCGAGCTTGTGCTGATGTTGCGGATTTCCGCGTCACCAAGCAGGAAGGGTGTGAAGGGATCAGACGGCAGCGAGGACAGCCCAACCGAAGCTGCCGGATGATTCTGCCCACGCGGCGCTTGCAGACCAGCACGGCTATTAGGTTCAGTTGACCAAACCATGGTTGGCACCGCATTGCCGCGGTGGCAGGTATAGCAGGTGACTCCGGTCTGGCCGACATGGGTCGCCCATTCCGAATTGATCTTGTGCGTCATCTGCAACATGCGCCGGGCGACCACTTTGGTATAAACCTCGTCAGACGCCATGTTTTCAACGTTATGGCAATAGCCGCAACCTTGTTCGGGCGCGATCCATTCCGTCATGGCCAGCATGATGCGGTTGAACTGCGCTTCACTCAGGTCCCGAAGCACCTGAATATTCTCATAGACCTCATGCGCCCTTGGGCCTGTTGTATCAGCAGCTTCCGATGCTTCCGGTGCCTGATTGGCCGCAAGAAGCGCCGGGAGCGTACGGGGGTTTTCCACCTCACCCATCGAAAGCCCGCGGAAGCCACCCTGCGTTGACAGTACCGGCGGGCGTTCGAAGGTGGTGACGAAGATCACGCCGCAAAGCAGCGCCACCACACCGGCAGCGATGCTAAGTGTAAACCTGTTCATCGCGGCGCTCCTTGTACGATGGAGGGATCAACAGCGGGTGTCCAAGGCATGACATAGGCCGGCGCAAAATGCCGATCCACCGCCCAGAGATACCAATTATCGACCACAGTGCCGGTCAGCAGAATGCCAATCCCACCCGTGACAGGGCAAAGGAAGGCAAACCACCAGGCCCAGCGGTGGATGCTTTCAAAGGTGGCGTTGAAGCCCATAGTCCAGCGCCAGAACAGGCCACCGCGTTCCGCTGCGGTGCCACGGTCCAGCGTTTGTTCAATCTCACGCTCACCACCATAACGACCGAGTGCCAGAATGGTTGCAGCGTGCATCGCAAAGAGCAAGACGGAACCGTAGAGGAATACGATCGAGAGCGCATGGAAAGGATTATAAAAAAGATTGCCGTAGCGGATGGAGAACGCCGCTGTCCAATCCAAATGCGGGAAGATCCCAAACGGCACTGCCTCGCTCCAGCTTCCCATGGCAACCGGGCGAATGAAGCCCAGCACCAAATAAAGCCAGATGGCGCCGGCAAAGGCCCACGCCACATGCGTGCCCATGCCAAGCTGACGCGCCCGGCGATAGGTGCGCACCCACCAAAGCAGCATGGAAAGTGTCAGGAAGAAGCCCGCCACAATCCACCAGCCACCCTTATTCAGCGGCGGAATCCGCATGCCATATTCCGGCGGCGGCGGTTCAAGCGCCAGCCAGAAAAGCTGACGGATGAATTCACTGACATTCCAATTCACCGAGGCCAGCATGCAAAGCCCGATAATCTCAAAGGCAATAAAGCCAAAGAGCAAGGACAGGATGCCAAGGTAGCCCAGAC
>Ga0079301_1000787_pt1 | contig 15256 bp, 15 predicted proteins | sample Wag4_2014_7_11_3_FD_74797 | JGI IMG/M metagenome (GOLD analysis project Ga0079301, IMG submission 74797) | Fresh water mixed with fracking chemicals microbial communities from Ohio, USA - Utica-2 Time Series FC 2014_7_11 | ecosystem: Engineered > Industrial production > Chemical products > Input... | reverse complement strand
CGGCGTGTTCGAGATGACCGATCGTGGCCTGGTCGAAGTGGCCAATCCCTCGGCGCTGTTTTTGGCGGAACGCCGCGGCAATGTCTCGGGCTCGGCAGTATTCGCGGGCATTGAAGGCACGCGCCCGGTGCTGGTGGAAATCCAGGCGCTGCTGTCGCCATCTTCGGGGGGCTCTCCACGCAGGCAGGTGGTGGGCTGGGATTCCGGGCGGCTTTCCATGCTGCTCGCGGTGCTTGAATCGCGGTGTGGGATGAGCCTTGGCCAGAATGATGTTTACCTGAATATCGCCGGGGGCTTGCGCATTACCGAACCGGCAGCGGATTTGGCGGTGGCGGCGGCGTTGATTTCGGCGGCGACGGATCGGCCCACGGATTCAGGGGCCGTTTATTTTGGCGAGGTCGGACTTTCTGGCGAGGTACGGCAGGTTTCTCAGGCGGAAACCCGCCTGCGCGAGGCGGCGAAGCTTGGCTTCACCGCGGCCACCCTGCCGCGCCGGATTGCGCGCGGCGGGCGGGCGGCCGGTGCGCCTGAAGGGCTGGGCCTGTCGGAAATTGGCCATTTGGCCGATCTGGTGGCACGTTTCGCGGAAAAGACCCTGCCCGTGCGGGGCAAGGCGTGACGCGCCTGACGGCGAGGGCTATAGGGACCAGCGATGAATTGGGTTGATGTGATTCTGCTGGGGGTGATTGCCCTGTCCGCCATTCTTGCCTTTTTCCATGGCCTGGTGCGCGAAGCGCTGGGCGTGGCGGGCTGGGTTGGCGCGGCGGTGGTGGCCCTGCTGGCGCGGAAGGAGGTTCAGCCCTTCCTCGACCCCTATTTCACACCGCCCTGGCTGGCGGAAGCGATTGGCGCCGGCGTGGTTTTTCTGGTGGCGCTGGTGGTCTTCAAGCTGATGATCAATGCGGTCGCGGATCGGGTGCAGGATTCGGCGCTGGGCGGCATTGATCGTGTGCTGGGCTTGCTGTTCGGCGCGGCGCGCGGTGCCTTTCTGTTGGTTGTCGCCTACATCGTGGCGGGGCTGCTGCTGCCGGGGGATCGCTGGCCCGCACCGGTACTGGAATCCCGCGCGCTGCCGCTGCTGTCCCAAGGTGCCCATAGGGTGATTGAGGCCATGCCGCCGGAATATCGCCCGCGGTTGAATGAACCGCCCTTGCCGCCTTCGCCCACGGTTGAAGAATTGCTGCGCCCCCCCGCGCGTAGCCGGAATTGAGGTTGCCCATGCCGCTGCCCGTGCGATTTGAGGATGACAAGCCGCATGAGGAATGCGGCGTGTTTGGCGTGTGGAATGGCGGCGATGCGGCGGCGCTCACCGCGCTTGGCCTTCATGCATTGCAGCATCGCGGACAGGAAGCCGCCGGCATCGTGACCTTGGATGAGGCTGGGCTGTTTCACGCCCATAAAGGGCTTGGCCTGGTTGGCGATAATTTCGGGGAAGCGAAGATCATCGCTTCACTGCGCGGCAGTCATGCGGTGGGGCATAATCGCTATGCGACAACGGGTGAAACCGCGCTCAGGAATGTGCAGCCGCTTTATGCCGATTTTGAATTTGGCGGCTTCGCGGTGGCGCATAATGGCAATCTCACCAATGCCCATGCGCTGAAGCGCGCCCTGGTGCGGCGCGGCTGCCTGTTCCAAAGCACCACGGATTCCGAGGTTTTCATCCACCTGATCGCCATCAGCCTTTATTCCACGGTGATTGATCGGCTGATTGATGCGCTGAAGCAGGTGCAGGGCGCTTATTCCGTTGTGGCGTTGCATAATGGTGCGCTGATTGGCGCACGCGATCCGCTGGGCGTGCGCCCGCTGGTCTTGGGGCGCTTGCCCAATGGCGGGTTGGTGCTGGCATCCGAAACCTGCGCCTTGGATATTGTTGGCGCGGAATTCGTGCGCGATATCGAAGCGGGCGAATTGGTGGTGATTGATGATGCCGGCCTGCGCAGCATCAAGCCTTTCAGCCACACGGAAAGCCGTTTTTGCATTTTCGAATATATCTATTTCGCGCGGCCTGACAGTGTCATGGAAGGCACGCCGGTTTATGAAACGCGCAAGCGCATCGGGGCGGAATTGGCGCGTGAGAGCGGTGTTGCGGCGGATTTGATTGTGCCGGTGCCGGATTCCGGCGTGCCGGCGGCCATGGGCTATGCGACGGAAGCCGGGATTCCGTTTGAACTTGGCATCATCCGCAATCATTATGTCGGGCGCACTTTTATCGAACCCACGGATCAGATCCGCAATCTGGGCGTGAAGCTTAAGCATAGCGCCAATCGCGCCATGTTGCAGGGTAAGCGCGTGGTACTGGTGGATGATTCCATCGTGCGCGGCACCACCAGCCGCAAGATTGTTGAAATGGTGCGGCAGGCCGGCGCGACCGAGGTGCATATGCGCGTCTCCTCCCCGCCCACCACGCATTCCTGCTATTACGGCATTGATACGCCTGAACGCGCGCATCTGATGGCCGCCAAGCATGATCTGGCTGAAATGGCCCGCATCATTGGCGTGGATAGCCTTGCTTTCATTTCGCTGGATGGGCTTTATCGTGCGCTTGGGCAGCCTGCGCGTGATGCCGCCAAGCCGCATTTCTGCGATGCCTGCTTCACCGGTGATTATGCGATTCCGCTGACGGATTGGACAAATAACGCAGACCGGCAGCTTTCCTTGCTGCAACCGGCGGGGCAATGATCATGGCGGCATTGGAAGGCCGGGTCGCGCTGATCACCGGTGCCTCACGCGGGATTGGCGCGGCACTGGCCTTGGAATTGGCGAAGCTTGGCGCGCAATGCGTGCTGGTCGCGCGCACCCAGGGCGGGCTTGAAGAAGTGGATGACGCGATCCGCGCCGCTGGTGGCAAGCCCGCGACGCTGCTGCCCTTTGATCTGCAAAAGGCCGAGAAGGATATTGATATGATCGGGCCTTCCATTGTGGAACGCTTCGGTCGGCTGGATATTCTGGTGCATAATGCGGGCGCGCTAAACAAGCTGACACCGGTTGCGCATATTGAACCGCGCGATTGGGCTGAGGTGATGGCGGTGAACCTGACCGCAAGCTGGCGCCTAATCCGCAGTTGTGACCCGCCCTTGCGCGCTTCCGATGCGGGGCGGGCGGTGTTTGTGACCAGCGGGCGCGTGCTGCGCCCACGCGCCTATTGGGGCATGTATGGTGCCAGCAAGGCGGGCATGGAACATCTGGTGATGACCTGGGCGCAGGAGGTGGAAAGCACCCCTTTGCGCGTGAACCTTGTGGATCCTGATATCGTCGCGACCAAAATGCGCGCCGCGGCCATGCCGGGGGAAGACCCATCCTCCATCCCGCAACCCGCTGATGTCGCACCTGGCATCGCGGCGCTTTGCCTGCCCTCTGAAACGCGTCATGGTGCGCGGGTAAGGCTTGGGGGATAGCCGTAGCATGATCCTGTTGCGCCGATTTTTCCTGTTGATTGCCCTGCTGCTGCCGTGCCTTCCGGTCGCGGCCGGCGCGCAAAGCGCCGCGCCACAGGCTGCGCGCGTCGCGGCGGGCAAGGCAGCCATCGCTGCGGCCAATGGTGCGCGCTGGGCCGAAGCCGAAACCTATGCCGCCGCTGCCGATCCTTTGGTTGCGAAGATTGTGCTGTGGATGCGCCTTACGCATCGCACCGCCCCGGCAAGCGCGGCGGAACTTGTCGGCTTTTTACGTGACAATCCCGATTGGCCGCTGGTGGATACCATCGCGCGCCGGGCAGAGGCTGCCTTTGGTGGTCCGGCAGATGATGCACTGGTGCTGGCGCATTTCAGCACCTTCCCGCCGCAGAGCCTTGCTGCGGCGCTGCGCCACGCCGAAGCGCTGACGCGCGGTGTTGTGAGCCAGCCCCAGGCGGGCAGTTTGCTGGATATCATGCGGCGTGGACCAGACAATACGCCGGGCGGCACGGCGCGGCCTGTTGGTGAAGCCCGGCCGAATGCGCAGGGGGAGGCGGGTGCGCAACTAACGCTCCGCCGCGCCTGGGTGGAGGCGCGTGGCGATGCCGCGGCTGAGGCCGCCATCATGGCGCAATTTGGCCGGCTGCTGTCCCAGGATGAACACCAGAAGCGTTTCGATCAATTATTTTTCGCGCGCGATCTGCAAGGCGCGCAGCGCGCCTTGGGGCGCATGGCCGGTGTGCCGCTTGGTTCTGGCCAAATCCGCATGAGCCTGGCCGGGGAGCCGGAGGAGACGCAAATCGCGCTCCGACCACTCGATCTTGGCTGGGCCTATGAAAGGGCCCGGCTGCTGAGGCGGCGCGATCAGGATTCCGATGCGGTGGCAAGCTGGATTGTCGCCGAGCCGTTTCAGAAGGATCTGCGCCCGGAAGTGGCGCGCGTTGTCTGGGCGGAGCGCCAAATCCTGGCGCGCAAGCTGTTGCGGCTGAACAACGCGAAAGATGCGCACCGGATCGCGGCTTTTCACGGCCAGCCCATGGGCAGCGAAGGCCGGCTGGAAGCCGAATTCCTGGCGGGCTTCATCGCCCTGCGCTTCCTGAATGACCCGCTTCTCGCGCAGCGGCATTTTGTCGCCATGGCGCTTGGTACGCGTTCCGTCATCTCACGCGCGCGCGCATTTTATTGGGAAGGCCGGGCGCTGGCGGCGCGCGGCGCACAGGCTGCAGCGCGGGAACGCTATGCAGCGGCTGCGCAATTGCCGACCGCTTTCTACGGCCAGCTCGCCGCCTTGACCATGGGCGAAACGCAGGAATCCCTGGACCAGCGCCTGCACGCGTTGCAGACGCCGCCGATTGATCGGTTACTGGCCCAACAATTCGCGCAGCGTGAATTGGTGCGCGCCGTGACGACGCTGGCAGACCTTGGTGATACGCGCCGCACGCGGGTGTTCCTGCTGCGCTTGCAGGCACTTGCAGGCGATGCGCAGGACCGGTTGCTCACGGTGCGGCTGGCCAATCACATCGGCCGCCCGGATCACGCCGTTTGGGTCGCTCGGCGTTCGGCGATTGCAGGCGATGTCCTGCTGCCGGAAGGCTGGCCAACACCTTTCGCCCTACCCGTTACCTCGCCCGAGCCAGCCTTCATTTTCTCGGTCACGCGGCAGGAAAGCAATTTCGATAGGGAAGCGGTGAGCAGCGCCAATGCGCGCGGGCTGATGCAATTATTGCCTTCCACCGCGCAGAACGTGGCGCGCCGGCTTGGCATGAATTTCCGCGTGGAAATGCTGACCGCCGATCCGCAAGCGAATATCAAGCTGGGTGCAGCCTATTTGGAAGAAATGCTCGGGCGCTTTGAAGGGTCACTGGTGATGGCGGCGGCGGCCTATAATGCCGGGCCGCGGCGGGTGGATGAATGGCTTGGCACTTATGGCAATCCGCTGCGCGGGGAACGTGATCTGCTGGATTGGATGGAAATGATTCCCTTTGGCGAAACGCGCAACTACGTGCAGCGCATTGTGGAAAGTGCGGTGATTTATCGCGCGCGCCAGAACCCGCCCGCCCATGCGCCGCATCCGATGGCAAGCTGGCTTGCCAGCGCGAAATAGGCGCATGAACCTGCCCCTGCTGGTTGCGACCATGGGCGGCGTTGGCCGCCTGAAACCGGCGCCTGGCACCTGGGGATCATTGGTGGTTTTGCCTGCGGCCTTGTTGGGGCCAATGCCAGCCTTGTTGCTTGCGATTTTGGTGACGCTGATCGGTTTTTACGCCGTGCGCCATGTACTGCGCGAAACCCCCGATCAAGACCCCGGCTGGATTGTGGTGGATGAGGCAGCCGGGATGTTGATGGCTCTGGCAGGCTTGGGCATGGATGCCAGCATCTGGGGCGTGTTGATTGCCTTCGGCCTGTTTCGCCTTTTCGATATCCTGAAACCATGGCCGATTTCCTGGGCGGATCAGCAAGAAGGCGCATTCGGTGTCATGCTGGATGATATTGTTGCGGGTGCGCTGGCGGCCTTGGCGCTGATTCTGGCGCGCCCCCTTTTGCCGGGAGTGATCTGACCCATGCTGCCCGAAGCCACACTTGATCAGGCGCGCAGTTTGCTGGCGCAGATGAATGCAACGGGCATGACCCTGGCCACCGCGGAATCCTGCACTGGCGGGTTGATTGCGGCGGCGCTGACGGCGATTGCCGGATCATCTTCCGTGGTGATGGGGGGCTTCGTGACGTACGCGAATGACGCGAAGCGGCAGATGGTGGGCGTGCGTGCGGAAAGCTTGGCGCAGCACGGTGCCGTCAGTGAAGACGTGGCGCGTGAAATGGCGGAAGGGGCGCGCGCGCGTGCGGGTGTTTCACTCGCCCTTTCCTGCACCGGCATTGCGGGACCAGGCGGTGCTATGCCAGGCAAGCCGGTGGGGTTGGTCTTTATTGCCTGTGCGCGGGAAGGCGCCGCAACGCTGGTGGAACGCCATGTCTTTCCGGGTGATCGCGCGGCGGTGCGCGCCGCAACCGTGGCGGCGGCGCTTGCCCTTGCCGCGCGCAGTATCAACGCCCGTTGAGCACCCGCTTGCGGCGCGGCCATACTGGTCGCAGGATGGGCGCAACACAGAAGAAGCGGGGGAAGGTCCAGCCTTGGGTGCATTGTGCGCTCAGCTATTCCTCAGCTGGTCATGTGCCGAACACCGAATGAGGAGACCTCCATGGCAGCCCCACCTTCCGCGCGCCGCGACCGGATCAACCCGGATTTCCCAAAACTGGTGGAGATGACCCACCAATATGTCTATGGCGATGTCTGGGAACGGCCCCAGCTTTCCAAGCGCGATCGTTCCATGGTGACGATTGCCGCGCTTGTGGCGCTTGGCTGGCAGGATCAATTGAACAGCCATATTGGCCGCGGCCTGACCAATGGGCTGTCGCGTGAGGAGATTTCCGAAATCATCACGCATCTTTCGATGTATTCCGGCTGGCCTTCCGCCATGACTGCCGCGCATGTCGCCGTTGATGTGTTTGAAGCGCAGGACCAGACGAAGAAGGGCTGAAGCAATGAAGGTAGGTTTTATCGGCCTTGGCACCATGGGTGCCTTCATGGCCGCCAATCTGCAAAAGGCCGGCTATCAACTGGTGGTGCATGACATCCGCCGTGAAGCCGGCGCCAATCGGCTTGCTGCTGGTGCGACTTGGGCGGAAACGCCAAAGGCTGTGGCTGAACAATGTGAGGTGATTTTCACGTCGCTACCTGGCCCCAAGGAAGTGGAGCCAGTGATTTTCGGCGCTGATGGCATTCTGGCCGGCGTACAAAAAGGTGCGGCGTATTTCGACCTTTCCACCAATTCTCAGGCGCTGATGAAGCGCATGGCCGAAGCACTCGCGACGAAGGGCGCTTATGGGTTTGATGCGCCTGTCAGCGGCGGGCCGAAGGGGGCTGAGACCGGCAAGCTCGCCATCTGGGTTGGCGGCGACAAGGACGTTTTCGATAAATACAAGAAGGTTTTGGACGCTTTTGGTGACCAGGCCGCCTATATCGGCCCAATCGGCACCGCGACGGTGGCGAAGCTCGTGCACAATATGGCGGGCTATGCGATCCAAACCGCGATGGCCGAAGTGTTTTCCATGGGCGTGAAGGCGGGGATGGATCCGCTGGATTTATGGAAGGCCGTGCGCCAGGGCGCGCTGGGGCGCAAGCGCACTTTTGATCGCATCACGGACCAGTTCCTGGTGGATAAATATGATCCGCCCGCCTTTGCGCTGAAGCTGGCACATAAGGATGTAACCTTGGCCGTGACGATGGGCCGCGAATTGAATGTGCCAATGCGTTTCTGCAACCTGGCGCTGGAAGAAATGAATGAGGCTTTGAATCGCGGCTGGGAAAACCTCGATAGCCGCGTGCCGATGAAGCTGCAATTGGAACGCGCGGGTGTTCAGATCAAATGCGATCCAGCGGCGGTGCAGGCCGTCTTGGATGCGGATAAGGCGAAGTAATTCACGATGACCTTGCTGATGCAACAGCCGGGGCGGATTGGGCCGCTCCGGATGAAAAACCGGCTCATCATGGCGCCGATGGGTACCAATTTCAGCACCAGCGATGGTCTTTCGACCGAACGTGACCGCGCCTATTACGAAGAACGCGCCAAGGGTGGCGTTGCTGCCATTGTGACCGAAGCCATGGCGGTGAGTGCGGGTGGGCGCGCGCACAACAACTCACTCTGGATTTATCATGACCGCTTCATCCCAGGCCTGGCGCGGCTTGTCGCAGGGATCAAGCGGCATGATTGCGTGACGGTGGGGCAGATCAATCACCGTGGCGCGCTGTTGCGCCGGATGGTGTTGAATATGGAACCCGTTGGGCCTTCGCCCTGGCGCAACCCAAATACCGGGGATGAGGTGCGCCCGCTGGAACAAGCGGAAATCACCGAAATCCAGAAGGATTTTGTGACGGCTGCAAGGCGGCTGTGGCAAGCCGGCTATGATGCGGTGGAACTGCATGCCGCCAATGGGTATCTGTTTCATCAGTTTCTGACGCAGCGGATCAATAAGCGTACGGACCGCTATGGCGGATCGCTTGAAAACCGCGCGCGCCTGCTGCTGGAAACCGTCCATCGGCTGCGCGATGCGCTGCCTGATTTCCCGCTTTGGGTGCGGATTTCCTGTACCGAATATTGCGATGATGGCTACCCGGTTGAGGAGATGGTGCAACTCGCCAAGCTTCTGGAAGCGGCGGGGGTGACGGCGCTTGATCTCTCAGGCGGTACGAATGAAAGCCCGGCACTGTCGCGCTTTTGCATCCAGCCGCCTTCCATGCCGCGGCGCACACTGGAACCGCATGCCAAGCCGATCACGGAAGCGGTTGCCATCCCGACCATTATCGCCGGGCGCATTCTTGCGCCGGAAGATGCGGAAGCGGTGCTGGCTTCGGGGGCAGCGGATTATGTTTCCTTGGGGCGCGCGCTGACGGCGGATGCGCATTGGCCGCGCAAGGCCTTTGGGGAAAGCAAGGTGGCCATTCGCGGCTGCATTTCCTGCAATGTCTGTTTTGAACGTCTGACGCTGGAACGCGATGTCGCCTGCGTGGTGAACCCCATGCTGGGCACGGAATTGGAAGCGCCAGAATTCATTGATGGGCCCTTTGCGCCGACACCGGTGAAGCAGCGCGTGCTGATTCTGGGCGCGGGCATGGCGGGGGCTGAGGTTGCGCGGCTGGCCGCCGCACGCGGCCATCACGTGGAAATCTGGGAGAGAGCCGCGCGCGCTGGCGGGCAGATTCATTTGGCTGTGGCGGCGCCAGATAAGGAAGAAGTGCGCCCTGCCTGGTCTTGGCGTTGGGATCAGGTACAGGCGCTTGGCGTGCCGGTGCGCTATGGCATGGACGCAACTCCTGATTCCATCAGGGCTTTCGCGCCGGACCATGTGGTGGTGGCAACCGGCGCCAAGCCGCGCCCGCTGACGCTGCCCGGTGCCGCGCCGCTGCAAGCCTGGAATGTGATTGCCGATCCAGCGCTGGTGCCGGATGGCGCGCGGGTCGCGGTGATTGGTGGTGGCATTGTCGGGCTTGAAGTCGCGGATGTGTTGGTGCAACGCGGCTGTCGCCTCTCAATCCTTGAAGCGCTGCCGGCCATCGCGCCCGCCATGGCGCGCAATAACCGCACGGATCTGATGATCCGCCTGCGCGAAGTGGGCACCAGCTTCCATACCAAGGTCCGCGATGCGCGGTTGATGGGCGATGTGCTGCATTTCACCGAAGACGGCGCAGCGCGAGAGCTTGCCGGCGTGACCCATGTGATTACCGCGATTGGGGCGCTGCCCAACCTTGATGCGCTGCCTGTGGTGGAAGCCAGCGGGATTGCCTTCACGGTGGTTGGCGATGCCAATCAGCCCGGTGATTTTCTTTCTGTTCTGCGCGATGCCTCCATGGTGGGCCTCGCGCTTGGGATGGTGCCCGCAAAGCAGGAGCCTATGGCATGACTGAACCCGAATATCGCGTCTATGCGCTGCGCTATGCCATGCGCGATGCGAAACGCACGGAACATTTCATTGGCGGCGATCCGCATGATGCGCCCATGCCGATGGATTACTTTGTTTGGGCCGCAGTGAATGAGGATCGCGCGATCATCATTGATACCGGCTTCACGGCGGAAGTCGCCGCCAAGCGCAAGCGCAATTACCTGCGTTGCCCGATTGAAAGCCTGAAGCTGATCGGCGTTGATCCCGATAAGGTCGAAGATGTGGTGATTTCGCATCTGCATTACGATCATGTCGGCAGCTTCCATAAATTCGCCCAAGCCAAGTTCCATGTGCAGGAACCGGAAATGCAGTATGCGACCGGGCGCTACATGAAATACCCCAAGCTGCGCCATTCCTTCGAAGTTGAGGATGTGGTCGGCATGGTGCGAATGAATTTCGCCGAACGCGTGGTGTTCCATAATGGCGATGCGGAAGTGGCACCAGGGATTACCGTGCACGCCTGTGGCGGCCATTCCATGGGGCTGCAATGCGTGCGCGTGAATACGGCGCGCGGGCGCGTGGTGCTCGCTTCCGATGTCACGCATTTCTACGAAAACATGGAGGCCGGGCGCCCCTTCACCACCGCCTTTCATATCGGCGAAATGCTGGAAGGGTTTGATAAGCTCCGTGCGCTGGCGCCAAGCCCGAAGCACATCGTGCCAGGCCACGACCCGGAAGTGATGCGCCGTTATCCCGCCCTGCCAGGGCAGGAAGGCATCGTGGTCGAATTACACCGTGAACCATCGACATAACAGAGAGGATATCATGATCAAACTCACGCGCCGCACAGCGCTGTTGGTGGGCCTTGCAGCACCAGAGATTGCACGCGCCCAGGGCTTTCCATCGCGCCCCATTCGCTTGGTGGTGCCGTTCCCGCCCGGCGGTGCCGCTGATATCACCGCGCGGCTTGTTGCGGAACGCATGGGGCCATTGCTCGGCCAAACCGTATTGATTGATAATCGCCCCGGTGCCGGCGGCAATATCGCTGGTGAGGCTGTGGCGCGCAGTGCGCCAGATGGGCACACGCTGTTCCTGGGTGGTGCCACGATTCTGCTGGCCAATAAATACCTTTATCACAAAGGCATGCCTTTCGATGGCATTCGGGATTTCAGCCATATCTCCCGCGTGTCAGTGGGTTCCACGCTGTTTGTCGTGAATGCCAATAGCCCCTGGAAAACCTTTGAGGAGTTTCTGGCCGATGCGAAGGCCCGGCCTGGGCGCATCACCTCGGCATCATCGGGCATCGGCACGATCAGCCATTTGACGATTTCCAAGCTGATGAAAACCGCAGGGATCGAGGTGTCGCACGTGCCCTATCGCGGCCTGGCGCCTGGCTTGAATGATCTGATCGCCGGCAATGTGGACATGATTTTTGACGGTATGCCCGCACTCATGCCGCATGTGCGCGAAGGCCGGTTGCGTGCGCTGGCCGTCGGCAGCCAGAAGCGCCAGCCGCAAGTGGCTGGGCTTGAGACCGTGCGCGGCATGGCGGAACTGATCCCTGGTTCCGATATGGACATGGAATTCTGGTACTGCATTTCGGCCGCCGCCGGCACGCCAGCGCCCATCGCGCAGGCTTTGCACCGCGCTACTATTGGCGCGGCGCGAGACAAGGAATATGGCCAAAGGCTCGTTCCACTCGGCTTCACTGCCATTTCGGATGATACGCCGGAAGGCTTCACGAACTACGTGCGCAGCCAGGATCGCGTTTGGCGCGACTTGGTTGAAATATCCGGCGCCAAGCTAGATTAACCCTCAGTCCAGGAGAAAAATGATGCTCTATGAACTTCGCATTTATCACTGCCAGCCCGGGCGCCTGCCCGATCTGATGAAGCGGTTTGACACCATCACGCTGAAGCTTTGGGACAAGCACGGCATCCGCCAGGCGGGTTTCTGGACGACGCTGATTGGTGATTCCAACCACAGCCTGACCTATATGGTGGCGTGGAATTCACTCGCGGAACGCGAAGAAAAATGGGCGAAGTTCCAGGCCGATCTGGATTGGATCAAGGCGCGCGCAGAAACCGAAGCCAATGGTCCGTTGCTGACGAAGGTCACCAATGAAATTTTGCAGCCGACTTCCTTCTCGTCGGTGAAGTAATCAAATCGGGGGGAAGGCTTACTTCCCCCCGCCCACCCCGTGCTGTTCGCGCACGGCATGGAAGCGGATCATGGGCCATTCTTCTTCCGCGCGACGGCGACGCCAATCGCTGCTGAAAAACGCCACAAGCGCGCCATCATGATCTTCCGCGACATCGCGCCGATTGGCCTCCGCGAACCGATCCAAGGCGCCGGCTTCATCGGAGACCATCCAGCGCACCTGCTCCCAGGGCGTGCCATCGAAGCCCGCCGGCACGCCATACTCCACCTTCAGCCGGCTTTGCAGCACATCCAATTGCAATTGCCCCACCACGCCGACCACGGGTGGTGATCCGTCGCGCGGGCGGAATAATTGCACCACACCTTCTTCCGCCAATTGATCCAGCGCGGTGCGAAGCTTCTTCGCCAGCATCGGATCATCCAGCCGGATATGGCGCAGGATTTCTGGCGCGAAGGAAGGCACGCCGCGAAAATCCAGCGCCTCACCTTCGGTCAGCGTATCACCAATGCGCAGCGTGCCGTGATTGGCAATGCCGATGACATCGCCGGGCCAGGCTTCTTCCGCCACTTGCCGGTCCTTCGCGAAGAAAAACAGCGGCGCATTCACCGGCACCTGCTTGCCGGTGCGGCTTTGCCGCAGCCGCATGCCCTTGGTCAGTCGCCCGCTGCAAAGCCGCACAAAGGCCACGCGGTCGCGGTGATTGGGGTCCATATTCGCCTGGATCTTGAAGACAAAGCCGGTCAGCTTTTCCTCACCAGGTGTCACCAGGCGCTGATCCGCCGGCCGTGCGCGCGGCGGTGGCGCATGGCGCGCCAGCCCATCCAGCAAATGCGCAATGCCGAAATCCCGCAGCGCCGAGCCGAAAAATACCGGTGTCAAAGACCCTTCCAGAAAACGCTCCGCGTCGAATTTGGGATAGCCCGCACCGGCCAGCAGCACTTCTTCGGATAGGGCCAAGGCCCTTTCATCACCGACAAGTGCCGCAAGCTTCGGGTCTTCCGGTGATTCAAGCTGGATCGGCTCCGCCCCTTCTGCCACGGGCAGAAAACGGTCTGTCGCCAGATCATAAACCCCGGCGAAGTCAGCGGCGCGCCCCACCGGCCAGGCGGCGGGTGTGGCATCCAGCGCCAGCAGGTTCTGGATTTCATCGAGCAATTCGAAAGGTTCGCGCGCTTCACGATCCATCTTGTTGATGAAGGTGATGATCGGAATGTCGCGCATGCGGCAAACCTCGAACAGTTTGCGCGTTTGGCTTTCAATCCCCTTGGCGGCATCCAGCACCATCACGGCGGCATCCACCGCGGTCAGGGTGCGATAGGTGTCCTCCGAAAAATCCTCGTGGCCTGGCGTGTCCAGCAGGTTGAAGACCACGCCATCACGTTCAAACGTCATGACTGAGGTCGCAACCGAAATCCCGCGATCCTGTTCAATCTTCATCCAGTCGGAACGCGTGCGCCGCGCATTGCCCTTGGCGCGCACGGCACCGGCCAACTGAATGGCGCCGCCCTTCAGCAGCAGTTTTTCCGTGAGTGTGGTTTTGCCCGCGTCGGGATGGGCGATGATGGCAAAGCTCCGCCTGCGGGCGGCTTCTTCGGCGATACGGGCGGCGGGAATGACGGTATCAGACATGGTGCGGTGGGGGTTAGCATCAGAAGCGGCGCTTGTCGCGCTAGTGGTGCGATTGATGCTGATCTTTCCCGGCCCCGAAATACCACCACGCACCACTAGCCATATATTTGGTGGGCCGATTCACGCTGCTATCGGGAACCGACAGCAGCGATCGGACCACTAGGCATAGGCCCCGGCAGGTTTTGCGGCTATCAGCCCCCTCATGATCCCCACCAACATCCCCCCCGCCGCGCTGGTCACGGGCGCCGGCAAGCGGCTTGGCCGCGCCATGGCGCTCACGCTTGCTGAAGCCGGCTTTGATGTCGCCATCCATTACGCTGCCAGCGCCGATGCGGCCGAGGCAACGGCCGCCGATATCCGCGCCCTTGGCCGCCGCGCCATCACGCTCCGCGCCGAACTTGGCCAGGAAGCCGAAGTGGCGCGGCTGATCCCGGAGGCTACCAAGGCGCTTGGTCCATTAGGGGTGTTGGTGAACAACGCCTCCACCTTCGAACGCGATGAATGGAATGATGCAACCCGTGATTCCTGGGACCGGCATATGGAACCCAATCTGCGCGCGCCCTTTGTGCTGACGCAGGATTTCGCCAAGGCCCTGCCGGATGCCGCGCAGGGCTTGGTCGTGAATATGCTGGATCAGCGCGTCTGGTCGCTGACGCCGCATTTCGTGTCCTACACCGTGTCCAAGGCTGGGCTTTGGGCGCTCACGCAAAGCCTGGCCTTGGCCCTCGCGCCGCGCATTCGGGTGAATGCCATCGGGCCCGGCCCTGCTTTGCCCAGCCCCCGCCAATCCCGCGAACATTTCGACCGCCAGGCTGAGGCAACGCCGCTGTCGCGCCCGACTAGCCCGGAAGAAGTGGCGCGTGCGCTGATGGCGATCCTGTCCCTGCCGTCCATGACGGGCCAGATGATCGCGCTTGATGGCGGCCAGCATTTGCAATGGTCGCCCTCCTTCGGGCAGGAGCCTTTGGAATGAGCTTCGCCCCGGATGCCGCGGCGGGGCTGCGGCTGGTTTTCGTGCGCCATCTGGAAGTGCAGGCGCTGCTGGGCGTCTATGCGCATGAGGAAACGCGGCCCCAGCGCGTGATCCTTGATCTGGAATTGGCGGTGGAAGACCCCGAAGCCCCCGCATCCGAAGGGCCGGACCGGCTGGCGAGGGTAGTGGATTACGCGGCGGCGGCCGAAACCGCGCGGCGGATCGCCACTTCCGCCCATGTTCGACTGGCCGAAACCCTGGCCGAACGCATTGCCATGAGCCTGCTTGGCGATGCCCGCATCCAGCGCGTGAGGGTCGGGGTGACGAAGCCGGAGGCAATGCCCGGTGGCATCAACGTCGGCGTTGTCATTGAAAGATCACGATTTTGACATTGACCGCGCTGCGGATTGTCCACCGCCCGAAAACCACGCCAAAAAGCTTTTTGCGGATGATCGGAGATTCCCCCCTTGACGGCAAAGCGGGATTGCGACTCAGGATAAAATCCATTTAAAACATGTACTTAATTTGTTACAGGCGAGCCGCTGCGAAACTGGGCAAAGGCTTAGAATCTTTGTGTAACAGAGCTTTAACCGATTTGTCTTGGCGGCTTCCCACAGGTTTATCCACAGGTTTCGTGGACAAGTTCGCCACCCCTTTGCCATAAGC
>Ga0079301_1000786_pt1 | contig 15278 bp, 12 predicted proteins | sample Wag4_2014_7_11_3_FD_74797 | JGI IMG/M metagenome (GOLD analysis project Ga0079301, IMG submission 74797) | Fresh water mixed with fracking chemicals microbial communities from Ohio, USA - Utica-2 Time Series FC 2014_7_11 | ecosystem: Engineered > Industrial production > Chemical products > Input... | reverse complement strand
GATCGCGGCGGGTTATGGTGCGTGTTTGTTGATGGCGGGTGCGTATCTGGCGATCGGGTCCGCCATGTCGGCCATGACCAAGAACCAGGTAATTGCCTTTGTACTGGCCGTCGCGGTGTGTTTCCTGTTTGCGGTCGCCGGCAGCGCCCTGGTGACGGATTTCCTAAGCCAGCGCATCCCTGCCCTGGCCGAAATTGCGCGCGCACTATCGCTGACGGAACGCTTCAATGGCCTCACGCGCGGGGTGATTGCGCTGCGCGATGCGGTGTTCTTCGCCTCCTTCATCGGGTTTTGGCTTTTCGTGAATGCGGTGGTGATTGACCACCGGAAGGCTGACTAGATCATGGCTGATCAAATCAAGGCAAAGCCTGGCTCACAACGTGTTTGGTCCTCGGCGCTTGGGATTGTGGCGGCTTTGGCGCTTGCCATTGGTGTCAATTTGTTGGTGGAGCGTTTCGCGCCGCGCGCGCGGCTCGATCTCACGGCGCAGAAACTCTACACGCTATCGGATGGCACGCGCAGCGTGCTGTCCGGCCTGCAAGATCCAGTGACGCTCAGGCTGTTCTATTCGCGCAAGCTCGGTACCGCCATTCCGAGCTTTGGCGCCTATGCGGAACGCGTGCGCGCGATGCTGGATGAATATGTTGCGGTCTCGGGCGGCAAGCTCAGGCTTGAAGTGCTGGACCCAGAGCCCTTCAGCGAAACCGAAGACCGCGCACTCGCTTTCGGCTTGCAAGGCGTGCCGGTGGATCAATCCGGTGAGCAGGTCTATTTCGGCCTGGTCGGTGCCAATCTGCTGGACGACGAACGCAACATCCCCTTCTTCCAGCCGGACCGTGAGCGCTTTTTGGAATTCGATCTGACGCGGCTGGTCTATGAGCTTTCCAACCCGCGCCGCCCGGTGATTGGTGTCATGTCGCCCTTGCCGTTGAATGGTGATCCGCGCGCGATGATGATGCGCCAAGCCGCCATGGGTCAGCCATTCGCCGTCATGAATAGCCTGCGGGAGTTCTTCACGCTCCGCGATGTGCCCATGGATGCGCAGGTGATTGAAGATGATATCCAGGTGATGATTCTGGCGCATCCGCAGGGGCTTTCGGATGCGGCGCAATATGCCGTGGATCAGTTCGTGCTGCGCGGCGGCAAGCTGATCCTGCTGATGGACCCGCATTCCGAAGGCCAGGCCTCGCGCCCCGGCCCAGGCGGGCGGCCGCCCGCCAATACCGCATCCAGCCTGGAACGCCTGACCAATGCTTGGGGCATTGAAGCGCCCGCCGATAAGGTGGTGCTGGATTTGCGCGGCGCCTGGCGCGTGCGCGCCAATCCGCAAGACCGTATGCAGGCGGTGGATTACGTGGCCTGGTTCAATGCGCAGGGCGATTCGATTGCGCAGGGAGAGGTTGCGACCGCGCAGCTCAATCAGGTGACTTTTGCCTCGGCCGGTCTGCTACGTCGGAAGGATGGCGCGGGGGTGGAATTCACGCCGTTGATCACCTCAAGCCCGCGCAGCATGGAAGCGGATGCGGCGAAGGTACGCGAGAATCCGAACCCGACTCAGTTGCTGGCGGATTTCCGCCCCGATGGGCAGACCCGTGTTCTGGCAGCGCGGCTGCGCGGAGAGATCAGCACGGCCTTCCCGGATGGCGCGCCACCGCCGCCGCAAGGCGCAGAACGGCCCGCCGATTTCCCGGCGCATCGCGCGAAAAGCGAAGGGTCCGCCAATATCATCGTGATCCATGATGCGGATGTGCTGGAAGATCGCTTCTGGGTGCGCGTGCAGGATTTCTTTGGCCAGCAGGTCGCAACCCCCTTTAGCGATAATGGCGCCTTGATCGCGAATTTGGTGGATACCATGGCCGGCGGTGATGCGCTGATTTCGCTCCGCTCAAGGGGCGAATCGCTCCGCCCGTTTGAGGTGGTGGATGATATTCGCCGTGATGCTGAAGCGCGTTTCCGCCAGACCGAGCGTGAATTGACCGAACGCCTGGAAGCAACCGAACGCCGCTTGCGCGAATTGCGCCAGGGCCCGCAGGGCGGAGATCGCGGCCAGACCAATGCCGTGATCAGCGCCGAACAGCGCGCGGAAATTGATGCGGCGCGTGCGGAAATTCTGCGGACCCGTCAGCAATTGCGCGCGGTGCAGCTTGATCTCAGGCGCGATATTGAAGGGCTTGAGACATGGCTTCGTATCCTCAATATCGCTGCCGTGCCTGTGTTGCTGACGGTGCTTGCGCTGTTGTTGGGTGTTGCGCGCGCGCGCCGGCGCGCGGCGGCGCGGCACTGAAGCAGGGGGCAGGGCTATGCAAAGACGTTCCCTGATTTTGCTGGGCAGCGCGGCGATGATTGCGATGGGCGGCGCCTTGCTGATCAAGCCGCCGGCACCGCCGGTACCACCAGCCGGCACGGGCGGGCTTGCCTTTCCGGGCCTCGCCCAGCGCCTTCCCAATGCCGCGCGGATCGAAGTGCGCCGGCATGATGGCGCTTTGGACATCATCCGGCGCGGCGATATCTGGGTGCTGCCGACCAAGGGTGATTATCCCATCCGCCAGGAAAAACTCCGCGAATTGCTGACGGGGTTGACGGAATTGCGGCTCATGGAACCGCGCACCGGCAATCCTGAGATGTTTGATCGCCTTGGCCTGGAAGACCCGCTGCGCGCTGGTGCCACGTCTACGCTGCTGCGCGTGCTTGATGCGCAAGGCGCGGCGCTGGTGGAATTGGTGATTGGCCGGCGGCGCGTGCGGACCCAAGGCAATGTCCCCGAAAGTGCGTATGTGCGCCGGCCCAATGAAAACCAGGCATGGCTCGCGGAAGGGCGCATTCCGGTGGATGCCGACCCGCAGCTTTGGCTTGACCGAGACATCGCGAACCTACCGCGTGAACGTGTGCAGCGCGTCATTGTTGCGCGCACGGGCGAAGGGGCACTTGTGCTGACCCATAGCGGCCAGCCCGATGGCAAGCTTGCCATCACCACGCCCGCCGATGCGCCGCCCGCTGATGATGTCAGCCTGGATGAGGTAACGCGGAGCTTCGAATTCCTGACCTTCCTTGATGTGCGGCGCGAAGCCGACGCGCCGGGCGAGGCTTTGGGTGAAACGCGCTTCGAATTGACGGACCGGCTGACGATCATTGCCCGCCCGCGCAAGCAGGCCGAGGAAATCTGGGTAACGCTAGCCGCTGAGGGCGATGAGGAAGCCGCGCGCTTGAATGCGCGTTGGCGCGGCTGGGTCTTTCAGATCGGGCAATGGAAGGAAAAAGCCATGATCCCCCGGCTTGATGATTTGCGCCGCCAGGATGAAGCGCCCGCCCCCGCTGCTGAACCGCCGATTGCGCCTCGGTGAGCAACGCGCCGCGCGAGTATCCTGACCGCCCCTGGGTTGGCATTGGCTGCATCGTCTTTCGCGAAGAAGCGGTGCTGCTGGTCCGCCGCGGCAAGCCGCCGCGTATTGGCCAATGGTCCCTGCCCGGCGGTGCGCAGCATGTCGGCGAAAAGGCGGAAGAAGCTGCGCGGCGCGAATTGCGCGAAGAAGCCAGCATTGAAGTGGGCCCGATGGCGCTGGCCTATGTTCTTGATGCCATCAATCAGGATGAGGATGGCCGCGCGCTTTATCATTACACGATCATTGATTTCGCAGCGCTTTGGCTGGCAGGCGAAGCCCGCGCCGGCGATGATGTGAGCGCGGTCGCCTGGGCGCTGCCGCATGAACTGGAAAGCTATGATCTGACCGAAGCCGCGCATGAGGCGATTGCTGCAGCGCGGATTGCGCTCGGGTTAGGTTAAACCTTCACCGCCGCCGCCAGCTTTCCTGCTTGCGATAAAGCGTGGATGGGCTGATGCCCAGAAACGCTGCCGCCTTGGCGATATTGCCGCCGCACAGCTTGACCGCTTCTTCAATCGCCTCGCGTTCCGTCTCGGCCAGCGGGCGGATGCGTTTGGTGGATTCCACCGGGCGTAATGTCAGCGGGGGCGGCGCGGGCTTCACCATTTCGGGTTCCGGCGCCGGTGCGGGCATGGGTGCAGGCGCGGGCTTGGCACCGCCTTCCCGCACGGTGGCGGGCAACATGCCAGCGGTCACCACCTCGCCATCATGCAGCACCACGGCAGTGCGGATCGCGTTTTCCAATTCGCGCACATTGCCGGGCCAGGTATGGCGCATCAGCATCGCACGCGCCTCGGCATCAAAACGCTGGAAGCGCTTGCTTTCCTCGGCGGCGCTTTTGGCCAGAAACGCCTCAGCCAAAGCCAACACATCATCGCCACGGTCACGCAGCGGCGGCAGTGGCACGGGGATGACATGCAGGCGGTAATACAAATCCTCGCGGAAGCGCCCGGCGCGCACTTCTTCCAGCGGGTCGCGATTGGTGGCGCAGACAAAGCGCACATCGGTTTGCAGCGTCTTGCCGCTGCCCACGGGCTGGAAGGTGCCGGTTTGGACGAAACGCAGCAGCTTGCCCTGCAGCGCCAAATCCATTTCGCACATCTCATCCAGAAACAGCGTGCCGCCATCCGCCGCGCGCGCTGCGCCGATACGGTCCGCCACCGCGCCGGTAAAGGCGCCGCGCACATGGCCGAAGATTTCGCTTTCAATCAAATCCTTCGGGATAGCCGCGCAATTGATGGCGATGAATGGCCCGGCCTTGCGGGGAGAGATGCCGTGCACCGCCTCAGCCGCCAATTCCTTGCCAGTGCCGCTTTCACCGGTGACGAAAACGGTTGCGCGCGACGCAGCGGCATTTTCCAAAATGCGATAGACCGCCTGCATGGCGGGTGCGGCGCCGATGAAGCCAGCAAAACCCTGCCGCGGTGCCCCCGCCGCCAAGACCGCCACCTGCCGGCGGAGAGCCGCGCGTTCCATGACATTCGCAAACGTCACGGTCAGGCGTTCTGGTGCAAAAGGTTTCACCAGAAAATCCGAAGCACCGGCCTGCATCGCCTCAACTGCCAAAGAAACGGAACCATGCGCGGTCATCACCACCACGGGCAGGTCGGGGTCACGCCCGCGCAATGCGCGCAGCACGGAAAGCCCATCGCCATCGGGCAGGCGGAGATCGAGCAGCACGCCATCCGGCATGGCCTGATCGGCGAAATTCAGCGCATCGGCCACACAATGGGCGTGGCGGATCCGATACGGCCCCGCGCGCAGATATTCCTGATAGACAGTGGCGAGCGAGGGTGAATCCTCAACCAGCAGAATCTGGTGATGCCGCAGGGCATCAGCCACGCGCGCGCATCCAACCGAACAGGGTCAAGCCGCCACCCAATACTGCCGGCGCCGCCCAAGCGGGGGCTTCCAGAAGCGGTAGCAGCAGATCATCCCAAATCATCGGCACAAGATAGCGCTGCACCATGGCCTGCACCAAATTGAGCAAGCCAGGGTCAAGCCGGAACAACACCGCACCAAGGGGATCACTGCCGAACCCAAGCCATAGCCCCGCCGCCAGGGCCAGTAGCGCAAGGCCAATCAGGCGCATCGCGGCCTCACGCCCAGAGCCTTTCGCCTTGCAAACCCGTGTAAAGATCAGCGACAAAATCGCCATAGCCATTGAAAAGCAGGGTCGGCACGCGTTCCCCGCTGCCCAGCATGCGTTCCTGCGCCTGGCTCCAGCGCGGATGCGGCACAGCCGGGTTCACATTGGCCCAAAAGCCATATTCCTGCGCCTGGATCTTCTCCCAAAAGGAAACCGGGCGCTGATCGGTCAGGCGAATCGTCACTAGGCTCTTGCCGGCCTTGAAGCCGTATTTCCAGGGCTGATGGAAACGAAGCGGCCCGCCATTTTGCGGTGTCAAAACCTTGCCATAGGCGCCGACCACCATGAAGGAAAGCTCATTGGCGGCCTCGGCAAGGGTGCAGCCTTCCGTATAGGGCCAAGGGTACCAGCTTTGCCGAAGGCCCGGCATGACGCTGGGCAGGGTCGCAGTCTGAAACACGACATAGCGCGCGGATGAAAGCGGCTTCACCTCGGCCAACAGGGCGGAAAGCGGAAAGCCGGTCCAGGGCACCACCATGGCCCAGGCTTCCACGCAGCGCAGGCGATAGACACGTTCTTCAAGCGGCATGCGGCGGAGCAGATCATCCATGTCATATTCGCGCGGCGCTTCCACCATGCCTTCCACCTTCACCGTCCAGGGGCGGAGCGGCATGCGCTGCGCGGCGGCGCTGATGGTCTTGTGGCTGCCGAATTCATAGAAGTTGTTATAGGTGGTCACCTCGCGCTCGGCGGTGATCGCGCGGCCCGGCGCATAGCGCGTATTGCGCATGGCGGGCGGCAATCCTGCCTGCTGTGCCGTGGCCGGGCCGGCGGCAAGCATCCCAGCACCGATCGCCAAGGCTTGGCGGCGGCCAAAGACCAGCGCTTCCGGGGTGGCGCTGCTTTCGGGCAAATTCCAGGGGCGGCTTTTCAGGATGTGCATGTTGGTAAGCCTTTCGTTGCACCCGATAAAGGCGCGCGGCCCGCCAAGGTCAAGCGTGATCAGCGTCTGGGTTGCGGCAAAACCGCACTGGGCGGCTGGCCCGGCGCTGTCGTCACGCGAAACAGCCGATAGGCTTCAGCTTCCTGGCCTTGGCGGGTGCGGATCAGCCGGCCGGCATCGCCTTCAATCAGCGTCGCACCGGGCCAAAGCGGTGGGCCATCACCGCGTCTTTCGCTGCGGATCAGTAAGCCCGTGGCGTTTTCGGGTGCCTCCGGCAGGGTGAAGAAGCGCCAGCGCGGGTCCATGGCCACGATACGAAGCTCAGGCGGCAGGCGGAATGCCATGCCGGAAGCGAGCCCATATTCCTCCGCCGCGATGAAGGCCACACCTTCGCGCGCGGCGGCCCGCGCCAGATCAGCCGCCAACCCATCCCAGCCGCCAAGCCGCGCGAGGGTTGGGTCCTGCCGGCGCGGCAGCGCCAGGGGCGCGGCGGTGGCTTGCAGATAAGCCGCGCCTGCCATGGCAAAGCCAAGCGCCAAGGCGGGCATGCGCAGCCGCAACCAGCCAGCAGGCAGCAGCGCGGCGGCGGCAATGGCGGCACTGGGATAGAGGATCGCCGGCCAATTCCCCTGCACCCGGCTACCTAAGGCCTGCAAGGCGAAAATCGCCGCCCCTGGCAGGATCAGCGCGAGCAACAACCCAGCCCCGGCATCGCGCGCGCGCCAGACCTGCCGCGCCGCCATGAAGGTGCCCGCCACGCAAAGCAGGAACACCAAGGGCGTCACCAAGGCCACCTGCCCGCCCAGCAATTCGCCAAGCCAGCGGAGACTCTGCCCCGCGCCGCCGGCGGCGGTGCGCCCGCCCTGTTTGGCGAAGGATGCCCATTCATGCGTGGCATTCCACAGCACCACCGGAGCAAATAGCGCGACCGCGAGTGCTCCCCCCGCCCAAAGCTGCCAGCGCAGCAGCCAGCGGCGCGCCTCGGGCATGAGGAATAGCCACAGCACCAAACCGAAGCCGAGCAGCGCCGCCGTGTATTTGGACAGCAGCGCGCCGCCTGCGAAAACCCCGGCGGCCAACCACCAGCCTGCATCCCCGCTGCGCTGCGCCCGCGCCACGGCCCAAAGCGTTGCCACCCAGAAGAACAGCAAGGGCGTATCCGGTGTCATGGTCACGGCGCCGAGGGCCGCGAAAAGTGTGGCGTTCATCAGCGCTGCCGCCCAAGGGCCGGCGCCCCGCCCGGGGAAAAGATCTTCAGCGGTGCGGGCCAGCATCCATGAGCCAATGAATAGCGACACCGGCCCCAAAAGCCGCACACCGAGCGCGTTTTCGCCGAGCAGCGTGGTTCCAAAGCGAATGAAGATCGCGACCATCGGCGGATGGTCCAGATATCCCGGCTGCAGATGGCGCGACCAGACCCAGTAATAAGCCTCATCCGGGGAAAGCGGCAGGATCGCCGCCAGCACCAGCCGCAAACCCGTCAGCGCCAGCAGCGCAGCCAGCCAAGGATTCACCTGGCGCGCCAGACCAGCGTCGCGGAAACCGCGTAATTCCACACCACCGTGAGTGCCGCCCCCGCCGCGCCGGCCAGCCCCCAGGCCAGCACGCCATCTCGCAGCAACAGATTGGCAATGCCGATATTGGCCGCCGCACCAAGGCCGCAGACCAGATAGAACAGCACCAGGCCGCGCAGCAACGCCGGCCCGCGCAGGCGCCGATCCCGATAGGTGATGCGATTATTTAGCAGGAAATTCACTGTCATCGCGATCACAGTGGCCGCCCATTGCGCGGCGTTGAAGCCCGTCCCGACCAGCCCGTGCAGCAGCCCAAGCACCACCAAATGCACCAGCACACCAATCGCCCCGACGGCGGCGAAGGACAGGAACCTCAGCGGCACCACACCGCCCAAAGCCTTATCCGCCAGCAGCCCGGCAAATTCCAACAACACCGCCGCATCCAGCTTGCTTTCGCCGGCCACGCGCGCGCGGAAGGAATAAGGGATTTCCAGGCTGCGCAAAGGCCGTTTTGCTGACAGCAGAATATCCAGCAAAATCTTGAAGCCCGTGCCGGTCAAGCGGGGCGCCACTTCTTCAAAAAGATCGCGCGGCAGGGCAAAAAATCCACTCATCGGGTCACTCACGCGCATGGGCAATGCCGCATTGGCGAGCGCCGCGCCGGTATCGGAGATCATTTGCCGCGCGGCGGTAAGCCCGCCTTGCTTGTCACCGCCTTCGATATTGCGGCTGCCGATCACGATATCGGCTTCACCCGCTTCAAGGGCCATCAGCATGCGCGGCAGCAGGGTTTCATCATGCTGCAAATCACCATCAATCACCGCAAGATAAGGCGCTGAGGTCGCGAGCATTCCCTCGATACAGGCAGAAGCAAGACCGCGGCGGCCAATGCGCCTGATGCCCCGGATGCGTGCATCCTGCGCCCCAATGAAGCGCACGGCAGCGCTTGTGCCATCGGGGCTATCATCGTCAACGAAAATCGCTTCCCAGGCAATGCCGGCCAAGGCAGCATCAAGCCGCGCCACCATGGGCGCGACATTCGCGGCTTCATTGTAGCAGGGGATTACCACGCAAAGGCGGGGCAGCGCCGTCGCGATCACTTTGCTCCTTGCCAGGTCAGCCCTGCTTTGCGGCTGGCCAATTCCATCTTTGGCCTACCGAACAGATAGCCTTGGCCATAGCGCACGCCAAGTTCCAGCATCAGCGCCGCTTCTGCCTCTGTTTCAATGCGTTCAGCCACGACCTGAGCGCCAACAGTCCGGGCAAGGTCAACCATGGCCGCGATAAAGCCGCGATCACGTTCGCTCTGCAAGGCATTGGCAACATAAATGCCATCCACCTTCACATAATCCACCTTGAAGGCGCGCAAATACCGAAAAGCTGCCGCGCCAGCGCCGAAATCATCCAGGCAGACCGGGATCTGATGTTCCCGAAGCAATTCGATCATGCGCACTGCCTCATGCTCATTTTCGATTTCGGCGGTTTCGGTGATTTCCACCACCAGGCGCTCAGCAATGCCGGGGGTATTCTCCAGAAGCTCTTTCATATCCGCGTGGAATTTCGGGCTTTGCAGGGAAAGCCCTGAAAGATTGCAGGCAACTCGCGTGCCGCCCGCAGCCCCCGCCGCCTCACACACTGCGGTGACCACAGCCCAATCCAATTCCTCGGTCAGGCCTACGGCTTCGGCCAGGGCAACGAATTCGCCCGGATGGGACAATGCCGTATCATCGGCCTGAAGCGGGCGAATCAGGGCTTCATAATGATGCGGGGACCGATCAGCGATGGCCACAATAGGCTGAAATGCCATGCGGAAGCGGCGTCCCGCGATGCTGCGCCGAAGCACAGCCGCCCGTTCCGAGGCGCTGTCCAGAAACCCCGCGAGCCCCCCGGCAAAGCCGGCTTTTTCAAGCGCATCATTGCCGCCGCGCGCAAAAGCGGCCAGCGCAAAGCGCAGCGCCCGTGTGGCCTGGACCTGGTTAAGCCCTTCCGCCTCAAGCCCCACAGCCATGGCGCCGACCGAGACATCATTGACGCCACGATCCTTCAGAATATCCGCAACCGCCGAAGTCAAGGCCGGCAGATCGAAAGGCGCCTGCCCGGGCAAGACACCATAGCGCCCGGCACCAAATTCGGTGGCCACTGCGCCTTCACCTGCCTGGCGGTTCAATTCCTGCTGGATTTCCCGGTTGACTTCCCCGCCTGGCACGAAAGGGCCTGCGGGCCCCGTCAGTTCCAGAAACCCAACTGCCCCGCTGGGTTCCCCAGTCCGCAGCATTTCCTCGGCAAGGCTCGCCAGCCCAGGTCCGCCTGGCAGCGGGCCACCGGGCAATTCATTTGGCAATGGCGCGAAGGTCAATACCAGCTTGGCATCCGCCCCGCCGAGCTTAAGCCCCGCAACACTGAAGGCCGTGGCCGAATCATCTGACAGTTTGAGTGCCGTTGGCTTCAGGCGGCCCTGTTCCGCCATAAGCCCGACTGCGGTGGCGAAGGCCGGCCGGTCCGTTAGCGCCACCAGAGAGGTCACTGGTTTGCCCAGAAATTCCTTTGCGTCGCGGCCGAAACGCGCGCGAAAGGCGCCTTCAGCAAACGTAATGTGGCCGCTGAGATCGGCTTCGAGCAACAATTCCGCCGCCGCGAAAGCAAAGACCACAAAGCGGTCCCTGGTGCGGTGGGATGAAACAGGCCCATGCTGCGATACGGCGCTTCCCATCATTCCTTCCGTTGGCGGCCGGCTAACGTGGCCAGCCTAATAAGGAAGTGTAACACTTGATACTTCAGAGCATTTTTAAGCCGAGGGGAGTCACCTGGCGGCTCGAAAAATGCGCTCCGTTTGTGTTTTAGAGCATGTCCCGCGCACACGGGTGAGTGGGAAATACTCCAGGATGAGGTCTCCTTCAAGCAAGGCCGGTTGTACTGTGCAAACAGCTTTCGCGCCAGGGCCCGCAACCCTGGCGCGAGACCGCTTGCAAAGCAAATCGCGGATCACTTCACCGGCGAAAACGCCGTTGGCTTCAATTCCATCACCGTCTGCTGCTTGAGCGCGCCCAGCGGCGCAATCGCCTTGCCGAATTCGGCCCAGCCCGGATCGCTCATCATCGCGGTGCGGCGACGGTCACGATCGCCCAAGCCCTCATAGGCCCACATGAAGACCACCTGGTTGATCGGGCCGACCTCGGTCACCGCGAAAAGCAGCAATTGGCCAAGCATGCGCTTTTGCACGGGCAGCCCATATTTTTCGTAAGCTTCCAACCAGCCGGCCATCTTGCCGGGGTGGAAATCATAGGTCCGGTGATCCACGAACATCCCGGTGCCACCGATTTCCCGCTTGAATTGGAAGCCCTTGGCCTGCGTGATGGGCGAAAACGGCACGGTTTTCAGGAACTTCACTTCCTGCTGCGCAAGCGCGCCGGCTTCGGCTGATCGCTTGCGGAAAGCCTGCCAATCCGGGTCCGCTTCCCGCGCAGCCAGGCCGGCTTCGCGGGCATCAATATCATCCCAGCCGCGGAAGAAGACCACGCGGTTGATGGTGCCCACTTCCACCTGAAAAAAGCCGAGCGATGGACCCATATGGCGGGCCGAGGCCGGGCCGCCCAAGCTTTGATAGGCATCCATCCAAAGCGGCATCTTGCCCGGATGGAAGGTATATTGGCGCTGTTCGACATACATGCTGCGTTCTCCCCCGCATAATGACAGCCAAGCTTCTGCCGAGTGCGGCCCCAGCGCAAGCCGCCCGGCCTGCTCACAATTGTGCTGCACTGCAAAAAATACTTGAAACCCCCGGGCGGGAGGCGCAGGAAGACGCCCGAAACAGGAGCCCACGCCATGACATCCAAGCGCCCCATGCCCCCCGGTCGGGAATTGCTGAGCAAGGGCAATGCAACGGCCCAGCGCGTGATTGATCAATCGCGTCTCATGTCCGACGTGATTGGCCGCCATGCCAAGGCCCTGCCGGAAGCCCTGAACCCGAAGGCGCCGCTTGAGAGCCTGGGCAAGGCCAGCCGGGGCATGATCCGCGCGCCGCAAAACCTGGCGATGGATGCCGCATCCTATATGCTGGACGCGGCGCAGCGCAGTTTTCTGTTCTGGGACACAATGCGCGAAGCGGGCAATAATTTCGTTGCCCACGAACAGGCCGGCTGCCCGCCCGTGCTGATTTTCGATTATGAAACCGTGGTGGATGGCCGCAAGCTGAAGCGGCCGGTGAATTACGCCCTGGTCCGCATCACGCCGCCCGAGGATATGGTGCCGAGCAATGATGCGCTCCGCCCCTTCCTGATCATTGACCCGCGCGCCGGCCATGGTGCGGGGATTGGCGGCTTCAAATCAGACAGCCAAGTGGGTGTCGCGTTGCGCCGCGGCCACCCGGTTTATTTCGTGATCTTTTTCCGGGACCCGGAACCAGGCCAGACCATTCTGGACATTACCGCCGCCGAAGCGGTGTTTCTGAAGCATGTGACGGATGCCCATCCCAAGGCGCCGAAGCCTGTTGTGATCGGCAATTGCCAAGGCGGTTGGGCGGTGATGATGCTGGGTGCGGCTTTGCCCAATCAGCTTGGCGCGCTGGTGCTGAACGGCGCCCCGCTGTCCTATTGGGCGGGCGAGAAGGGCAAGAATCCCATGCGCTATCTGGGCGGGCTGGCTGGTGGTGGCTGGCCTGCCGCGCTCATGGCCGATATGGGCAATGGCCGCTTTGATGGCGCCAATCTTGTCGCGAATTTTGAGGCGCTGTCGCCGGCCAATACCTGGTTCCGCAAATACTTCGACCTTTACGCCAATGTGGATCAGGAATCGGAGCGATTCCTGGAATTTGAACGCTGGTGGGGCGGATATTTCCTCATGAACCGCGATGAGATTCGCTGGATTGTGGAAAACCTGTTCATCGGCAATCGTTTCGCCGCCGGGCGCATTTCGGCGGGTGATGGCCAGACCTTCAATATGCGCGAAGTGAAGGCGCCGATTATCGTCTTTGCTTCCGCCGGCGACAATATCACCCCGCCCGGCCAGGCTTTGCGTTGGATTGCCGATGTCTATCGCGATGAACGCGAAATCAAATCCCTCGGCCAGACCATTGTGTACCTATTGCATGAGGATATTGGGCATCTTGGCATTTTCGTCTCCGGCAAGGTGGCGAAGAAGGAACATAGCGAAATCGCCAATACGCTCGACATGATCGAAGCTGTGGCGCCTGGCCTTTATGAAATGGTGATCACCAGCCATCAGGAAGGTCCCGAGGATGGCGCATGGCAGGTGGAGCTGGTGGAACGCAGCATCGCCCAGGTGCGCGAAATTTCTGGTGAGGCTGAGAATGAAGCCTTCCCCGCGGTGGCGCAGATTTCCGAGTTGAACCAGCATCTTTACGATGTGCTGGCGGCCCCTGTGATCCGGCAATTCAGCACGGAAATGGGCGCCGAGGCGCGGCGGCGCATGAACCCGATGCGTTGGCGCCGTTACGCGCTGAGCGATATGAATCCCTGGATGGGGCCAATTTCCTCCTTTGCCGGAATGGTGCGGGAGAATCGCCGCCCTGCCGCGGCTGAAAATCCTTTCCTCGCTTTCGAAAAAGCCTTCGCCGATACGGTGGAATATGGGCTGAATGCGATGCGCGATACGCGCGATGCCTTGGTGGAAATTGCCTTCCACGGGGTTTATGGCACGCTGAATGCCGCCGGCGTCACCGGTGAGGATTACGCGGCGGAAGCCGATGCTGCACGCGATTCCGTCACCACCGATGCGCCGCAGCGCGCGGAAGCGGAGGCGAAACTCGCACAGGGTGGCTATGCGGAAGCGGTGATTCGCATGATGATCTTGTTGGCCGATGCGCGTGGCGCGGTGCGCCGTTCACGCCTGGCGCGTTCCAATCAATTGCTGACGACCGAAGCGCCTTTCGCGCAAATGAGCGCGGCGGACCGCATGGCGGTGATCCGTGACCAGACCATGATCGCGACGCTTTTCCCAGAAGAGGCGATCAAGACGCTGACGGTGCTGCTGCCGGATGCGGCCTCACGCCGGCGGGCGTTGAAGGCGGTGGAGACCGTGGCCGGCCCGGATGAGGAACTTGGTGAGCATGCCCGCACGCGCTTGCAGCGTTTGCGGGAAGTGCTCGCGGTGCGCCCACAACGCGCGGCGTGATCAAGAATTGCTTGCCAGCATTCCCAGCATTTCGGCGTCGCCGATCTGGTGGAAATCACCATAGGATGCGCTGATGCCACCGTGGAAATCTTCCGTTTCCACGGCGATGATCTCATCCGCTACATCCTTCAGCGCAGCGATGCTTTCAGGTGTGGCGATGGGCACGGCAAGCACAAGCCGTGCGGCACCACGCTGGCGTAGTGCCTGCAAGGCCGCCCGCGCGGTAAAGCCCGTGGCAAGCCCATCATCCACCAGAATGACGTTGCGCCCTTTGGGGTCCAGCCTTTTGCGGCCCTTGAGGTAAATCGCGGCACGGCGGGCGAGTTCCTGCCTTTCCGCGGCCAGCACGGGGGCGATCATGTCGGCGTTCAGGCCGGTATGGGCGATGATGTCCGGATTGAGCAGCGGTTCTTCAAGACCTTCGGCAATCGCCCCAAAGCCCAGTTCCGGCTGCCAGGGCACGCCCAATTTGCGCACCAGCAAAAGATCAAGCGGTGCGCCCAAGGCCTTAGCAATGGGGAGCGCCACCGGCACGCCACCACGCGGCAGGGCAAAAATCACGGGCCTATCGAAGCCGCGCGCTGCAAGCAAGGACGCAAGGCTGCGCCCTGCTTCAGCGCGGTCGGCGAAGCGCGCCATGGGTTTGGCTGAGAAAATCATGCGCGAAAATGGCGCGCACGGACAGGCGCGTCACGTCACCTTCGCGGCATGCCGCGTTCTAGGCTTCCTCATCCCGCAGAATGCGCGCCGCCGCCAGCAGCGCCTTCTCATACCGCGCGCGTTCCTTGGCGGTTTTCTCGGCCGGCCAGGGGCGAAAGCCCTCCCCAGTTTTCGGGCCAAGCTTGCCTTCCGCGACCAGCCGCGCGAGGCCCGGGCTTGGGTCAGGACTATTGTTCAGCGAGGGATAGATGGTGCGCCCCGCTTCCAATTGTGTCTCAAGCCCCGCCAATTCCTTTTGCAGGATCGGGCCCGCCGCGACATAGCGAAAGCCGAAGGCGTAGCGCACGGCATTGTCCACATCCTCGGCCGTGGCCAGGCCCTGATCAATCACCGAAAAGGCTTCGCGCATCAGCGCATGCTGGATGCGATTGGCGAGAAACCCCGGCACATCTTTCGCCACGCGGATGACCTTGCGGCCAAGCCCCGCCATGATGTCAGCGAGTTTGTCGCAAACCGCTTGGTCCGTGTATTCGCCGCGCACAACCTCGACACCCGGCACCAGA
>Ga0079301_1000783_pt1 | contig 15291 bp, 17 predicted proteins | sample Wag4_2014_7_11_3_FD_74797 | JGI IMG/M metagenome (GOLD analysis project Ga0079301, IMG submission 74797) | Fresh water mixed with fracking chemicals microbial communities from Ohio, USA - Utica-2 Time Series FC 2014_7_11 | ecosystem: Engineered > Industrial production > Chemical products > Input... | reverse complement strand
GCGCTTGGACTCGGCTGGGTTTACGAGAAATACATTCGACCACGCTGGGCGGCCTTCGTCGCGGGCTTTGTACCGCCGCCCAATCCCGTGCCGCCACCCTTGCCGAAAATGGTCATGCCACCGGCCCAATTTCCGATGGACCCTTCGTTGTTGCCCAAATAGATCCGCAACGACACGTGAGATCTGAGACAACACAGTGACGACACCGTTGAGACTGTTTGAATTCAGGTTTCTTCGCCCGTTGGTATCGCAGGGTGAATGCGCACATCTTCGATGGTGGGTAGCGTGAGTGGTGGCGTCTCTGCATCCAGGTGCATCACGCCATCGATATGTTTAACGGAAAAGGTCAGTTTACCTGTGTCGGCCATCGAAAGCCTCCTGGCTAACATGCGCTTGCGGCGCAACAGCGAACGCCATCATTGGCCCCCAGGAAGCAGCATTGACTATCCTTGTTAGGAAGGGTAACGCAATTTCGCACAAATGCCAAGAATCAGGAAACGTCACAGTTGTCGGACATCACAATTTTCGTCACCAGATGGGCCGAGTCGGGCAAGAAATTTCTGGTCCTCGACGCTCAGCGTGACGTGTCGCAGCAAGTCAGGTCGCCGTTGGCTGGTTCTCAGCAGGGCTTGCTCGCGTCGCCAGCGTGCCACTTTGGCGTGATCGCCACCCAGTAACACGTCCGGAACCCCCCAAGCACCGTATTGTGCCGGACGGGTGTAATGTGGAAAATCCAGCAACCCTTCGTAAAATGAATCTTCGTGATGCGAGGCCTGTTTACCCAAAACGCCGGGCAACTGGCGCACAATCGCGTCCGTCATCACCAACGCGGGTAGTTCCCCTCCGGTCAAGACATAGTCGCCAATCGACAATTCATCCGTGACGAGATGCTCAGCCACACGTTCATCGATGCCCTCATAATGACCGCACACAAATACGACGTGGGGCGACTTGGCGAGTTCAGACGCAATCGCTTGGGTGAACGGTCGTCCCTGTGGGGTTGTCAAAATAACGCGGCTCGTCGAGGAAATGGTCAAGGCTTTGAGTGCCTGATCCACGATATCCACCTTAAGAACCATTCCCACACCACCCCCGAAAGGCCGATCATCCACCGTACGATGCCGGTTGGCCGCCCAGTCGCGTAAATCATGTACAGCAGTCGTCAAAACCCCTGCTTGATGCGCACGCTTCATCATACTCTCATGAAGGTAGCCAAACATCGCCGGGAAAAGGGTCAAATAGTCGATGTGCATCAATCGTTGAACAAACCTTCCACACAGTTCACGCGCACAACACCCTCATCAAGATCGATCGTTTTAACGAATGCATCAACCCACGGAACCAGAACCTCCCGACCGGCAGGGGTTACAACCTCAAGTAAATCCTGTGCAGCCCGCAAAACATCACGGACTTCACCCAACACCTGTCCGCCGAGATCATCCACCACCCGCAAACCCAAGACGTCCGCATACAAAATCTTGCCAGGCGATCGCTTGGCTTCTGTGTATGGAATCTGCAACCACGCCTGCCTTAAGCGCGCCGCGCTTTCCGGATCGTCATAGCCCTGAAACTTGACAATCAACACCCCATTGCCACGCAAATGCACCCGTTCCAGCGTCAAGACCTCACGCTCACCACCGCGCAACAACGCCGTCACCGTGGTTAACTCCTTCAACCGCAGGGGATCATCCGTCTCCGGTCGCACCTTCAACTCACCACGCACCCCAACCGTCGTGACAACCTGGGCCAAATTCAGATGGGTGGGACGCACGCGACTCGCCACGACGGACTGCCGTTCAACCGGGTCAGGCAACGGTCGCGGTCATCATCGCCGTGATGATCGCATCGGCAAAAGCGTTGGTACTCACACCAGCCCCTTTTGGCGCCAAATCACTCGTCAAAGCGCAGCCATCCTGCAAAACCCGGACAACCGCCGCCTCCAGACGCTCAGCCGCCGCCGTTTCACCCAAATAATCCAACATCATCCTGCCCGACAAAATCATCGCCAACGGATTGGCAATCCCCATCCCCGCAATAGTGGGAGCAGTTCCGTGCGTCGCTTCAAACACCGTCGCAATGGTCCCAATGTTAGCCCCCGGAGCCACGCCAAGACCCCCGACCAACCCGGCGCAAAGATCAGACAAAATATCACCATAAAGATTTTCCGTCACCAAAACATCAAAACTCTCCGGACGAATGACCAAATTCATACAGGCGGCATCCACAATCATCTCTTCAAATTCAATACTCGGATAACGACTCGCCACCTCACGCGCAACATTCAAAAACAGGCCATCCGAACATTTCATAATATTAGCTTTATGAATCACCGTCACCTTGTGACGACCATGGGTCACGGCATAATCAAACGCAAACGCCACAATGCGCTCACTCGCAGTGCGTGAAATGGGTTTGAGGCTGATTGCCGACCCCTCACGAATGGCCTTGCCCGTTTGCGTACGTACCACCTCAGCAATGGCGCGAGCGCCATCACTACCACACTCAAATTCAAGGCCGGCATACAGGTCTTCAGTGTTCTCCCGCACAATCACGAGATCAACATGCCCGTAACGCGACACGATGCCCGGGTAGTGCTTGCAGGGCCGCACACACGCGTAGAGGTCCAAGCCCTGACGCAACGCGACATTCACCGAACGAAATCCAGTCCCAACGGGCGTTCCAATCGGCGCTTTCAGTGCCACCTTGGTCTTGCGTATCGTCTCCAGGACGTGATCCGGCAACGGATTGGCATCGCCACTTTGCGCCATGTACGACACACCCGCGTCGACCGTATGCCACACAAATGACACACCCGTCGCTTCCAGCACACGGATCGTTGCAGCCGTAATTTCAGGCCCTATGCCATCACCTGGGATCAGACAGACATGATGCGCCACGCTCACACATCCTCAATAAAAAATTTGGTCATTACTGCGCCATGGTACCACGAATCAAGTGTTGCCGATCTTTTCCCTGTAAAAGCGACCAAGCAACAAGCCCTCCGTGATGCGGTCGAATCCGATCACCAAAGTGCTAAGCGGGGCTGGCTCACAACTGAGTTGAAAGACAATTGCCTGGCGCTCCGAATGCCAACTGACCGGCTGTTCTACCGCCAAGGGCACATCCGGTACGATTCCAAGCAACCGTACCCGAGCAGCCGACAAGCGCTTCGCGTGCGCCAAACGAACCAACCAATGATGCCACTCCGAATCCGACAACTCACCCACCCTCAATAAACGCCGTGTGACAGGCAACCAGGACAAATCGCCGTCATAGCAATGGATCGCCGTTGTGATGGGTTCACACTCACGCAACCGGGGCAACGGTACTGTCAGTTCACGCCCCCGTGACCACTTCCCTTGCACCTCGGAGGCGACACGATGCGATTTGGATGACACAAAGGACATCAAAGGCAACAGCCGACTCTCGACACGCGGCGCATCAAGGCCATCACCCGGACTCGAATGAACCACAAAATCCCAATAGAGGTCCCGTATGCCCGGAACCGCATCAGGAACGTTAACACTACGACACGATACGGGCCGCAAGGCCTCATTGACCACCGGTTCATCAAGCGACACATCAAGGTGTCGAACCATCAACTGCGTTCTCAAGAAGGAAAACATACATGCTCAATGGCAGCTTTGACACGCGCGAAAGGCTCAATCGGATCCAGTCCACCCTGAGCGCTTGCAATCAACAAATCAGCCACCTGACGGGCTGCCGCCTCATCCGCATGCGGAACCTCAAAACGCAGGGGCGAACCGGTTTCACCAAGTTGCACCAAGTATTCCGTACCGCTGAGAGCCTCCAACGAGCGTGCCTCTCGCAAAGGTGACATCAGCGTCTCTGTCACATAAGCCAAAGGAATCTTAGCGGCGTTTCGAAGGTAACCTTGTTCATCCACGAGCATCAAACCGACCTGTTTGAGATCAATCGTCTCGCTGAGATGCCTGAAAATCACATCCTGCTTGATGTGCGCATCAAGACCACGGCCATACAGAATTTGCTGCAAACGACTGGGCTGCACCGGATCCGTATGCCGAAAATCCACCGGCCAGCCCCGTTCATCCACACCCATCAAACCGCCAGCGTACACACTCGACCCGCGCTGGATCACCTTGAAATACGCGATGCGGCGCTCCGACACCCGCTACAGCCCCAATTGCTTGGCGATCACCAACCGCTGCACCTGCGAGGTCCCTTCGCCAATCTCACACAATTTGGCATCGCGCAACATCCGCTCCACCGGGTAATCACGGGTATAACCATAACCACCCAAAACCTGAATGGCATCCAAACAAACCTTGGTCGCGACCTCCGAAGCGTACAACTTGGCATAACAGGCCTCAAGCTTGAACTCCTGATGGGCATCACGCAAACGCGCTGCATGATAAACTAGGTGACGGGCCGCCTGTATCTGCATGCTCATATCCGCGAGCATAAACTGCACAGCCTGGAATTTTCCAATCGGTTGGCCAAACTGCTGCCGGTCCTTCGCGTACGCCAACGCTTCATTCAATGCCCCCTGCGCGATACCAAGCGCCAACGCACCAATTGAAATGCGCCCGGAGTCCAAGGTAATCATCGCCTGTTTGAAACCACTACCTTCCTCACCGCTGCGATTCCCGACAGGCACCCGCACGCGATCAAACGCCAACGAACACGTCGGCGACCCGCGCATGCCAAGCTTCTTCTCGTGCTTCGAAATGGAAAACCCTTCGTAACCCGGCTCCACCAAAAATGCGGAAATACCACGGTTGCCTTTGGCGCGATCCGTCATCGCCATAATCGTGAACACACCAGCATAAGGGCTGTTGGTAATAAAATTCTTGGAACCATTGAGAAGGTACGCATCCCCATCCAGCACCGCAGTGGTTTTCTGGCCGGCCGCATCAGAACCAGCCCCAGGCTCCGTCAATCCCCAAGCGCCCAAATAAGTTCCGTTCGTCAAATTGGGCAAATACCGCTGTTTCTGCGCTTCGGTCCCGAAATACACCAAGGGCCCGCAACCAAGCGAATTGTGCGCAGCATACGATAACCCCGTCGAACCGCACGCAGCCCCAATTTCTTCCACAACCAGCGCATACTCGACATAACCCGCGCCGCCCCCACCATACTCCGCCGGAACGGTCAACCCAAGCAAGCCAAGCGCCGCCAGTTTATCGAACGTCTCCTTGCCGAAACGCTCCTCTTCATCCAAAATCGGCGCGAGTGGGTAAATTTCCTTCGCGGCGAATTCACGGACCATGGCCTGCAACGAGAGTTGCTCTTCACTGAGTCCAAACGGATTGGAACGGGCAAGCTGGCTCATGGTCGGCATCGAATCCTCCTTGTCGAAAACGGGATCACCCTTGGCCCCGGTGGTTCTCTCACACGCTCCACCATAATATCCGATGGCCAAAGCCAACGTCCATGCACAAGGCGTGGTGGGCGATAATGCAACGCACCGGCCCCGTTTCAAACTTGATGTGGTAAATGCAAAAAACATCACAAACAAGGGTGTGGTCATTGGATGCAAGCCAAAACCCGCGCTCCAATCAATGCTATTCCGTACGGCCCCCGATTTTTTCCGAAAAGCAAAACGCGAACGCTGCCAGTCGATGCCCTGGGCAAAGCCAACGGGCGTCTCACCCTCAAGAATCCTGTGAATAAACGTTTCATACCAAAAGCCATTCGTGGGTCATCGCACCTGGAATGACCTGAGGCATCTCATTTCACCCGACATCACCCAACCAGGAAACCAACTTTTCCGTCACGTCATACGGCCCGGGCCTCCTTGGCATCCAGGCGTTCCTTCGCTTGGTCTACCCAATCAGCGGGGCATGTACATTGGCATGAGGCGGGTGATACCATCGCGTTATTCACAAATCGATAATCGTTCAAGGAGAGCGAAGCGATGTTTCAACTGGGACAAATCCAAATTGACTGGGTGTCGGACGGGCGCTTCAAACTCGATGGTGGCGCCATGTTTGGCCCGGTTCCGCGTCCTTTGTGGGAACAAAAAATCAAGCCCGATGATCGCAACCGCATCTGGCTCGGACTAAACTGCATCCTGCTCACGACGCCCCACGGACGCGTGCTGCTCGATACCGGTCTTGGCAACAAGTTATCACCTAAAAAAAAGGAGATTTTTGCGCAAACCAGCCCGGCAGATGTCGTGGACTCACTGGCACAGCGGGGCTTGAGCCCGGAGGATATCGACCACGTGGTGTTATCTCACGCCGACTTCGATCACATCGGCGGCGCCACGCGAGTCGATGACACAGGCGTCATTCGAGCAACCTTCCCACGTGCGCAATACCACATCCGTATCGAGGAATGGGAAGATTTGACCCAGCCAAACGAGCGCGCGAAAAGCACGTATTTTCAAGAAAACTGGAACGCCTTGGCCCAAAGTGGCCAGGTGTGTATCGAAAAAGCCGATGGGGAATGGTTGCCTGGCATTCACGTTTACCATTCGGGCGGGCACACCCGGGGCCACGTTGTGATCATGGCCGAATCGGAGGGAGAGCGGGCCGTTTATCTCGGGGACTTGATGCCCACACGCCACCATTTAAACCCCTTGTGGGTCATGGCCTACGACAACTTTCCCCTGACCTCCATCGAACAACGTCAACGTTGGTTGAGTGAACTTAAACTTGGGGACACCTACCTGCTGTTTTACCACGATACCGCGTTGGGGGCGGCCCGTTTGAATGAAGCGGGTGCGATCGCCGAAGCGGTGGCGTTGCCGGATGATGCGATCCAGCCCTTCCCGCCCGCGTGAGAAAACAGGAAAGAACCCTTCCGAGAGAATATGGAACAGGGCAATTGTGCCAGGGAGTGGCCTCAAGCAGCGGAACGGTGTACGATCGGTATACAGGCATTGGTTAAAACGAGGAGAAGCGCTGATGAACACCAAAGCGATCATTGAAACGGATAAAGGTGCAATCGAAGTCGAACTTTTTGCACAGGAAGCGCCAGGCACGGTGGAAAATTTCATCAAATTGATTAACGATGGCTTTTACGATGGCTGCACCTTCCATCGTGTGATTCCAGATTTTGTCATTCAAGGTGGGGATCCGCTCTCCAAGGAACTGCCCGCCGGACACCCGCAGATCGGAACCGGTGGACCCGGTTATCAAATCAAGTGCGAAACAGCCGGCAATCCACACAAACATCAAACCGGGAGCCTGTCCATGGCGCACGCGGGCAAAGACACCGGCGGAAGCCAATTCTTCATCGCACACAGTCCACAACCGCACCTTGATGGCCGTCACACCGTTTTTGGTCAGGTGACGAACGGGATGGACGTGGTCAACGCGATCAAGGCAGGCGATCGCATGGTCAAGGTCAGCGTGCTGGCATAACCCCCATGCTGGACTTTGCCAAAGACCTGGCCCAACAAGCAGGACAGTTGCTAAAAGATGGTCTTGGGCGCGCGCGGGACATCCGCTTCAAGGGCGAGGCCGATCTCGTGACCGAGATGGACCTCGCCTCTGAAAATCTCATCACCCGCGCCATACAAACCAACTTCCCGTCTCACGCCATCCTCGCCGAAGAATCCGGCTCACTCGGCCCAACCGAATCCGGCTACCGGTGGGTCATCGACCCCCTCGACGGCACCGTCAACTACGCCCACGGCGTTCCCCTCTTCTGCGTCTCCATCGGCCTCGAAAAAGACGGCATCCCCCTCCTTGGCGTCATCTGCGCCCCCACGCTTGGGGAAACCTACTGGGCTGAGCGTGGCGCTGGCGCCTTCCTCAACGGCACGCCCTTACACGTGTCATCACAGAAACGCCTCGACCAGGCCCTGCTCGTCACGGGCTTTCCCCACGAACTCGGACGGGCCCCTGAAACGCTTAACGTCTTTGGCGCATTCGTCGACGCCTCTCAAGCCGTCAGACGCCTCGGTTCTTCCGCCCTCGATCTCGCCTGGGTCGCCGCAGGCCGCTTCGACGCATTCTGGGAACCGCGCCTCATGCCTTGGGATGTCTGCGCGGGTATCGTCCTGGTCGAAGAAGCCGGTGGCCGCGTGAGCAATTTTGAGAGCAAACCCTTCACGACAGACGACAAGCGCATCATCGCAAGCAACGGCCACCTTCACGACCCATTGCTCCATGTGATGACGCAAGCCAGGTTAGCAAAGCCATGAACCCGGAACACAAGCCTCCACCGCAGCCAGCGACCAAGAAAAACAAAAAGGACCCATTTGGCCCACCATTGGACGCCTCCGAACTACGGGGGCTGTTCCGCCGTCTGCACACCCGCAGCCACGACGAACAAATGGCATTCATCCAGCGGCTGAACTGGAACCTCCTCGATGCTGGCAGTGAACGCCGCACCATCGAAACCCTGTTGCATTTTCTTGGCTCAACCGATACCGCCTTGCAAAACCACGCCCTGCAAATTCTCAAAAAGCTGTTTCACAATCGCCGGGGGCGCTACGCACCACTGTTCGCTGCCGCGCTGCCATCCCTTGATGTGCCTCTGCAACTGCGCCTCCAGGAAATATTCGGCCCTGTACTTGGCAAGACACCCCCGCCAGCCAAGCCCAACGACACCGCCCCTCCAAAATCAGCCAGCGACGAGGACCTGCAGCGCTTACAAGCGTTCTTCAAACGCAAGACCTAAAAGACATCATCACGGGCAATCCTGGCTAAACAAGGAACCAAAGCGTGCCACGCTGAACGAAGGCACGCAAGCTCAAACGCATGATGCGAACCCTTGGTTGTCTTCAATAACGGGCGCCCTGAAAGGTGAGACTAACTTTTGACCATCACGCCCCCCAGACTGCACCAAAAGCGCCAGAATGCGCATTTTACGCGCTGAATGACTGAGCGCCAGACCATGATTCCGTCAGCACGGGGTTGCGAGGATTGGTTGCACCAGGGAATTTTGGGTTTCACATACCTGGGTGCCGCACACATGCTCATCCACCACTGCTTCATCCGGCACAACCGCGCGTGCGACCAGTTGTTTGGGTTCGGTCCGAATGAGTTGCTGTATGACAGTGCCTGCCATCATCATGCCAAACATGGGCGGCAAGTAAGACATCGTGCCATTGATTTGCGATTTCATTTCGCAATCATTCACACCTTTCATATGCGTGGGGGGGCAGATGCATTTGACTTCGCAACTGGCTACCTCCGCATCCGGCTTGATGGGATGCTCGGTCGAAAACACGGTCGTGATGCCTGATTCAATGCCGTACTTTTTGCGCAATTCGCGTCGCACATCTTTGGCGAAGGTACAGGTATGCGTTTCAGAGATATCTGCCACCTTGAGTGCCGTGGGATCCATTTTACTCGCAGCGCCCATCGCCGAGATAATCGGCAAGCCCATACGATGCGCGTGTGCCATCAAATGCAGTTTAGCCGTCACATTGTCGATGCAATCCAGGACATAGTCGTAGTCGTGCGACAGAAGATAAGGCGATGTGTCAGCATTGTAGAAAGTCTGATGACACTCAATCTGGACGTGCGGGTTAATCCGTCTGAAGCGCTCCGCGAGCACCTCGGTTTTGGGCTTGCCGATAGTTCCAACCATCGCATGAATCTGGCGGTTTACGTTGGTCGCACAGACCAGATCGTAGTCGATCAGCACCAGCCTGCCCACCGCTGAACGCGTCAAAGCCTCGGCCGCAAACGACCCCACGCCGCCAAGACCGAAAATAGCCACACAACTGTCTTTAAGTCGGTGATAACCCGCTTTGCCGACCAGCAATTCCGTGCGACTGAAGCGATGCAGCATGGTAGACTCTCCCATCCGTCAAGCGTTCTCCCAAAGTTCATCTTACGCTGTGGGGCGAGACTTTGGCCATGGGTCGCGCTTTACGCCGTATCGCGCATTTAGTACACTTAAAGGCTATTGAGCCTCAGTGCGCGTTAGTGCACCCTGTCAGGAGACCGGTTTGTCGGCATCGGATTCGGCACCTCGTTCCAAGAAATCGTTGTTACGTCCTTCGATGCGCGTGACGCACATCAAGCAAATCGATATCGCGATTTTGCAGGAACGGGGCATCAAAGGGATCATTTTTGATCTAGACGACACCTTGGTTAAAAGTTTCGAACCGACCGCAGACCCCGACGTGTCTCGGTGGCTTGTCCAGATTCAGCGGGAATTCGCAGTGTTCATTGTATCCAACAACGCGTCGGATCTACGTGTCAGATTGGCATCCGAACATTTGGGCGTGATGGGGATTGCACAGGCAGGCAAACCCAGTCGCCGGAGCTTTCGAAAAGCCCTTCAACTGATGAATTTGCAGGTCCACGAAGTGGCGATTGTCGGAGATCAGCTTTTTACGGATATTTTAGGTGGCAACCGCTTGGGCGCACTCACCATTCTCGTTGACCCTCTATCAACTGAAGTTGGCTGGCACCGCAACCTGATGCGCGCGTTCGAGCGTTACATTCTTAAACGCGCGGGTGTGACCCACCAACAGCCACTCAAGCGGAGCGGCACCGCGCCGCTTGCATCAGGTACCGCTTCTCTGTCCCGAACCGACTGACGGGAACGATAAACGTTTCACGGGAGTACGCCATGACCCACGACGTCCAGTCCTTCAAACAGGTGTTGCAAGCATCGCTGGGTGATACGATTGACACCGCCATCATTCTCGGCTCAGGCATTCGCGCGTTCGAAAATCTGTTCGACGGTGGGCAGTTGCCATATCAAGCGCTGTCGGAGTTTCCGGCAGCGACGGTGGCGGGGCATGCGGGCGTATTAAGCTGGGGGCGTCCAGCCTCAGGTGAGCCTGCCATTTTTGTTGCACGAGGTCGATTTCATCTGTACGAGGGTCATGGCCTGGTAGATACGTTGCGTCTTGTCGAGTTTTTTTTCGCACTTGGTGTGACCAAGCTGATTATCACCAATGCGGCAGGTGGTTTACGGGCCGACTGGCGGCCGGGGGATTTAATGCTGATTGAGGATCAGCTTAATTTTCAGGGCCTGCAAGCAGGACTTTCGCAGACATTCAGTCCGGTGACGCCCTTTGATGGCGCTTGGGTGGAGCGACTGGTCAAACGATGCCAAACGCGAGGCCTCCCGTTGCGACAGGGCACCTATGTCGGGTTGCTTGGGCCATCTTATGAAACGATGGCTGAGAACCATTTCTTGATCTTCGCCGGGGCTGATGCCGTTGGCATGTCAACCGTGCCAGAAGTGGCGCGTGCCTGTTCGCATGGCATGCGTGTCTTGGGAATTTCCTGCATCACCAATGTGTCAGTAACCCCGAAAGGGGCTGCTGAAACCTCCCACCAAGAGGTGGTTGATGTCGCAAAGGCCGCTTCAGAGTTGATGGAACAGGTCTTGTTCGAGGCGATTCATGCGGCTTGATTCGCCCACAGCCTACCGTTTTGAGGGCATACGCGGTAAACTTGACGCATTGCCCGCTTGATCTAGACTACCGGCAGTCTGCCGCGAGCACCACGATTCAAGTGTCAGTAAGAGAGCCCTGAGTTTGTCCAACCATCGGCGCCTCGCGGTTACGCGCAACCTGCCATCCACCTCCAAGCGTTCCCAAAACACGCTCAAGGCGAAATCCCGTCGTCACCGTGTGCGCTACTGGGCCGGGATGGGTATGGCTGGCATGTTCGTCGTGCTCGCCTCGCTTGGCGCTGGGGCCATTTCCGGCCTGATGGCCAGTTTTTCACAGTTACCCGGTGTGGAAAGTCTCAGGCATTATGTACCAGTTGAGACCAGCAAGATTTACGATTGCAAGGGCCGTTTGATCGCCAACGTTCACGGCGAAGAGAATCGCGTCGTCATTCCGTTGCGCGACATCCCGATGGCGTTGCAGCATGCGGTGATCGCCATGGAAGACACAGACTTTTACCATCATTTCGGGATCAACCCCAAAGGCATTACGCGCGCGGCTCTGGTCAACGTAGCAGAAGGTGGGCGGGTGGAAGGCGCTTCCACCTTGACGCAGCAACTGGCAAAAAACTTGTTCCTCGACCCCTCGCGCACCATGAAGCGAAAATTGGCCGAGGCATGGTTGGCCATCCAAATTGAGCGCCACTACAGCAAATCGACGATCCTGGAAATGTACCTCAACCAGGTTTACTGGGGTCATAACGCATATGGGGTCGAAGCTGCAGCGCAAAACTATTTCGGTCAAAGTTGCCGTGAATTGAGTCTCGCGCAAAGTGCCGTCTTGGCAGGCATTTTACGCGGGCCCGAGTACTACTCGCCCTATCGAAACCCCCAAGGCGCCCGGCATTTACAGCAACTCGTCTTACAACGGATGCTCATTTCTGGCTTCATCAACAAAAACCAGTATCGGGTGGCTCTGAAAGAACCCCTGCGGCATCCGGGGGTCTCGTCATACAGTTATAAGGTGCCGTGGTTTACGGCGACTGTGATTCGTCAACTGACGGAGGAATACGGCGCAGAACTGCTGCAAAAGGGTGGTTTACGCATTCAAAGCACGTTAGACCTTGACCTGCAACTGAAGGCGGAAGCCATGCTTAACGAGGCGGTCAAGCGTAACAAGCCATACAACATTCACCAGGCCGCCTTGGTTGCCATCGAACCGCGCACTGGCTACGTGCGTGCATTGGTTGGCGGATGCGACTTCAACAAGAGCAAGTTTAACCGTGCGACGCAGGCATTGCGACCACCAGGATCCACCTTCAAGCCTTTCGTCTATCTGACGGCACTATCAGCCGGGTTCAAACCTGGCACCGTGATGGTGGATGAACCTATCAGCATTCCAACCCAGGTCGGGGAGTATTATTCGCCCAACAATTACGACAACAGGTTTCGTGGACCGATTACGCTGCAACGTGCATTGGAAAGCTCCATCAATGTTGTCGCAGTGAAATTGGGGGTGGCCGTTGGTTTGCCTGCCGTCATCAAAACCGCGCATACCTTGGGTGTCATAAGTGATCTGGGAGAAAATCTATCGCTTCCGTTGGGTACATCGGAAGTCACACCATTTGAAATGACCGCTGCCTATGCAACCCTCGCCAATGATGGCCTGCGCGTCACGCCGGTGCTGGTCAGTCGAATTCTGGATCGCAACGGGCAAGTTCTGCTTGATGCCAAGCAAAAGGCGCAGCGCGTGTGTGATAAAGAAGCCGTGCGGCATGTGGTGCGCATGATGGAAGGTGTGATCCAGCGCGGAACCGGAACCGCAGCGGGTATCGGGCGACCGGCGGCTGGCAAGACCGGTACGACGAGTGATGCACGCGACGTGTGGTTTGTCGGATTCACTCCCGATTTGGCCACCGGGGTCTGGATGGGCAACGATGACAACTCGAAATTAAATTACAGCAGCACGGGCGGCACCTTGTGCGCCCCACTCTGGTCCAGATTCATGCGTTACGCGCTACGCAACACCAAAGCAACCGGCTTTCCGACGCCAGGACGCTTAAAAGGGCAACTGAGAGAGAATGCGATCCAGGCACTCACGTTTACCAAAACGGCAAGCCCGGCGTCCAACAATGAAGCACCGATGGACAGTGTGTCGCTAGAACCGATTGACAGGCCCGGCAAAGTCGACCGCGATCGCCCCAATCGGATCGCACCGGCACGTCGCACGCCTCGACCCGCGCCTGCAATGAGGGCGCGACCGGAACGTCCCGCCCGCGAGACCTTGCCAAAACCGGAGGAAGCCGACCTTGAGCCGATCCCACTTGATGAAGACGACGGGACTTTTTAAGTGTGACTATCGCTGACTTGATCCTTTTCGTCGCAGGCGTTGGCACCGGCTTGCTCTCCGGTCTCTTTGGCGTGGGTGGCGGATTTATCCTGGTTCCCTGCCTGTCAGCCCTGGGCTGGCCAATGAGTCACGCAGTGGGAACGAGCCTTCTCTATATCGTGATAACTGCACTCGGCACCACCATCGCTCGAGCAAGGCGCCGCGGCCTCAACTATGCCATCATCGTGCAAATGGCACTCCCCGCAGCCGCGCTCGCACCCGCGGGAGTATGGCTATCAGTCATTTTACCTGAGTACTGGTTACAGTTACTGTTCTCAGCCTTGTTGCTCGTGGTGGCGTGGCAAACGAAGACGTCAGTCCACCCACCGCATGCCGACACAGAATCCGAGCACCCATCCAAGCGTTGGGCGATCGCCTTGGGTGCTTTCACAGGCACGCTCTCCGGCCTGTTCGGTGTTGGTGGCGGCGTCATACTCGTGCCTGGCCAAGTCATGATCTTCCGACTCACAATGGTCGAAGCCATCGCCAACAGCCTCGCGGTCATCAGCCTTACCGGTCTCTCCGGTGTTACGGCACACGCCTGGGCCGGACACCTCGATTGGCATGCCGCACTGTGGCTCATCCCAGGGGGCTTGATTGGCTCCCACCTGGGATCACGCCTCCTCGCGCGGCTCAGCCCCCACCACCTACGCCACGGCTTCAGCGCGCTCCTGGTGGTTTTGGCCATCTACGGCGCTCTCCGCGCCTTGCTGTCTTAAGAAGGCGAATTCGACAGCTCACCTTACAAAAACCTGAACATCCCATCATGACCTTATCAAATCACGATCTCCATTCGATAAACGAGTGGTGTCAGCTTGCTGGCACAGCACGCGCAAACAAGCACCTCAACGATATCTAACAGGTTTTGCGACTTGCTGAAGCGTCCAACAAACACCCGACGAACCAACTCGCAGCAAGTGGCAGCAATCGCCATCAAGGATTTCCTGAAACCAGCCACGGATGGTAAAACCAGCGCAGGTAGTAGTAAACCACCACCCCGGTTAACAAATAGGAATCCATTCGATCCAACATACCACCGTGCCCGGGAATGATGGTGCCTGAATCCTTCGCGCCAGCATCACGTTTGAGCAGGGATTCGGTGAGATCGCCAATCTGGGCAATCACACTCACCATGGCCCCCAAAATCAACCCGTGATACCAAGGAAACCTAAATACGGAACACCATCCCACACCAACTAACGCGGCACAGAGCAAGCCCGTCAGACTGCCCTCCAACGTCTTCTTCGGACTCACCGCCTCCAGCAATTTGGTCCGCCCCAACCAACGCCCACCAAAATAAGCAAAGATATCCGTTGCCCAAATGCAAGTATTAACCAGCAACGTAAACGCGAGACCATAAGGCTCTGGGAAATTTCGCAACAAAATGAGGAAACACGGCAAAAAACCAATGTACATGACTGCAAACCACGATGTGGCCACATCGGCAATTCCCGCCCGCGGCTGACGACGACCAAGTAACCACAATAAAATGGCGATCGCGCTAAAAGCCATCGTCGGCACCAGGTAAGTTGGCCCAAAAACGCCACCTAAAATATCCAGGGCAACCACCGACGCACTCACCAACAAAGTGGCGGGCGCATACC
>Ga0079301_1000782_pt1 | contig 15301 bp, 11 predicted proteins | sample Wag4_2014_7_11_3_FD_74797 | JGI IMG/M metagenome (GOLD analysis project Ga0079301, IMG submission 74797) | Fresh water mixed with fracking chemicals microbial communities from Ohio, USA - Utica-2 Time Series FC 2014_7_11 | ecosystem: Engineered > Industrial production > Chemical products > Input... | reverse complement strand
ATCGTCGCGGCGGTTTACGCCGAAGAGGGAAACGCCCTCATCATCAGCAGCCAGGCCGGCATCTCCACCACCGTCCCCCTGAAGGCCCTGCTCTCGTGACGGCTTCAGTGCTCGGGCGCCGGCGACGGCGAGGGCTGGTCCGACTTGAGCGCGGAGGCCCAGGTGATGCAGGCTATCCGGCTCTCGTCTCCCTCGAAGAACAGCCCCACCTCCATGTCGCCGACCTCGAACTCGGCGTAGTTCATGCCCACGAGATTCAACGGAAGCGAGTCGGCCACGGAGGATTCGATGGTCGTGTAACGTTTCGGGATATCCCACTTCTCGCGGGCACTGGCATAATTCCTGGGCCACCTGGGCAACGGAAGCCACACCCGAATGGCGTTGTGGGAAGAACCTTCGTCCACGAACAGTGGCCCCCGGGCGGAGCCGGAGATGCGACGCGCATCTTCGGAGCGGAGCCGGAAGCGATGGCGCTGATAGATGGGGACGCCCAGCACGTAGACGGGGCTGACTTCCTCGTCCGCGCCGAAGCGTTCCCGGAACTCGCGGATGCGCGCATTCGCGAGTTCGATGCCATCGAGGTGTCGCTCGTCGGTGCGAGGGCCCCCGCACGACGTGAGCCCGAAGAGCAAGAGCCCCAGAAGAATTCGACCGTTCACGCTCCCTCCCTGCCCTGCTTGTACCCCGAGAAAGCTTCTCATGCCTGACCGTCTCGCCCGATCATGGACTTGCTTCGCCCTCGGCGTGCTCGTGACATTCACGGGCCGGGCCCAGTCACCCGTACTCGCCGCACCGGAGGTGACGGCCGCGACGCTCGAGAACCTGGCGCGAGAAAACCGACGCTCGCACCAGCTCCAGCTCCACCAGTCGATGGCCCTCACGACGCTGGGGCTGATGGCCGCCGAGGCAACGCTGGGACTGGCTTCCTCGCGAGACCTCGTTCCAGGTAGCTGGGCGCGGCCCCTGCATATCGCCCTGGGTGGCGGAACGGCCGCGATGTACGGCGTGACCGCCTGGATGGCCTACGCGACGGAACCTGCCGAGGGTGAGACCCAGGACACGATCGTCTGGCACCGCTGGCTGAGCTATGCCCATCTCGTCACGATGCTGGCCACCGTGGGCCTCGGATACGCGACCTCACTTCCTTCCAGCAGTTTACCGTCCGGATGGACGCGAGAATCCATACAGTCCTGGCACGGAGCGATGGGTGGCACGAGTATCGCCCTGATGACCGCGTCTCTTGGAGTGCTGATCTTTGAATTCTGAAGACCTTTGCCGTCCCATGACGTTCCTGGTCACGACCGGGATCGTCACCGTGATCCTCACGTCTGGCCCCGCATGGGCCACGCCCAGAACCTATCGCTTCGACGAGGGCAGTGAACTCGTCTACCGGGTGACCAGCCCCTTTCATACGATCGAGGGGACGAGCCACCGGATCGAGGGGCAGTTCCGCATGGATGCCGGAAGCCCGGTCCCCGTGATCGAGACCCCCGTGCGTCTCTCGGTGGAACTGGCCTCCCTCGACAGCGGCAATCGCAACCGCGATCGCCACATGCGCGAGACGATGCGGGCGCCACTCTTTCCCCGCGTGAGCCTGCGTCTGGACCACATACACTGGGAAACCCCGACCTCGCGCGGGACTCCGGGGACGGCTTCCGGTTCGATCGAGATGCTCGGTGTCGAGCGACCGGTGGATGTGACGCTGCTCGGTCAGCGATCCGAGGACCGACTGACGGTGGAAGCCGCGTTCGAGGTGCGGCTGGAAACCCACGGGGTCGAACGTCCGAGGTTTCTCATGCAGCCGATCGACGATCGCGTGCCGGTCCGGTTCCGAGGTGTGGCCGTGAGCCAGCCATGATACTCGGGTTAAGTTCGCGCCAAAACCAGGTGATGGACTTGCGCACGGAGGCCACCCGTGCTACATTGGATGCATCAAGCCCGATTCGTCTAGAGGCCTAGGACGCCGCCCTCTCACGGCGGTAGCACGGGTTCGAATCCCGTATCGGGTACTCATCCCCCCGACCGTGATGGCCGGGGGGATTTTTGTTTGGCGCCGGTCCGGCAGGACGCGCCCCCTGAAAGGATACCTGCGTGACCTCACGCTTCGATGCGTTCCCGCTTCCTCCCACCTTGCTGGGAGGTCTGGCCCGGCAGGGCTTCGAGACTCCGACGGCCGTCCAGGCCGCATCCCTTCCCTTGCTGCTCGCGGGGAAAGATGCGATCGTCCAGGCCCGGACGGGGTCGGGCAAGACGCTTGCGTTCGGCCTCGCCCTGCTGGCCCGCCTGCGGCGTTCGGCACACCCCACCGGGCTCGTCCTCGTTCCCACGCGTGAACTGGCCATCCAGGTCGAGACGGCGATCGCCTCGGTCAACGACGATACCGGCCTGAGGACGATCGCCATCTACGGCGGGGTCAACATCGAACGCCAGGCCAGGGAACTTGCTCGCGGTGCCGATATCCTCGTGGCGACGCCCGGACGCCTCAAGGACCTCCTGGGTCGGGGTCAGGCCACGCTCGATCACGTCACGTTCCTGGTGCTGGACGAGGCCGACCAGATGCTCGACATGGGCTTCCGGCCTGACATCGAACACCTGATCAAGCGGATGCCGGCCCGCAGTCACACCGTGGTGTTTTCAGCCACGATGCCGACCGAGATCGAGGCGATCGCCCGGACCCATCTGCGCTCACCCGAGGTCGTCCGGCTGACCGGCGGGCAACCTGCTCCGATCGAGATCGAGCACGGCTTCGTGCGTGTCGAACAGGCACGACGCCTCGAGGCCCTCGTCGCCCTGCTGCGACAGGAGAACCCGGAGCGGGCGATCGTCTTCACGCGGATGAAGCACGAGACGCGCAAGATCGCGGCCCGCCTCGAAAAGTACGCCAGCATGCAAGCCGGGTTCCTCAACGGGAACATGTCCCAGAACGCGCGCAACACCATGCTCGAGCGCTTCCGCTCGGGAGACGTGCGCGTCCTGGTGGCCACGGACGTGGCCGCCCGGGGACTCGACATCGAAGGCCTCACGCACGTGATCCACTATGCCGTGCCCGATGTCGTGGAAACCTACATCCACCGCAGCGGCCGGACGGGGCGCAACGGGGCTTCGGGTAAGACCATCATCCTCGTGACACCCGAGACCGAGGGGGACTTCAAGCCCATCCTGCGCAAGATGTCCGTCACGGAATGGACGATCCCCCAGGAGTTCTGGCCCAGTGGTGAGTCCGGCGAGATCGCGAGCGAGGCCGCGGCGATCCATTCGGGGCCACCTCCGATGCAGGGACGCCATCCCCGACCCCGGAACGGCCAGCCCTCCCGGGCCGAACGAACGAACCGCGACGAACGTCGTCCGTCAGCCGGTACGTCCCACCATGCAGCCGGGGCCTCGCAGCCGGCAGGTGGTCGTTCCAGGACCACGCACGAGCGGTCGCAGCCTTCTGGCGGCAGACCCCAGCCGTCATCGACCAGGCCGCATTCCAGCCGGGCGGAAACTCCGAAATCGGAGACACGGTCGTTCCGGTTGAATCTCGAGCCCGACCACCGCTGGCAGGTCCCCGACCTCAAGCGCCACCTGGCCCAGCGTACCGGTATCCCCCAGCAGGCGATCCGCTCGCTCAAGCTGGAGACGGATCATGCCGTCATCGTGGTCGATGCGAGCGAGGGCGACCGGTTCCGGTCGCGCCTGCGCACGCCGCGCTGAGGGCTTCAGCCCCCGATCGACCGGGTGACCCGGCCGGCGTAAGCGGAATTCAACCGGCTGAGCGTCGCCTTGTAGCGGTCGTTGGCCACCACCCGGTTCCGGAGCTTCTCGGCCTCGGCGACCGGGGCGGGGGGCAGGTTGACGGCATCGAGACGGGCCAGGAAATCCTCGAGGGACATCGAGGTGGCCTGCCCCAGGCCCGGGTCCCACAACTCGACCATCCCGTTCTGGATGCCCGATACCATGACCGCGTGACCGACGGACGAGCCATCCGGCGGCGCGAGCACGGTGGGTACGGGCCCCTCCTTGAGCGCCCTCTGGAGTTCGACCAGCGCCTGCGCCTGGTTCTCCTCTCCGACCTCGACCGTCAGGTAATCCTGTCCCGTCAGGGCGTCGAGCAGGCCATTGAACTGGGCACCCGTGAGGCCCACGGGGCCGTCCGGATCGCCGTCCCCGGCATAAGTGACGCGTGTCGCCGACCGGAAGAGCAACCCCACGCTGCCATCATCCTCTCCCGGGGGCAGCGAGCGCCCGAGGAGCATGAAGGCGCCCTGGAACGCGTCGGAAAGCGCCGAACGCCCCTCGTCACCCTCGAAGGATTTTTCATCCAGCGACAGCCGCTGCCCGCCCTTGCAGGTCGAACCTCCCGAGATGGAGAGGTCGAGCCCGATCCGGACGTACTCGATCGGCTCCGATGCGGCCAGCAACTGCTGGACGGCGGAAGCCGTGCAGGTATCGGTATCCTCTCCCTGGAAGATGGAGGCCGGGTTCGCGAGGTCGACCAGGAGCTGGCTGATGACGGCCAGGGTCTCCATCCCCTTCATCCAGGCCCCGAGGACCGCATCGGCGGCTCCCTCGATCAGCGAGAAGACCGAGTTCCCGTCCTTGTCAGGCTTGTGCAGGGTCCCTGAACTTTCCAGGTCGTCATAGGCCTTGCGACCTTTCTCATCGAGCTTGTCATAGTGCTTGAAATGGCCCTTGGCCTTCCCCTTGCCCTTGCTACCGAGCCCGATCGCCTCATCGAGATCGGCGAGTCCCGCGGGCGCCTGGGTGGTGGCCGACAGGATCGGTGCCGCCACGCCGAGACTTCCCAGGTCGACCTCTGACAGGAGCGTGGTTCTGGCGGCCTTGTAGACGTCCAGACGGGGTACGGCTGCGGATCCTGGCACGGGACCTGCGTCGATGGTCGGGGCCGGGGCGAACCTGCCAGTCAGGAAGTTGACTGCCGAGTTGATGAAGGACATGTCAGTCACGGAACCCCTCGATTCGGATGAACGTACCAGCCATGATAGGTGCGATATGGCCAGAACCGGCGCCGAACCTTCTTTCCCGTGTGTCAAATATCATTTAAAAGATGACAAGTATGGCGGGTTCCCCCGGGGTGACGCAGGCAGGAGGCCCCCCTCACCACCGCTGACGGAAGCTCGCTGCCGCCAGATGGTTCCGGTAGGCATCGAGCGCGCCCATGCCCACGACCCCGTGGGGTGGCATCAGGAGCCACCATCGTTCCCGCTCCACCACGAGCAGGCGCGATTCGCGAAGGATGGCCAGAGCTTCTTCCCAGCGGTAATGATTCGCCCATCCGAGCGCCGAACGAGCCTCGTCCAGGGGCAGACCGGGTCGTTCAGCCAGCGCCGCGTAGACGCGCTCGAGTTCGTCGGGAGTGATCGGGGACTCCTCGAGTTCCGTCTCCGGCTCGCGAAGCACGATCCGTTCGGCAGACTTGCGCCAGGCATGCCAGACGGCCTCGGAGGGCGGAGGACCGACGAGCACGCAATGGCGGCCCGCCACCGAATCGGGCACCGCCGAACCGGGTCCGAGCACGAGAGGGTCCCCGAGGTGGACCTCGGATGCCGCCTGCGCCCGCAGATCGACGATCTCGGCCTCGCGTGGCGGAATGACGACGGGTGAGGGGGCCTGAGTAGGCTCGACCCGGTCAACGATGCAATCCACGTCGGAAGCTCCCCGCTTCCAGGGAGGGCGAACCGAGTAGGAAACGTTGACCCAGCCTTCCAGGGCATCGGCCTGCCCGGCGGCATTCCAGGCGACCAGCTCACGGACCTGGACCCCGTCCTCGAGCCTCAGACGCAGGTGTCGATCCTTGAACACCTCGCGACTCACGACCCGGGCGCCGAGCAAGCCGAACCGGGGCGGCGGATTCTTCTGACCGAACGGCTCGAGCTGGTCGAGGGCCGTCAGCAAGGTCGGATTGGCCTGAGCAAAGGGCAACTCGGCATCGAGATCGACCCGGTCCTCGGGGCGGGTCCAGCCCGTGAGCCGGACGTACTCGGCCAGCTTGGCGCGCAGCGCGTCGATCTGCTCTCCCATCGCCGAGCAACCCGCCGCCTGGGCATGGCCCCCGAACCCCACCAGGTGGGCCCGGGCGTGGTTGAGGGCCTCGTACAGGTGCAGCCCCTCGGGCGACCGACCGGAGGCCTTCCAGAGATCACTGCCTCCGTGCGTGGAGAACAGGAGCACGGGGACGCGGTACCGCTCCTTGATCCGCCCCGCGACGATCCCCGCGACACCGTGGTGCAGGCGTTCGTCCGCGTACACGATGAACGGCTCGGCGTCGGGGTCCCATCGTCGATCCAGCTCCGCGAGCACCTGGGCCTCGAGTTCGGCGTTGAGGGTCCGGCGATCGCGGTTGATGTCCTCGAGCTGCCGGGCGAGGGCGTTCGCCTCTGCGCGATCGTTGGTCGTGAGGAGCTTGAACCCCACGTCGGGGTCTTCCAGGCGACCGGCCGCGTTCAACCGGGGGCCGAAACCGAAGCCGATGTCCTGGGCCCCGAAGGTCTCCCACTTGCTGCCTGCGACCTCGGCGAGGGCCGGGATCCCGACGATAGGCGACCCACGGGACGTCCGGTACCGCTCCAGTCCCGTCCAGACGAGCGGGCGATTCGGCCCGTCGAGGGGAACCATGTCCGCGACCGTCCCGATGGTGACCAGGTCGAGCAACGGCTCGAGCCGTGCGGTGAAGCCACCCTCGAGGGCAATCACGAGGAGCATCGCCACGCCCACACCCGCCAGGTCCTTGAGATCCCGCAAATCCAGCCCGGGATGCACGATGGCAAGGCACTCGGGCAGTTCCTCGGGAATCTGGTGATGGTCCGTGACGATGAGGTCGATCCCGCATTCGCGAGCCCGGTTCGCGGCCGCGTGTGCCGAGATGCCGTTGTCGCAGGTGACGATGAGCTTGACGCCCCGGGCTGCCAGTCGGTCGACCGCGTGAGGCGTGACGCCATAGCCGTCCCGGAACCGGTTCGGGAGAAACGCCTCGACCCGTGCCCCGAGGCCGCGCGTGAAGTACCGGTACAGGAGCGACGCGCTGGTCACGCCGTCACAGTCGTAATCGCCGTAGATGACGATGAGTTCCTGGCCGGCGATCGCCCGTCGGATGCGGGCGACGGCCCGCTCCAGGCCACCGGTCTCGGGCAGGTTTCGCAGGTATCCGAGGTTTTCACGGCTCTGACGGAAGCGGGCGAGCGTGACGGGGTCGTCGTACCCGCGGATCGCGAGTGCCCGGGCGATGGCCGGTGGCAGGTTCGTCGACCGGGACAGCTTCTCGACGAGGCGATCATCACTTGGCTTGAGCGACCAGATGGCCATCAGGCCTCCTCCTCCGTCAGCGCGAAGCGAGCCACGACGGGGCGAGCGGGGACGGGCTCGGCCGTCCGGGCGTTGCAAAGCGTGTCATAGGGACAGCGCTCGCAGGCCGAAGGATTCCGGGGAAAGGCCGGATCGTCGTGCAGGGCGGGATCGAAGGGAGCGACCGCCGCCGTGGCCCGCCGCTCCAGTTCTCGCCGCGTCGCCTCGTGGCGAGCCGTGGAATGGTCCAGACTCCACGAGTCGTGGCCTTTCACCTGGACGTAGACCATCTCGACCTGGTTCGGCGCGATGGGGCCCAGGCCGAGCGCCTCACCTGCCTCGACGAGCAGGAACGGATAGAGGCGCGTCTGCCAGTCGTCGAGCAGGCGCGCGTGGGCCAGGTTGCCGGTCTTCCAGTCCAGGATCTGCCAGCGCTCGCCGGTCCGGACGATCCGGTCATACCGGGCCATGACGGGAACCCCGGCTATCATCGCGTGCAGAGCCTGTTCCGTCCACGCGGATGCGCCGGGGGGGATACGGGTCTCGGGCGACGCGGCGAACGTCCGCCACATCGCCTCGAGTTCGGGCAACTCCGGTAACCAGGCCACCAGAGATCGGGTGAGATCGAGCCCGCGCATCTGATATTCGACCAGCCGGTGAAAGGCCTCGCCCAGTCGCTTGCGTCGCTCCCCCTCGGCATCCTGGACGTGCCCCTCGGGGGCCGGCCAGTAGCGATTCAGCCGATACCGCAGCGCGAACTGGCGGGGACAGGTGTCCCAGGTACGCAGGGCGTGCACGCTCAGGCGGGGCATCGGGTCGCTCAAGGCCCTTCTCCCTTCAGGCAGGTCGAGGCGATCCGGGCCACGGTCTCGGAGAGGGCCCCGGGATGCGGCGCGACTCCCGACAGATGGAGTGCGCGTTCGGCACGCGTGATGGCCACGTACAGCAGCCTCAGTCGCTCACGCACGCCCTCCCAGCCTGCCTCTTCGCGCAACGCCTCGACCCCGCGCACCTGCCTGCGCGCGAGACGTGCCTCCGCGATCAGGCGGCTGACGTCCTGGCCCATGGCCTGTCCCGGATGCCCCGGAAAGTGGTGACGCCCCCCCTTGAGCGGCCCCAGGCCCGGGATCCAGACCGCATCGAACTCATCCCCTTTCGAGGCATGCATGGTCATGATCCGGAGCTGCCCCCGGGAGTCGATCTTGCGAGAAGGCTCGGGGGTATGCAGCTTCGCCCGGACGGCGTCCTGGGCGAATCGGGCCAGATGCAGACGCAGGGATTCCCAGGGATTGTCGGAGAGGGCTCCCTCGCGTGCCATCACGCGGCGCACCCCTCCGAGGACCCGCGCAGCGAGTGCCGCACCGTCGCTCGTCGCGACGAAGGACTCGGCAAGCGTGGGCAACCAGTCGTCGATCGCCCGGGCACGATTCTCGAGGGCGAGGCGCATCCACTCCGCCACCGTCAGCATCACGGCATAGTCTCGTTCCGGCACGTCGGCCGGACGTCGCGGGGGATGCCCATGCTCGGGATAGACCAGGTCCTCGATCCGGATGGCCCGGCTGGCCCGATCGAGCGAGGCACGGTCCTGCCAGCCGGCACCCCGGAACTCCAGCCAGGCCTGGCAGAGCTTGCGGAACGAGCCATCGGCCTCCCGCGCTGGATGGGCCAGCAGGGCCAGGACCGTTTCCAGGAGGTCCAGAAACGGCGCAGTCGGGATGGTGGTGACGGCATCCTCGGGCATCGGGATGGCGAGAGTCTCGGCCACGCGGCTGTAGTGGGCCACGGCGGCATTCGAGAAGAGGAGCACGGCAGCCGTCCCCTCGGGATGCTCGCGGAGGAAGCGTCTGACGGCCAGCAAGACGGTGTCGCGTTCCTCGTCGTCGGAGCGGTAGAGCGTCCAGGTCGGGGGCTGTAGGGCCACCGGATTCGCCTTTCCTGCCGACGCCTTCCGGATGGGCACGTGCAGGAACGTCTCGCGAAGAGGCTCACGATCACCCCGACTGGCAAAATCGAGGAGATCGTTCGCCAGGTCGATCACCTCGGGTGCACTCCGGCTCGACTCATCCATCCGGATGTGGCGATCGCCCGTCTCGAGTTCCGAACAGAACTCGCGGAAAAAACGCGGATCGTTGAAGGTGAACGTCGTCGTGATGGACTGGTTGGAGTCCCCCACCCGGACCAGGTTGCCCGAGCCCCCGCGGTCCGGATCCGTGAGCAGGCCCACGAGGCGAGCCTGCATCGGCGTGGAGTCCTGGGCCTCGTCTTCGAACACGAAGCGATAGCGGGCCTGGATCCGGGTGCGCAGGGCGTCGTCGCGCTCGAGCCAGTCGATGGCCTGACGGACCTGGTCGTCGTAATCCAGGAGACCCTCGCGTTGCTGGGTCTCGAGATAGTGGGCGATGGCGCGTGCGTGGGGCAGAAAGTCCTGGCCAAGCCGCTGGATGACCTCCTCGGGGGCCAGTTGCTCGAGCTTCGCCAGCGAGACGAGGCGGGGCAACTCCTTCAGCCAGTCCTCGACCACCGGATCTCGGGACTGCCGCTGCAACCAGACCCGCCCTGCAGGAGAGGCAAGAAAACCTTCGAGTCCGGCCCGCAGGAGCTGGCGCTGCTCGATCTCGGTGATGACGGTCCAGGCGGATCGATCGCCCCCCGAGGGATCTTCCCAGGTAGACCGCTGCTTGATCAGGCCAAGGCAGAACGCGTGGATGGTCATCGCCTGGAGACCGTAGGCGCTCGAACCGGCCTCGGCGAGGGCCTCCGCGATCCTCCTGCGAAAGTTCTCGGCCGCACTGCGCATGTAGGTCAGGATGAGGATCTGCCGTGGAGGCACACCGACTTCGCGAATGAGGCGCCCGGCCAGCTGGGTCAGGATGAACGTCTTCCCCGCCCCGGGCACGGCCGAGATGGCCAGTCGCCCTCCCGTGTATGCCAGGGCTCGGGCCTGTGCGGGTCTCAGAGTCACGGGTGAGGCTTCCGTGCCCCCGGGCACCACGGATGCGAGACTTTCCATCAGCTCCCCCTCACCAGGGCCCGTTCGAACAGTGAAGGCAGTTCCCCGAGGTTCTCGCGTCCCTCCGCATCCGTCAGACAGGCATGAAGGTGAAGGTGGGTCCGGACCCGCGACAGCGACGCGAAGAGCACCCGGGCGAGCTTCACCCGCGCATCGGCCTCATCGGCCTCGAGGGTTCTGGGGCCACCCGACCAGGCGGGCGTGCAGACGCGCGGATGGACGAGCTCCCGGCGATCGTGTTTCCACCAGCGCTCGGAGCCCAGGTCCAGCAGGAAGAGATGCTCCAGGCGATCGCCTGGAGCCCTGAACCCGCGCTCGGCGAGCTGGCTGGCGGTGGCAAGCATGACGGCCTCGCGGTGCGGTGCCCGCCGGAAGAACGGACGCTCGGCGATGGGGTTTCCATCGAGGTGGGCCATGAACCGTTCACCGATCAGGTGGGGCCGGGTCTCGCCGAGATGGCGCTCGATGCGCTCGAAGTCGCGCGCCAGCTCGAGCAGCTGCCCGATCTGGCTGATGCCACGCTGCGCCGGCTCATCGATCGCTCCCGACGCGAGCCGGGTGGCCTCCAGCTCGACGAACGCCTCGCGGAAGAACCCCTCGAGGCTGTGCAGGGGCGTTTCACGACGCCGCGTGAGCCATGCGCCCACCCGGTCGAGGCGTGAAAGGGCCTCCAGGTCCACCTGAGGCATCACCGCCAGCACCTGGTCACGAGAAGGCAAGCCTCCGTCAGGACCGACGAGCACCGCGGCCACGCGAGACAGCCGGATGGGATCGAGCCCGGTCAGGACCTCGAGCAACTCGAGGCGCTCGAACTCCCCGCAGGGCCGACCCCAGGCCGGATGCGCGAGACGGGCCGCAGCAAGCAGGAGACGCACGGGACGATGGTCCGTGAGGCGATTCGTGCCTGCAAAGACGTGCAGCCCGATCCCGGCTCGCTCGAAGCGATGGCGGATCGACCAGATGATCAGGCTGTCGAGGGCCGGCACGACCAGGGCGATGCGCGAGGCCTCACCCTTCCGGGCGAGATCCGCCACGTCCGGGACGACGGCATCGATCATCTGGGCATGGGACAGATGGTCCATCCGGCTGGTCAGAGGGGGAACCTGCCGGACACGCGGAACCGCGTCCCCGGCCAGGCCCGCGTGCAAGCACCGGGCCAGCTCCAGATAGGGAAAAGCCCCATCGAGCGTTACGCCTTGCACGGGCCATCCGGACACGAGGCGAGCGGCACGGGCGAGGTCTCCGCCCAGATGCTCGCGGAGCCCCCCCCGGAATGCGGGGTCGGGAGCGGAGTCATCGGGATCACCCGACGTGAATGCGTGGACCGTGATGCCGGATGCCCATCCCGACTCGAGCCAGTCGAGGAGGCAGGCCGGGAGGTCGTCCACGTTCTCGACGATCCAGTGGTCGGTGGATGCCCGGAAGGCCTGCCGAAACAGGGGCTCGGGCGCGAGAAGGTGGAGAAACGCATCGAGGGCGAGAGCGTGGTCCAGGACGCGGTGTTCGAGCATGCCCCGGACGAAATGCTCGAGCAAGACCCGCAACTCGCCGGGCGCGACGAGTTCGGGGAGGCCTGCCGCCAGGCAGCGTTCGAGCCCTTCCAGAGCGCCGGGCGCGAGAGCGGTGCCGCCGTGCTCGATCCAGCGGGCGAGGGCGTCGAGCAGCTGCACATCCTGCAAGTTTCGGGGCGAGCGCGCCCACTCCAGCAAGGTTCCCCCGGGAGGCCGGAGATCCGAGGTGAACCGGGCGAGCAGGGCCTGGGCCATCCCGATCGCCACGTGCCGCGGCTCGCCCGGGCGACGTGCGGGCACGAACCCGAGCCGATCGAGCGCCTCGTCGACCAGAGGCCACCAGGCCTGCAGTTCGGCCTGGATCCAGGCCCGTGGCGTCTGGACCCGCTGGGCCCCCGTGGGACGTTCCAGCCCACCGGGTGGCTCTTCCGGACGGGATTGCGGGGCGATGTGCTCGGGCAACTCGCCCTTGAGCAGCGACACCCAGGCCGAGCGGCTCTCGCTCGAGAGCCAGACGAGGATCCGGTCACTCCCGACCCCGCTCGCCAGCAGCTCCCGGTAACGCTCCCAGGCGGCCCGGGCGAGGCCAGGACCGGGCAGGCCGACCGTGACGCGCGAGGCGATGTCCGACATCAGACTGGCTTGCATGGCGCCTAGCTTGCACCCTGATGGAGGAAGCTGTCAATCATCACGGCATCAGGGCGCGTGGGCCGCTCGCCAGGCCACCTGGAGGGCAGATGCGGCGATCGCCGCCGTGAGCAACAGGCGCAGGATGCCAGGCGAAAGCCGCTGCCCCGTCCGGGCCCCCAGGGGAGCTCCATGCAGCGTCCCCAGAGCGAGACAGACCGCGACATCCCAGGCGAGGGGCCCCCCGACCAGCTTGCCCACGAGTCCGCTCAGGGCCGTGACCGCCACGATGGGAGGGGTGGTCACGACGAGCTGATGCGGTTCGAGGCGACGCGTCCAGCGCAGCACGGGAACCAGCAAGATCGCCCCGCCCAGACCGCTCACCCCCGAGAACAGACCGATCACCGCGGCGATCGCCGGGGTGAACGGGTCGCGCCGAGGGGGGGGAGTGACTCCGGCGTCAACCGGAGGCCCGGGCTTCACGGGCCAGGCGATGGCCAGGGCCGAGCACGACGCGAGGCCGGCGAACGTCCACAGGATGACGGCCTCCGGTGCCCGACCGGAGACAAAGCCCCCGAGGATGGCCCCCGCGGCGGCGGCAATCCCGAGGGGGCGCACCAGGGACCAGTCGATCCTCCCGGACCGCCCGTGCTGCCAGGTGGCCAGGCTCATGGCGAGGGCCACCTGGACGAGCACGACCCCGGAAATGGTGGCGGGCGGCAGGGGATCGAGGCCGAACCGGGCCGGCCCCGCGAGCAGCAAGGGAAACAGGACGATCGCCCCTCCCACGCCGAGCATGCCCGCCACGAAGGCCCCCAGCCATCCCGTCAGGATCAGGAGGAGCACGCCCGGTAGCGCGTTTGTCCAGTCGAAAGCCATGGGTTCATTTGAACATGCTCGAGAGGCACGAAGCATCCTTGTCGCCTGAAAAATGGGACGCCGGGGGTTTTCCGGATGCCTCCCCGTGGCTATGATGTTGTGGCGCGTGGGTGGTTCGAGTTCCAGACGGGCTGACCGGATGCCAGGTACTTCGAGATCGTCATCCTGGTTCGTCTCCTGTCTGTGGACGGTCCTCGTTGCGTGCGCGTGGGATCCCGCCAGTGGCCCGGAGGGTGTCGACCCGAGGCGTCGGATCCAGGCCGCGACACCGTCACCATGGGAAGAAGCCGATCGCCTGTCGAACGCCACTCCGCGTCCGGCACCCGACCTGTATCGGATCGTGACGGTTCGCCGGAAAGTCGATTTTCTGGTCTACGAGGCGGGTTTCGCCGATTCCGACACGGTCCGCATCGCCGTCAACGGTCAGGTCGTCCCGGGGTTCGAGTCGTTCGATGCGGCACCGAAGCCGGCCACCTTCTCGGTCGACATCGCAGACGGTCTGACGCGCGTGACCATGACGGCGCTCACGAACGGGGCATGTGACCCCAACACCACCTGCATGGCGCCGCATCCGCTCGATGTCCGCGGCCGGAACGTGCGGGCCGGGGGATGGGTCCCGGAAGGTCAGGTCGAGGGGTTTCTCATCGAGTACGTGGCCTCGTACAGCGAACTTCGCAACCCGATGCTCTATTTCACCCCGGCCCCTTACTGAACATGAAAAAGGGGGCGGCGAGCCTTGCTCGCCACCCCTCCAGATACCGTTGTCCGCTCAGGCGACCCGCCGCGTGGTGGGAGCCGGAATCCGGGAATTCTGATCGAGTTCGCGGATGCGGTCGTCATTGGACGATTGCTCGCTGTTCAGCTTCCCGATCAGGTCCGTGAAGGCCGTGATCTGGGCGAGCCAGGCAGGAATCTTGGTCCGCAGGTCGATATCCTTCTCGCTCAGGATGGCCACGGGCTCGGCCGCCAGGCGCTCGCCCTTCGCCCTCAGTTCATCGACCGTCTTGACGCCGGCGTCCTTGAGGGCGGTCTGGAGCAGTTCGCGCCGATCCTGGCCGGCATCCGCCTCCTTGGTGAACAGCTGCTTGTTCTGCTGCTCGATGCCCTGGATCTCGCCGATGGCTTCGATGCGCTTGCGGATGGGCTCCTGCTGCTGGTTGAGAGCCTCGATCTTGCCATTGAGCGTCTCGAGCTTGCTCTTGAGGCCATCGAACTTCGCGATCATCGCGTCGTCGGCCTCCGTCCGCTCCAGCGGCTTGAGGCCGCGCAGCAACTCGACGGTCCCTTCCATCTCGCTGACTTCCTTGAGGATGGGAAGCCGCTCCTTGCCCAGCTTGTCTTCTTCCTTGAGCAACCCATCGAGTTGACTCTGCAGAGCCTTCTTCTCGCCGGCGAACTTCGAGAGATCCTCGGGCTTCTTGTCCAGCAGCGATTGCCCCTCGGCGGGTTTCCAGGAGTTGATGAAGTCGTTGACATCCTTCGCCTGGGTCCCGTCCGCCTTGACCAGATCGTTCGTTGAACTGGTATCCGCGTCGAAGCGACCGAGCGACCCCGTCACCTCGCCATCCGCCCGGTTGGCCGAGATGGCCCCCTCGAAGTCGAGGTACTTGCCGCGGTCCTGGATGGTGATGGTGTCGCCCTTGGCCGAAACGGCCGTGTAGTTCTCGCCGTTCCGGGTGACCGAGCCACCATCGGGAAGCTGGAACACTTCCTTGTCCTTGAGCTCGACCTTCTTCCCGTTGATCATGAGCTCGTTGTTGGCCGTCTTGTACGAGATGAGGTCGGTGCCAAACTGGATGGCGGCTTCCGTGTTGACCGTCGAGCCGTCGGCACCGGTCCCGGGAATGCTCTCGTGCTTCTTGTCGAAACGCAGGTCGCCCGAGGCACTCTGGAGGGCCGTGAAGACCCCGAGGCCCATGTTATCGAACTTGAGGCCGTCCCCCGACACCTCGTGGGGGTCTCCCCAGCTTTTGAAGGTGGTGCCCTGAGC
>Ga0079301_1000780_pt1 | contig 15329 bp, 16 predicted proteins | sample Wag4_2014_7_11_3_FD_74797 | JGI IMG/M metagenome (GOLD analysis project Ga0079301, IMG submission 74797) | Fresh water mixed with fracking chemicals microbial communities from Ohio, USA - Utica-2 Time Series FC 2014_7_11 | ecosystem: Engineered > Industrial production > Chemical products > Input... | reverse complement strand
GCGGCCAGCGCTATGGCTTCATCCGCTTTGGCTCGCGCGTGGATGTCTATCTGCCACCCACTGCCCAAGCCCGCGTCGTGATCGGCGAAAAAGTGAGCGCCACCGAAACCGTGTTGGCAGAACTCACCCAGTAGGGTGGCTCACTTGTGACCCACGCATCGCAACCAAGAAAAAACGCCCAACGACCTGAATCGCTCTCAAGCGCACAAGCCCAGAAGAATGCCTAGTCCCGCCCCCCGCAATGGATTGCCCCATCCCGCGAAGAGAAGGCGGGGGATCTACCTCCTGCCCAATCTTCTCACCACGGCAGCCTTGTTTTCGGGCTTCTACGCGATCGTCCAGGCGATGAATCTGCGGTTCGAACACGCCGCCGTCGCGATTTTCATTGCCATGGTGCTCGATGGCCTGGATGGCAGGGTGGCGCGAATGACTCACACCCAGAGCGCTTTCGGCGCGGAATATGACTCGCTCTCCGACATGGTGTCCTTTGGCGTGGCGCCCGCCCTGGTGATCTACGAATGGGCGCTCAAGGACATGGGGAAACTGGGTTGGGTTGCGGCGTTCATCTACTGCGCGGGTGCGGCCTTGCGCCTTGCCCGGTTCAACACCAACATCGATGTGGTGGATAAACGTTTTTTCCAGGGGCTACCCAGCCCCGCTGCCGCCGCCCTGATCGCCGGCATGGTATGGATTGCGCATGACAACGGCATCATGGCGTCCGCTGTGCAGTGGTATGCCTTTGTGCTGACCATCTTCGCCGGCTGCACCATGGTGAGCAATCTGCCGTTTTACTCCGGAAAACAGATCAACTTGCGCCGCAGCGTGCCATTCCTTGCGCTGCTGGGCTTGGTGTTGGCCTTCGTCGTGGTGGCCCTCGACCCACCCTCAGCCCTGTTTCTCCTGTTCCTAGCTTACGCCGTGTCTGGCTACGTCATGGCCGCTCTACGCCGACTGCGTAAAACCCAACCGTAGGGTGGGTGGTTTTTTACCCACGCGTTGTCAGCACTCCGCCTGAATACGGCACGACCATCCTCCAGGCATAAAACAACACAACCAGTCCGCGGCTCAAGAGGGGCGAGCGCCCCTCTATCAGCCGGCCTTGGGTCTCAAAACCGCTTCGAAAACTCGCTGAGCTTGGGGCTTGTCGCACGCGCCGGCGTCTGAGCCGTCATGGGCTTGGAGCTGCTCGCGGGCACTGGGCTGGCGGGTTTTGCCGGGGGTGGCTCAACCGTCGGCTTCAGTGTGGGGGCGGGTGCTGTCACCATCGGGCTCATGCTCAGCGCGGGTGCTGCCTGCTGCACCGCTACCGGTTTTGCCTCAACCGCGGTGGCGGTGGGCACAGCTGATGCGCTGAATGAAATCTTCGGAACCAGCTCGGGCAGGCTGAGCGAAGAGATCGCGCTGTGGTCGGTTACGGTGAGCCTCGGCGTAATCAGGAAAAGCCGTTTGAATCGGGATCTGTTGTCCGAACGCGCCGAAAACAGCGGCCCTAGTATGGGCAGTCTCCCCAGCACCGGGATGCCGTCCTGCGTGTTTTCTTCTTTTTCCAGCGAATACCCTGCGATCAATAAGGATTGAGTCGGTTCGATGATGGCTTGCGTACTTATGTTGGTCTTTTTTACCCGAGCCACTGAGCTCCCGGTGGGCGTGGCCTGTGTGCCATCTTCGATATCCACCGCCAACTGAATGCGTGTTTTGGTGTCCTCATTGATGACATGCGGCGTCACGCGCAGCATGGTGCCGACGGTAACCGGCACGATATTGGCTACCCGTTCGCCCGAGACACTGGAGAAGGTCGTGTCGGTCAAATCGAGGATCGCACCCAGATTATCCATGGTCAGCACCACCGGCTTGGCGAGTATCCTGGCGTCTCCGGTGCTCTCAAGCGCCTGTAGCGTGGCGTTGAATCCCCTCAGGTCTCTCACCACCGAGGTCGCGTCTCCGGTGCCAAAACGCAGGCCGAACCCGGCGCTCTCGCCGGAGGGCTGAGAAGTAATGCCGAACCGGCGCGAACCATAACTCCAGGTCGTGCCCAACGAATCGAGCTTTTCCTGCTTGATATCGATAATCGCCGCCTCAATCTCGACCAGTTGCGAAGGCATATCGAGCTCTGCGATCAGGTCGGCATACATCTTTTGTTTCGAGATGTGGTCGCGAATGATGATGGCATTGAGTCGCGGGTCCGATTCGATACTTGGGCCGTTGGCATTGGAGCGGGCTTGCTCCCCGGCCTGGCTGCGTGCGGCCTCGCCACCTGAGCTCTCATTGAGTTTGCCAGGGCTCGCCTGCATCGGCTGGCCCGGCATGGTGGTGCCGCCGGACGACTGGCCTGCGCTTGATGTTCTCGTGGGAGAGGGCCGCGCCAGCAGGTTGGTCAAAATCGTCGCCACGCCCTTGGTGACGATCTCTTTCTCGCGAAGCTGGATTCGGCGGTCTTCGACCGATGCGTATTTCAGCTTAAACACCATCGTGGTCATGGTGTCGCCCGATTCGAGCTTGGCAATCGTAGTGGTGACCAGATTCACATATTCCCGGGGGCCGGTCACAATCACCGCATCCTCCTCGGGCACCGCACCCCAGCCGAAACGCGGCGTGATGAGACCGATATCCGAGAGCGCCTGCTTGAGGCTGTCCGCGGCGCCCGGCGTGACTCGAATGCGCTGCACCACCCGGTCCTTGCCACGGCTCACATAGAGCGTGTTGCCGAAGATGAACCAGTTGAACCCATACATTTCGGATAAGCGGTTGAGCATTTCCGCTGCCGAATCCCCGCCCACACGGCCGCTTATGGATTCTTTGAAGTTGCCGGAGAGCTTTAGAGTGAGGCCGAAATTCTTGGAGAGGTTCTGGAGCACCGTGCCGACTGATTCGCCATTGGCGAAGTAGGCATACGGCCGGCGAAGATTGGCTTCGGGGTCGGAGGATGCGTCGGGTTTAGAGGGTGCTGCGTGTGCCAGAAGACTCGCTCCGATGAGGGCCATGAGCATTCCGGTTCTGGCGATGGTTGCGACCATCCGATAAGGATTCATGCGTGGCTTACACCTTGTTCGTCGTTGAGTTGCGCACAAAAAGCTGTCTGAATGCGTGCGCAGACTGTATGAATTCTGTCAGGTCCGGCACAGGCCGCCCTTCGGTCGGGGAGACTTCCATCTCCATGACCAGTCGCAGACAGCGATCATGTTTGGAGACGGCCAAACTGATCCCGTTGGGTAGCATGTGACGAATGGTGCTGAATAAATTCAGGGCTTCCAGCGCCTGGCTTTCGCGTGTGGTGAGGCTGTGGGAGAGACGCACCACACGGGTGGAGACCCTGAAAACGCTGTGTGTGATGTCCTCAGCTTCGATGAAGAATTGATCGTTGAAGCTCAGTCGGTAGGCGCCACCTTCGGTCTTGGCCTGGGCGACCATCTCGGTTGAACCGATCAGGCGGGCAAGTGCCGCCCCCGCGCCAGAGAGCACGCCGGGTTGATCGTCGAGCAGAGGATCAAGTTGTCGGGGCATCCGTTTTCGCTCGAGAGCAAGAGATGACATTTGCATGGTAAGTGGTTTGTTCGAGCATTGCCTGCAATATAGGCCATCCTGACGGGCGGAAGGGCGATGCCAAAGGGCTGGATTGGCATTGTCTTCGCTCGGGGCCGGGGCAATGCGCTGCAGGGCCTTGGGTCAGTCAATCGACCAACCTGACCAAAGATCAATTGCTCTTCTGCACCACGCCCTTGAGGGCGTCACCCAATTCCTTGACGATGCTACTTTGCATCTGCACCGAAATCGACCAGCTTTGCAGTTTGAGCTGCATGTTCAGCAGATCGGTCGCGCTGGTTTCCTTGTTGGCTGAATAGAGCGTGCTGCGCAGGTCGCCTTCATTGCGACGAATGACCTGCCCGACTTTTTGGGATACATCATCCAGACTGAATTCACCGTTCATGGCTCACTCCAAGTATTTATCCATCAGTGTTTTCAAAGTGGCGCGCGTCCTGGAAAGACGGGAGCGCACCGTACCGATCGGGATCTCCAGCCTATCAGCAGCCTCCTGATAGCTGAGACCTTCCTCCACAACCAGCCGAAGCGTTTCGGCCATTTCCGGCGGGAGATTGTCTACAGCCTGCTTCAGCTTCATGCTGAATTGGCTGCGCATGCAGATGTGCAGCGGATCGAGTTCCGGGATCGCCTCTTCCTCGATTTCCTCTTCCGATGCGAATTTGATACGCGCGCCGGGCGATCGGGATGTCAGATCACGAATCAGGTTCATCGCGATGCCGAAAAGCCAAGTCTCGGGTGTGGATTCACCCCGGAAGGAATGCCAGGAGCGGTAGGCGCCCAGGAACGTTTGCTGCACGATGTCATCGGCGGCGTTTTCATCCGCGAGGCGTCTTCGCACGAAGCTGCGCAAGCGCCGGCGCTGGTTGATGAAAAGCTCCTCGAGCACGATCATGTGGTTGGCTGCATCACCAGCCGTGTTGATCGATTCCAGGCTGAGCTTGCTCAGCCCGAGCTCTTCAAGCGCGAATGGAAGGTTGCCCTCCCAAACCCAAGGGGTGCGAGGGGCTTCTAGCGCGCCGATTGTCTCCTCCGGCGCCTCCTCTGCAACGAATTCTATTTTGTTCGGCAACACGACTCTTTACCGGATAATGTTTTTTAATACGTTGTCGGTTCGCCGAGAATTGCAACCGCTAGGACCACTGTGCCTTCAAAATTTCAACTGTCCCCACAAAATCGGCGCGGATCACACCACCGCGATCGAGGTATAACCTCACCTCATCTTGGCGCACCGATGTGTCAGGCTCGATAGTCATTAGTTCCAGTCCGGGCTGGCTGTTGCGCTGCTCGTCAAGCCAGTCTTGCGCATCGGTCAAACCACTCGGATGAACCCTCAATTTCATTGCGCTGGTTGACACAAAATATCGACCGGCTTGCCCAAGAGCGCAGCGCAATTTTTCGGTCTGATTCAGTTGACCGCACAGGATCTCCCAGGCTTTCTGCAAGATCGACTGAGCCACTTCCACGGATTGCTCTGTGACCTCCTCGCGAAGCTTCTTGAGATCATTCAGCAGGGCCTGCGCTTCGTGCCAGACCTCGGCCGAGGTTTGATTTCGAGCTTCAACGCAGATGCTCTCTGCCTCGAGCCGCGCGGCCTCGATGATTTCGTCTGCCCGCGTGTGGGCGGCTTGAATGATTGTGGATGCATCGGACAGTGCATGAAGCTCTGCGCTGCGAATGATCGCGCGCGAAGCCAGCACCCCGGGCGCCGAGATCTTTTTTATGCCGAGAGGGTTTGTGTTTGAGTCCATTTATCAAGACCCTCTTCGGGGCTGGGTGCGGCGTGATGACGCGGCGTGCGCTCAAACATGGCCTGATCCAGTTCGAATAAATCGAGCAGGCTGGGCGTGTAGGCCAAGGGCGTCACGTTGGCTGCTGGGGCCGGCGAGAGCGTCTTGTCCATGCGCAATTTTAAGCGGGACCAAAGACGTGGCGCTTCGGACACGCAGGCAAACGCAATCGCGCGCTCGCCCAGCGAACGTGCGGTGGGGATATGAAGGGGCAGGGGGCCGGTGTGGCCGACGCAGTGCGTATTTGCAAACTGCATGATCGTGGCCAGATCGCGCCGCTCAAGGTTGATCTGCAAACGCTCGGCCGCGCGCACTGACAGCACGCGTTTCAAGTGCTCACCCAGAGACAACAACCCCACGGCCTCGCACCAGATCGAGAATTCGCGCGTATCAAGTAGAGCCCATTTTGCCTGATCGGGGCTCAAGCCATCATCAAGCGTGGTCGCGACCCCCGAGTCCCGCCGAATCACAGCCGCGCTGGCGTGGTGGTGGTGCGCCAGGGGCCTGCCCTGATCAGAGGAGAAGTCGGGCAGCGACTCCAGCCAGGAGGGATGCGCTCCTTGACGCAGGTCGCCCCAGAACTGCAACCAGCGGTAACTGATTTTACGGTCCGCTCGGGGTGTTGCCTTGATCGCGCTGGCCACCATGTTCTATCGCCCCCGATTTCCGTTGCGGGACGCCACAGCGCCCATGAGCCGCGATTTCAAGCCCTTTGCAGGCGAATTGCCGGCGCTGGGTTGCGAGGGGCCGTGGCGCGACATCCAGGCCATCGCGATGATGCCGATGATGAGAACCGCGATCGCAAGACCCATGGTCCAGAGCGTGACACGAAGGCTGTTGACCGAACCCTTTTCGACCACGAAAGCACCTACGCGCTCCATGCTGGATGCGCTCTGATCGTTCATGGCGGGCACGAATACAACGGTGATCTGGTCGGTCTTGCCGGCATTCAGGCCCGGGATGCTGTTGGCCACCATGCGGCGGATGCGGGGCTCGAGTGCGGCGAGATCGATTTGCGGCACATGACGTATAAATATCGCGGCGGAAGAGGGCAGCAGCGGATCGCCCGGTGTGAGCCGCTCGGGCAAGACGATGTGCACCCGGGCGCTCAGCACGCCGTCGATTTGCGAAAAGGTGTGTTCGAGCTCCTGCGAAAGCGCGTAGAGGTAGCGGGCACGCTCTTCCAGCGGGGTGGAGATGAGGTTTTCTTTCTTGAAGATATCGCCCATGCGGTCGTGGTGTCGGCGCGGCAGGCCCTTGCTGGTCAGCAATGTTAGGGCTTGCGCCACTTGAGATTCGGGAACACGCACCGCGATTCCGTCTTTTTTGACGATTTTTTCGGTGGAGATGCCGGCATCGAGCAGCACCGCCAGGGTTTCGTTGGCATCGGATTCCGACAGGCCGGAGAGCAGGTCCACCTTGCTGCCGCAGCCAGCCAGCAGCATCACGGCAAATGCCGTGATGAAGACCTGCTTCAAACCGGATACGGCTGGGGCGATTGTCATGGTTATTGGAGTTTTGAAAGTTGGTCGATGTCTTGTGTCGCGCGCGTCACCACCTTGCCGGTCAGTTCAATTTCGAATCCAAGTTGAACCAATTCAAGCTGCATTCTCAACAAATCTGCAGCACCCCCGGTAAAATTCGACTTAGACGTCATTTCCTTGATCGAACCCATGCGGTTCTTGAGGTGGTTTGACGCGTTCTGAATGCCTTCAACGATGGGCATTCCGGAGCCGATACCGCCCGCCTGGTTGGGCGCGCCAGAGGGCTGCACCGGCGTTGCGTTCGGGTTTGCGTTGGGAGTCTGATTGAGAAGGTTCGAGAATTCCATTGCATCCAGGGCGCGCGGGGTGGGTTGCGAAGCAACCGGGCCCGAGGCGCCGCCGATGGATGATGCTGCGACCGACGTTGCGATGTTTGAAAGCTGCGGCATGGTATTTGGATCCCGGATAGAAATCAAGCAATCCTTTGTATTTTTGGGGGGGTGTCACGTTCCATAAAAATAGTTTATAAAACTCACGAAGTTTGCGTGATCTGCGCAGGGGTGTGAGAAAAGTGGCGCAGAGCGGCAATGGTCCGCGCGCGTTAAAGCGCAGGGGCGGGGCTTTTCGGGTGAGGTGCGCGCGACTCACGTGCTGGCTTGTTGGTTTGCCAGCGTGTGAGTCGTCGCAGTGCGGGAGGGGATGGGTTGTTGGATTTGAAACGCGTGGCTTCGGCTTTAGCTGCCTAACCTACGCGGTCGATTCCCGTCACGGCCAGGTATCAGCCTTGCGCCGAGGATGCCCCGCACTTGTCATGCTCGATCAGGGCGTAGGCGGAATGGTTGTGGATTGACTCGAAATTCTCCGATTCCACCACATAGGCGCTGACTCGATCATCCTTGTTGAGACAGACCGCGATATCGCGAACCATGTCTTCCACAAATTTCGGATTGTCGTAGGCGCGTTCGGTGACGTACTTTTCATCCGGGCGCTTGAGCAGACCGTACAGCTCACAGGACGCTTGCGATTCGACCATCTGGATGAGGTCTTCTATCCACACGAAGTTGTTGATTTGAGCCGAGACAGTGACATGCGAGCGCTGGTTGTGCGCGCCGTAGGCCGAGATTTTTTTCGAGCACGGGCACAGGCTGGTGACCGGGATCAGCACCTTCACGGTTTGTTTGAATGCCCCGCTCGAGGTGATTTCACCGATCAGCGTGACGTCATAATCCAAAAGGCTATTGACGCCTGACACGGGCGCGGCTTTGTTCACGAAATACGGGAAATTCATTTCGATCACACCGGTTTCGGCTTCCAAGCGCTTCACCATTTCGCGAAGCATGGTTTCGAAGTTTTCCACCGAAATTTCGCGCTCGTGGCCATTAAGGATTTCCACGAAGCGGGACATGTGTGTGCCTTTGAAATTGTGCGGCAGGCCCACATACATGTTGAAGTTGGCTACGGTGTGCTGCACACCACCGCTTTTGTCCAGCACCTTGACCGGGTGGCGGATAGACTTGATGCCGACCTTGTTGATGGCAAGCTGTCGGGTGTCTTCGGAGCTTTGCACATCGGGAATGGAGTTGACGTCGCGAGCATTCATGCTGTGCTTCCTGTAAGGGCCTGCGTGCTGGATTGAGTGTTAACCATGAACCGAATCCTATCATTCCCGAGTAGTTTGCTCAACTATTGCGACGATGGGCAAGTTCAATGGCAGCCAACACCCCAGACTGGTTAAGACCTACGGAAGAAAGCAACTGCGATTGATCCCCGTGATCTATGAAATTATCGGGCAGACCCAGTTGCAGGAGTTGCGGTGCGTTTTTACAGCCCGCCAGTACGCGTGCCACTTCCGAACCAGCGCCGCCAATCACAGCGTTTTCCTCTAGCGTCACCAAGAGCTCATGGTTGGCCGCGAGTTCGAGGATGAGATCGGCATCGATCGGTTTTACAAAGCGCATATTGGCGACCGTGGCATCCAGGGTGTCTGCCACGGCACACGCCACACCCAGCAGGGCGCCGAAGGACAGAATGGCGATGCGCTTGCCCGCGCGGCGGATCTCTCCCTTGCCCAAGGGCAGCGAGCGCATTTGCTTTTGAACCTCGACGCCCAAGCCACCGCCACGCGGATAGCGCACTGCGGTCGGGCCTTCGATGAGGTGGGCGGTGTAGAGCATTTGCCGGCATTCGTTTTCGTCGGCGGGCGTCATCACCACCATGTTTGGGATGCAGGTCAGGTACGACAGATCGAATGCACCGTGGTGCGTGGCCCCGTCCGCGCCCACCAAACCGCCGCGGTCGATGGCGAGTACCACGGGAAGGTTCTGCAGCGCGATGTCATGGATGAGCTGGTCGTAGCCGCGTTGCAAGAAGGTGGAGTAGATCGCCACCACCGGTTTCATGCCCTCACATGCAAGCCCAGCTGCGAATGTGAGCGCGTGCTGTTCGGCAATACCGACATCGAAATAACGGTCGGGGAATTTTTCTGCAAAGCTCACCAGCCCGGAGCCTTCCCGCATGGCGGGGGTGATGCCGACCACACGGGGATCTGCTTCGGCCATGTCGCAGAGCCACTCGCCAAAGACTTGGGTGTAGGTGAGCTTGCCGCCGCCCTTGCCGGTGGTGATGCCAGCGTGCTGGTCGAATTTCGACACGCCGTGATAGAGCACCGGATCGGCTTCGGCGAGCTTGTAGCCCTGGCCCTTTTTGGTGATGACATGCAGGAACTGCGGTCCGGACAGATTGCGGATGTTTTTCAGGGTTGGGATGAGGGCGTCCAGATCATGGCCATCGATGGGGCCGATGTAGTTGAAGCCGAATTCTTCAAACAGCGTGCCAGGCATGACCATGCCCTTGACATGCTCTTCTACCCGCCGGGCGAGTTCCAGTACGCCGGGGGCCACGCCAAGCATTTTGCCGCCGGCGTGTTTGGCGGCGTTGAAGGTTTGGCTGGACAACAGCCGGGCAAGGTATTTGTTGAGCGCGCCCACCGGTGGCGAGATCGACATGTCGTTGTCATTGAGGATGACGATGAGGTTGGCATCCATCACCCCGGCGTTGTTCATGGCTTCGAATGCCATGCCGGCGGTCATTGCGCCATCGCCGATGATGGCCACGCAGCGGCGATCCTCTCCGCGTACCTTGGCGGCCACGGCCATGCCGAGCGCGGCCGAGATTGAGGTGGAGGAGTGCGCCGTGCCGAAGGTGTCGTACTGTGACTCGCTGCGCCGGGGAAAGCCCGAAATGCCGCCGAGCATCCGAAGGCGATTCATCTCCTGGCGTCGCCCGGTCAGCACCTTGTGGCCGTAGGTCTGGTGGCCCACATCCCACACCAAACGGTCATCCGGTGTGTTGAACACATAGTGCAGGGCAATGGTGAGCTCGACCGTCCCGAGATTGGAGGAGAGGTGCCCGCCGGTTTTCGATACTGAGTCGAGCAGAAAGGCGCGCAACTCACTGGCGAGCCGCGGCAGATCCTTGCGGTCAAGGGCGCGCAGTTCGGCGGGGTTGTCGAGGGTGTCGAGCAGGGGATAGGGAGACATATTGTCTTCGCGTTGCATAAGGGGTTAGAACTCGCGCGAAATGATGTAGTCGGTGATCTGAGCGAGGCGATCGGCGCGCGGGCCAAAGGGCGCGAGAGATTCAATCGCGTCGGCTTTGAGCGCCTGGGCGCGCTCACGGGCCTGCGGCAGGCCCAGCAGGCTCACATAGGTCGGTTTGTTTTGGGCGGCATCCTTGCCCGCGGTTTTGCCCAGCCGAGCGGTGGTGGCGCTGACATCGAGGATGTCGTCCACTACTTGAAATAGAAGGCCGATGCAGTTTCCGAAGTGCTCAACGCGATGCCGCGCCTCGCTCGTCATCGGTTCGCCGGCGAGCGCACCCAGCAGCACAGCTGCGCGGATCAGCGCGCCGGTTTTGTGGATGTGCATGAATTCGAGCTCGGTGATGTCGAGCTGTTTGCCCACCGATTGCAAATCGATCGCTTGGCCGCCGGCCATGCCGCGTGAGCCGCTGGCGCGGGCGAGCAGGCTCGCCATCTCGAGCTGACGCGCCGGCTTGGCAAGCCCAGGGGCACTCAGCAAATCGAAGGCCAGCGTTTGCAAGGCATCGCCCACCAGGAGCGCGGTGGCTTCGTCGAATTCGATGTGGCAGGTGGGTTTGCCGCGACGCAGCTTATCGTCATCCATGCAGGGCAGATCGTCGTGCACCAGCGAGTAGGCGTGGACGAGTTCGAGCGCGCAGGCGGCGGTGTCGAGCGTTTCGGCGCTTGCTCCGGTGAGCTCGCCTGCTGCATGGCAGAGCAGGGCGCGCACACGCTTGCCCCCGCCCAGGGTGGCGTAGCGCATGGCCGCGTGCAGCCGGGCCGGCGCGATGCGCTCGCCAGGCAGGGCGCGGTGTAGGGCGTCTTCAGTGCGGGATTGGATGTGCGACATCCAATCGGAAAAACTTTGCGCGGACATGGTTTATTCGGCCCCAGTCGGGGCGGGGTTGGCGGGCAGTGTGAAATCCTGCAGCAAACCGGCTTCGAGCACCTGGATTTTTTGCTCGGCGGCGCCCAGGGTCTGCTGACAGTATTTGATGAGCTCAGTGCCGCGTTGATAGCCCGCCAGCGCGTCTTCAAGGTGAAGCTGGCCCGATTCGAGATTCTGCACCAGTGATTCAAGCTCGCTGATCGCCGCCTCGAAAGAGGCCGGAGAGCCTGCGGGGGCGGTGTCGGGTAAAGCTCTGTTTGAAGCCATTTTCATTAGGCTGAAGTCAAACGAAAAAAATACCTTATTTTGAGTCTGTTAGTCAATTTGCGCTTGGGGTAGAATTCAGCCCCCTTTGGGGTGTGTTGCGGTTTTTTCAACTGAATTTTGTTTCCGGCTTTCGTTTTATTGGGGGTTGGGGATGTCTGATATCCAGTCAGCCAGACGGCTTTCACCTGCCGACATACAGCTGCCCGCGTCGTGGTATTCCGACGAAGGGCTGTTCGCGCTCGAAAAGCAGTTGTTGTTCGACGCCGGGCCGAGCTATGTGGGGCATGAGTTGATGGTGCCCAAGGTGGGCAACTATCGCACCCTGGAGTGGCTTGATCATTCGCAGATGCTGGTACGTCGTGAGAGCGGGCCGGAGCTCATGTCGAACATCTGCCGCCACCGGCAGGCGATCATGCTGCAGGGCTCGGGCACCACGCAAAACGTGGTTTGCCCGCTGCACCGCTGGACTTATAACCTCGATGGCCAGCTGATCGGCGCGCCGCATTTTGCGGAAAAGCCTTGCCTGCATTTGTCTCGTCAATCCTTGCAAAGCTGGCAAGGGTTGCTGTTCGCCGGTGAGCGGGATGTGGCGACTGATTTGGGCGGCATGCAGCTTGCAACTGCGCTGGATTTCTCTGGCTATCAGCTGCATCGCGTCCAGATGCACACCTGCAATTACAACTGGAAAACCTTCATCGAGGTCTATCTCGAGGACTATCACGTCGCGCCGTTCCATCCGGGGCTCGGGCGTTTTGTCACCTGTGACGACCTCACCTGGCAGTTCGGCGAGCAGTACTCCGTGCAGCGGGTGGGTGTGAACAATCGCCTCGCCCGGGCCGGCAGCAAGGTTTATGAGCGCTGGCATAAGGCGGTGCTCGATTATTACCGGGGCGAAGTGCCGCAGCATGGGGCGATCTGGCTGACCTATTACCCCAATGTCATGGTCGAGTGGTATCCGCATGTGCTGGTGGTGTCCTCGCTGATTCCGCAGGCGGTGGATAAGACCCTCAATGTGGTTGAATTTTATTACCCCGAAGAGATCGCCTTGTTCGAGCCTGAATTCATCGAGGCCGAGCAGGCGGCGTACATGGAAACCGCGGTCGAGGACGATGAAATCGGCGAACGCATGGACCGCGGGCGGCGTGCATTAGCCCGTGAAGGGCGCAGTGAGGTGGGGCCCTATCAGTCGCCGATGGAAGACGGCATGAAGCACTTCCATGAGTTCTATCGGCGGGCGATGGGCGCTCATTTGAGCCCGTATATCGTGCGTGGGGTGTGACGCTGTCTCTTTGATGCCAAGCGGCGCGCTGCATATAGTCTGAGTATGTGGTGGGTTTGCGGTGCGTATGCGAGGGGTCGCCAAAGGAGGGTGTCATGATCACCATCGATCATTCCGACGGGCTGGTCAGTGTGGCTGTGCTCGGTGAATTCACGCTGGCGGATTTTCGTGAATTCGAAGAGATCGTTAATTACAAGATCAAGTTTCAGGGCTTGGTGAACGTCTTGTTCGATCTGCGCGAGATGGCGAGCGCCACCTTGGATGTGGCCTGGGAGGAAATCAAGTTTTCCCGGGAACATGCGCGTGATTTCGGGCGTATCGCGGTGCTCACCGACAGTCAGTGGGTGGCCTGGGCGGCGTGGTTGTCCCAGCTTTTTGTTGAAGCGGAAACCGAGGTCTTTGCCGACGAGGCCGATGCCCGTGCCTGGCTTGCTGACGGGCTGGAGTGAGTGTCGGTGAATGTGAATGCTTGTGAGTGAACGCTTGTGAGTGAAACTTCCACATTGATTTCTGCATCGGCGCTGCTTGCGCGCCTTGACCGCTCTGACTTGCCCAAGGTGGTGATTTTTGATTGCCGCCACGATCTTGCCAACCCTGAGTTCGGAGCGTCTGCGTACGCCGTGGGCCACTTGCCCGGCGCGCACTTCATGCATCTTGATCGCGATTTATCCGGCCCGCTCACCGGCCTGAACGGCCGTCATCCGCTGCCGGAAGCCAGGCGTCTTGCCGAGCGGCTCGCCGCGTGTGGCGTGGGTGATGACACCCCAGTGTTGGCTTATGACGATGCCGGTGGCATGTTTGCGGCCCGCCTGTGGTGGCTCTTGCGCTGGCTGGGGCACGAGGCGGTGGCGGTGCTCGATGGCGGGGTGCAGGCGTTCTTGAGGGCGGGTGGAGCGCTCACGGATGCAGTGCCCGAGAGTGTGCCGCGCCACTTCGATATCCGGCCCGGTTTAGGGTCTGTTGATACCGGGTTTGTAATGGGCAACCTTGAAACTGCAGAGGCTCTCGTGATTGACGCCCGCAGCCCGGATCGTTTTCGTGGCGAGAATGAAACGCTCGACCCCGTGGGTGGGCATATTCCTCGGGCGCGCAACCGCTTTTTTCGGGATAACCTCGAGCGCGACGGCACCTTCAAGCCGGCCGGGGTGTTGCGGCAGGCGTTTTTATCGGTGATCGATGACCGGCAGGCATCAGAGGTGATTCACCAGTGCGGCTCCGGGGTGACGGCGTGCCATAACCTGCTGGCGATGGAGGTGGCGGGGCTTACCGGCTCGAGGTTGTATCCGGGGTCGTGGAGTGAGTGGTGCGCCGACCCTGCAAGGCCGGTTGAGCGCTAGGGCGGGTGAGGGCTCATCCGCGCTGCGGTGCCCCTCCATGCTGTGAAAGCGCCCACTCGACATGTTCGCGCACCAGTGCAGAGGGATGATGGAGGCGCGCCTCGAGGGCTGCGATCACATCTGCACTCCGAGGTGCATTGCCTAGCCCAACAGCCAGGTTTCTCAGCCAGCGTTCGTAACCGATCCGGTAAATCGCACTGCCTGCCATGCGCTCGTTGAAGGTGACTTCATCCCAGCCAAAGAGTGTCACCAGATCCGCGCCGTCCAGGCCATTTCTCACCGCAAAATCCGGCACCTCGGTAACTTGAGCGTAGCGATTCCACGGGCAGAAAATTTGGCAATCATCGCAGCCATAAACCCGGTTGCCGATCAGCGGTCGATATTCCAATGGAATGGGCCCCTTGAGCTCGATTGTGAGATAAGAGATGCACCGTCGTGCATCGAGCCGATAGGGGGCGACGATGGCCTGGGTGGGGCAGACTTCGATGCATTTTTCACAGGTGCCGCAGTGTGCGCGGCTGGGCGCGTCGACGGGCAGGGGCAAATCGGTGTAGATTTCGCCCAGAAAAAACCACGACCCGGCTTCGCGGTTGAGGATCAGGGTGTGCTTGCCCCGCCATCCTAGGCCCGATTGTCGGGCGAGTTCGACCTCCATCACCGGTGCAGAGTCGGCAAAGGCGCGAAACTGGCCTTCGCCGATTTCATGACGGATGCGCTCGATCAGTTTTTGCAGCCGGCCGCGCATGACTTTGTGATAATCGCGGCCGAGAGCGTAACGGGCGATGTAGGCTTTTTCGGGTTGGTCGAGCGTGGCTTGGGGGTTGGGGCTGGCCAGATAATTCATGCGTGCGGTGATGACGCGCACGGTGCCGGGCACGAGCTCCGCAGGTCGGGCGCGCAGGCTGCCATGGCGCGCCATGTAGTCCATTTCGCCATGAAAGCCGGCCTCGAGCCAGGCTTTGAGGCCAGCCTCGGCGTCCTCAAGGTGAATGTCTGCGATGCCGATAGCATCGAAACCCAATTCCTTACCCCAGGCTTTGATGCAAAGGGCAAGGTGGTTCCAGTTGTGAGGGGGTGAGTGGTGGTTCATGATGCGGATGATAGCGGGGGCGGCCTCGAATTGGCGCTGCCGGATGAGTCGGCCACCTTGGCGCTGGGGGCCGCTT
>Ga0079301_1000778_pt1 | contig 15366 bp, 17 predicted proteins | sample Wag4_2014_7_11_3_FD_74797 | JGI IMG/M metagenome (GOLD analysis project Ga0079301, IMG submission 74797) | Fresh water mixed with fracking chemicals microbial communities from Ohio, USA - Utica-2 Time Series FC 2014_7_11 | ecosystem: Engineered > Industrial production > Chemical products > Input... | reverse complement strand
CATGGCGCAGTCGTCCGATCGGGGCCGTTACATCCCGACTGCCGCGTCACTTCGCTCAACGATCCTATGGCTGCTGGCGTGCCGGGCGGAGCACCGTTACGGAACGGTCAGCAAAATCAGCCCCAATGATTGCCCCCAAAAGCATGGCAGCATGCGAAAGGGTTGACAAAACATGCCCTAACGCTTCATGAAACCAGCGTGAATGGGCAAAATCTTATGCCCAAGTAATAAAAACGTTTGGCTTCATGCAAATCACAGGGGAGAATCGGGAGATGCTACGTCGTCCGTTTATGCTTGGCGTTGTCGGTGGTGCGTCGGCCTTGGCCATCAGGCCTGCGGCTGCAAACGAACAGGTGCGCATTGCGCTGGACACCAACCCGACACATGTGCGCAACCGCAATACAGAAGCCTTCGCCCAGCGCGTACGCGCCGAAATTCCGAAGCTAGCGCCGCAAGTTTTCCCCTCGGCGCAGTTGTTCCGTGATCGTGATGTTCCACGCGCGCTGCGTCAAGGCGGGGTTGAAATGGGCATTCCCGGATGGTGGAACCTTGATGGCATCGCGCCTGATGCGGCCTTGTCGTCCTTGCCGATGTTCTACGGGCTTGATCCCGTGCTTCTCCATCGTCTCATGGATGGTCCGGCTGGGCAGCAGATCAACCGCAAGCTTGAGGAAAAGCTCCGGATCAAGGTCCTTGGGCGCTGGTTTGACCTGGGGCCGCAGCATTTCTACTCGACAGGCAAGCCGCTCAATGATTATGCTGATCTGCAGGGGATGTGAATCCGCCACCCAGGCGGCTCTGCCAATGCTGCGCGTATCAGGACATTGGGGGCGAATCCTGTTCTTGTACCTTGGCCCGATGTGCCTCTCGCGCTCAGCCAACGCACGGTCGATGGCCTGATCACCACGCATGAAAGCGCGCATACGGCGAAGCTGTACGATGCCGGGGTACGCTTTGCATTTGAGGATTTCCAGACCTTCAACCAATACATCCCCATGGTCAGCCTTCCCTTGTGGAACAAGCTTAGCGCTGCCGAACAAACCCTGCTCGTGAAGATCTGGGAAGAGTCGGTAGATAAGGAACGGGCCGAAGCAGCGGCAGCGCAACGCGCGGCGCGGGATATCCTCTTGCAAAACAATATTAAGATCGTGACAGCATCCCAGGAAGCAGCCGCTGCGGCGCGACGGCGCCTGATGGCGACACAAGATCAGGTGGTCAGTGAAATCGGCATGGATCGTGACCTGGTGGCAACGGTGCTGCGCCAGATTCGCTCCGCCGGCGTTTCCGTCTGATCACGGGTTTCACCGATGGAGTTTGCTCCTGATGCGGGCAGCGGGCCGAGCGGCCCGCTTGACCGGCTTGATGCCATCCTAGTCGGCGGGTTTGGCTTGGGCGCACTGATGCTCGCCTCGGTAAACGTGACGCTTCGAAGTCTTGCACCGCAATTTGCCATTGAGTGGGCTGATGAGGTGCAGGTTTATCTTATTGTCTGGGCGGTCTGCATCTCCTTTTCGGCGATCACCGCTGCCAATCGCCACATTAGGGCTGATCTTTTTGTCGGCATGATGCCCGGCTGGCTGCAAAAATCACTTGGTTTCTTTTCAGATGCGCTTGGGCTTTTCATCTCGGCCATCTTGGCGTGGTTTGCGTTTCTCGTCGCGTATGAGACCTGGGATTTCGGTGATGTCTCCACCACCACTCTCAGGTTTCCCCTCTGGATTTACGCCGCGTCGCTTCCTTTCGGGATGGGGCTCATGGCGCTTCGCTACGCAATACGTCTTGCCCAGGCTTTGGGTATCGGAGGACAGCGCACATGACAGTGGTTTGGCCGCTCTTTGGCGCGCTCCTGGTTTTTGGTGTGCCTATCTGGCTTGTGATGGGGGCTACCTCCATTCTGGTCTTCGTGTCCGAAGGTCAGCCTTTACTTCCAATGGCACAAAAAATTGTTGATGAATTGAATTCGACAACATTGCTGGCAGTGCCTTATTTCGTTGCGGCTGCCGTTTTCATGGAACGTGGCAATGTTGCGAAAGCGCTGATCAATGGCGCTGAAGCTTGGGTGGGCGGGATCCCTGGTGGCTTAGGGCTTGTTTGCGTTGCGTCTTGCACGATCTTCGCTGCGATGTGCGGTTCTTCGGTCGCGACAGCCATGGCCATGGGAACAGTCCTGGTACCCGCAATGTTGCGCGCCGGATATGAACGTCACTTCGCGGCAGGGATCGTTGCCGCCTCGGGAACACTCGGCATCCTGATCCCACCATCGCTCGCCTTTGTCGTTTATGGTGTCCTGGCGGATGAGTCGATTACGCGCCTGTTCCTGGCGGGTGTCGTGCCCGGGCTCTTGCAGGCCGCGGCGATTGGTTGCTGGGTCGTGTATTATGCGAAGCGTAAGGGCTATGCCCAAGAAGCAAAGGTTCCGAGGGAGGAAAAATGGTCCCGAACACTTAATGCCCTGCCCGCGCTAGCGGTGCCGGTCATCGTGCTTGGTGGCCTTTACGGCGGTGTTGTAACCCTTACCGAATGCGCTGCCCTATCGGCGGTAGTTGCGATTTTTCTCTCAATTTTTGTCTATAAAGGCGTGACCTTCAAGACACTGCTGCCGGTGATGGCGGAAGCGGTCCGCAACGCGGCAGCCATCATGATTATCATTGCCCTGGCGCTTATCTTCGGCCACTGGGTCACGGAAGCAGGGATTGCCACGCGCGCTGTGACATGGGCCACCGAATACGGCCTCACCTGGTGGCAGTTCCTGATTGGGGTGAATGTGCTGCTGCTGTTCCTCGGCATGTTTCTTGAGGTATTTTCGGTTCTGCTGCTTACCATGCCGGTCATTCTTCCCTTGTTGGAGCCGCTTGGTGTGGACCCCGTGCATTTCGGCGTTGTCGCCGTCATGAATATGGAGCTCGCGCTGCTGACGCCGCCTGTAGGGCTCAATCTTTTTGTTCTTGCGGCGATCCTGCGTTGCCCGCTTTCAGAAGTTGTGCGCGGCATATGGCCATTTCTGGTGCTGATGTTTCTGCTGCTGTTACTGGTCACCTACGTGCCGGCGATTGCCTTATTCCTGCCGAACCTTGTGTATGGATAATGGAATAGGGCATGGCCCAAATGATGCGGCGCGCCCAAGTCCGGGCGCGCCGCTTTTGCCATGATCGGGTGGAGTTCCCGATCACCTTCGTTCACGGGAAGAGCACTAGAGCGAGATGGGTTCACGCAGCCCGCGCTACATCATTGTTTTTCGAACATCTTCACGCCTTCAGATGATTCCATCTGAAGGCGATCTGCTTTAATCAGCGCCAGAGGCTTTGGCCCCACGCGGCGCTTCAGCCGTGCGGCCCTTCGCCAGTTCTTCCCGCACCCAAAGCCCGTGATGCTGCTTGGCCCAGTTCAGATCAACCTGACCTGTGCCCATGGCATCAAAGGCGCCATCCATGCCGACAGAGCCGATATAAATATGCGCCAGCATCGCCGCGATCATCAGCACCGACAGCAGGCTATGGATGATGTGGCTAAGCTGCATGCCGGCGACATCGGTGAAGAAGAAGGGGAAAACCAGTAGATAGCCGGAAACCGCCACCACCGCGCCGCCGAGTACCGTGATCCAGAACACCATCTTCTGCCCGCCATTGAAGCGACCGGCTTCTGGATGCTGATTCCCGATCAGCCCGCCCCCTGCCTTGAACCAGGCGATGTCGCGCGCATTCGGGATGTTGTCCTTCACCCAAATCAGCAGCATAACCACCAGGCCCAGCGTAAAGGGGAAGGCCAGGAAGTTATGCGCGTATTTCCCCCATTGGCTGATGGCGGTGAAAGCCTCAGGCCCCACAATCGGCAGCAGGATATGCCGGCCGAAAGTCAGGTTCAGCCCGGATAGCGCCAGGATGATGAAGCAGGAAGCGACCATCCAGTGATTGCCGCGTTCCAGAACATTGAAGCGCAAAATGGTGCGCCCTGAACGGCCACCTTCGATCGGGATGCGCCCCTTGGTCAGCCGGAACACCGTCAGGATCGCCAGCATGCCGAGCACGGCAACGCCGCCTACCCAGGCGAGCGTGTAATTGTGGAAGTCACGCCATTCGCGCCCAACGGGTTGAATGAGCGTCGCTGCCCGATCATCCGGGATGGTGATGCGGCCCTGGATCTGGTTGCCGCGCAGCAGTGCCTGCACTTCCATTTCTTCCGCCACGGAAGGGGCACTCGGCGCGGTTTGCGCCATGGCGGGTGCCGCCGCGCCCATCAGCAGCGTGGCCAGCAGGGCAAGGATACGGAGTTTCATGATGTGTCCACCCTTCAGATCGCAACGGTTTCGCGATAGGCCGTGCGCCAGCCCCAGGCGCCCGTGCCATAGCCGCGGCGCTGCACACGCTCCCGATAGATGGTGGCGATGATCTGACCGTCACCGGCCAGCAGCGCCTTGGTCGAACACATCTCTGCGCAAAGCGGCAGCTTGCCTTCCGCCAGACGGTTCGACCCGTACTGGATGTATTCCGCCTGGGTATTATCGGCCTGCGGGCCGCCGGCGCAAAAGGTGCATTTATCCATCTTCCCGCGAGAGCCGAAATTGCCCAGGCGCGGATATTGTGGCGCGCCGAAGGGGCAGGCGTAGAAGCAATATCCACAGCCGATGCAAAGGTCCTTGTCATGCAGCACCACGGCATCCGCCGTGGTGTAGAAGCAGGAAACCGGGCAGACGGCGGCGCAGGGCGCATCCGTGCAATGCATGCAGGCCATAGAGATGGAACGCTCACCGGGCTTGCCGTCATTGATAGTGACAACACGCCGGCGATTGATGCCCCAGGGCACTTCATGTTCGTTTTTGCACGCCGTGACGCAGGCATTGCATTCGATGCAGCGTTCCGCGTCCAACAGGAATTTCATGCGGGCCATGTTTCTGGTCCTCCCTTATGCCGCGCGGATCTGACAAAGCGTGACCTTGGTTTCCTGCATGAAGGTCACCGGGTCATAGCCATAGGTAGTTACTGCATTGACGCTTTCGCCGAGCACGATCGGGTCCGTGCCTTGCGGATACTTGCCGCGTTGGTCTTCCTGCATGAACCAGCCGGCGAAGTGGAAGGGCATCCAGGCCACACCCTGCCCAACGCGCTCCGTCACCAAAGCCTTCATGCGGGTTGCCTTGCCCGCCGGCATTTCAGGTCCAGAGACCAACACCCAGGCGCCATCGCGGATATTGCGCTGGGCAGCGTCACGCGGGTTGATTTCCACGAACATATCCTGCTGCAATTCCGCGAGCCACTTGTTGGACCGCGTTTCTTCCCCACCGCCTTCATATTCAACCAAGCGTCCGGAAGTCAGGATAATTGGGAAATTCGGCGCCACCTGGTGCGAACGGTTCTGTACCGTCTGCCCCAGATGCGGCAGGCGGAAGCCGCGCCGGTCTGGCAGGGTTGGATATTGCGCAATCAGATCGGTGCGCGGCGTATAGATCGGTTCACGATGCACCGGCACGGGATCAGGCAGGTTCCAAGCCACAGCGCGCGCCTTGGCATTGCCGTAAGCCATCACACCATGTTCCATGGTGATGCGAATGATCCCCATGGAAAGATCCGTGGCCCAGGAAGCGGTGCCACCCTGACGCGCGAGTGATGCGCGCTCGGCATCCGTATACTCCGCATCCCAACCCAGGCGCTGCATCACTGCGGTGGTGAATTCCGGATAGCCATCGGTAATTTCCGAGCCCTTGGAATAGGACCCCTCCGCCAGCAGCGTCACCCCATTGCGTTCCACGCCGAAGCGCGCGCGGAAGGTGCCGCCGCCTTCCTTCACATGCAGGTTGGTGTTGTAAAGGATATGCGAGCCCGGATGGCGCATTTCCGGCGTGCCCCAGCAGGGCCAAGGCAGGCCGTAGAAATCGCCCTTGATTTCGGCAGGCGCATCCGCCTTGGCGCGCAAAGTCACCAGATCGAACTTGTCCTGGTTCGCCATATGCGCCTTCAGCCGTTCCGGCGATTGGCCTGTATAGCCCGTGCTGATCGCCCCGCGGTTGATCTCCCTGAGGATACTCTCGGCCACAGGTTCCTGGCCCTTGACTTCAATGTCCTTGAACAGATCGGCCTGAAAGCGGATCGGCATAGTGCGCTTCTCGGCTGCCTTATCGAGGGCGCCTGCCAGGCGATACATCACCTCATAATCATTCTTGCTCTCGAAAATCGGCTTCACAACCTGATCGCCCCATTGGATGGAACGATTGGAAGCGGTGCGGCTGCCCGAACATTCAAACTGCGTGCAGATCGGCAGCAGATAGGTGTTTTCCTTGCGGTTCGCGAGGACCGCAAAGGTCGTCGGGTGCGGGTCCGCCACCACCAACAGATCCAGCGCTTCAAGACCCTTCACCGCTTCGGGCATGCGCGTGACGGTATTGCCGCCATGGCCAAACACGACCATCGCCTTCAGATTGTCGCGCTGCTGCACCTGATCCTTGGGCAGCGTCACCGCGTCAAAATACCGCGTGGTCGGGATGCCCGGCGTACCCATAAGGGCAGGCGTATCAAAGCGCGCCACCATGGAGTCATAGGACACATCCCAAACGCGCGACCAATGCCGCCAGGCGCCTTCAGCCAGCCCGTAATAGGCCGGCAGCGTTGTCACATCCAGCCCGAAATCCGTTGCCCCCTGCACATTGCAGTGGCCGCGGAAGATATTGGCGCCCGTGCCGTCAGACCCGACATTGCCGGTGGCCAAAAGCAGGATGGAGAAGGCGCGCACATTGGCGGTGCCAACGGTTTTCTGCGTCGCACCCATGCACCAGATCAGCGTCGCGGGCTTTTGCGTCGCGAACATCTCCGCAACCTTCTTCAGCTGTGCGCCCGGCACGCCTGTTACGCGCTCAACCTCGGCGGGGTTCCACTTGGCGCATTCGGCGCGGATTTCATCCATGCCATAGACGCGTTGGCGGATGAATTCCTTGTCTTCCCAGCCATTGGCGAAGATGTGGTGCAGCATGCCCCAAATGATGGGGATATCCGTGCCGGGGCGGATACGCACATATTCATTCGCATGGGCTGCGGTGCGGGTGAAGCGCGGGTCAATCACAATCAGATTGGCGCGGTTCTGTTCCTTGCCGGACAGCACATGTTGCAGGCTGACCGGATGCGCTTCCGCCGGATTGCCGCCCATGATGATCATGGTTTTCGAATTGCGGATGTCGTTATAGGAATTGGTTTGCGCGCCATAACCCCAGGTATTGGCAACACCGGCGACCGTGGTGGAATGGCAAATGCGCGCCTGGTGGTCCACGTTATTCGTGCCCCAGAAGGCCGCGAATTTGCGGAACAGGTAAGCACCCTCATTGGAGAATTTGGCGCTGCCCAACCAGAAGGTCGCATCCGGGCCGCTTTTCTGCCGGGTTTCCATCAGCTTGTCGGCGATTTCGGTGATCGCATTGTCCCAGGACATGCGCTGCCATTGGCCATTCACCAGCTTCATCGGATATTTGATGCGCCGGTCGCCATGCACCAATTCGCGCACCGCAGCGCCCTTGGCGCAATGCGTGCCGCGATTGATCGGCGATTCCCAAGCCGGTTCCTGCCCAACCCAAACGCCATTCTGCACTTCGGCAATCACGGTGCAGCCGACCGAACAATGCGTGCAGATATTCTTCACGCGCTGCACGGGCTTCGTGTGATCCACCGGCCCCGCTTCGGCGGGACGCATGGTGGAAAGCGGAATGGCGCCCAGCGCGGCCAACCCCGCCCCGCCAAGCCCGGCCTGACGCAAAAAGGCGCGGCGATCGAGTCCGCCGGCAGAAAGCCCCTGATAGGCGGAAGCAAGGCGCTGCTTGGCAGCCTTGCCATCGGTGCGTTTGATCAGCATGGGATTCTTGCCCTTTTCTCAGTCGCTGGAACGATTGGTGCGGTAAAACGCCTGCACATGCGGGCTATTGGCCTGGTAGCGGGCCTTTAGCCGATCCGCCGCGCCTTCCTTTTGCGCGGTGCCCGCCGGCACGGCATCAGCGCGTAGCGGCGCTGAGGCTTCCGCCGCCGTCGCCGCCACCGCCGCACCGCCAGCCAGACCCAGGGTTCTTAGAAAGCCGCGGCGCTGCGCCACTTGTTTGTCATCAGCACTCATATCCATGCCTCCCAGCAGAACACATCAGACGGGCAATTCCTGCGCCGCCAATTCAACCTCAATGGCCATACGGCCCAGCGCGCCGACGGCGCGGTAAAACTTTGCAGCTTCCGCCGCTTCCAGATCAGCGAAGAAGCGCCCGGCCCAGGGGCGCAGATGGCGGGCGAAAAACGCCTCAGCCGCCGCAACCCCGCCCGGAAACACGCCGGACAGCAGCCCGGCGAAGCTTTCGCATTCGGATGCGATGTGATCCTCGGGCTCGGCCACGCCTTCGGCGCGTTCAATGCCTAGCCGCGCAAGGTCCCCGCGCAAATCCGCGAGCGGACGTTCATGCAGAAAGCCCGTGATGTAATAGGAGGCGAAGGGCAGCAATTCACCGCGCCCAAGCCCGATGAACAAAACGTGGAATTCGCGTTCAACGCGCATGGCATCAGTGCCGGCGGCGGCTTCGGCCAGCGCGCGATAGCAATTGCCAAGCGGTGAGGCATCACCCGGCAGCTTGGCGAGTGCCGCCAGCAAATGAGAATCCGGCGCAGCGATGAGCAGCCGACCAAGCAGCGCGAAAAGCCGCGCCCTTTCAGTCGCCATGGCATCCGGTGCCGATTCCACTTGCGTCATGGGCCGCATGCGGCCGCTGCCTCCTCGGTCATTGGCTTGCTTGGTCGGGCCTTTTCTCTAAAATCTCTGGCGTCATGAACCAAGCGAACCCGGTCATCATTCCCGAAAAACAAAGAACTGCCCGACGAGCTAGCCCTTTTTTAATACGCGATTTTAATGCTCGAATGCAAGATTTCCTTCAATCCGTCTCAATAAATTTACACCGGCAGGGCGCTGCCATGGCGGCGGGGGCGCTCGATGGGGATGTTTGGCGGCGCTTCGGCCTTGGGCGCGGCCTCGGCAATGGCAAGGCTTGGCGCTTCGGGTAGCGCTTCCGGCATTGGCGCCTCCTCCACGGCCGTGGCTTCGTCTGGAGCCTCCGCTTCCCGCTTGGCGGCCGGGGCATCGAGCCCCAAAGCGTGGGAGAGCAGCTTCATCGCATCGCCCCCCAATTCCAGCGCAAAACCCGGCACACCATCCGGCGCATTGAAATCCCAGGCGTAATCCGCCGGGCCGATGAAATCCCGAATGGCGGGGTCAAGGCTCCAGGCGCGGCGGAGTGCCGCGGCACGTAATTCCAGCGGGACCTTGCGGTGCAGGAAGGCCTTGAAGTCACTCTCGATCGTCAGGCTTTCAATCGGCGGCAGGCCGGCCAGATCGAAATCATCCTCGGGCTCGGCGGGCGGGGCCTCGGGCTTCGCTTCAAGGGGCGCGGGCGGCGAGGGTTCTTCTGGCGCGCGGCCTTCCACCACGGCGCGCTTGCGGCGCGACCAGCGGGAGAGGAAGCCCTCGCCTTCCTCACTCATGAGCCCTCCACCCGGCCACGCCGACCAAGCCCATCAAGCTCTGCCTTGTCGCGCTTGCGTTTGTGAAAGCCCCGGTCTCGATGATGTTCCGCCACAAAGGCTTCCAGCGCGGCGCGCATGCCGGGGGGCAGAGCCACGGCTTCCATCAAATCGGACCCTGAATCGGCATAGAGATGTGCCTCACCGGCATCCACCGTCACGCGTTGCAGGGCGAAGCCAGGCGCGGCCTCCACCGGGCGCAACACCACCCAGATGCTGGGATGGGAGCTTTCCAGATTGTGTTTGTAATTATCGGTATCGGTCGGGTGCAAAGCCACCTCGGCATTACCGGCGAAAAACAGGCTGCGGCCGGCTTCTTCGCGCATGAGCGTCCAGGACGGCAGGCTGGGCGCGTCTTCCAAAACCTCCACCGCGCGCCAGGCGTATTCGGCCCATTGGGTGACACCGGGGCGGCGTTCCACCACCACGCCCACGGGGATCGTCACCGTGCCGGGGATGATCAGGCTCATGCGCCCTTCTCCGGAGGGAGTAGCGGCAGGCCAGCCACCAGGTTTTGCGGCTTCATGCGCAGCCGATTGGCCGCATCCATGGCAAGCGCCAGATAGATCGGCTTGCCCGCCACGCGCGGCAGCACGCGGGCGGGATTGGCGAATTCCACCACGCCCAGCCAAAGAATACGCGCCAGCCGCGCCTGCGCCACCTTCTTGCCCTGCCAAAGATCATTGGTGATGGATGTGGCTTCCGTATCAAGCCCGATATGCCAGCGCCAATCACGATCTTCGATGGTGGGCACGGCGCGGATGGTGACTTCCTCACCAAATAAATGCCGGATGAAGCGCGAGATGGCGCGCGCCAGCCCCTGCTGACCGGGCCGGCCTTCGGCGATATCCAGCGCGAAATCATGTGCGTCTGAGCGCCCGTGATAGAGATGGGCATTGATGTCGGACAGCACATCAATTTCGACCTCGCGCGGCGGCGCGCCGGCTTCGACCAGCAATTGGCCGAGCGCACCAAAACCGCCATCGCGGCCACGCATTTCCAGCACTTCCTCATCCGCCAGCAATAGCGAACCCTGATTGATGGCGGCGCGTTGCGGGCGATAGAAAAGCTCAGCGGCACGCAGCGCATAGGGATCGCCCTCCCCTTCCATCGCGACGCGCGCGACCAGATGCGTCAGCATTTGCAGGAAGATGGGCGGGATGCCGGCAACGTCACCGCGATAGAGCGCCAGCCAGGCTTCTTCCAGGCTGGGCGCGGCAGCAACGCGATCCCGAAAGCCCAGGAAATGCCCCCAGTTTTCCTGCGCATCCGCATCGGCAAGCGTGGCAATACGCGCGGCTTCCACGGATTGTTCGGGTGCTGCCAAAAGCGCCTCATGCAAGGCGATTTCGGCTTGGCAGGCTTCCGGCGGCGGCACCAATTCAGGCCGGGCGAGGAAGGCGCGCCACAAATCCGGTGTGGCGCGCAGCCGGCCATGCGGTGCGGCCTCACACAGATGGTGCCCGGAAGCGACCCAGAAATCGCCAGGGGAGAGCATGGCACTCATGCTTCGCGCTTTCCGATTTTTGTCAGATCAGGGCGAAGGATCGGTTCATCATCATCCTCGCCATGCGTTTCCACACTTGCGAAAACCGGCAGGCTTTCAAAACTGCGATGCTGTTCGGCGCGCAGATGGAGCGTGCGGAAACGCTCGCGCTGTTCGCCGCCTTCAATGCTGCGCGTCAAAGCCAGCACCGTGCCCGGCGGGTGATCACAAAGCTGTTCGGCAAAGGCCAATTCCTCCGCAGCCGCGGCGCGCGCCGCTGCCTCATCCGGCGCGCCATGGACCAGATGGATATGGGCGGCAAGCGCTGACAAGGCTGCCAAGCGGTCGGCGGCGCTGGCTTCCGCCACCTCCACCAAAGTCGCCCAGCCGAAGCTGCCAAGGCCAAGAAAGCCGCCGCGAAAGGCCTGGCGACGTTTGCCGGACATCAGCGCTGGGTCTTCATCCCAAAAGGCAAAGCCACCGGGCACGGCCCATTCGCCAGGCTCGGCGGCCTGGTCGAAAATCACCGTGTCTGAGGCATCAAGGCGGATGGTGCGGGGCAGCCGGGTCATGCCAAGGCCTCTGCCAAGGAAAGCGTTTCGCGCCCTGCCCCGGCTTCCAGCACCAGATCGCCACTGGCCGGCACAATGCCGCGCCGCGCCCCGGCACCAAGCTTGGGGTCAAGCCGCGCGAGGTAGCGTTCAGCGAGTGTCTTAACCCCGCGCGCCTGCCAATCCGCCAGCGTTGCCATGAAATGCCGCGCCCAGGCGGCGACCAGCAGCGCGGGCGTCAGATCATCATAGCCTTCCGCCAGCAGGGATGTGCGGTCAGGCTTGTCGCCCGGTTCGCCATCGGCATATTCGGCGAAGCGGAGTTCCATCCCGACCACGAGCCAGGGCGGCGTGGCATCCGCCGCGAGGCCAGCGGGCAGGCCAAGGCGGGTTTGCCCAACCACGGCGCCATTCAGCCTGAAGGTGCTGGGCCATTCAAAAATCAGCGGAATATCGGGCGGGCCATAGGCGCCAAGCGCATCGGCCAAAGCGACGCTGGCCGCATGCAAGGCAAGCCTGGCGGCGGGCAGCGCTTCTTCCGGTTCCAGCACAATCGCGGCTTCCGCCCGCGCCCAGGACCGCACCCATACCAACGTGCCCGCGCCCTTTTCCGGGGCGATCATGCAGGCATGCGCCAGCGCATCGCCGCCTTCGCGCAGCGCGATGATCGGTGTGAAAACGCTCGGCAATGCGGGCAAATCCTCAACCACCCTGGCGCCATCCCTCGTCAGCCTGTCTTGCGCGTCATATATGCCGCAAAAGGCGGACTTCACAGCCGGGGGTAGGACAGAACACAATGGCGGACGAAAAGGGGCGGATCGCCCTGGTCTGTAGCTGCGAAGATACCATGCTGTTGGATGGCAAGGCCTTGGCGCGCGGCTGCGGCGCTGGCGTTGAAATCCGCAGCGCCGAGCAGCTTTGCCTGGCCCAGCTTGATCGCTTCGAAGCCGCCCTTGCCACTGGCCGGCCACTCACCATCGCCTGCACTGCCCAAGCCCCGCTTTTCAGTCAGGAGGCCGAGGTTGCCGGCGCTGCCGCCCCGCTTTTCGTCAATATCCGTGAGACCGCCGGCTGGTCGGCTGAGGGCAAGCAGGCCGGACCGAAAATGGCCGCGCTGATCGCCGCCGCCGCCGAACCCATGCCGGAAATCCCCCTGGTCAGCCTGGAAAGTGCGGGCATCACCCTGGTGCTGGGCCGGGATGAAGTGGCGCTGACCGCCGCCGCCCGTTTGCAGGAAAAGCTCGACATCACCGTGTTGCTGACCGGCGATGTGCCGGTAGCGCCGGCGCGTCAGGCGGCTTTTCCCGTCATGCGCGGGCGGGCGCGCGCGGCCTGCGGTTATCTCGGCGCCTTTGAAGTGACCGTGGATGGCGCGGCGGCGCCAAGCCCCTCCTCCCGCGCGGCCTATGTGTGGGGCAAGGGCAAGGATGGCGCGATCAGCCGCGCCGATATCATCCTGGATCTGACCGGCGGAGCGCCGCTGTTTCCGGCGCATGAGGTGCGGCAGGGGTATCTCCGCGCCGATCCAGCCGATGCGGCGGCTTTGGAGCGCGCCATTGTCGCGGCGGGCGAGCTGGTCGGCAGTTTCGACAAGCCGCGTTTCGTCAGTTTCGACGGCAAGCTTTGCGCCCATGCGCGCAACAAGCGCGAAGGCTGCCGCCGCTGCCTTGACCTTTGCCCGACCGGGGCGATTACGCCGGGCACGGGTACGCTCAAGGACCAGGTGGTGATCAGTGCGGAGATTTGCGCGGGTTGCGGCGCTTGTGCGGCGGTTTGCCCAACCGGCGCCGCGACCTATGCGCTGCCGCCGACCCAGGCGCTGCTGCGCCGGCTCAGGCGCTTATTGCTGACCTATGCCGATGCAGGCGGTGAGGCGCCGGTGGTGCTGATCCATGACGAGGCCCATGGCGAGGCGTTGATTGATGCCCTCGCCCGACATGGTGATGGGCTGCCGGCGCGCGTGCTGCCAATGCGCGTCAATGAAGTTTCATCGCTTGATCTGGCGGTTTTCGCCGGCGCCTTTGCCTGGGGCGCGGCGGCGGTGCGGCTTTTGGCGCCGGCCAAGCGCGGGCATGGCGTGGAAGGCGTATCGCGGAACATGGATTACACGGCGGCGGTGCTGGAAGGGCTTGGGCTTGCCGGGCCCGCCCCGCGCGCGGCGCTGCTGGAAACCGATGATCCCTTCTCAATGGGTGAGGCTTTGGCCGCCCTGCCCCGCATGGCCTTCGGCTTCGCGCCCGCACGGTTTGAGGCTTTGGGCAGCCCCCGGGAGATGGCGCAGCAGGGCTTCCGTGCATTGCGCGAAGCGGCAGCGGCGCGAGTCGCCATGGTAGCGCTTCCGGAAAAGGCGCCCTTTGGCCTGGCGCTTGTGGATCAGGCGGGCTGCACGCTTTGCCTTGCCTGCACCAGCGTCTGCCCAACCAGCGCCTTCAGCGCCAATCCGGATCAGCCCGAATTGCGCTTTTTGGAAGATGCCTGCGTGCAATGCGGGCTATGCGCCGCGACCTGCCCTGAGGGGGTGATTACGCTGGAACCGCGCTTGAATTTCGCCCTCGAGGCCGCGCAGCCTTTGGTGGTGAAGGCAGAGGAACCCGCCGCCTGCCCACGCTGCAATAAGCTGTTCGGCACGAAAGCTTCCATTGCGCGGGTAAAGGCGAAGCTTTCCGCGCATTGGATGTTCGCGGACCCAGCGCGGCAGGCACTGCTGGAATTATGCGAGGATTGCCGCGTGTTGGAAGCGACCAATGGCGGGATTGATCCCTACGCCGGCGCGCCGCGGCCGGTGACGAAAACCACTGAGGATTACTTGCGCGAAGCGGAACGGGCCAAGCGCGGGGAATCGGACGGTTAACGCCTGGTCGGCAGCCGCGTATTCGCGCCGATTTCGTAAGGGGTGCGCGGCGCGGAGAGATCCTGGTGCTGCGCATGGGGGTCATGGCTGCGGAGCTTTTCCTCGGCGCGGTCCCGGTCCAAATCCTGCTGCAGCGTGGACATGGCGCGCTCAGTTCCCGCCTGACCAGTCACGGGCAGGCTGGAAGGGGTCGGCGCCGGGCTTGCTGCCGCGCGCGGCGCTGAAGGCGTGCTGGGCGCGGGGGATGGCGTTTCGGCGCAGGCAGCCAGCGCCAAAGCGATGAGCAAAGCCCCGCGCCGGAAGATCACAGCCGGACGCCGGTGGTCGCGAAAGCGACGTCGGCTGTTTGCTGGATGTTGCGGTCCAGATAAATGGCCGCGCCTATGGCGATGATGATGGCCAAGCAAACGCCACCGATGATGCCGTTCATTGTTGCTCTCCCCGGAACCTAGCCTCTAACATTTATGCCTGGAACAGGGTTTTTTTGCAAGATTTCCTCGGCCTCTGCCAAATCCTCAGGCGTATTGGCGTTGAAGAAGGGATCATGCGGCGCGGCGGTCCAGGCGGCCTCGGCACAGCCGAAACGGGCCGTCCAGCGGTCTATCTTGCGCTCCCCGCCCGAAAGCGCGGCACGCAATTCGCCGCGTAGCGCAATAGGCCAAAGGGCGGCCGGCGGATGGCTTTGCCCGCCCGAGGATGCCGCGGCCATCGGCACCCCCGCCGCGTCCCGCGCCGCATGCAGCCGCGCCACAAAGTCCGCCGGGATGAAGGGGCAATCCCCAGGGATCGAGGCCACCCAGGCCAGATCAGGCCGATGCGCAGCCGCCCAATCAAGCCCGGCCAAAATCCCCGCGAGTGGCCCGGGGTGATCCGGCAGCGGGTCCGCCACCACAGGCAGGCCAAAACCAGCGAAGCGCGCGGGATCGCCATTGGCGTTCAGCACCATGGCCGCAA
>Ga0079301_1000777_pt1 | contig 15381 bp, 13 predicted proteins | sample Wag4_2014_7_11_3_FD_74797 | JGI IMG/M metagenome (GOLD analysis project Ga0079301, IMG submission 74797) | Fresh water mixed with fracking chemicals microbial communities from Ohio, USA - Utica-2 Time Series FC 2014_7_11 | ecosystem: Engineered > Industrial production > Chemical products > Input... | reverse complement strand
GCTGTACTTGGGCGGCCGTGCCGCCTTCAGTCTTTGCGGTCACGGCCAATTACCCTTGTTCAGCGCAGAATGCCGGCTTCCCGGTAGAAACGCTCAGCCCCCGGATGGAAGGGCACAACGCCGCGGCCTTGCAGCGCGTTTTCCTTCACAATCTCACGGCCCTTGGCATGGCCACGATCAAGCAAACCACGTGTCACGTTGGACCAAAGCGAACGGGTCACATTATAGACAAGCTCATCCGGCAAGCTGTCACGCACCACCAGCACCGCGCTGACGGTCAGGGTTGGCACATCCGCTTCCAAGCCTTCATAGGCGCTGCGCGGAATGACACCTTGGCCGTAGAAGGGTGCCCGTTCAATCACACGCGCGGCCTGGGTGGGCGGAATTGGCAGGAAGCGGCAACCGGTGCGGCTGCAGAATTCCGTGAAGGCCGCGGCAGGGTAGCCCACCACGGTGATGGTTGCATCCAGCCCGCGATCCTGCATGCGTTCCGTGCCCTGCGCCTGGTTCAGATATTCCGCAGTGAATTCACGACCGGCATTGAGGCCAAAAGCCGACAGGATCAGTTCAGACCCGATGCGTGCGCCAGAGGCCTGCAGCCCGATCGCGATGCGCTTGCCGCGCAAATCATCAAAATTGCGAATCGGGCTATCACGCCGCACCGCGGCATGGATATGTTCTGGGAAGAGATGCCCAACAAAGCGGATCCGGTCCGTCTTGGGGCGGCCTTCAAACAGGCCTGTGGCGGTGAAGGCCCAATGGGAGACATCGGATTGCGTGAAGCCGGCTTCCGCATTGCCGGCCTGCACCATCGCGACATTCTGCACGGAACCTTGCGTGGCCTGCGCCACGGCCACCATACCCGGCACCCCCGCCGTGCCGCCGGGCTGGCCACAGGGCGCGCCGGGCGGGCAGGAAATGGCATTCGCGATGATGCCCCCCACCGGATAGTAAGTGCCGCCGGCACTGCCCGTGCCGATGCGGAAGAATTGCGGCGCCTGCGCTGCGGCGATGCCCGGCAATGCCAGGGCAAAAGCGGCTGCGGCGGCAAGTAGGTGTTTGCGTGTTAGCATGAAAGCCTTCCCTTCGAGTATTGAACCTTCCGGGATGGTAGACGCCGGCGCCTCCCCCGTAAACCAAGCGCGATCAGCCTGAAGCCAATCCGCGCCGCCAGCGCAGCAGCAAAAAGACAATCAGCGCGAATTGCACCAGGTTGAAGCCAATACCCGCCCACCAGGCGGCGGCGTAGAAGCCAAGCCAGTCATGGATATAGCCAGCAAGCCAGGCGCCCGCCGCCATGCCGGAAAGGCTGAGGAACAGGAGCGTCGGCACGCGCCAATGCGCCTCGGCGGCCGGGAATAGCGCGCGGAGTGTCAGCACATAGGCGGGGATGATGCCACTGAAGCCAAGCCCATAGGCGGCGGCCACGAAGAACAACCCGGCCTCATCCTGCGTGGCCAGAAAGCCAAGCATACCCAGGATCTGCGCGAGTGATCCAAAGACAATGGTCCATAGCCCGCCGATCTTGTCCGAAAGCCAGCCCCAGAATTGCCGCGCCATGAAGGCGGCGAAGGTCAACACGGAAAGCATCAGCGCGCCGCGCGATGCCGTAATGCCAAGATCACCGCAAAACGCGACAAGATGCGCCGCCGGCATGGCCATGGGGATGCAGCACAGGAAGGAACAGAAGGCGAGCAGGAAGAAGGCCAGATTGCCATTCATGCCAAGCACGCGCGCGCCTGGCTGCATTGTCTCGGCAAAACTGCCGCTGGTGGGTTGTGCCGGCGGCGGGCGCAGTACCAAAGCGGCCAAGGGCACCGCCATCGCGGCCACCAAAATCCCATAGCCGAACATGGTGCGCTGCCAGCCGAAGGTTGCGATGGCGCGTTCAAAAATCGGCGGCCAGACAAACCCCGCAACATATTGGCCGGAAGCCACCAGCGCCAAAGCGGTGCCGCGACGCCGATCGAACCACAAGGACACATAAGCGAGCATCGGCGGGAACAGCGCGCCATTGCCAAATAGCCCAACGCCAAGCCCAAGCCCCACCAGCAAGGACCAGCTTTCCCCGAAGGACGCCAGCATCAACCCAAGCGCCACGGCGATGCCGCCGATCATCGCGACCAGCCTTTGGCCGAAGCGCGCCACCATCACGCCGCAGACCATGCCGCCAATGGCGGTGCCGAAATAGGCGAGCGAATTGGCAGCCGATGGCAGGGAGCGCCCGCTGCCGAAATCCTCGGCGATCTCGACCAGGCCGACCACCACAGTGATCGGCCCTCCGGCGGCAAGCGACAGCAGCGTGACAGCGGTAAGCGCCACCACCCATGAATAGCGCGTTTCAATGCTGCCTTGATCTGTCGCGGCCACGCGCTGGCTCCCCCGTATTTGCCCGCCACACTCCCTGAGGCTGTGCCACCCCGCAAGCCCCGCCATTGCGGTGGCCCCGACCATTATGCTGAACTTCCCGGGAAGGAGGCTGCCATGCTGATGATGCTTGCTCTGCTAGCGCTTGGTCCCTGCCTTGATGCGCCAGTGATATCGGCGCCTCAGCAAAGCTGCACCCCAACAGCGCCCCCCACAAGCTGATGGCGCCGCCTATTGTGATCCTGACTGGCGCGGGAATTTCCCGCGAATCCGGCCTGGCCACGTTTCGTGATGCCGATGGCATTTGGGCGCGCCACAGGATTGAGGATGTGGCAACGCCGCAAGCCTTCGCCCGCAATCCTGATCTGGTGCAGGGTTTTTATAATGCGCGGCGCGCGCAACTGCGTGATCCCACCATTCAGCCGAACGCAGCACATCTTGCCCTGGCGCGGCTGGAAGCCGCTTGGCCCGCGCCCGTCACGCTGGTGACGCAGAACATAGATGGCCTGCATCGGCGCGCGGGATCGCGCAATGTGATTGCCATGCATGGCGAATTGCTGAAGGCGCGCTGCCTTGCTTGTGGAGACGCACGTGAATGGGTGCAGGATATCACAGCGCATGCTGCCTGCCCGGCTTGTGGCGCAGCGGGGCGGCTCCGCCCGCATGTTGTCTGGTTCGGCGAAATCCCGCTGGAGATGGCAAGGATCGAAGCCGCCTTGGATGCTTGCGGCATCTTTGTTGCCATCGGCACCTCTGGCCAGGTCTATCCCGCGGCTGGCTTTGTGCGGGCGGTGCGGCGCCATGCGCGCTGCGTGGAATTGAATCTGGAAGCAACCGATGGCACCGCGCTGTTCCATGAGGCACAGCACGGCCCGGCGACCGAGATTGTGCCGGCCTTTGTGGAGCGCATGGTCGGTTCATGCGGCTGATCATCGCGCTGCTGCTGTGTCTGGCCGGGCCGGGTTTCGCGCAAGTGGCGGGGCTGAACCCGGGGCCTGATCCGCGCCTGCCGGTGCCGGCAGCGTATCCGCCCTGGCATGCGGTGGCGCTGATCGAAGCCGAAGGTGCGGGGCTTTGCACGGGGGCGATGGTGGCACCCGCGGTGGTGCTGACCGCGGCGCATTGCCTGAAGGATGAAGCCGGAACCGCTTTGCTGCCGCCCGCCCGTATTCGCGTGACCCTTGGCGGCCATGAGGCGCGTGGCGTGGCGCTGCGCGTTGGTGCTGGTTTTGATCCGGCGCGCGAAGCGCCCTGGGCTTCCGACTGGGCGCTGGTGTCGCTTTCTGCACCGATTGGCGCCGGGCGCGTGCTGCCCTTGGCGCGGGAGGCAGCGCCAGAGCGCAGCATCCTGGCGTTGCCAGGGTTTCAGCGTGATGCGCCGGGCGCCCTGCTGGTGGACCCGGCCTGCCGTTATTTGGGCCTGCGCCGGATTGAAGGCGAAGGCGTGATGCTGGCGCATGATTGCGCCGGCACCACAGGTTCCTCAGGTGGGCCGCTACTGCTGCGCGGCCGCGCTGGCGGCTTTGCCATCATGGGCGTGCAAAGCAAGGGAATTCTGGGCCGCGCGGGTGGGCTTGCCGTGCCGGCCTTGGTTATTCCCAAACCCTAGAGCAGATCACGTTCAGATGGAATCATCTGAACGGGTGAAGATGCTCGAAAAAAACGAGGTAGAGCGGGTTGCGCGAGCGCATGTGAACGCAACACGCGCTAACGAAGGGCCCCGGCCGGCTTGGGTGAAGCACCTGCGGCATTGCCCGCCGAACGCCCGGCATCCACTGGCAGGATCACGCCCGTGATCCAGCGCGCCGCCGGTGACGCCAGAAAACACGCAGCCTCTGCCACATCCCAGGCGCTGCCTTCAAACTTCAACATGCCCGATTGCGCGCGCTGCTGGCGCAATTCTTCCGTCATGCCGCGCGATGCCACCATGGGCGTATAGACATAGCCAGGGGCAACGGCGTTGACGCGGATGTTGTCCGGCCCGTGATGCCCGGCCATGGCGCGGGTCATTTGCACAATGGCGCCCTTGGTGGTGGCGTAGAGCAAACCGGGATGCCCCGCGCGCAGCCCCGCCACGGACGATAAGTTCACAATCGCACCACCGCCCGCCTTGCGCATTTCCGGCACGGCGTATTTCGCCATGAGCATGACGGATTTCACATTCACCTGCATGGCGTAATCCCAGCCGTCAGGGTCCACGCCTTCCGCATTGCCGGCGGGGCCGCTGATGCCAACATTATTCACCAGAATATCCACGCGCCCCCAAAGCCTGACGGCTTGCGCAACCGCTGCGGCGCAATCATCGGCTTTTGACACATCGGCTTCCGCCAGCGCGCAAACCCCGCCTTCAGCAGCAATCATGTGCGCGGTTTCTTCCAAGGCGGCGCGGTCCACATCCAACAGCAGCACCTTGGCGCCGCGTGTGGCCAGCAGCACCGCAATGGCGCGGCCATTGCCGATGGTGGTGCCGCCCGCGCCAGGATTGCGTGAGCCAGCGCCCGTGACGATCGCGACTTTGCCGGTCAGGCGGGTATTGTCTTGCATAGCGCCATCATGTCTTCAAAAGACGGACAACTCAATACATGCTCCGACATCGACCATGGGCTGGTCTGGACTATGCGCGTTCTGGGGCAGTGAAAGCGATCCGAAGATACGGTCAACCATGCGCCCTGAATGCCGATCCTTCGCGCAATCCCAACCTGATCTGCTTTTCGATTTCAATCAGGGCAAAGAACGCGGCGCCGACCGCAATGATCAGTATCCCATCATGTGGCGTGATCGATTCGGTTCCAACGATACCTTGAAAGATCGGCAGATAGGTTACGGCGAATTGAGATAGAGTGACAATGATGATCACGATCCAGACAACCCGCGTACCCTTCAAGACATTCCAGGTGAGCGATGTGCCATGACTGTTCCGAATAAACAGCAGATGAAAGATTTCCAGCACGACAATCGTATTCATCGCCATGGTCTGGGCAAGAGCAAGCGAATAGCCGCGGTCAATCGCATACGCGAATATGCCAAAGACCGCAGCTAGGAACAGGCAGGCCACCAGAATGACATGCCACAGGAGGCCGGTTGACAGAATAGGCGTCGTGCGGCTCCGCGGTGGGCGCGCCATGGTGCCTGGCTCGGTCGGTTCAAAGGCCAGGGCCAAGCCAAGCGTAGTGGCGGTGATCAGATTGACCCAGAGTATCTGAACAGGTGTCACCGGCAGGGCCAGGTTCAGCAATAGGGCAAGCATCAGGACCATCGCCTCACCAGCATTGGTTGGCAAGGTCCAGCTGATCACCTTGCGGAGATTGTCCCACACCGTGCGGCCTTCCCGCACCGCGGCGGCGATAGTTGCAAAATTATCGTCCGCCAACACAAGATCAGCAGCTTCCTTGGCGGCTTCAGACCCCTTGAGGCCCATGGCGATACCCGCATCGGCGCGCTTCAAGGCTGGCGCATCATTGACGCCATCGCCGGTCATGGCGACGGAAAGGCCATTGGCCTGAAGCGCCGCGACCAGCCGCAACTTGTCTTCGGGGCTGGTGCGCGCAAACACATCCACCATGCCAACTTCCAAGGCCAATTGTGCGTCATTCAATTGAGCGAGATCGGCGCCGGTCAGCACCTGTGCAGGATTGGCAAGCCCGATCTGGGCGGCGATGGCGGCTGCGGTGCCGGCATGATCACCGGTTATCATTTTCACGCGAATGCCGGCGGCGCGGCATTCCGCCACAGCGGCAATGGCCTCGGGGCGCGGTGGGTCAATAAGCCCAACCAGGCCAAGCAAGCGCACATCCCCTTCAAGGGCCGCAGGGTTGATGCGCCCAGCTGTTTCGGGTCTTTCCGCAAAAGCCAGAACGCGCAAGCCACGTTTAGCCATCGCGTCGGCCCGGTCATGCCAGTGCTTCACGTCCGTGGTGCCGCACATGCGCAAAACCCGTTCTGGCGCGCCCTTCACATGGGTAAGCCGCCCCATCGGCCCTTCCGTCAATACCGCCATGAAACGATGGCGGCTGTCGAAGGGTATTGCATCCAGGCGCCTTGCCGAAAGATCGCCGCCCACCTTGCCGGCAAAGGCAAGCAGCGCCCCTTCCATCGGATCACCCGCTACCCGCCATTCACCTTCATGATTTTTCAAGGCAGCATCATTGCAAAGTGCAGCCGCAAGAGCGAGCCGCGAAAGATCGCCGGCGGGCGATACCTTCCCTTCCGGTGCATAACCATTCCCACCGATGGCAAAAGCCCCTTCGGGTGTTTCCGCTTCGGCAACCACCATTTCATTGTGTGTCAGTGTGCCGGTTTTATCGGTACAAATGACTGAAACCGATCCAATGGCTTCAAGTGCCGGAAGCCTGCGAATGATGGCCTGGTGGCGCGCCATGGCTTGCACCCCGATGGCAAGCGTGATGGTCATCACGGCAGGCAAGCCTTCAGGGATTGCGGCCACTGCCAATCCAACAACGGCCATGAACAGAATGCCGAATTCGTGATGCCCGACGAAATATCCATAGATCAGCAAAAGCGCCGCCACGAGCAGGATCAGGAAGGAAAGCCAACGTGCAAAATGGTCCATTTGCGCAACAAGGGGGGTGGAAAGCTGCTCAACCCCAGCGAGAAGACCGCCGATCCGGCCGATCTCTGTGCCTTGCCCGGTGGCCACCACAACGCCGCGCGCCGTGCCCTGCGTGACCAGGGTGCCGGACCAAAGCATGGACTGCCGATCACCAAGCGGTGCCCTTTCGGCAACCGGTGCTGTGCCCTTTTCGACCGGGACGGATTCGCCTGTCAGGATCGCTTCCTGTGCGGCGAGACCGCGTGCTTCCAAGAGCCGCAGATCAGCGGGAACCTTGTCGCCTGCTTCCAGAAGAACAACGTCACCTGGAACAAGGCTACTGCCTTCAACCGAAACTCTTTCCCCATCACGCAGCACGGCTGCCCGTGGCGCCAGCATATTCCTGATGGCGGCCATGGCCGATTCAGCCTTGCCTTCCTGAATGAAGCCGATCACGGCATTGGCCAGCACGACGCCCAGGATCACGCCCGTATCCACCCAATGCTGCAGCGTGAAGGTTATGAGCGCAGCCGCAATCAGGACATAGATCAGGATATTGTGAAACTGCGCCAGGAAACGCAGCAGGGGTCCGCGTTGCTTGGTCTCTGGCAGGCGATTGGGTCCGTATTGGGCCAAGCGGCGGCTTGCTTGCGCGCCGCTCAACCCAGCCTCCGTCACCTCAAGGTCGGAAAGGCAGGCTTCGATGCTGCGGGCATGTGGGGCGGTGATGGGCATCACATACCATTCTACAGCCGCCATAAACCTGGGTGGAATTAAAACTTGCGTGCCGGCGCATTTCCGCAAACGAAACGCAAAGAAGATCATTGTCTTGTGCAGCAATCTCAACAAGCCAATGCATCAAGCGCCGCTAGCGCATTCTGCCGGAGACCGCGCGCACCAAATGGAGTCATGTGGCTCTTCGGAACTTGCGACCAGACACGAAAAATGCGACCAGATAAGCGTTAGCCGTCTGTCTGCTTGTCTGATGCGCGGCGGACATGCGCTAGCCCCCACCCCGCACCATCTTAGCCTCACCATGCAGCCATTGCTGATCGGATCAGAAATCTATCGCGGCTCCACCTATGGGCCGAAGCATCCGCTCGCCATTCCGCGAGTTTCCACCACGCTTGACCTGATCCGCGCCTTGGGCTGGGTCGCGCCTGAGCGATACATCGAAAGCCCGCGCGCCACGCCCGAGGATTTGCAGCGCTTTCATAGTGCAGACTACATCGCGGCCCTGATGCGGGCCGAAGCAACCCAGGCCGTGAGCGCCCTGGATCGGGAGCGTTTTCGCATCGGTGCCGATGGCAATCCTGTCTATCGCGAAGTCTTTCGCCGCCCCGCCACCAGCGCTGGCGGTGTGCTGCTGGCGGCGCGGCTCACGGCCTCGGGCGGGGTTGTCCATGTGCCGGGGGGTGGCACGCATCATGGCCGCGCGGATCGCGCTTCAGGGTTTTGTTATGTGAATGATGCAGTGCTGGGGCTGCTGGCCTGGCGCGATCAGGGGCTTTCGCCCTTGCTTTATGTGGATATTGACGCGCATCACGGCGATGGCGTGCAGGATGCTTTTCATGATGACCCGGATGTCTTCACGCTTTCGGTGCATGAGGATGGGCGCTGGCCTTTCACCGGTGGGCTGGGTGATCGGGCAGGGGGGCATGCGGCGAATATCCCCGTCCCGGCCGGCTTCAATGACAGTGAAATGGCCTGGGTGCTGCATGAAGCGATTCTGCCGATCGCGCGGCGCCTGCGCCCTGCCGCCATCATGCTGCAATGCGGCGCGGATGCGCTGGAAGAAGACCCGCTATCCAAGCTTGTACTTTCCAATAATGCCCATCGCGCCGTGGTGAGCGCGCTGCAGGGCCTGGCGCCACGGCTGATCGTGCTGGGCGGTGGCGGCTATAACCCCTGGAGTGTGGCGCGCTGCTGGGCCGGGGTTTGGGGCGAATTGAACGGCCACGCCATGCCGGAACGCCTGCCGGCGGCGGCGGAACAGGTCCTGCGCGGCCTGAGTTACCACCGTGCCGCCGGGCGCAACCCACCAGAGCATTGGTTCAGCACTTTGGCTGATGCCCCCCGCCCCGGCGTGGTGCGCGCGGTGGTGCGCCGTGCCGCGGCATCAGCGCTTGAGGCACTGGCTGATCCCATGGCATGAAGCCTTCCATGCAAAGACGTTCCCTGTTGGCGTTTGGCGGCCTGTTCCCCATCGCCGCTTTCGCGCAGCCAGGGGTGGACCGCCCCCAATCCCGCTTGCCGACAGAACCCCTGGTGTTCGAGACCCGCGATGGGCGCCGGCTTGCCTTCACGGTCGAAATGGCGGTGCAGCCGGAACAGCAGATGATCGGCCTGATGTTCCGCCCGGAGGTAAAACCGGATGAGGGCATGCTGTTCGATTGGGGCGCGGCGCGTGAAAGCTCCATGTGGATGCGCAATACCATCACATCGCTGGATATGGTGTTCATCGCCGCCGATGGCCGCGTGCACCGCATTGCGGAGCGCACCGTGCCCTATTCGCTGGCCAGCATTTCCAGCAATGGCCCGGTGCGTGCAACGCTGGAACTGGCCGCAGGCACGGCGGAACGGCTCAATATCCGGGTCGGGGACCGGGTGCTGCACCGGATGTTCGGCACCGCGCCCTAAAAGCCGAGCAGCGTGGACCGAATCAGGCTTCAGCCCCGCGCCCCTGCCCAGGCCTGCAAGCGCGGCCGGATGCGCAGAAACCCGCAATAGGCGCGTTCCAGCACCCAGAGCAAAGGCGGCAAGCGTGCGGCGTGACCCAGAGGGCTCAGCAGCGGAATGGCGCGCCACATGGCGGCGAAGGCCGCCGCGCCATCCAGCAAGGGGCCATCCGCTGCGCGGGCATGAAAGCGGGCCAGCAATAGTGCAGGATCAATCGGGCAGGCCGCGCCGTTGGCGCCGATATCAATAAAATCAATGGCGCCCCGCCGATCCAGCCGGCGCATCAGCGCAATTTCGCGCAGACAGAGCGGGCAGGCGCCATCGAACCAGACGGTGAGTTGCGCGGGGGACATGAAGCCCAGGTGGGGCGCGTGGCTGCCGGCGCAAGGCCTTTGTGAGACTACAATAACGCCCCGATAATCCGCCCGCCGGTCAGCGGGCGCGGCGCGCCGGTGGTGCCGGGGAAGCTCAGTGGCAGGCCGCGCGCCACACGGGCGGCCAAAACGCCAAAGGCCTGGGCTTCCAGCGCATCACCATCCCAACCCGCAACTTCAACGGGGCGCACCGGTTCTTCCAAGGCGCCGCCAAGCGCCTTCATCAGCGCAGGGTTGCGCCGCCCGCCGCCCGCGACCAGCCATTGCAGCGGCGGTTCCGGGAAATGCCGTGCGGCGGCGGCCACACATACGGCGCAGAAGGCAACCAAGGTCGCGGCCCCATCGGCGGCGGAAAGGCCGCCTGCGCCGGCGTCACGCAAGGCGCGATCAAAATCCAACCGATCGAGCGATTTCGGTGGCGGCGCGGCCAAATAAGGATGCGCCATCAACCGCCCCAGCACCGCGCCATCCGCCTGGCCGGCCAGCGCAAGCTTGCCCGCGGCATCATAATCCTTGCCGGTATGCTGGCGCGCCCAATCATCCAAAGGCCCATTGGCCGGCCCGGTATCAAAGGCCAGCATCTCCCCCTCTGGCCCAAGCCAGGTCACATTGCCAACGCCGCCGAGGTTCAGGATGGCCAGCGGCTTCGGCAAGGGCGCGGCCAGCGCGCGATGGAATACCGGTACCAGGGGCGCGCCCTGCCCGCCGGCGGCGACATCGGCGCTACGGAAATCATAAGCCACACTCATGCCCGTGCGGCGCGCCAGCATCGCGGCATCGCCGATCTGCCAGGTGAAGGGCGTGCCGCTGCGCCCTGGCGCCGCCGGGCGATGCAGGATGGTTTGGCCATGGAATCCGACCAAATCCGCCGGCAGGCCAATGGCCTCCACCGCTTCGGCGTGGCGTTCGGTCAGGCGGCGCGTGGCGTCCAGCAATTCGGGGTCATCGGGGGTCAGGTTTTCGGCGCGGTCCAGCAGGGACCGGAGCGCACGACGGAGCGCCGGATCATAGGGCAGGGTCTGGCGCGGGCCAAAACGCGCAATCGCCTCCCCATCTGTTTCCAGATAGGCAGCATCCACGCCATCCAGTGACGTGCCACTCATAAGGCCGATGGTTCTCAGCATGATGGGGACGTGCTACCCCCGCGCGCCTGTCGGTGGAAGCCCCCGGCGGGGAACGAGTTTCGACAAACCGGATAGCATCATGAACAGCGCGCGAAGCGATTTCCTGCATGTGGCGCGGGAACGCGGCTATATTCACCAAACCACCGAAGAGGGCGCCTTTCTGGCGCGGCTGCAGGCCGGCCCGCTGGCCGGCTATATCGGCTTTGATGCCACCGCCGATAGCCTGCATGTCGGGTCCCTGGTGCAGATCATGCTCCTGCGGCTGATGCAGCGCACCGGCAATCGCCCCGTGGTGCTGATGGGCGGCGGCACGACGAAGGTGGGCGATCCTTCCTTCCGCGATGAGGCGCGGCCTTTGCTTTCGGATGCGCAGATCGAAACCAATAAGGCCGGCATTCGCAAGGTATTCGATGCCTTCCTGCGTTTTGGTGATGGCCCGACGGATGCCATCATGCTCGATAACGCGGAATGGCTGGATAAGCTGCTGTATATTCCCTTTTTGCGGGATGTGGGGCGGCATTTCAGTGTCAATCGCATGCTGACGATGGAAAGCGTGAAGCAAAGGCTGGAACGCGATCAGCCGCTGACCTTCCTGGAATTCAATTACATGCTGCTCCAGGCCTATGACTTCCTGGAATTGCGCCGACGCCATGGTGTGGTGCTGCAAATGGGCGGGTCCGATCAATGGGGCAATATTGTCATGGGCACGGATTTGATCCGGCGCATGGATCAGGCGGAAGCCTTTGGCCTGACAACGCCACTGATCACCACCGCATCCGGGGCGAAGATGGGCAAGACGGCGAAGGGCGCTGTTTGGCTCAATGCTGATCGCGTTTCGCCTTATGATTACTGGCAATTCTGGCGCAATACGGAAGATGCCGATGTGGCGCGCTTCATGGGGCTATTCACTGAAATGCCCATGGATGAAATCGCCCGCTACGCGGCGCTGCAAGGCGCTGAGGTGAATGAGGCGAAGAAGGCCCTGGCTACCGAAGCATGCGCACTGCTGCATGGCCGCGCGGCGGCTGAAGCAGCAGCCGAGACAGCGCGCAAGGCGTTTGAGGAAGGGCTGAATGCCGCGAGCCTTCCCACCATTGTTTCAGCCCTGCCCGCGAACATTGTTGACGTGCTGGTGGAACATAAACTCGTGCCAAGCAAAGGCGAGGCGCGGCGCCTGATCGCGAATGGCGGCATTTACGCCAATAATGAAGCGGTGGCCGCGATTGATCGTGTTCTGGATGCCGCAGACCTTCAAGACGGCGTCATCAAGCTTTCCATTGGCAAGAAGCGGCATCTACTGCTGAAGCCTGCCTGAACGTAACGCAGCTTACCCCGCCTTCACCCATAACTCCGGCTGCAATTCTTCCTTGCGGTTCGGAAACAGCATGGCGCAGGCTAGCGTCACACATGCAACCCCGCCCAACACCAGCATGGCAAGTGCCAGCGATCCCGTCGCTTCATGCAAAAAGGCAATGAGTGGCGAGGCTATCGCCGCCCCCAGAAAGCCCACCGTGAAGCGAATGGAATAAAGCTTCGCGCGTAAGGCGGGTGCGACATAACGCGCGGTCATCGTCTCATTCACCGTGACCTGCCCGAAGATGCAGGCGGCGACCAGCCCCGCCACGGGCAGCACCACCCAGCCATCCAGGAAGGCGAGGGCAAACAACCCTGGCACCACCAGCACCGCCAGCGGCATGAACACGGCCTTCAGCGTGTGGCGGTCAATCATGCGCCCCACGCTGAATTGCGCGACCCCGCCGCAAATCGTGGCGAGGAAGGACAGCAGGCCCACAATCGGCAGCAAGTCTGGGCTGCCGGCCAGGCGTTCCTGCATCAGCTTTGGGATCAGCAGCGTATAGGCGTTGAACACGAGGCCTGAGACGGTGGCGATGGCCAGCAGAATAATCACCGCGCGGCGGACCAGCGCCGCCGGGATTTCGGGAAAGGGCTTGCCGCCGGCTTGGATGCGCGCCGAATCAAAGGGTGGTTCGCGCCAGTAGAAGAAGCCCACGATGATGCAGGCGATGCCAGGGATGATGAAGGCCCAGCGCCAGCCAACATCGGCGGCGATGAAGGCCGTCAGCACGGGCGCGGTTGCCACGCCGAGATTGCCGAAAACACCATTGATCCCCATGGCGCGGCCCACTTTCTCGCCAGCGGCTTCCACAAGTATCGCAGTGCCAATCGGGTGATAAATCGCCACAAACGCGCCCATGGCGCCAAGCGTGATGGCAAGGGTCAAGGGCGTTGGCGCAAAGCCCGCCGTCACCATGAAAGCGCCGGAGCCCATGAAGAAGGCCACCATCAAAAAGCGCCGCCCGAAACGCTCCGCCAGCCAGCCCATGGGCAAAGCGCAAAGCCCATAAATCACAAACATGGTGGTGCCGAGTGCGAGGATGGGTCCGTAATCCGCGCCGAAAATCCCCGCATCCTGCTGCACCATGGCCAGCACGGCGGTCGCCAGGATCAGCAGGCTGTAATGGGTGAAACTATGCGCGGCATTGATCAGAACCACCTGCCGCCGTGCCGCATCCATGCGCCTATCCCCCGAGCTAGGTGGCGATCATGACTGATTGGCAGGGCTTGCGCCACGGGGGGCGCGGCGGCGCAATTGGCGCAGCACATCGCGCGGGTGGAAGGCGCCAAGCGCCATGCCGGTGAGGGTAAAGCCCGCCATACCGACCAGGATCATCAGCCCCGCGCGCAGCACCGCATCAAGCCCTGGCAGCAGCAACCCAACACCAAACACCAGCGCCGCCATGGCAGCACTGGCCAGCACCAGCCGCGGCAGCACGCGCCGGCAGCGCCGATCCAGCACCAAATGCCCGCGCCGCAGCAATAGCCAGGTAAGCAAGCCGCCATTGACCCAGGCTGCGATACTGGTGGCCAAAGCAACCCCGACATGCCCCAGCACATTCATGAAAGCGAGGTTGAGCGCCAGATTGACCGCAACGGACACAATCCCGATCCGCACCGGGGCGGAAGTATCGCCACGCGCAAAAAAGGCCGGCGCAAAAACCTTGACCAACACAAAGGCCGGCAGCCCAGCGGCATAGGCGATCAGCGCTGAAGCCGAGGCGCTAGTCGCCGCCGCGTCGAAGGCGCCACGCTGGAACAAAGTTGCGATGATCGGCTCTGCCGTGACCGCCAGCCCCGCCGCGCAAGGCAGCGTCAACAGCACCGCCAATTCAATGCCGCGATTGAGCGCGCGATGCGCCGAAAGCTTCTCCCGCAGGCGCAAATGCTTGGAGAGTAGCGGCAAAAGCGCTGTGCCGAGTGCCGCGCCAATCACCCCCAACGGCAATTGCGCCACGCGATCCGCGTAATAGAGGTAGGAAACCGATCCGCTCACCAGGAAAGACGCGATGATCACATCCATCGCCAAATTGATTTGCGTCACGCCAGCGCCCAGCACGCCAGGCACCATGCGGCGCAGCACTTGGCGGATGGGTGGTGTCAGTGTCGGGCGGCGATAAAGGCGCAGCGCCATGCCCGCCTGCCGCGCCGCAACCCACACCATGGCAAGCTGCACGACGCCAGCAGCAAAAACCCCCCAGGCCAGGGCATGGCCAGGTGTGGGCAGATAGGGCGTGAGGCCGACCAGGGCCGCCATCAACATCAAGTTGAAGAATACCGGCGCGGCAGCGGCAGCAGCAAAGCGGTCCAGGCTATTCAGCACGCCGGAGATCATGGCCGTCAGGCAGATCAGCGGCATGTAGAAAAACGTGATGCGCGTCAGTTCCACCGCCAGGGCAAACTTGCCAGGATCGCTCGCAAAGCCGGGTGCCAGCACGCCGATCACCTGCGGCATGAAAAGCAGCGCAATCAGCGTCAGCAGCGACAGCCACAGCATCATGAGCGTGCCCATGCGTTCCGCCATATCGCGCGCGGCGGCGCGGCCCTCGGCGGCCAATACGCCGGCAAAGGCGGGCACAAAGGCCGCGTTGAAGGCGCCCTCCCCAAATAGCCGGCGGAACAGATTGGGCAGCTTGAGTGCGACGAAGAACGCATCCGCGACCGGCCCCGCCCCAAGGCGGGAGGCAATCAGCATGTCCCGGGCGAAGCCGAGGATGCGGCTTGCCATGGTCCAACTTCCGATGGTGAACACGGAACGCAGCATGGGAAGCGGTGTAGGCGCGGGCGGGGCGAAGCGGAAGGGCGCTTGTCCTGAGGGCGCTGTGCGCCTAGGTGAGGGATCTGTCCACGGCGGTTTCGCCAATCCCTCCCGCGAGCAACAACGCGATACCAAAATGACCGACCCGAACGACCCCAACGCCCCCCCAGCGGC
>Ga0079301_1000775_pt1 | contig 15419 bp, 14 predicted proteins | sample Wag4_2014_7_11_3_FD_74797 | JGI IMG/M metagenome (GOLD analysis project Ga0079301, IMG submission 74797) | Fresh water mixed with fracking chemicals microbial communities from Ohio, USA - Utica-2 Time Series FC 2014_7_11 | ecosystem: Engineered > Industrial production > Chemical products > Input... | reverse complement strand
CACCAAAACCACCGCAACAAACGCACCCAACGCAAAGAACCGCTTCAACACGCCTTGTCTCCTGAATGAACGATTCACCCCAAAAGCAGTGGGGATGGAGGGACTTGAACCCACACACCGAAGTACCAGAACCTAAATCTGGCGCGTCTGCCATTTCGCCACATCCCCAGCGATCTTCATTGTACCACAGGTGCCAGCCAAGGCTCGGCGTTCACGTCCCGGGTGTTTGACCAAACAAGCCGTCAACGAATGCCTGCGGCTCAAAGTCACCGATGTCGTTCAAACCTTCGCCCAAGCCGACGACCTGAACGGGCAACCCCAAAGCGTCGCGAATGCTGAAAATGACGCCACCTTTGGCTGTTCCATCCAGTTTCGTCAGAATGACACCCGTCAAGCCCGTGGCCTCCCGAAATACGCTCGCCTGTCTGACACCATTTTGGCCAGTCGTGGCATCAAGTACCAACAAAACCTGCACTGCAGCATCTGAAGCCTCGCGCTCAATGATGCGGCGCACCTTGCGCAACTCTTCCATCAAATTGGCTTTATTGTGCAAGCGTCCGGCCGTATCCACAAGGAGCACTCTCTTGCCACGCGCTCGCGCGGCCTGAATCGCGTCATAAACGACAGCGGCGGCATCCGCTCCAGACTGGTGTTTGACCAGATCAACTCCCGCCCGCTCAGCCCAGATGGCCAGCTGTTCGATCGCCGCTGCCCGAAACGTGTCACCAGCGGCAATCAACGTCGACAAACCGCTCTGCTCAAACCGCCAGGCCAACTTGCCAATTGTCGTCGTCTTGCCGACGCCGTTGACCCCAACAATCATCAGCACGTTCAACCGGTTTGGATCCACCTGCAAGGGCGCCGCAACCCCAAGGCGTTCGGCCAGAAACTGCGCGAGCGCCGTCGGAATCTGCGCGGGAACCAAAGCCTCCTCACGCGCACGGCGGCGTAGTTCCTGCAACAGCGCTTCGGTTGTTTCCACGCCAACATCGGCACCCAGTAAAATTTCTTCCAGCGACTCAAGCAAATCATCATCGATGCGACCACGCCCGGCGATGAGCACCATGACACGATCCATCAACACCTGACGCGTCCTGGCAATCCGCTCGCGCGTCTTGATTGCCCACGCTTCATCTTGATCAAAAACAGGCTTGTTCAAAGCCTCCCAAACCCGGGCCAACAACCCTTTTGCTTCTGCGGGCGTATCACTGGGTACAGCAGGCGTTTGAGCGCGCGCGTCGCGCTTAAACCACATGGCGCCGCCCACGACGCAGCGCACCGGCCTCTTCGGCAAAACGGGACAACACGCCATTCACGAAACGTCCAGAGTCAGCGGTGCCATACTTCTTGGCCAGTTCCACCGCTTCATTGATACAAACTTCAACCGGAATCTCCGGATTGAACAACAATTCAGCAACCGCAAGACGCAAAACGTCCCGATCCACACTGGCCATGCGCTCAACGCGCCAATTCTGTGCCGCGGCCTCCAAGCGTTGTTCGACATCACCTTGGTGCCTGACATACATCTCAACCTGCTCCAACGCAAACCCCCGCACTTCAGGTGCACCAGCCATGGCAACCATTGCAGGCAGTTCCAAGGCCGAACCCAGCAACTCAATGGCGTCTTGCGCGGTTCCCACCGCACCCAGCACGGATTCAACATCTGCCCGGCTCAACGGCGAGTCATGCATCTCGACATAGCGTTCATGCACGACACGCTCGATACGAACGAGATCAGCACCCGCCTCTTGCAATCGCTCCGACGCCTCCATCGACAACATGTCCGCCGCTCGGCCCAGCATCTCCCCCAGACTCGGCGCACCACCATCCGCACGATTCATCATCTGGGACATCGTCAACAATGCCAATTCCCGCGCAACCCGACGACTGTTTAACACGATCACCCTCCCCAAGATTCATTTGAACGCGCATCGGCATTCGCCGCACGTAAAGGCCGCCATCAAAAAACGGTCACACCACCACCTGCGGCTCAACCGGCGCCACTCACCCGACACAGTCCTAACCTTTGCAGCGGACCGACACAGATACTCCATCATACGGCGGAATGCCACCCCTGAACAGTGTCACCACGCGCACCAGGCTGTTCCACCCCGACAAAAACAGTGAACGCGTCAGTCAGCACCATCAGGAATCAACTCAAGCAAGGGTGCACCATCCGCCACCGCCATACCGTCAACAGCAAAAATGCGTGCGACTCGCCCCGCCACTTCGGCCCGGCACTCGTTCATGAGCTTCATGGCTTCTAATAAGCCAACCATTTGTCCGGAACGAACCCAATCACCCTCCGCAATGAATGGCGGCGCCTCAGGCGCAACCGCCCGATAAAACACGCCGGAAAGCGGCGCGCGAATCACCACCCGTGCCGGGGAAACCGACCCTGTTTCCTCGCCATCCCGCCGCACCGAGCTAACATCAAACGGGCTCGCATGACACGTGTCTTGCACCCGTTTGACAACGTGTATAAAAAACCCTTTGCGTTCCAGGCTGAGTGCATCAACCCGATCGGACGTCAAGCACTCAAGCCAGGCATCCAGTTCATTCAGTCCGTGCACAGAACAGTTACTCAGGCGCGACCCAAATACTCGCCGGTCCGCGTGTCGATGCGTATCTTCTCACCGGTCTCGATGAAAAACGGCACAGCCACCACCGCGCCTGTCTCCATTTTCGCCGGTTTGGAACCGCCTGTCGCCGTGTCACCCCGCACACCCGGATCGGTCTCAACCACTTCCAGTTCAACCATGTTAGGGATATCAACACCAATCACGGTGTCACCAAAATACAACACCTGCGCAATCATGCCCTCTTTCAACCATTTGACGGTGTCTCCGAGTTGTGTGGCACCAAGCGTCACCTGATCGAAAGTCTGTTGATCCATGAAGTTGTATTCGCCAACCGCCTCATACATATACTGCATTTCGCGTTTGTCAAGATTCGCCATCGCGATCATCTCACCAGCGCGGAAGGTTTTTTCCACCGTTCCGCCACCCTTCATATTCTTGAGTTTGGTCCGAACAAACGCTGCCCCCTTACCGGGCTTGACGTGTTGAAATTCGATGACGGAACAGGGGTTCCCATCGACGATGATCGTCTTACCGGGGCGCAGATCATTCGATGAAATCATGAACACAATCTCTTTTCGATACAACAATGAAAGGCTGCTAACGGGAGGCATGATAACACTACCAACAAGCGTCCGCAAAGTACCGACACCCTTCCAGCCGAACGCCAAACCCCATCAGGGTACACTGCTTCCCGGAAAGCGGCCCGACTGATGCAATTTCCCCCTGATGAGTCTAAACGGACCCGGGTCCGACGCATGCACGCCTGAAGCGTCTCCCGCCTCGGTTGCCAACCGGGATTGTCAGCCATGCTTTCAAGCCTTACCTGGTCGTGGAGCGACGTGTCAACCATCACCACTCGCGCACCAATCGGCGCAAGTAATCGGTCGTGAGCACAGATTTGAACATCCCCTGGTAGCGCATCGCACAAGCGCTATCTAGCCAAGCGTCAATTGATGATCAAACCTTGGCAGTTGGTGCCTGAAAACAAATCAAAGGGCCTGATGTTTTTTTATATGTCACACAAGTTTTGGCCAGAAAGCGCTGCGTGACTGTATCGTGCCACACGTCACGAGTTCTATGGCATCGCAAAAACTGTTATGCTGGTTATCGTTTCCTCCATTTTGAAGAAGCAGCGACCATGCCTTTCCGTTTTACGTGGGTGATCCCCGAACAATTGGCCGGTATGGCCCTTCCCGGTTCGACCGCGAGTCTGGATGACGATTTTGCCAGCCTGCGCAAACGCGGCATCACAAACATCGTGACGCTGACCGAGAAGCCTTTGGCGTGTCATGATTCCGTTGGCTTTCGTTTGTACCATTTCCCGGTGCGGGACATGGGTATTCCCGAGCATCGGCAGACGGAGGCGTACTGTCGAATTGTCGATGCGGCCATTGCAGACGGGCAAAGCACAGCCGTGCACTGTCACGCGGGGATTGGTCGCACAGGAACATTTCTGGCGGCGTATCTGATCTGGTCGCGTGGCTTGGATGCTGCTGAGGCCATCCGTGCGGTTCGTCAATGCCGGGTTGATTATGTACAGAGTCGTGGACAGGAACTTTACCTTCGCGACTGGGCAAAAGACATCGCGGGGTGTGAAGCCCGATGATTGCGGCCATTGACCTTGGTGGCAGCAAGTGCGCCATCGCGCTTGGCCAACCCGATGGCACGGTTCTGACGCGGGCCCGTTTTACAACGAGGCCCGACCGGGGTCCTGAGGTAGTCATCGCGGAGATGATTGCAACCGTCAACCAGTTACGCGACCAGGTAGCTGGCACCTTATCCCGGATTAATGTGGCCAGTGTTGGGCCGCTTGATCCCGTGAGCGGCCTCTTGCTTTCCCCTCCTAACTTTCCTGGATGGGATGCAGTGCCCCTTCGCCACCGTTTGCAAGAGGCTTTCGGTGTCAGTGTGCTGGTCGAAAACGATGCGAACGCCGCCGCTTGGGGCGAGTTCAAATTGGGCGCGGGCCGCGGGTCGGACGCCATGATGTACGTGACTGTCAGCACGGGGATTGGTGGCGGCCTTGTTTTGAATGGCCGCCTTTGGCGTGGTTTTCGCTCCGGTGCCGGTGAACTGGGTCACCAGACCGTGATGCCCTTTGGTGGTCCGTCGTGCGGTTGTGGCAATGAGGGTTGCCTTGAGGCACTTGCTTCCGGCACCGCGATCGTTCGGGCGGCGGCGGAACGCCTTGATCACCTTCGCACACCCGAACTCTGGCGACTGTGTCGCGGCGATCGCCAGGCCTTGCGGGCAACCGATGTTGCCGTCGCGGCGGCTGCCGGCGAGCCGGAGGCGCGCCATATTTGGGAAACAGCCGTCACTTGGCTTGGGGTGGGGCTTGCAAACGCGATCAATATCGTTTCTCCTGACTGCCTCATCATCGGTGGCGGCGTGGCCCGTGCCGGTGATGCACTCATTGCGCCGCTGCGACTGGCTTTGCGCCAGAGGGTTCGATTGATGCCAATTGACAGGATGACACTCCGGACAGCCACGCTTGGCGATGACGCCGGTTTGATGGGCGCTCTGGTATTGCCCGAGCAGGAGGCGGACAGCCGCTGAACGAGCCGCAATCAGCTTCGTTGATTGGTCATTGAATGCTGGCTGCAACAAGGCGGGTTTCAACTCTCGAGCGCGGTCTTGTCACCCTTGCGGGCAGGTCTGGTGGTTGTCATTCGGGCGGCGCATCTGCCGATTTTTTGATGTTGGTATCAGGAGTGCGTCTTGCGCACCGCTTGTAGTATCATGGCGTCAGGCTTGCATCATGGGCTGGGGCAATTCAAAAGTCTGGGGGTTTTTTCATGGCTCGGGCATCTTCAGCACTGGGATGGTTGGCTTTGGTTGCAACGGGCGTTGCGGTGGGCGCACTGGCTTCCAATCGCCATGTCGAGTGGATCAACCGACTTAGCCAAAAGGGGCATCTAAGTGGCGCAACACCGCTGCTACCGGTCGTTATCACGCTTGGGACCGAATTGTGGGAGGCGTTGGGTACGTTCCGTGACAAGGTAATGGAGGTGCCGGACGTCGTCAGGCGTGCGATGGGTTTCGCTCCGACACAGATTCACTTTAGCCTGAAAATGGATCTGGCGCCTTTTGAGTATCAGTTGCATCTTCGCGGTCTGAATGTCGGCTCAGGTACGATCAAGCCGCAGCACTTGTTTGCGGTGCAAGAACACGGCGACGGGGCGGATGATCTGCCAGGCGAGGTGGCGCGGGATGCACGTTCCGGTCGTTGGGGCATCTGGATAGCGGAACAAGATACAGGGCGGGCGCACTTGTTGGGTTATCATGCGCTGGATGCGGCCTTTGTCATGGCCTTGCATATTGAAACGTTGCTTCGGCGCCATCTGTATGAACTGCTAACCCGTGAAGAAACCTATCGGATGTTGGAGGGCGCGCGCCGAGAGTGTCCGAGAACGGTGGATGAAGTTGAAAAGCAACTCAATGTGGGACTTATCCAAGGCGTACTTCAGAATCTGCTTCGCGAACAGGTTGCCTTGCTGGATCTACCGCTTGTTCTGGAGTTGATGAGTGATGCCAGTCGGGAGGAAACAACACCTGATGGATTGACCAGACTGGTACGCGTGGGGTTGGCCCGGCAGATCAGCGCTGCCTTTGCCGATGGGCAGGCACGACTGCATGCGATTCCCTTCGACGTGCCAAGCGATCTGCTTCGTACCATGACCATTGGCGAACCGGCTCATCGGCAATTGGTTGAACGCGTGACGCGGCAACTGGATCACGCCCGTCATATGGGGCTGCCTGCCGTTTTGGTTGCGCCCGGTGGTATCCGCAGTGACCTGAGGCGCCTGCTTGAGCAGGACTTGCCCGATCTGCCGGTACTGGCCAAAGCAGAATTGGCCAGCGGTTACGAACTGACCTGGTTGACGGACTTACCTGTCTGATTCGATGCGCCCCAATCCAGTGAAAGACGTCACGCACTTTGGATCTCGTTGTCGCTCACACCAGAACCGACTTTGACGCGCTGGCTTCCACCATCGCGGCATCACTGCTGCATGATGGGGCCGTACCTTTTTTGCAGAGCCAACTGGATGCACGGGTTGCGTCCTTCGTTTCGGTACACAGGGACGAACTCGGCCTCAAACGCATCGACGAGGTCGATCTCAACGATGTGCACCGCGTCATCGTCGTCGATACGCGGCGTCCCGAACGATTGGGAGACGCGGCACCGTTGTTGAAACGCCACGATGTGGAATGGGTCGTTTATGATCACCACCCCATTCAAGACGGCGATCTCCTGGTGCCAGCGGGTAGCTCGCGTCGCGTCGGCGCCTGCGTCACCTTGCTCATTGAGGCACTTCGTGAAAAAGGGTGTGCCATATCGCCAATTCAGGCGACCACGATGGCCATCGGCATCTATGCGGACACGGGTCGTTTCAGTTATCCCGGCACGTGTTCTGATGATTTGCTGGCGGCGGCCTATTTGCTGCAGCACGGTGCCGACCTCACCTTGATTCAGCATTATACAGAACCTCAGCTTAGCCACAAGCAAAGAGACCTTCAGGAGAAACTGCGCGCCTGTGGCGTCACCGTGGCGCAGGACGAACACGATGTGTTTCTGGCCAGTTGTTCCCACGAGACACACGTTGACGGGTTGGCGCTGATCACCGAACTTCTGCAGGAAGAAACCCACGCTGACGTCATCATCATCGCTGTCGCCATGCGCCCCCACGTGGTCAATGTCGTTGCACGAAGCCAACTTCCGGCGCTTGATCTGAGACAGACACTGGCGTTCTTGAACGCAAAAGGGCACGCCGGGGCCGTTTCCGCGTTGGTGCGTGACCAACCCCTCGAGCGCATCGTCATCGAACTGCGCGACGCGCTCCAACGGGCACTCCCTTCAACACCGCGTGCAATGGACATGATGAGTGCGCCTGTCCGAAGCATTGCACCAACCCAAACGCTTTCTCAGGCCAACCTGCTTTTGGAGCGCCTTGGACACTCGGCGTTGCTGGTCATGGATGAAACAGGTCGGTTAAATGGAGTGTTATCCAAGCGCGACGTGGCCAAAGGTCTGCGACACGGTTTAGCGGAAACACCCGTTTCGGACTGGATGACACGACGAGTGGTCAGCATCCCCCCAGATTGCACGCTGACTGACATTGAACGCTTGATGGGGCGTCACGATATTGGCCGCATGCCCGTGATCAAAAACAGCGCGGTGCTCGGTATCGTGACGCGCTCGGATGTCTTGCGTATCCGTTATGGGCATCGCTTGTCAGGGGAGCAAGTTGTCAAGAAGCGTGTTCAGCCAATCAAGCAGCGCTTGCTCAGGCAGTGGCGTGAAGAAGACTGTCAGTTGCTTGAGCTGGTTGCCGGTGTGTCCGGTATGGAGCGCGTCTATTTGGTGGGCGGGGCTGTCCGGGATCTTTTATTGGGGCACGACAATCCTGATATCGATCTCGTGGTGGAAGGTTCGGCCATTGATCTCGCACGCCGTTTGACCGAGGTTTTAGCAGGCGCCCAACTGCAAATACATGAGGCAGTTGGGACTGCCCGCATCCACCTCACAGGCGATCGCCACCTCGATGTGGCAAGCGCACGCACCGAATATTACGCCCGGCCCGGTGCCGTGCCTGACATTGCGTTCAGCTCACTCAAACAAGACCTCGCACGCCGAGACTTCACCATCAATTGCCTGGCCATCCAGTTAAGCCCACCGCCTTTTGGCCAGTTGCTTGACTTTTTCGACGCCCTGCAGGACTTGGACGACAAGCAACTACGAGTCTTGCACAACCTCAGTTTTGTCGAAGACCCCAGCCGTGTTTTGCGTGCCGTTCGCTTTGAAAGTCAACTCGGTTTTCGCCTCGAACCCGGTTCGGAGCAACTTGCGCGCACGACGCTCAAAAATAGGCAATTTGCCGGTTTCGGCAGCAAACGCGTCATGCAGGAGTTACAACGCATCTTGTGCCTGCCTCATCCTCTCCAAGCGCTTGACAGGCTGAATGATTTGGGGGCACTCAGCCTCATTCACCCGGAATTGACGTTGGCCTCACACACCCGTCGCTCATTGCGTCTCGCCCACAGGCTCGCGTTAACTGCAAAACTGGATCCAAGCGGCAGTTCCGCTTTGTATTTAAGTGTCTTGCTTGAAAGGCTGCCATCAACCGCACAAAAAGAAGCCTTGCGGAGTCTGCAATTCAGTAGGACCGCCTGGAACAGAATTTTGGCTCCGATTGAAGCGCTTGAGGAATGGTCAAAGGGCATACCCAGTGCCAGCCGCATTCATCGTTTGTTACAACGGTTTGATGACTGGGCCATTCTCGCCGTCATGGTGCTTGGCCGATCGCACCCCATCTCGCCTTGGCTCCGCCACTTTCGTCGCGACTGGCGCTCCAAGGCCGTCGAGCACTCAGGTGCCGACCTGATGCGCCTTGGGCTCACGCCCGGTCCCCGCTACGCAGAAATTCTGGATGCCCTCCTTGAAGCCAAATTAACCCACCCATTGCCAGACAAGTCGGCGGAAAAAGCGTGGCTCGATACCTTTCTTAAAGCCGAAACGGCTGCGCGTGGAGAAGCATCCCGTGGACGTGATTGATTCAAATCTGACACACCTTGTCATTTTGCTTGTGTTATTCGTTCCTTCGATCACGGTTCATGAATTCGCTCACGCCGTGGTGGCGCATACGTTAGGCGATCGCACCCCCCAGCGTCACGGTCGCCTCACCCTCAATCCGCTCGCCCACTTGGATCCAATCGGTACCCTGTGTCTTTTGTTCGCCGGATTTGGATGGGCCAAACCAGTGCCCGTAACAACCTGGGATTTACGCCACCCGCGCCTGGCTGAGTGCCTGATCGCGCTCGCAGGCCCCGCAAGCAACCTGCTTCTTGCCTGGCTGACACTGTGGCTGTACACCCATGCGACAACCAAACCCTCACCAGAAGCCAGTCTCTTGCTTGCCGGCTTCAGCCTCAATGTCACGCTTGCCGTTTTCAACATGCTACCTGTTCCGCCACTTGACGGGGGGCACTTAATCGCCAATCTCATCCCGGAACGTCACCGAGCACGCTACGAAGCCTTGCTACCATACGGCATCCTGATCGTCTTGTTGATGGTTTTCGTGCCAGCACTCAACCAACCGCTCGTGCTGCTTAACCAATCAGTGCGCCAATTGATCATCAAAGCGGTTTGAAGCCATGTGGCTGCGCATCCGTCAAGTAATGTACTACCTATTTCCCAGAACATCCCCCCACGACAGCGATTTTATCGCAACCATTCTCAACCCCCAGCAGCAAGCCCTGTTTTGCTCCCTCAGTTTGCCTGACCAAGCCCACGCCATCCGCGTCGCACGACGAATGCAACGACGCAACGCACCCCGCTTCGCACTCGAAGCCGCATTGCTGCACGATTGTGGAAAACCCGCCGACTTCAGACTCTGGATGCGCATCGCCTGTGTCATCGCCACACACCACCCCATGCTCACCCACTGGGCACAGCAAAAACCCTGGTTTCAGATTTACCACCAGCATGGTGACCGTGGCTTGCAACTCGCAGAAGCGCACGGCAGCACGCCAGAAGCCCTCGCTTTGCTACACGCCTGTTTGCACGACCCAAGCACAAACACTTTGCCTTGGCTTCAGGCCCTGCAACAATGCGATGATTTGGGCTGAGCTTCACGCTTCACCGCTTTGACCTTGCTGCAACCACTGCTGCAAGCCCTGAGCTTCAGCAACTTGATAATACTCACCCTTGAACTGACGCGCTTTCAATAATCCCAAACTTTGCTCAAGTGATTCAGTCAAGGCCAAGCACGCTGGCCCCGTCACGCCACGAACATCCAGTTGAATCGCACCTTCTGATGTGATCACGATTTCTATCTCCTGCATCGCCTGGTGCCTCCTCTCACCACCACTTAAACAAAAAAGCGTTGATTGGCCGTCAAACGTTGGTTATCAGTAAACGACAGCAGGTGACTGCCCGATGTTGTTGAGTTTACTACACACGTTTTGAACAGAAACAGCCGTGTCACGGTATATCAGCAAATGAACTCGTGACGACGACACGTTGCTTGCCAATCAACGTTGAACACAGAACCGCGAGCTTCCGCTAACGTTACAAAACCGGGACTTCAGGCCACATCCGTTCTACCGCCCGGTGGCGCCTTCCGCCCGAGCTGTCAGCAACATACCCCATTTTTCCCGATAACCATCGCCCGACTCGAAGGGCGTCAACTCAGACGCCCGCTGCATCGATTCGATGGCCTGATCCAGTTGCCCCAATTTCCAAAAGGTCGTACCAAGCCCATCCCAAGCCGGCGCATGCGTTGGCTGCACACTCAGAGCCAATTCAAAACAGGCACGGGCACCAGAATAACGGCTGTCTTGCAACATCGCCCATCCCAACCCCGTTCGCGCTTCCACCCAATGGGGTGCAAGTAACAGCGCTTTGCCGAAACTGCCAACCGCATCGGCGTGCAAGCCATTTTCTAATTGCGCAACCGCCAGGTCATACGCGGATTCAGCGCTTGTGGGACTCAGGCTGAAGACCGTTTGGAAAGCTGTGAGTGCCTGTGACAGGTGGCCCAACGCCATCTCAATCTGCCCAATGGCTCGCCACGACGTCAGATGATTCGGCTGACGGTTCACTGCGCGTTGATAGGCCGCGCGCGCGCATTCCAACTGACCCAGTAACTGAAACGATCGCCCGACACCAGCTAACCATTCAACCGCCAATGTCTCTTGTTCGAACAGTTTTGCCAATACCTCCAAGGCATCAGAGATAGCGTCGTGCGCAGGTGCCAAGTTAACCAATTGCTCAAGCACGAGCAGGTCGGCACAACCAGACAACAGCCAATCTGTCATGACGGCCAACACGCGTGGTCCATCTCCCATTTTTTCGTGATAACGAACCAACCCGGCATACGCTTCCGGCGTTGTGTGGCATACGCTCAGGGCACTGATCCACAATGCGTAGGCTTCGGACCAAGCGCCACGTAACTCAGCGACTGAAGCCAAACCAAGGTATGCCGCCACCAAACGCTCATCCAACGCAAGCGCTTCGGCAAAAGCCTCTGCAGCAAGGCCCAGACGGGGTGGCTGAACAGCCAGATAGGACTGCCCCAACCCCAACCAAGCCAACGCATCGCGCCGTTCCAAAGCCAAGGCGGCAAAAAAACATTCACGTGCCCCAGCACCATCACCAGTCACAAGCCGCTGTTTCCCCAGCGCCAACCAAGCTCCGGATTCATCGACAGGCAGCCCCTGACCGTCAGAAAAACCCTCTCGACAACCGTATCGCGAATCAGGCAATTCCGTCACAACGGTCTCCCAACCGAGCCAGCCTCTGCAACGACCGTTTATCGCACGTCAAGCGCACCCACACACCGTTGACACAAAGTGTCATGCTCAGCGCAAGACCCAACTGATTCCGACCACACCCAGCAACGTTGACACTTTGCACCAGGCGCAACCGATACCACGCATCGAATCGGCACCGTCTCATCTGCGATGGGCTGTGGCGAAAGCACCACCCGAGATACAATCGCAATCCGTCTGATGGCCTCCGCACCGAGTGTCTGCCAGTGTACATGGCGTTCGCCGTCCGACGTGGCCAAATGAACCTGGGCCTCCAGGCTTGACCCAATCAACTTCGCCTGTCGCGCTTCCTCGAGCGACCTGAGGAGTTCAGGGCGCCACGCCATCACCTGTTCCCACTCACCCTTCAACACACTGTCCATACGCGACGCATCTGCAACAGGCCAATCCACTAAAAAGACACTCTCCGCGCGACTGGTACCGCAGCTTGGCACATGCTGCCAGATATCTTCTGCCAAATGCGACAAAACAGGCGCAATCAAGCGCGTGAAAACCAGCAGAATATCATAAAGCGCAGTCTGGGCGGACCGTCTGAGATTTCCATTCGCTTTTTCCGCGTAAAGGGTATCTTTTTGAATATCAAAATAAAAACTGGAAAGATCAATCACACAATAATTCTGAATCACTTGATAAAAACGGAAAAACTCATACGCTTCCAGCGCATCACCCACTTCCATAATCAACTCTTGCAAGCGATGCAACGCATAGCGGTCAATCGAGGCCAGTTGCGCATCGGAGACCCTGTCTTGCTCGGGGTCGAAATCGTGGAGATTGCTCAATATAAAGCGAGCCGTGTTGCGAATCTTGCGATAAATCTCAGCCATCTGCTTCAAGTTGGCATCGCTCACACGCACATCATGCGTGTAATCAACCGACGCGACCCATAACCGCAAAATATCGGCTCCGTACTGCTCAATCACTTTCGCAGGCTCAATCACGTTCCCGATCGATTTGGACATCTTGCGTCCATGCTCATCAACCGTGAACCCGTGTGTCACCACCGTGCGATACGGTGCATGGCCGCGACTCGCGACAGCAGTCAACAATGACGATTGAAACCAACCCCTGTATTGATCCGTCCCCTCAAGGTAGACATCAGCTGGCCAACTGCAATCCGACCGCCCTGCAAGCACCGCCGCGTGACTACTACCGGAATCAAACCAGACATCCATGATATCTTGCTCTTTCCGAAAACGTGTGCCCCCACAACGTCCACACGCGATCCCCGCAGGTAGCAAATCCGACGCCTCATACCGCCACCACGAATCAGAGCCTTCCTTGGCAAAACGCTCCTGCACACTCGCAATCGACTCAGGCGTCAACAAGGCTTCATGATCCGCCTCACAATAAAAAATGGGAATCGGAACACCCCACGAGCGCTGACGACTGATGCACCAATCCGAACGGTCTGCAACCATTTTCGCTATGCGCCGTTCCCCAGTTGCAGGAATCCACTTGACCCGCTTTATCTCAGCCAACGCTTGCTCACGGAATCCCTCTACCGAACAGAACCACTGTTCCGTCCCGCGGTAAATAACGGGCTTGTGACAACGCCAACAATGCGGATAGCTATGACGCAAGCTGCCCTCATGCAGCAAAAATCCAGTCTCGGACAAGTGACGGATAACCACGGGATTAGCCTTGTTGTACCGCAAGCCAGCAACCAGCTTACCCGCCTCATCCGTAAACACCCCCTGCGCGTTCAAAGGGGCGAACACCGGCAATTGATAACGCTTGCCCACTTCATAATCTTCCAACCCGTGGCCAGGCGCCGTGTGAACCACCCCTGTCCCTGAGTCGGCGGTCACATGCTCCCCCAAAACAACCAAACTGGTGCGCGGCAAAAACGGATGCTGCGCCTGCATCAGTTCAAACTCCGCCCCCACAAACTCATCCAGTGCCTGACCGACAAGATTCGTTTCGGCCAAAAAGCGCTCCACAAGCTGCGTGGCAACCAACAAATGACCGTGACCCTCGGTTTTAAGCAGTGTGTACTTCAGGCGAGGATGAACGGCTATCCCAAGGTTGGCAGGCAAAGTCCAGGGTGTGGTGGTCCAAATCACAAAATGTACGGGTTCGCTGATCCGGCCAAGACGCGCCAACATCGCCTGCGACGTCATCTTGAGCGGAAATTTGACATAAATGCTCGGTGACACATAGCCATCCTGATATTCAACCTCTGCCTCAGCTAAAGCGGTCTCGCACCCCGGGCACCAGTACACAGGCTTCAGCCCGCGGTAGATATAGCCCTTTTGAGCCATCGCACCGAACACGCCAATCTGACGTGCCTCAAAATCTGGATCCATCGTCAGATATGGGTGCTCCCAATCAGCGAGTATTCCCAACCGCCTGAAACGCGCCTGCTGACCATCAAGATTCTTCAACGCAAACGTTTTGCATTTCGCGCGCAATTCCAGCACTGACATCGCGTGACGCCCGCCCTCAACATCTTTCAGCACCGCATTTTCAATGGGCAAACCATGGCAGTCATAACCCGGTACAAACGGCGCACGAAAGCCATTCATCGACTTGTATTTAATCACGATATCCTTTAACACGCGGTTGAGGGCGTGACCCAAATGGATCTGCCCTGAACTGAGATATGGCGGGCCATCATGCAACATAAACGTCGGCGCGCCAGCCCGACGCTCCTGCATTCTCCCGTACAATCCCATGGCATCCCAGCGCGCCTGAAAATCAGGCTCGCGTTGCACCGAATTCGCCTTCATCGGAAAGGCGGTCTGAGGGAGACACAACGTCTGCTTGTAATCATACTGCGTCGCATCAAGACCTGATTTCGTCGTATCCACAAGCAATCCCTTTCGCGCAAAAGCCCTCGCCTGACACGACGAGAGGCTTCATCGGCTTGGCGTTAAAACCAACGACCTACTGACCAGATCGCTGTTTGTTCCGGTTATTCAAAAAATCCGGAATCTGTGGCTTGTCTGGGCCCATGCCGGTACCAACGTTGCCAAGATACGCCAAACCATTCGTCTCCTTCACCGGCGTCTCAATACTCGCAGCGGCAATCGATCGTGATGGCAAAACAGGCGATTGCGCTGACTTGTTCTGATCAAATCCCGTCGCAATAACGGTGATGCGGATCTCATTCTTGAACCGCTCGTCATTGACCAGACCAATGATGATCATCGCATCCGAGTTCACTGACCCATAAATCACTTCCGCCGCATCACTGACCTCCGCCAAGGTCACATCCATACCGCCGGTCACATTGAAGATCACACCGGTCGCACCGTTGATGCTTGTCTCAAGCAACGGCGAGTTGATGGCTGCACGCGCCGCCTCGACTGCACGCCCCTCACCAGACGCCGTCCCCGTACCCATCAAGGCCGAACCAGCCGAGGACATAATCGTCTTGACATCCGCAAAGTCGACATTCATTTCACCCGGAATCGTGATAATGTCACATATCCCCTGCACACCCTGGCGCACCACATCATCGGCCAACTGAAACGCCTCGCGCATGGTCGTACGCTTATCTGC
>Ga0079301_1000773_pt1 | contig 15460 bp, 12 predicted proteins | sample Wag4_2014_7_11_3_FD_74797 | JGI IMG/M metagenome (GOLD analysis project Ga0079301, IMG submission 74797) | Fresh water mixed with fracking chemicals microbial communities from Ohio, USA - Utica-2 Time Series FC 2014_7_11 | ecosystem: Engineered > Industrial production > Chemical products > Input... | reverse complement strand
CTGCAAGGCCGTTCGATAACGGCCATGGAGCAGCAGACCCAGCGTCAAATGCAACAGATATACGAGCAGATGGATTTGTTGGCCAAGCAAGCGAAAACCTTGCAATCGCGCGTAGAAATTTCGTATAAAATATACCTGGCGGGACTTTCGTTTGAGCCGGTGATTGGACAGGTGTATTATTTTTATCAAAGGGGCAACGGGAGCCACATGGTATCAATGATTTCGCCAGAGGAATGGGGCCGCAGCTTACAGAAGCCGGAATGTTTGGCCAAAATTCAACTTTTGGGCGACCACACCTGGGATGTACTGACAACCTATGCCGAAGGGTTGTAAGCCGATTTAGGCAGGAAGGGCTGTTTGGCAAAAAAACAAAGCGATGCCCTTCAAGATTTGGGGGGTTGCGGCAGGGATTGAACCGGGTAGCCCGCAAGGCCAAAGCCACTGGGCCCGCGCGGTGCGGAGGCGACCTTGGGAGCCCCCGCAAACCCGCTGGGCCCATGGACTTTGGCCGCGGACTACCGGAGAAAGCCCGTTTGCCGCCCCCCAAAAAAAAGTACCTACCCTGTGCAATTAGTTGTACAAAAGCATGTCCAATTTCTATTACAAGCACTACCTTTGAACTATGCAAAACCAACCCAGCGATTCTGAGAATCAACTAAATATTGAGCTGCCCGAAGATGTGGCCGGCGGAATTTATGCCAATTTGGCCATTATTGCGCACTCGCCCAGCGAATTTGTGCTGGATTTTGTAAACGTAATGCCGGGCATGCCGAAAGGGAAAGTGCGCTCGCGCATCATTATGACTCCCGAGCATACCAAGCGCCTGCTGTCTGCGCTGCGCGAAAACATAGCCCGCTACGAACAATCGTTTGGGGAGATTAAGAATCCGCAATCCGAGGGCAGCGAAGGAAACGCATTTCCCTTTCCGTTCGGCGGCCCACAAGGCATGGCCTAAGTCGATAAAAACCCGAAGAAAGCCGAAATAAACCCAACGAAATCGGCCGGTATTGTACGAACAAATGACCTAAAAAAGCAAACATGAAAACGACCGCTCTAAAGCAAAAACACCTGAATTTGGGTGCAAAAATGGTCTCTTTTGCCGGCTACGAAATGCCCCTTCAATACGCTGGGCTGCTGCCCGAACACCATGCGGTGCGCACCCAAGCGGGGATGTTTGACGTGTCGCACATGGGCGAATTTTATGTGTCGGGGCCGCAGGCTTTTGACCTGATTCAATTTGCAACCTCGAACGATGTTGGCAAATTAAGTCCCGGCAAAATTCAATATTCTTGCCTACCCAACGACGAAGGCGGAATTGTAGATGACCTGCTGGTATATCAGCTGGCGGAAGAACGGTACATGCTGGTGGTAAATGCCTCGAACATCGAAAAAGATTGGCAACGGCTCAGCAGCCTAAATGCGGATTTTGGAGCCCACATGGAAAACAGATCAGACTCTATTTCACTGCTGGCTGTTCAGGGGCCTAAAGCTACGGAGCTGTTGCAAACGCTTACGGAGGTAAACTTAGCCGAGATTCCATATTACCACTTTAAAATAGGAAGCATGGCAGGCATTTCAGACGTGATCTTATCGAATACGGGTTATACCGGTGCGGGCGGATTTGAATTGTATGTGGCCAACGAAGACGCTGAAGCCTTGTGGGATGCAGTTATGGAAGCAGGACAGCCCTTTGGATTGCTGCCCGCCGGACTCGGTGCCCGCGATACGCTGCGCCTAGAAATGGGCTTTTGCTTGTACGGCAACGATATTGACGATACCACTAGTCCGCTGGAAGCAGGGTTGGGATGGATTACCAAACTGGACACCGACTTTGTAAATTCAGCCTACCTAAAAGAGCAAAAGTCCAAAGGGCTGAACCGAAAACTGGTGGGATTCACAATGCTGGACAGAGGCATACCGCGGCAAGGATACCGCATTGTAGATTTGAAGGGGAATGCCATTGGAGAGGTCCGAAGCGGCACCCAAAGTCCGTCCTTGGGAAAAGCCATAGGAATGGGATATGTACAAATGGAATATACGCAACCGGAATCCCAAATTTTTATCGAAATCAGAGGTAAATTGTTAGAGGCCAAGGTGGTAAAGGTTCCTTTCAATTAAGGACTTTGGCTGCCGCAAAAATAAATATATGTTTGAGTCCGGACTTGTATCCGCGCTACGCTGACCGGCATGGAATTGTTGTTGTGGTTGACGTGTTTAGAGCTACAAGTGCCATTGCGGCGGGCTTGCATCACGGTTTGGAATCTGTTAGACCCATAGCGGGTTTGGCGGCCTTTGAGTTGTATCCGAAAAACGAACGCCGCATTTGGGCCGCCGAACGGGGGGGGCAGTTGGTGGACGGATTTGATTTGGGAAATTCGCCTTTAGACATCATCGAAAGATCCGAAATGCTGAGCGGAAAAGAGTTGGTTTTATCGACTACCAATGGAACCCAAGCCATTGAGGCGGCGCAAAAGAACCAAGGATTAATAACAGGCAGTTATGTAAATATAACGGCCGTCGTAAATTACCTTATTCAACAGAAAAAATCCGTCTTGTTTATTTGTGCGGGGTGGAAAGGCCGAGTAAACCTTGAAGACAGTCTTTTTTGTGGAGATGCCGCTGAACGCTTGCTTAAACAGGGATTTGAATTGGACGAAGATGCAGATGCGGTGTTGATGTGCCTTCAAATTGCAGAAAAAGCCCGACCGAACCGATTGGAGTATTTAGCGAACAGCTCGCATCGAAATCGACTAAAAAATCTGGACTTAGAAGCAGATATTGCCTATTGTTTGAGCGAAGATGTGGCCCCGGTGCTTCCTTTGTATCAATCCGATGGTAGGTTGGTGAAGGGCTAGCCGGATTGTGTCAAAAAAACGATACCTGAGGCTTATCTTCCTTGCTCCAATCTAGCCTCAAAAACAACACATTCGTGCATTCGTGGCTTTTTAGTGGGTAGTTATTAGTGGGTAGTGGGTAGTGGGTAGTTATTAGTGGGTAGTTGGTAGTTCTTTGGTGCCATTCTCCTAAGCTCCCCGCCGCTCACCTTCCTAGGCCCACCTTCCGAACGCCAATCTAGCCTCAAAAACATACCATTCGTGCATTCGTGGCTTTTTAGTGGGTAGTTATTAGTGGGTAGTGGGTAGTTGGTAGTTCTTTGGTGCCATTCTCCTAAGCTACCCGCCGCTTACCTTCCGAACGCCAATCTAGCCTCAAAAACATCCCATTCGTGCATTCGTAGCTAAGCTACCTGCGGTTTTTTTCAAAATTAACACCCAAGCCTAAATTAATTCCAAGTAAAATCAAGGGCTGCAGAAGGACTTCTGAAAAACGCGGAAGTCAGGAAGAAATGTCGCCTTATGGTCAACCTCCTGGGGAGGGCGGGCCCCAGAACGAAATGCCCATCGAAAGGCAGGCAACGTATTGCTGCATGTGCAGTTGATGTTGAAAACCTAAAGTGGATCCATTGCGCAGGGAATGAACAAGCGGTCCTGCAAAGTAGAGGGACCGAGTCTGCGGGTGGGGGGCGGAGGCATGGGCAAGCACCAAATCAACACAGATGGGCAGGCAGCAGAGCAACCTGGCCTGCCTGAGAAAGCCAGCAAGCGGCCTTACAGAATCACTGTTGAATCGCCACGCCGGTGGCCATAAAATCGTAACCGATGGTTGGTTCGGTGATTTTATCGATGGAATCTTGGCTTGCTCCGGCATCTTGGGCCTTGTGTTTAAGCCACTCGACAGAGCTGGTGGTTTTTTTGGCCCAGCCTTTCATAACAACGGCACGTCCGGCGGCATCTTTGGGAACAAAAAAACCGTAATCCCAGAATTTAACCATCATAAGTTGATCGCCCAGTTGAATGTCCATCCAGCAACCTTTGGCCTGACATACTTCCGCAATGGTAGAGCTGAAGGTAAGTTCAATGGAATCGCGAACGGAAAGGCTATCTAAAACAGCTTGACTGCTGAGCGGATTTTCTACTGAAATGCTATCGCCAAAATAGGTATAAACGGGGGTTGCCGGCAAAGGACTTTCCGTTGCTTTGGGTTGGCAAGCAAAGAGAGCGGCAGCGAGAGCCGAAAAAAAGAACAAGGCACGCATAGGGAAAATGGATTACTTCTTCTCGATTTTCAACAGTTCAACTTTGAAAACCAAGGTAGAACCGGGTTGAATAGACGAACTTGGAGGAGGATTGTTTCCATAGGCCAAATCGGCAGGAATAATAAAGCGGAAGGTAGAGCCAATGGGCATGAGTTGCAGGCCTTCGGTCCAGCCGCGAATCACACCATTGAGGGGGAAAGTAGCGGGTTCGCCACGTTCGTAGCTGCTATCGAAGATGGTTCCGTCAATAAGGGTTCCTTCGTAGTTTACAGAAACCGTATTTTCAGCGGTAGGCTTCGGGCCCTTGCCCATCACCAAAACTTCGTACATCAATCCTGAAGCGGTTTTAGTCATGCCCGGCTTTTTGCTTTCGGCGGCCATGAAAGCGGCAGCGGCTTGAACGTTAGAGGCCGCTTTTGACTCGGCCGCTTTTTGTTGACGGGCCTGCAGCTGAACGTCAATTTCTTCAAAAGCGGCTTGCATTTCTTCTTGTGAAAGCAAAGGAGTTCGGGTGGTATCGAGGCCATCGATAACGCCTTGAATAAAGGCGGCTTTATCGACTCCGAAATCGGCTTTTCTAAGATTGGCTGCTGAATTTAGAGCATAACCATAGGAGACCTTCTGTTCCAGGGTGGTAAGTTCAACAACCTCGTCTTTGGTAGAGGTTGAAGTAGAACATGCGAAAAAAGCGAGGGACAGGCCCGAGATGAACATCAACTTATTCATGGGAATTTATTTTAGTGGGTTTGGTGATGGTTATTTTTCAATGCTTAGGAGTTCGACCTCGAAAACGAGTACGGATCCGGGTTTAAGGGGTGAACCGGGCGGGGGGGAATTTCCATAGGCCAAATCGGCGGGAATAATAAAACGGAAGGAAGAGCCAACGGGCATAAGTTGAAGGCCTTCGGTCCAGCCGGGAATCACATTATTCACGGTGAATGTAGCTGCCTCGCCGCCTTGATTGCTATCGAAAACGGTGCCGTCGATGAGCGACCCGGTATAGTTTACCGAAACCTGATCGCTTGCAGATGGCTTAGGCCCTTTGCCCATAACCTTAACCTCGTACAGCATTCCTGAGGCTGTTTTGTTCATTCCAGGCTTTTTGCTTTCGGCGGCCATGAATTCCTGTCCTTCGGCAATATTCTCTGCCGCTCCGGCTTCGGCATCTTTCGCTTGTTTTGCCATCATTTGCATTTGGAATTCTTGAAATGCGGCGTCCATTTCTTCTTGGGTCAGCAATTTTTCAGAGTCGGTCGATTTGCCGTCGGCCAAACCGCGTGTCATTGCTTTTACATCGAGATCCAATCCTGCTCCAACCAGGTTTTGGGCGATATCTACGCCAACGGCGTAGCTCACTTTTTGGTCGAGGGTAGCGACGCTTGTAGCAATAGAGGAAGAGGAAGAAGAACCTTCAGCGCTTTTAATGTGGGGGGCGATAATTAGGGCAACGATGGACATCAACTTAATCAGGATATTCATGGATGGGCCAGAGGTATCTTTAAATGGGTCGCCCACGGTGTCGCCGGTAACGGCAGCTTTGTGCGGTTCGGAGCCTTTAAAGTAGGTTTCGCCATTGATTTCCACGCCTTTTTCAAAGCTTTTCTTGGCGTTGTCCCATGCACCACCGGCGTTGTTTTGGAACATACCCATAAGAACTCCAGAAACGGTAACACCGGCCAGGAGTCCGCCCAGAACTTCTGGGCCAAAGATAAAGCCAACTGCAATGGGTACAAGAAGCGCAATGGCTCCTGGGGCGATCATTTCGCGCAGGCTGGCCTTGGTTGAAATTTCGACGCATTTTTCGTATTCAGGTTCGGCTTTGTATTCCATGATTCCAGGAATTTCGCGGAACTGACGGCGCACTTCGTTCACCATATCCATGGCGGCCCGCCCTACGGCGGCAATGGCAAGTGCAGAGAAAATAAATGGAATCATAGCCCCAACGAACAATCCGGCCAACACATTTGCCTTATAGATATCGATGGCGTCAATGCCAGCGATTCCAACAAAAGCGGCAAACAAAGCCAAGGAGGTTAGCGCTGCGGAGGCAATAGCGAAGCCTTTTCCAGAGGCGGCGGTGGTATTTCCAACGGCATCGAGGTTGTCGGTTCGTTCGCGCACTTCGGGGGGAAGGCCGCTCATTTCGGCAATTCCGCCGGCGTTATCGGCAATAGGGCCAAAAGCATCAATAGCGAGTTGCATAGCCGTGGTTGCCATCATGCCAGCTGCGGCAATAGCGACGCCATACAATCCAGCCAATTCAAAGGCCCCAAAAATACCGGCGGCCAGAATTAAGATGGGCAAAACGGTTGATTCCATACCTACAGCCAAACCGCCAATGATGTTGGTGGCGTGGCCGGTTGAAGATTGCCGCACGATAGACATCACGGGGCGTTTGCCCATGGCGGTATAGAATTCGGTAACAAGGCTCATTAAAGCACCCACAATTAGGCCCAATAAAACGGCTCCAAAAATACCGTCTCGGTTGAATTCTGTACCACGCAAAACCAAGGTTTCGTTTGGCACCAACCAATTAATTAAGAAATAGGAACCAATGAGGGTAAAAATCATCGAGGCCCAGTTGCCCAGGTTTAAAGCCTTCAAAACGGAGCTGGTTTCGCTCGAAATTCGGACAAAAAAGGTTCCAAAAATGGAGAAAATAAGTCCCATGCCAGCAATAACCATTGGTAGCAGAATCAGGGAAAGTCCCCCCACTTGGTCGGCAACCAAAACCTCACGTCCCAGCACCATGGTTGCCAAAATGGTAGCCACATAAGAACCGAATAGATCGGCACCCATTCCAGCTACGTCGCCAACATTATCGCCCACATTGTCGGCAATGGTTGCTGGGTTTCGAACGTCGTCTTCTGGGATTCCGGCTTCCACTTTTCCTACCAAATCTGCACCTACGTCAGCGGCTTTGGTGTAAATCCCCCCTCCTACTCGAGCAAACAGAGCGATGGATTCGGCTCCCAATGAAAATCCCGCCAACACCTCCAACGCAATTTCCATTTGATGGGGATCAAAGGCATCTCCTGTACCTACGTTAAACATCTGATAAAAAACAATAAACAGGCTGCCCAAGCCTAAAACGGCAAGACCTGCAACTCCAAGACCCATAACGGCACCGCCGGTAAACGATACATTCAAGGCTTTGGCCAGCGAGGTACGTGCGGCTTGGGTGGTGCGAACATTGGCTAAGGTGGCGACCTTCATTCCAATGTAGCCAGCCAATGCACTAAATACAGCCCCAATCAGAAAAGAAACAGAAATAATCCAGTGGGAACTTTCGGTTTGGGTACCCGACCAAGCTAAAACCACCGCGGCGATAACCGCAAAATAACCCAACAACTTCCATTCGGCCCTAAGAAAGGCTAAGGCCCCCTTGGCGATGTAACCGGCCAATTTTTGCATGTTCTCATCGCCGGGATCTTGCTTTGAAACCCATGCGTATTTTATCGCCATCACCAATATACCCACCAAACCAAGGGCGGGAATCATATACATCATTAAGTCCTTCATGTGCGTAATGAATCTATTAAATCTAACAAATGAGGTGCAAAAGTAACCCATTGGGTTGAATTTACAAAGGAATAACCAACAGGATTATACGGAGTTGGGTAAGAGGCTTATAAGGGGGCCTGGGATTGGGCCGAAGAAAGGTATTGCAGGAAATCGGTCCGTGGGATTTCTCGGGCGCCCAAGCTGGCCAAATGGTCGGTGTATACCTGGCAATCAATTAAATCAAAATCACCTGTCCCTGTAAGTTCAATCAGGGCCAATTTCGATGCGTTATCGGCTTTGCTAAACATACTTTCGCCGCAAAAGACGCGACCTACTGCAACGCCATACAGGCCCCCGACCAATTCGTCGTTGAACCAAACCTCGACACTATGGGCTATTTTTTCGGTTTCAAACAAGCGCAAGTAGGCTTGCTGCATTTCGGGAAGAATCCAAGTGCCTGGTTGATCTGGGCGCTTTATTTTGGCGCAAGCGGCAATCACCTCGCGAAAGGCGGTATTAAAGGTTACCCGGTAGGTTGCGCGGCGGCGCAATTGCCGCATTGACTTTGAAATTTTCAATTCGTTCGGAAACAGAACAAAGCGGGGATCGGGGCACCACCAAACAATGGGGCTGCCTTGGCTGTACCAAGGAAAAATTCCTTGGGAGTACGCCTGGATTAAGCGCTGGGGCGACAGGTTGGCACCGATGGCCAGCCGTCCATGGCGGTCGGTCATTTCTACGGGTGGAAACGGGTCGTTCGCAAAGAGTTTAACAATAGCCACAGGAAAAGCAGAGCATAATTTTAAAACAAAATTGGGAAGCGGGGTAAATTTTACGAGAAGGCTCCTGCGGGCGGGATTGAAGATGCTAGCCCGCAAGGAACGCTGGCCTTGTGGCAGCAGGGAAAAAGAGCGACCAGAGGAAGCTACTTTTGCCCTACTGCCACAGCGCCAGCGGGCCGCGGACTAGCACTGAAAGCCCGAAAACCCGCCCAACCGAAAAAAAATTACCTCTTTACCCAAATTCCACTAAAAACGGGTTTATTTTCTTCAAAAATAAGATAGGTGTAAGTGCCTGAGGGTAAAGCTTGGGCAGGAATGGCCCATTGTCCTGCCGGTACAATACCGACTCGGCGTTCACAGGCAATTTGTCCTCGGTTATTCAGCAGCATATACCCGGCGTTTTTAAGGGTTTCAGGGACACTTAAATGCAAGGTTTCAAAGCCTGGATTTGGAAAAGCTTTGAGGGAAAATGGCTGTAGCTGTGAAAAGCCGGCATAGCGGTCAATCAGTGCCAGTATGCTGAATCGCACATCAATGCCCCAATTGTAATACATCGGCGTCCAGGCGTTTAAGTAGTATTCCCAGGTTCGTTTGCCAACGTTTCCTGCGTACGAAGACCACAGTGCCAAGGTGTCTTGGCTGTCCATTAAATCAAAAATGAGTCCGGCGGCAAAGTTGCGGATGGCCAAGGCCGCCCCCGGCTGCCAAAGGTACACAGAGCCATCAAACACCGACGAAGTATCGATATCGCTTAAAAACAGCGTGTCGGTTTTTAAGCGTGTTTTTGGCATTAACCTTCCGCTGTCGGGCAAGGTGGTAACAGAGTCCATATCGTACCAAACCAAAACAATCCTTGAACTGTCGGTGGGTTGACTGTTGATTTTCTTTTGTGCAAACCAAAAAACAAAGCCCTCAACCCCACACGCCGAATCAATATCAAACTCCTGCACCTTTGCATATTCGCCGTAACCGCTGTTGCCCGACATAAAACCTCCGTTGGGCGAGCCATATAAAGTTAGGCTGTCGGTCAATACTTCTACATTCAGGGTGTCGGTTGTGGTTTTTAGAAAAGGAAAACCTGCTCCTGCAAAGGTCTGAACACCGGTTTGCAAGGGTGTTTTAGAGGTCTGTGCCTGGGCGAATAAAGCCAGGCCAACAAAAAAGAACACAACAGTTAATGCACGCATAGTTTTTCTTTCCAAAATGTAGTATCTTTTCTAATGCCGACAACATAGCAGCCGGCCGGCAAATTTTTGCAGGACAAAATCGCTTTTCCAACTCCAGAAGCACGCCGCTTCCCCAAGGCATCCCAAAGATCCCAACTGCAGCCAGGTAAGCCTACATGAACCTGTTCTGAGCAGGGATTTGGATACACCAAGGCGGGTTGATTGGCAGTAAAATTAGGCAAATTAAGGCCTGTGGCTTGAACAGACAAGGCAATGTCCCAGGTTTGAATAGGGTTGGCTCCATCGCTGCTGTCGCGCTGCCCATTGCCATTGCAATCGGTGTAAAAATCGCCTCCAGATTGGCTGGGCAGCAACAGGTTATATCCTTGCCAATAGGCAAAAGAATTCGGATAAAAAGCCGAGGTATCGGCCTGAATCAGGTTTCCACAGGTATCTTTCACTGGGTGGCGAGCGGCCAGTTGAAGGGTATCGCCGGCCCCCAAATCCAGCAGCCGAAACCGAACAGCCCAAGCTTGATTTGAAGGGGGATACGCTTGCACAGGGATCCAAACCCGTTTGGCTGGCGTGGCAACCGAAGCCGTCCACAACAGCGTATCGCTGTACCATGCTTGCGCCAAAGGAAACCCTTCAGCACTTAAGGGCAGTAAATCCAGGACACAGCGGGTAGGAATAGAACTCGTTTTAACGTGGTAAATCAGCAGCCCTACCGAATCAATCTCAAGATCGTCCAGGGATTTCGGGGAGGTTCCTGGCGTAGCCGGGCCGATTAAGGTATCAAATGCAACCACCGCGTACAAAATAGAGGTGTCGGTGGGTTGATTGGCCATTCGTAGCGGCCAAAACCGAAGCAAACCGCCTTCAAATTCTGAAGCATTAATGTAGGCTGGAGCAGAGGCCGTGTTGAAATTCGATTCGGACTGATGTGCTGGAATATCAAGCCCAGCAGGCCAAGGAAAAGATTGTGCCTGGAGCAGGGAAAAGGCTAAAAAGCTGATCAAAAGAGCTCCCCAAACCTTCATAAATTTAAATAGCGGGGATTTTCTAAAACGCGGCGTATGCCTTCTTCCAGCGAAAGCCGTGGACGATTTAATAAGGCGTCCATTTTCGTGGTATCGGGCAAACGGCGGGTCATGTCGCCTTCTTCTAAGGGGGGCAAATGCCGTATTTCGCTGCTCGAACCGGTAATCGACAAAATGGTTTTTGCCAATTCTAAAATGGTGATTTCTGTATTGCCGCCCACATTCACCACGTCATTGATGTAGGTGTTGGTTATAAAGGCCTGATAGCAAGCATCGATGTTGTCTAATATATAGCAAAAAGTACGGGTTTGGTCGCCTTCTCCATAAATGGTAATCGGTTCGTTTCTTAGAGCCTGCCGCAAGAATCGGCTCATCACAAAATCGGGACTTTGCTTGGGTCCATAGGTATTGAAAAACCGGAAAATGGTATAATTCAAATCGTATTCTTGCTGATAGGAACGCAAAAACGATTCCCCGATGTTTTTTACCACGGCGTAAGGCAGGCGCGAGTTCAGCGGAGTGGTTTGCTCGTTTTGTGGAAATTCAACCGGCTCGCCATACACCTCAGAGGAAGAGCTAAAAAACACACGAGAAACGCCGGTGTTTTTTGATAGTTCCAAGATGTTTTCAATGCCCCGAATGTCGCGCAAAACCGAAACCGGATTGTTTAGGGTTCGATTCACCCCTACCAAGGCTGCATAATGAAAAACATAATCAAAATGATAGGCGTAAAACACCCCTGAAATATCCCTAAACTCGTTTACATCGGCCTTAATAAACCGAACATTTGGGTATTTTTCGGTCGAAGGCAGTTTATCCGGACTTCCGGTTCGAAAATTATCAACCACAACAATCTGGTTGTTGGGATTTTGAGCCAATTTCTCGGCCATATTGCTTCCAATAAATCCGGCACCTCCGGTCAATAATATGGTGGTTTTGCTCATAACAGGTTTTTTAAATAGCTTCCATAGCCGCTTTTTTCTAAAGGCGCGGCAAGTTCCATTAATTGCATGTGGCTAATAAAGCCCATACGCCAAGCAATCTCTTCAATGCAACCAATTTTCAATCCCTGCCTTTCTTCTATTACCTGAACATATTGTGAGGCTTGCATCATCGAAGCAAAGGTTCCGGTATCCAACCAGGCGGTTCCCCGTTCCAACTTTTGAACGCTCAGCTTTCCCCTACGCAGGTACTCTAAGTTCACATCCGTAATTTCATATTCGCCCCGCGTACTCGGTTTTAGGTTTTTGGCAATTTCAACCACTTGATTGTCGTAGAAATAAAGCCCCGGCACGGCGTAACTGCTTTTGGGTTGAGCGGGTTTTTCTTCAATCGACAGGACCTTGCCATGCGCATCAAATTCAACCACTCCATAGCGCTGTGGGTCGGTAACATGGTAGGCAAAAACAAGCCCCCCATCGCCGGGCGTTAAGGTTTTAAGATGCGACCAGAGTCCGCTGCCGTGAAAAATATTGTCGCCCAACACCAGAGCCACGGAATCTGTTCCAATAAAATCAGCCCCAATTACAAAAGCCTGGGCCAATCCATTGGGAACCTCTTGAATGGCATAGGTAAAGCGGCAGCCAATGCGCGACCCATCGCCCAGCAAGCGCTGAAATCCAGCCTGGTCTTCTGGGGTCGAAATAATTAAAATATCCCGAATCCCAGCCATCAAAAGCACCGACATGGGGTAGTATATCATCGGTTTGTCGTACACCGGCATCAGTTGCTTGCTAATGCCAAGGGTAATGGGATACAAGCGGGTTCCACTTCCTCCGGCTAGAATTATACCTTTCATAACGTTGAATCTTCGGTTTCTTCTTCGTCAAGCTCTTCAATAAACGGCAACTCCTTGGCTTCTTTATGCAAACCAATCAGCAAGGCTGGCAACAACGTTAAGTTGGTGAACATCGCCACAAACAAAGTTAAACTTACCAACATGCCTAAAGCTACCGTTCCTCCGAACTCCGAGGCCATAAAGATAGAAAATCCAAAAAACAGTATGATCGAGGTATAGGCCATACTTAATCCGGTTTCCTCTAACGTCAATAAAACGGCCGTTCGAATGTTGCCTCCTGTTGTGGCAAGGACCTGCCTGTAGCGCGACAAAAAATGGATGGTGTCGTCAACCGAAATGCCAAATGCCACCCCAAAAATCAAGCAATTTGAGGCTTTTAGTGGAATGCCTGCCCAACCCATGACCCCGGCCGTAAAAAACAAGGGCAACAGATTCGGAACCATGGAAATAAATACCATTTTAGCCGATCTAAAAAGCCCCGCCATTAATAACGCGATAATCAACACCGCCGTGATGAGACTCACCAGCAAATTCCGAATTAAGTAGTCGGCCGACTTCATCAATACCACCGCAGCCCCCGTAAAATAAACTTGAACCTCAGAATCCTCAAAAATCGAAGAAGCCACCTGTTCTGCCCGCTTGGTCAAGGCCGAAAGCTCCGGAGTTCCCATGTCGGCCATTCTTGCCCGCACTCGAATAACCGATCTGCTCGAATCCAAATAATCCTGCAATAAGTCGCCCGAGCCCAATTGCGATGTGGCCAAGGAGGCCCTAAGCCTTGATGCATCAAAAGAATTCGGCAATTCGTAAAACTCCGGCGCTCCCTGATACATGCTTTGGTTGGCATATTTTATCAACTCGATCACCGACACCGAACGCGATAGCCCCTGCAGCCCCGACAAGCTATCCTGAAGCCGATCCATGTTTTTCCATAAATTCCTGCTTCGTAAAATAGCGCCCGGCTCGGAAGTACGAACCATAACCTCAAAAGGCATGACGCCTTCAAAATGCCGCTCAAAAAAGCGCAAATCCTGATATGCCTTCGATTTTACAGGCATGTCGTCCGATACCCGACCGCTGGGCACAATACGAAGCATGCCCATTATTCCAAAACCAAACACCAACAAAGAAATCCCATAAATCCATTTCCGATGGTGCTCGCAGGCCATCTGCAATTTAGAACTTAAAAAAGCTACACCCTTGCGGTCCAAATGCTTTAAATGCCGGTTTTGTGGCTCAGGTAAAAAGCTAAAAACAACGGGAATCAAAAAAATGGACAACACAAACAAGCCCATAACGCTAATAAAGGCTACAAGTCCAAACTGCACCAACAATTCCGATTTGGTAATGGCCAGGGTGCCAAATCCGATGGCTGTGGTCAAATTGGTTAAAAAAATGGCCTTACCCGTTTTAAATACCATGCGGGTCAATGCCTTCATCTGATTCCCATGCCGGGCAAATTCCATGTGGTATTTTGTGATCATGTACACTGCATTCGGCACCCCTATCACAATCAATAAGGGCGGAATAAGTCCAATCAACGATGTTATTTTAAACCCCAATAGATTCAAAGCCGCCCCCGAAAGCACTACCCCAAAAGCAACCACAATCAAAGGAATGGCTATCGCCCGAAAAGACCTGAAAAACAACAACAACACCAAGGCGGTAACAAGTGCCGCCAACCCAACAAACAATTTAATCTCGGCTGCCGAGGCCCGAATCGTCTCCGTTCGAATGTACGGCAAACCGCTCACATGTACCCTGCGGTTCTGCTCCGCTTCATACTTCCCTACCAGTTGCTGTATTCGGCCAACCACCTGTTCCCGTTGGGCCGTATGAATTACTTTTTCATCTAAACCCACAAACAGCACATAAATCGAGGTGTCCGAATTCCATAAAACCTCTTTGTAAAAGGGCAAACTGTCTAAATCGCTCACCGATTCAGGAACCCTACCCGCCCGATCTATTGAAAACCGCTGTTCAGCATAGCTTAACTTCCAAAGACTTCGGGGAGACAAGGTCCACTCTACCTTTTCCACTCGATTTAACCCGGCCTCCAAACTATCCCAGCTCTGCAATGCCGATTCCGAAAAAAAATCCGGATGCGCCACACCCAACACCACCACGTTGGCTTGCTCCCCAAACAAGCCCAAAAATTCTTGATACTGCACCATGGCCGAATCGGTATCGGGCAACACCTTTGCCGGCTCGTAACTCATTTGTATTCCGCGGGCTTGCCATGCGGCCAGCCCCAAAAACAACACCGCCCCAAGCAAAACAGGCCAACGGTTGCGCATCAAAAACGAAGCAAAATGTATCCACATAGCGATGCGAAGGTAAGGCTTACGAACTATTTCGGCAAAATAGCATCTTTGTACTGTGGCTCGACTCCTTTTTTCGTTCCGAATCGCCTGGCGATACCTTTGGTCTAAGCAAAATAAAAATGCGGTTCACCTCATTACATGGATTTGCATTTCAGCCATCGCTGTGGTTACGGCCGCTCTGGTTATTTTACTTTCTGCCTTCAATGGCCTAGAAAGCAAAATCACCGACGCCTTTACCTCCGTTAGCCCCCCAATCATTGCCGAACCCGCCCAGGGAAAACGACTCGAACTAAGCCCTTTTATTTTCTTAAATCTTCAAAAAATACCCGGCACCCAGTATGCCATCCGCGTTTGCGAAGAAAGCGCCTTGGCTACCTACGGAAACCAACAACGGGTTTGCCGTATCCGCGGTGTAGATTCTGCCTACTTTGTGGCGTCCAACATGCTCGACCTCGATTGGCAAGGCTCCATCCCCAAAACCGGACTCTCTAAAGGCCAGGTTGCTATGGCAGAAGGCCTGGCTTACCTCCTTGAATTTGAATCTGGGCATTCCCTGAAAGCGCTTCAACTGCATTGCCCTAAATCGGGTGGAATCGATTTGCTAAACCCTTTCCGGGAAATGCAACCCCGTGTTTCTGGCTTTTTTTACCTGCAAAACGAACTCAATTCGGCCCTGGTTGTGGGACGCTTAGACGAGGTTCAAGAACTCTCCGGCGCCGGAAACCGCATCACTGCACTGTACTTATACCC